>Ga0070698_100004266_pt1 | contig 15719 bp, 10 predicted proteins | sample KBSK1502metaG_FD_65477 | JGI IMG/M metagenome (GOLD analysis project Ga0070698, IMG submission 65477) | Corn, switchgrass and miscanthus rhizosphere microbial communities from Kellogg Biological Station, Michigan, USA - KBS K1-50-2 metaG | ecosystem: Host-associated > Plants > Roots >...
GCGACTCGCGCGCGAGCTGGTATCCGCGAAGGAGTGGATCGGTGGCCCACGCCGTCGGCTCGCCCTCGCGGCAGGCGTTATCGCGACGGTCGCCGCCGTCGGCGTCGCGATGTTTGTCGCTGGCCGGGGCGAGAGGCCGGTCGTCGCCATTGCCGAGCCGCCGCCGCTGCCGCTGCCGAGGGTCGCAACGCATCGACTCGTCGAAGCCGCGATCCACTGTGACCGCTACGGCAACGGCGTCGCGTTGCTCGTCGGCGCGGACCAACACATCTTCGTCAGCCCCGATAGCGTCGAGCTCGAGACGCCGCGCAGGGTGCTGCTCACCCCTGCGATGTGTCCGCGGATGTTTGCCACGACGCTCGCACCGATGCGCGACGGCACGGTTGCTGGTTCCGTGCAGCTCGACTGCGACGTCGGCACGGACCGCGTCCGCACGCACATCACGTTCAAGCAGTGCCGCTAGCTCGCGGCTTTCGACTCGAGCACGAGCTCGGGGCGAGCGCGATGCTCGACGACCTCGCGCGTGACGACGCACTCCTTCACGCCGCTGAGCGACGGAATCTCGTACATCACGTCGAGCATCACTTCTTCGAGGATCGCGCGCAGGCCGCGGGCACCCGAGTTGCGGCGGGCGGCTTCTTCCGCGATCGCGCGCAGCGCATCGGGACGGAAGTTTAGCTTCACGCCTTCGAGCTCGAACAGGCGCTGGTACTGCTTGGCGAGCGCGTTCTTCGGCTTCCAGAGCACTTCGGTAAGCGCTTCGACATCGAGCGCATCGCACGACACGATCACCGGCAGGCGCCCCATGAACTCGGGGATCATGCCGAACTTGATCAGATCCTCGGTGCGAGCCTGGCGGCGCAGCGCATCTTTGTCGTCTTCGGCGGTCGAGACCTCGGCACCAAAGCCAAGGCCGCGCTGACCGGTGCGGCGGCGGACGATGTCCTCGAGCCCGTTGAAGGCGCCGCAGCAGATGAACAAGATGTCGGTCGTATCGATCTGGATGAGCTCTTGCTGCGGCCGATTGCGCGCGCCATCGGGCGTGATCGTCGCGGTCTTGCCTTCGAGGATCTTCAGCAGCGCCTGCTGAACGCCTTCGCCCGAGACATCGCGCGTGGGCGACGGGGTGCCACCCTTTCGCGCGATCTTGTCGATCTCATCGATGCAGATGATGCCGCGGGCGGTCTTTTCGACATCCCCGCCGGCGGCGCGGAACAGGGCCTTGACCACGCTCTCCACATCTTCGCCGACATAGCCGGCCTCGGTCAGGGTGGTCGCGTCCGCGATCGCGAACGGAACATCGAGTTTTTTCGCGAGGGTCTGCGCGAGGAGGGTCTTACCGGAGCCGGTCGGCCCGATCAGGAGGATGTTGCCCTTCTGGAGCTCGACATCCGTCTGCTTGCCGCGCAGCCCGATGCGCTTGTAGTGGTTGTAGACCGCGACCGAGAGCGCGCGCTTCGCGTCTTTTTGGCCGACGACGTAGCGATCGAGCTCCTCGACGATTGCCCGCGGAGGCGGGTATTTGGGCCGTTCCGACGCCTCCTCTTTGGCGAGGATGTCGTTGCAGAGAGTCACGCACTGATCGCAGATGAAGACGCGCGGGCCTGAGATGAGCTTTCGAACCTCGCGCCGCTGCTTTCCGCAGAAGGAGCAGTGGAACTCTTCCATCCAGAACCAATTCTTACATGTTCCGGGGGCCTGGCAATAGCTTGAAACGCCCTCGAACGGGCAATCGACGGTAGGGGGTCAGATGGCTTGACGCGGTCGGCTGGTAACGGAGATCACTCGCGATGTGCGCGCCGTCGTGATCTGCGCAGATCCGGAGCTTGCGGCTCGGGAACCCGGGTCCGTCGCGACCCTGCTCGTCGAGCTGGGCGGTCGCGTCTCGGTAGGACGTTTCGATCTCGGTGGGCTCGACGCCGACGATCTCGCAGTGCGCCCACCTGTGGCCGTCGTCGTCGAGGCGGGCGATGACGTGCAGCGCGCGCAGAAGGCCATCCAAAAGATCCGCGATGGCGGACCACTCGTCGAAGTCCCGATCCTGATCGCGGTCACGGTCGCGCGGCTGCCGGCGCTCGACTTTTCGATCGGCTTTGATGACTTCGTTTTGATGCCGATCGTGCCCGCCGAGCTGTATGCGCGGCTGCGTCAACTCGACTGGAAATCGGCAACGTTCGGATCCGACGAGGTCATCAAGATCGACGATCTTGTCATCGATATCGCCGGCTACGAGGTGCGTATCGCGGGCCGGCGCATCGATCTGACGCATCAGGAATTCGAGCTGCTGCGATTTTTGGCCCAGCATCGGGGTCGCGTCTTCACCAGGCAGGCGCTGCTCGAGCGCGCATGGGGGTATCAGTACGCAGGTGGCACGCGCACCGTCGATATTCACGTGCGGAGGGTCAGAAGCAAGCTGGGTACTTCGGGGGAGCTCATCGAGACGGTGCGCAACGTCGGGTATAAGATGCGCGGCTAGTACGTGTATTCTCCAACTGTGGCAGGACGGGCCTCCATTGTAGGAGCGGCCGAAACCAGCGTCGGCAACGTACGCGACCACAACGAGGACGCACACTTCGTCGATCCTGATCTCGGGATCTTTATCGTGTGCGATGGCATGGGTGGCCATGCGGCGGGCGAGGTCGCGAGCGCGATCGCCGTGCAATCGATTCGCACGGCCTGGGCGGGCGAGCGAACGCAGCGCCTCGTCGATCGCTGGCTCGATGAGGGCACGGCGGAGACGCGCAAGGAGATGCTCGACGCCGTCGTCGATGGTGTGCTCGAGGCCCACCACGCGATCGTCGCAGAGACCGAGGCGGACTCCGCGAAGAGCGGCATGGGCACGACGCTCATCGGGGCGATCGTCGTGGGCGGCGATGTCGTGTTCGCGCACTGCGGCGATTCGCGCGCGTATCTCGTGCGCGATGGCATCGCGATGCAGCTCACCGAAGATCAGACGCTGCTGTCGCGGCTGCTCGCGGCGGGCGTCGATGTCGATGTGCACGGCGAGGGCGCCCGCTTCAAGAGCATGCTGACGAACGCGGTCGGCATCGGTGCCGAGTGCCGCGTCTCGACGTTCGTCGTGCCGATCCTCGACGGCGACAGGTTTTTGCTATGCAGCGACGGCGTCAGCGAGTACCTCGAGGAAGACGAGATCGGCGACGTTTTGTGCAAGATGCCAAGCCCGGCGCGCGCCGCGCAGCGGCTCGTCGATCTCGCGCTCGAGCGCGGCGGTGCGGATAACGCGACGGCACTCGTCGTGCGCGTGCTCGAGGCGGGTGAGACGGCGCGCGCGCCCGATCAGCTCAAGCGCGACCAGCTCGCGATTCAGCTCTGCCCGCTGTGGGCAAGCGCGACGCCACAGCAGCGGCTGCGCGCTCTGCGCATCGCGTTGCCGCGCGACTACGAAGCCGGCTACGTGTTGCCGGCGCAGACGTTTGGCGATCGCGTCGCGTGGATCGTGATGGAGGGCGAGCTCGAGCAGGATGACGAGATGCGCGGGCCGGGCTCGCTCATCTATCCCGAGGCGCTGCTTCCCGATGCGCCGTTGCCCGACAAGGACCACCTCGCGCGCGCCGATCGCGACGTCCGCTTGCTCGCGCTGCGCGCCGACGATTTCCGCGAGCTGTGCGACGACGACCCCGAACTCGGCGAGGTGCTGATGGCGGCACTCGCATCCGAGATCGCGGTCTACAAGCCGTCGTTTCGCAGCACAGGCCGCCCGCCGACGGCAGACGATGACAATGAGCCCGATGATCGTGCGACGACGGCCGTCGAGGTGCCAATGCGTATCACGCGCACGCTCACCGACCGTGGCGTGACGGCACCAAAGCCCTCGACACCGGCGGTGGTCTCGACCGAGACGCCGCGCAAGCGCACGTTCACGCCGGTTCGCGGCTCGGGGTTGTTCGTCGCCGCGAAGGAGGTCGAAGGCGATCTCGAGCGTGCGATGACAGACATGACCGCCGATGCGGCGAAGCAGCTCGAGCCCGCCGATAACGACGACGCCGAAATCGTCGTCGAGTCCGAGCGCGAACCCCGCGAGGCAGCGCCGAAGAAGCCGGCGCCGGTAGAGCTCAGCGAGCCGGAGATCGAGATCGAACGAATCGCCGAGGAGGCCGAAGGAGCCGAACACACGGAAGCCGATGCGTTGCCGCCGGTGCCGGCGACGAGCGAGCCCGACATCCAGATCGAATCGCTCGCCGGCGAAGCGGATCAAGACGAGGCGAACGAAGAGGATGAGGAAGCGCTGCGCGCCTTGCGTCAACGCATCGCCGCGAAGTCAGACGACACGGAGATCGAGGTCCGCGAGCTCGAAGCGGACGAGCCCGAAGGCGGCGCCGCTGATGACGAAGCCGTGCAAGCGATCGCCGGCGGTGCACGCGATCTCGAAATCTCCGAGCCCGTGCGCGACGAGGTGCAGGAGCTCGACGCGCGCGAATACGCGGCCGAGGTCAACGCGCTGCGCGAGCGCCTCGCGAAGCGTGCACGCTCGGTTGTTCCGGTGCCGCCCGATGAAGACGTCCGCGAGCTCGAGGTCGACGAGCCCGACCATCCGATTCTGCGCGTCGGAGCTGACGAGCCCGACGATGTCGTCGAACGCGAGTGGCAAGCCGACATGAGGTCGGATGTAAAAGCCGCCCAGGCGATCAGCGCGCTCGAGGCGGAGGAGGCGGCCGAGCGGGTGATCGACGAGCTCAGCGCCGAGGAGCCGCCTGCGCTGCGCGTGCCGCGCCGTGCCGCGAGCGAGGTCGATATCGAGGAGCGCCACGAAGTCGAGATGGGCGAGCTCGACGATGACGACGATGGCCGCGTCGTCGAGATCCTCAAGGACACGTCGTCGCAAACGATCACGATGACGACGTCAGAATCGGAGCCCGAGATCGTGGTCGAGCCCCACGTCGTCGCCGATTCCGGTCCCGTGCACCCGCGCGGCAAGCGCCACACGGATACGTCGGAATAACTACGGGCGCTGGTAGTCGGTCAGATCGACGGTGACGTCGCCGAGCTCGGTGTGCGCGAGTACCTTGAGCGGCACGCGATCGGCGTCATCCGAGAGCCACACCGTGAACGTTCGCGCTGGGCGATTCGCTTCGATCTCGAAGTTCGGCTTTGCGCGGAACGACTGACCCTCGAACTTGATCGCGCGGCGATTGCCGAGCGCGGAACCGACGGTTTCCGTGCCGGCGAGTCGCACATCGACGCGCCACAGACGACGACCGCCGACGACAAAGACCGAGCGGGTTGCGCCCGGGGTCGGTCGCCAGCCGCGCACTTGCGCCATCGCCGAGTGCGTGTCGTGGACCGGGTTCTGGCCGAAGTTGATCTTGAACGTGTGCGGCTTCTCTTCGTCGCTGCGTTTGTACGTGACGTCGGCGACCGTGCCGGTGAACGTCGCGTGTGCTTCGGTTCGCTTCGCGCCTTGCTCGACGAAGGTGTCGAGCAGCATCGGTCGCCCTGTCGCGAGATCGATCGTGGTGGTCGCTTCGTCGACGATCTTCGCGATCACCGCGACAGCGCCTGCCGTGGCGGCGCGCGACTTCACGACGACGGCGCGCTTGCCATCGACCTCGCCGACTTCACCGACGGCGAGCGCGGCTTCGCCGGCGAGCACGCCGTTGAGCCGAACTTCGAACGCCATCGTCTCGCCGGGATTGATCCCGACTTCGTTCGTCGCGGTTGTTACAGCGCCCGGTTTCGCCGTCGACGGGAGCGTGGTGGCCTCCGCCCCTGCGCAGCCCACTAATGCACAACACAGCCAAACGGGTGCCCGTCCCATTCAATATAGAATGGACGAACCTGCGCCGCTGGCAAGGGTGATAGGTTGTCAGTCGTGGACGCGGTCACGAGGCTCGGCATCACGTTGGGCGATCCGGCAGGGATTGGGCCCGAAATTGTCGCAGCGGCACTCCACGCCGCACCGCGTGAATGGCGTGACCGCATCATCGTCTACGGCGATCGCGGACCTCTCGAGCGCGGCGCGAAGGCGATGGGTGTGGCGGTTCCCGACGTCAAGCTGGTCGGTAGCGGGCATGGCGATGCCGCGGTCCCCGGCGCACCGGATAAGACGAGTGGCGGGGCGCAGGTGACATACCTCGAAGCGGCCGTCGCGGCGGCGGCACGCGGCGAGCTCGCCGCGATCGTGACTGCACCGATCTCGAAGACGTGGGCACGTCGCGCGGGCTTCGAGTTTCTCGGTCACACAGAAATGCTCGCGGCGCGCCTGGGCGCGAGCGATGTCGCGATGATGTTCGTCGGACCCAAGCTCAAGGTCGCACTGACAACGGTGCATTGCCCGCTCGCGGAAGTCGTCGCGGATCTGACAACGGCGCGCGTGCGAGTCGTCATCGAGCTCGTCGCACGATCGATGGTGCGCGACCTCGGCATCACCGCGCCGCGCATCGGTGTCGTCGGGCTCAACCCGCACGCCGGCGAAGATGGCTTACTCGGCGATGAAGACGCCGAAATCATCGCGCCCGCACTCGAGGAGCCATGCATGCCGGCGACGCTGATCGGCCCGCTCGTGCCGGATGCTGCGTTTCGCGATGCCGTGCACGGCCGCTACGACGCGCTCGTCGCGATGTATCACGACCAGGGCCTCATCCCGGTCAAGCTCGTCGACTTCGATGAATCCGTGAACGTCACGCTCGGCTTGCCGATCGTGCGTACCGCACCGGATCACGGCACCGCGTACGACATCGCGGGCAAAGGCATCGCGCGCGCGGTGTCGATGCAACGCGCGCTCGCACTCGCGATCGAGATGGTCGGCCGCCGCGCCGCGCAAGCTTAATTGGGGCCAAACACCGCGCAGCCGTCGACGGCGCGACCTGCGGTGTCGAGATCGATCGCGACCGGTCCCGCGGTATCGAGGATATCGATTCTCCACAGCGGCTCGCTCGTGTCGCAGCGCGTATCGCCGTTTAGATCGAGAAACAGGTCGAGCTTGTACCTGCGATCGGGCTCGAGCACGCCGTACGTGAACGCGCGCTCGAACCGAAACCACTCGTGGTGAATCACCTCGGTCCCGGTCGAGTCGACGAGGCGAACGTGAATATCGCGCTCGCCGGTGTAGACCCGGCTCGTGACGTCCAGATCGTAGGGCGGCGCCGGCTCCATGCAGCCGACGAGGAGAAGCAGAGAGAGCATGCGCATGCGCGCGCGTCTCGCATCGCCGATGCCAGCGCTCGCGCGTGCAATTCACGATGTTGCGCGCGACCGAACCCGTGTCACGCCGCGAACCGCGACAACGCTGTCAGGTCGGCGACAGAAACGACAGCAGCAGGCCGGCCACGCCGAGCACGGTGCCGATCGCGGGCAGCACCTTCGACTGGCTCTTGGCCAGCGCGATCGCGCCGAGCACGAGCGCGAGTCCGCCGGCGATCCACGCGATCAGATGAAGCTTGTCGAGCGTCGCCTTGTACTCGTTGACGAGCGGCACGTCGTACTTCGTCTGGATCCGGCCGGCATCGACCTCACCCTTCATATATTTGTAGTTGCCGTGCGTCTCGACCTTCGCGAACACACTCGCGCCGGTTGCCCCAAGCCCCAAGAGGATCGCGACGATCGCGAGAATTTTCATTCGATCAGTATAACGCGCGCAGCGCTTCGGTGTCCGAGATGATGACCTTGCGGCCCTCGGTCTGGATGAGGCGCTTGCGCTTGAACTGCGAGAGCGTGAGCGAAACGGTCTCGCGCGTCGATCCGATCAGGTTCGCGAGCTCTTGATGCGTGATCTTGAGCGCGACGAGCGTGCCTCGCGCATCGTCGACGCCGTATTCGCCGGCGAGCTTGACGAGCAGCTCGGCGAGCTTGCTCGACACATCGCGGAACACGAGCGCTTCGACTTTGTTCTCGAGCTCGCGGCGGCGCACGATCATCAGGCGCGTCATCGAGAGCCCGAGCGACGGGTGGCTGTGAATCAGCTCTTCGAAGTGCACGCGATCGATCTCGGAGAGCAGCGCGTTCTCGACCGCCTCTGCCATCTCGGTGCGCGGGCCACCGTCGAGCAGACAGCTATCGCCGAACAACTCCGCCGGTCCGTGATACGCGAGCGTGAGCGACTTACCATCGCGCGTGACTTTGCTGACCTTGATGCGCCCGCCGTGCACGAAGAAAAGCGAGCGACCCGGATCGCCCGGCAGATAGATCACGTCTCGTCTGCGCGCCTCGCGCAATTCGACACGCTCCGCCATTCGAGCGATTGCATCGGGACCAAGATCCGCGAGCAACGGGACCTTGCGCAAATACCAGAGGACTCGCTTGGGGTCGGGCACGAATCAATTGTAGCAAGCCTCGCAAGTTTGTGGGGCCTTGTCGCGATGCTTACTAAAGTGTCGGAGCTGTATTTTCAAGTAATTACGGTTCGGTACTGATCTCGGGCACACGGCAATTCCGACAATGTTCAGGGTCCGTACTACGGCAACACGATGTCGCCGCGTTCATTCGATACGGTGATTCTCACGGTCGCGTCACGCCACGTTGGTTCGCGCGCCATGCGCTCGGCGAGCGGCGCGACGATCAAATCTTCGATCGTGCGACGGAGCGGACGCGCACCAAGACGCGCGTCGTGACCGAGCACCGCGAGCCGCGAGCGCGCGCTCGGTGTGAGATCGATCTTGATGTTGCGCGCGATGATGCCGGGCCGCACGCGCAGCTTTGCGAGCTCGAGATCGACGATGCGCTCGAGCGCGACGGGCGGTAGCGGTTTGAACGCGACGATCGCATCGAGGCGGCCGATGAGCTCGGGGCGGAAGAAGTTGCGAATCGCGCTGCTCGGATCGGGTGCCGCATCCGGATCTGCGCTGAAGCCCGACGGGCGCGGATCGGCGGCGCCGAGATTCGTCGTCATCACGATCAGCGCCATGCGGAAGTCGACGAGCCGCCCGAGCACATCGGTGAGGCGACCTTCGCCGAGCACGCCGAGCAGCAGATCGAACGCGGTGTCGGCGGCCTTCTCGATTTCGTCGAACAGCACGACGGACAGCGGCTGGCGACGAATGCGATCCGCGAGGCTCGTGCCGGCGGGCGAGGGCGTGATCATGCGCGCGATCGCGGCGGGCGTCGTGATCTCGCTCATGTCGATGCGCACGAGCCGGTCCGCATCGCCGAACAAATAGCGCGCGAGCTGCTTCGCGAGCTCCGTTTTGCCGACGCCCGTCGGGCCGGCGAACAAAAGCGCGCCGACAGGGCGCTGCGGATCGTCGAGGCCGGCCTTGAGACGCGCGATCACGCGCCCTGCGACGGTGCACGCGTGGTCTTGCCCGATCACGCCTTTGCGCAGCTCGCCGGCGATCGCCTTCGTATCGAGCGCGCGCTCGGGCGCGAGCAGATCGACGGGCAAGCCCGACCATTTGCCGAACGTCGTCGTCAGCTCGGCGAGCGACAAGTTCGTGTGCTTCTGCAGCGAGCAGTAGTCGAGAAACTGCACGGCCTTGCCGGGGAACGCGGTATCGCGACGAAACGCGGCGAGCAGCTCGACGAGGCGACGCGCGGCATCGCTCGATACCGACACCGGTGGATCGAGGCGCTGGCCGTACGGTTCGAGGAGCGCGATCACCTGCGCGGGATTTGCTTCGGGCACGCGCACGATGCGCAGCGCATCGAGCAGCGCCGGGTTGCGCTGGCGCGCGCGCACGAGCTCGGCCTCGTCGCACTCGGCAAATAGCGACAGCTCGCCGGCGATCACCGCGGGCGAAAGCAAATCGGTGATCGACGCGCCATCAGACATCGGCGCCATCGCATCGGCGAGGCGATCGACGTAGAGCACATCGCTGCCGCCTTCGAGCTCTTTGATGAGCTGCAAGCAGCGCTGCTGCCACATGCCGAGATAGACCATGCCGGCGACGATCCGATCGGCGCTCGTCGCCCACAGCCGGCGCTTGATCGCATCTTTGCCGCGGCTGCGCTCGAGCAACATGCGCGCGATGCGCCGCACGATCGCTGTCTTGCCGGCGCCGCGCGGGCCGACGAGCAAGAGACTCGGCATCCGCTTCGCGTGTGCGAGCGTCGGGCGCAGCTCTTCGAACGTCGGATCGACACCGACGGTCGACGGCAGGCGGCCGGCGCGCGCGAGTGCGACCCAATCTTCGCCGACTGCCTCGAGCGTCGGCGCATTGTCGGCCTCCGCGGTTGCCTTCTTCTTCGCACGCGCGACGGCTTCGAGCGGGCTCCACTCGACGATCTGTTCGTCGATCTCGCGGCGCAGATCGTAGAGCGAGGACGGCGAATCGCCGATCAGCGACGAGAACACGAGCGCGCGCACGGTATCGGGCACCGCGGCGAGATCCTCGGCGACGAACGACCAGTCGAAGCGCGGCACGAGCACGCGCCACAGCGCTGCGCCTTCGAGCTTCGCGGCAGCGTAGGCGAGCTTGATCGGCACGGTCGCACGCGCGATCACGTAGCCGCGCGGATCCGGCCGGCCCGGATGGATGTCGACATCGATGCGCCGCAGCTCGAGCTCTTCGGTCCACAGATAGCGTTCGGCGGCGGACGCCGTGTCCGCGATGAGCGCGGCTTGCGGCGCGAGGCGCGTCAACGCGTGCTCTGCGGTCTCGGCCATCGCGGCCGGCGGCGGCGTATCGAACAGCACGCGGTAGCGCCGGAGCAGCACGGCAGACGTGAGCCCGCCGTGGTGTGTCGTTACGAACACGCGAAACGATTGCCGGCTCATCGTTGGCGGCTCCACGCCAGATGCCAGCACCGCTTCACGGCAGCCGGGATGTTTGCGACGGTGCTGCGATCGACCCAGCCGGTCGCGAAGTCTTCGGTCTCGACTTCGAACGGCTTGGGCCAGAAGTGCATCGGCGCGCGCGAGATCATCGTGCGCGTGACGGGCAACAGCACGTCGGGATTCGGCGGTAACGCACCGCCGACTTCGAGCACACGCTCGAGCTCGCGACGCGCGGCGATGTGCGTGCGCAGAACCTCCTCGGCGGATGGGGCCGCGCCCGCGCGAACCTCGACGCGCACCATGTCGGGCTCGGCCGCGGCCGTGCGCAGCATCCACGTGCCGTGATCGTTCGCGAGCGCCGTGCGCAGGAAGAGTCCGCGCAGCACGATCGCGACATCGCGGCGACCGCGCCAGAACCGCTGCCAGTCGTCGAAGCTGCCCTTGCCTTTGCCGACGGTGAGCTTGCCGATCTCGCCGCGCTCGTCGGCGTGCGCGCCTTCTTCGAACCAATCGGGTTGATGCGCGTACACCTGCGTGACGGCGATCAGGCCATCGCCGTTGACGGCGCCGATCCGGTTGATGAGCACGGTGACGGCGTGTGCGTCGGGATCGAGCAGCGTCGGCAGCGCGCGCTCGATCAGCAGCGCCTCGGCGATGCCGGCGAGCAGCGCCTCGCGGTTTGCCGGCGTGCGTGTCGGCTTGCGACGCGCGCGATGGACGTGGTGCTCGTCGTCATCGAGCTCGGGCTCCGGCGCGAGGCCGAACAACTGGTCGAGCGCCGCGAGGCGTTGCTCGAGCGTATCGACGTAGTAGCGCAGCTCGCTCGTGGCCTCGCGCTTCGCGCGACCGAGCTCTTTGGAATCGCGCACGCGTGCGAGCGCTTCGGCGGCGATCTGGATCGTCGGCTCGAGCCGCGCGGTCGCGAGATCGAGTGCGCCTTCGAGCGCGAAGCGGCCTTTTTCGGCGGCGCGTTCGAGCATCGGTTCGAGCGTCGGCTGGATCACGCCGTCTTGTTCGCCGAGCCGAATGATGCGCAGCCGCGCGGGCGGCGCGGTCGCGAGCAGATCGGTCAGCACGCCGGCGACGTTGTCCTCGAGCCAGCGTTTGACGGTGCGCGCGCCGTAGCGCGGATCGAACGCATCGGCGACGGCGCGCCGACGCACGGCGGAACCGGCATGCACGAACGTATTGCGCTCGCGCAGGCCGCGGCGCGCGAGCAGCTTGCCGAGCTCTTTGTCGACAACCTTCGCCGCGACCTCGGGCGTCAGCGGCTCGAACGGCACCACTTGATCGATGCGGTTGAACAGCTCGACCGGGAAGAAGTCGCGCACCGCGCGCGCGACATCGGCGAGGATGCGATCGCGCGTCTCGCCAAAGCCGATCGGCTGCGCGTGTCGCGCGCCGAGGTTCGACGTCATGATCACGACGGCGCTTGCGAAGCTCGCGACTTCGCCGGCGGCATCGGTCAGCCGGCCTTCGTCGAACAGTTGCAGCAAGAGATGCAGCGCCTGCGGGTGCGCCTTCTCGATCTCGTCGAGTAGCACGACGCAGAACGGCTGCGCGCGCACGCGCGACGTGAGCAGCCCATCGGGATTCCAGCGATCCCCGATCAGGCGCGACACGGCGTCGTAGCCGCTCATCTCGCCCATGTCGATGCGCACGAGCCGCGATTGATCGCCGTAGAGGTACTCGGCGATCGCGTTCGCGAGCTCGGTCTTGCCGGTCCCGGTGGGGCCCGTGAACAAGAGTACGGAAACCGGACGTCCCGGATCGGCGAGCCCAGCGCGCACCTTGAGGATCACGTCCGCGGCGGCGCGCGTCGCGGCGGGTTGGCCGATCACGCGCGCGGCGAACGCGGCCTCGACTTCGGCGGCATCGAGCGGTTCTTCGAGCGTGAGCAGCTTCGCCGACAGGCCGGTCGTCCGCGCGAGGCTTTCGAGCACGTCGTTCGGCGTCACTTCATCTTCTTCGTGCTCTTCGGCGACGCGCCGGACGATCTCGATCGCGACGCCTGGCCGCGCGCGCCACGGAAACAGCGACGCGCCGAGCTCGAGCGCGGTGCGCGGCACGAACGGATGCAGCGACACATCTTGCAGCCGCACTTCGAGCGCGCGCACTTCGTGGAGCAGCAGCTGCGATGTCTCTGCTTGCGACGCCGCGGGCACGGCGACGAGCGAGAGCGCTTCGGCGAGCCCGGGCGCATCGCGCTCGAGGCGACTGAATTGTTCGCGCGTCAGCTCGGCGACGATCGCGAGATCGCCGCGGCGCACGGGGCCGCGGAAGAAATCGGCGAAGCTGCGCTCGCTCTGGCGCGACTGACCGAGGCGACCGAACAGGTGCAGGTCTTCGATCCACAAGATGCCCTTGTGCTTGCGCGCGTCGTCCAGCACGGCGAGGCAGCGCTCCTCCCATTGCCCGAGATACGACATGCCCGCGATCAGTCGCTTGCCCGAGAGCCGCCACACGTGGAAGCAGCGATCGAGGTTCTTGTGGATGTAGTAGCCATCCTCAGTGAGGCGGTCCGCGATCCATTGCGTGATCAGCGTGGTCTTGCCGGCGCCCGGCGGCCCGACGACGACCGCCGAGCGCGGCCGCGGACCGCCGAGCAGATATGCGAGCCGTTCGCGATACGGCGAGCGCGGCACGCCGAGGCGAAGATTGCCGGTCGCGATGCGGTTCGTCTCGTCGACGCCGAGATCGGTAAGCACGAACTGCGGCCGCGGCGTTGCGCCGGTGCGGTTGTCTTTCTTGCGCGATGGTACGAGGTCGAGCAACGAGAGCGGCTCGCAGGAAAACGCGAGCGTGAACAGGCGATCCTTGCCGTTTGATAAGCGCTCCTCGATCTCCTCCTCGTCCTCGACATCCGTGAAGTGCTCGCGCGCGAGTGCGAGCGCGAGCGCGGGAATCTCTTCGCGTTGATCGGTGACGAACCACATGTCGCGGCGAGTCGGGTGGTAGACGAAGAATCGCTGTTCCTCGTCGCTGACCCACCGCGGTTCGACGATCAGCGGCAGGTGGCCGTGGATCGTGCCGGCCTTCGCCTTTACGTCGATCGGCATGCGCACGAGCTCGGTCGCGATCGGCAGCTGAAATAGATCCTGCTCGGTCATGCTCGCACTGCGCAGGTGATGGCGCAGCTGCCCGATCACGCGATCGCGCAACCACGATTCGTTCGCGCCGGTGATGGTCACGGCGTAGCGGCTCGGGACGAGCGCGGTCCACGCCTCTTCGCCCTCCTTGCGCGCATACACGCCGACCGTGAAGCTCACCCTCATGGCGGCGGCTCCGACAGCGGGCTCTCCCATTTCCAGAATTCGTCGAGCTTGTCCCACCGACACTTGTGGCCCTGGTGCTCGATCGCTTCGAGCACGCGCGCGACGGCAGCTTCTTCGAGGCGCGCGGGCAGCTCGCTCCACGCCGGCTCGATCTCGCTGCCGTCGACGAGGACGCGATCCGCGGTCGTCACGACCTCGCGAAACGGATTGCCACGTGGCGGGCGCGGCGCCGGTGGTCCCGGCAGCTTGAGCCATTCGGTATCTTTGATCTCGGCGCGCGGCTCGAGCGCATCGACCCAGACATGGCACGGCTCGCCAGCGAGGCCGGTGAAGCGTTGCAGGCCCGCTTCGAGGCCGAACAAGAGATCCGCACCCTGGCCGGCGACGCGCACGAGCGCGGCTTGCGGCGCGCGCGATGCGAGCTTGTCCTTGACCCATTCGAGATCGTGCGGTGGTCCCCACGAGTGCGGCCACCCCGGCGCCGTCTCGCCCCAGAGATGGACGCTGCCGCGCCAGTCGTGATGCGCGGCGGCCGCGAGCACGAGCGTGACCCACGCGACGACGGCGGGGCGCGCATCGGGCGTGTGCACGAGCAGCGTCACGCCCGGGCGCACCGGGCGCGTGCCGACGAGCAGCCAGAACAGATCGCGGCGGAATTTTTCGCGCTGCTTGACCGCGCCTTCGATCAGATCGACGGCGTCGACATCGCGCGCGAGCGCCTCGAGGCAAAGCTCCTCGGCGGTACGCAGCTCGCCTTGGCCGTTCGTGCACGCGGTCCACAGCCCGGTGAGTCGTGCGTGCTCGACGGAGAGTCGCGCGAGCTCGGCGCCCGGCAGCGCGGACTTGCCATTTTTCTTGCGGGCGGCGGTCGCGAGCGTCGCTTCGAGCTCGCCGATTTTTTGGCGCACCGCGGTCGCCGCGGAGAGTGCGAGCTCGCGATCGGTGTCGCGGCGCAATTCGCCGAGCGAGAGCGCGCTCTTCACCATGCGCTTGCCGGTCGCAGCCGCGCGGCGCCACAGCGCGATCTGGACGTCGCCGTCGTGGAGGCCAAGACGCGCGCCGGTTTGCCGTGGGACGACTTCCTCCGGTGCACGCACCGTGAGCGTTCCGCCGTGACCTTCGCTGCCGGCGCGCGCGAGCAGGCGCGCCGCAGGGATCAAGAGCTGCGCATCGAGGTGGCGGCGCAATGCGCGCGCGCCGAGGTCGGGAGAAAACCCGCGCTCGGCGAGGCGCGCGCTCGCCGCCGGCGACACGTCGAGGATCACGCCGGCTTGTGTAAGGCCGCGGCGTTCGGCGAGCCGGCCGATCGCGATGTCAGCGACCCGCGCGATTTCGTCCTGCTGGAGCGCGTGGAACACGACGATCTGATCGAGGCGGTTGACGAGCTCTGGGCGAAACGCGCCGAGCACGGCATCGCGATAGCGTCGCTCTTCGCGCTCGCTCTCGGCACCGCCCGGCGCGATGCCGAGGTGACCTTTCGCGCTGCGCGTGCCGAGGTTCGACGTCAGCACGATGATCGAGTTGTGGAAATACGTCGTGCGGCCGCGGCCGTCGGTCAGGCGCGCTTCGCCGAGTACCTGCAACAGCAGATCGAAGACCGAGCTGTGCGCTTTCTCGATCTCGTCGAGCAACACGACGCCGAACGGTTGGCTCTTGACCGCAGCCGTCAATCGACCCTCGTCGCCCATGCCGCCGAAGAGCCGCTCCGCGGCCCACGGATCGGTGTATTCGCTCATGTCGAGGCGAACCATCTTGTCGGGCGCGCCGAACAAGTA
>Ga0070698_100004267_pt1 | contig 15716 bp, 16 predicted proteins | sample KBSK1502metaG_FD_65477 | JGI IMG/M metagenome (GOLD analysis project Ga0070698, IMG submission 65477) | Corn, switchgrass and miscanthus rhizosphere microbial communities from Kellogg Biological Station, Michigan, USA - KBS K1-50-2 metaG | ecosystem: Host-associated > Plants > Roots >...
GGCGTGATGGCGGTGGCCTTCGGCCCGACCGGCACGCGGCTCGTGTCTGCGGGCGCCGACCGCGTGCTGCGGCTCTGGCACCTCGACTGGGAGCCCGAGGCGCGCGCGCTGCCGCGGTGGGACGAGAAGGCGCGGCCGTACCTCGAGAGCTTCGTGAGCCTGCGCCTCAAGCCGGAGACCATACGCACCGCGGGGCCGGCGTGGACGGAGGGGGACCTCGACCGCCTCGTGGACGACCTGCGCCGGCGTGGCTTCGGCGGCCTCCGCCGCGAGGAGGTGGCGGGCCGGCTCCAGGACCTGACCCAGAAGGCGGGCTCGGCGCCGTCGTTCTGGGAAGAGGTCCGCCGGAACGCGCCGCGCGCGGAGAGATCGCGGCCGCGAGAAGCGGCACGCCGCCTGCCTCGCGGGAAGATCGCGACCGTCGCCGCGGTCGTCTTCGCCCTCCTCGTCGGCGCCCGATCGTGGTTCCAGGCGGCCGCCGCGCCCGCGCTCGTCGCGGACGCGGTGGACATGGAGCGCAAGGCCGCCCGCGGGTTCCTCATCGACTTCGACGGCCTGCCTGGAGATTGCTCGGCGGGGGACCGCCAGGCCTACCTCGGGCTCGCTCGTGAGCCCGAGGTCAGCGCCGTCACCCTCATGTGCCTGGCGCGCGACAAGGACATGGCCACGGTCGAGCTCTACCTCCACGACATGCGGATCGCCGACGACGACCGCGAACGCGCCTTCCGGCGCTTTCGCAACGCGGTCTCGCTGATGGTGGCGCTCGGACCCGCCGCCGTCGATCCGCTCTGCGGCCGGCTCGCCGACCCTCGCGAGGAGGTGCGCCAGGTGGCGGCCGCGTCCCTGGCCTCGATGGCGGTGCCGCGGGCCACTACCTGCCTCGCCACCGTGACCCAGTGGCCGGACGCGAACGCCCGCCTGGCCGCCGCTTCCGTGCTCAAGACGGTTTTCGCCAACGGCCAGCTCTCGGCCCCGCGCGGCTGGAAGCTGGTGGCGAGGCTGCTGCAGGACCCCGAGCCCGCGGTGCGCATCGAGGCGCTCCACGTGCTTCGCTTCTTCAATCCCGAGATCGCCCTGCCCGCCGCCGCCCGCGCCGAGCAGGACTCCGACCCGCAGGTGCGGACGGAGGCGGCGGCCGCGGCGGCGGACGTGGAAGGATTGCGTCGCCTGCGCCTGGGCCGCTGACCGCGCGCTAAGATCGGATGATGAACGGAGACGTTTCCAGCCTGGGCCGCCTGCTCGTCATCGGCGGAGTGCTGCTCGCGGCCGCAGGCGTGGTCGTGCTGCTGGCGGGCAAGGTGCCGTTCCTCGGGCGGCTGCCCGGCGACATCGTCTATCACAAGGGCGGGACGACCTTCTACTTCCCCATCGTCACCTGCCTGCTGCTGAGCCTGATCCTGAGCCTGCTGCTGAATCTGTTTCGACACTGACGGGCTAGAGTCGCTAAGTCAGCGTCCGGCGCGCGGAAGCGGAGCGCGCCGCATTCGTGAATCACGGTAGCCGGCGGATGGAGCGGATCACGATCGGCGGCGTGAGGTGCTGGCCGTCCGCGGTGGCGCGCTGGATCCTCCGGACGACGGGCATGCCTTTCACGACGCGGCCGAACGCCGCGAAGCCCTGGCCGTCCGGGTTCCGCTTGCCGCCGTAGTCGAGCGAAGGCTGGTCGCCGATGCAGATGAAGAAGTCGGACGTCGCGGTGTCGGGCCCGTCCCTCGCCATCGACACGACACCGTCGAGGTGGCGCAGCCCGGTCGCGCTCGTGCGCTCGAGCGCGATGGGGGGAAACCCCCTGCGCGCGCGGGCAGGGTTGACCCCGGCCTGGATCACCTCGATGCGTACGGCGTCGTGGGGCTGGTTGCCGGGGCGCACGGTGCGGTGGAACCGCGCCCCGTCGTAGAGACCTGCCTCGACATAGCGAAGGAAGTTGGCCGCGGTCACGGGCGCCCGCGCGGTGTCGACCTCCACCACGATGTCGCCGCGGAGCGTCTGGATGAGCACGCGCGCGGTGCCCCGAGAGGCCGACACCTCCGGCCCCGGGCCGAGAGCCAGGAGAGCCAGGGCGAGGGCGAGCACTGGCGCCACGCTAAGGCCACCGCGGCAGCGGGTCAAGGCTCGACGTGACGCCCGGCACAACCGGTTGCAGTGGCGGGGCTGCCCATGGAATCCTTGCCCGCATGTCCATCAAGTCCGACCGCTGGATCCGGCGCATGGCCCGCGATCACCGCATGATCGAGCCGTTCACGGACAAGCAGGTGAGGGAGGGTGTCATCTCCTACGGCCTCTCGTCGTATGGCTACGACGTCCGCATCGCCGACGAGTTCAAGATCTTCACCAACATCAACTCGACGATCGTCGACCCCAAGAACTTCGATCCGCGCTCCTTCGTAGACCTCAAGGGGGACGTCTGCATCATCCCGCCGAACTCCTTCGCTCTTGCGCAGACGGTGGAGTATTTCCGCGTCCCGCGGAACGTACTCACGATTTGTCTGGGGAAATCTACGTACGCGCGCTGCGGGATCATCGTCAACGTCACGCCGTTCGAGCCGGAGTGGGAGGGCATCGTCACCCTCGAGGTCTCGAACACCACGCCGCTGCCCGCGAAGATCTACGCCAACGAGGGCATCGCCCAGGTCCTGTTCTTCGAGAGCGACGAGGAGTGCCAGACCTCCTACGCCGACAAGAAGGGGAAGTACCAGGCCCAGAAGAAGCTGACCCTACCAAGGCTGTAGTCCGAATGCGGCGCGCTCCGCGATCCGAATGCGGCGCGCTCCGCGATCCGAATGCGGCGCGCTCCGCGATCCGAATGCGGCGCGCTCCCCTCCGCACTCTTCGTCATCAAGCGTCTCGCCTCGGAATGAATCCTCGGCGAGACGACGCAGGAAATGCTCCGCTGCGCGCGCCGGACGCTCGCGCCGGAGAAAGCCGTTAAACTAGGAGCCGGAGCGGCGTCATGGTTCACGAGACGGTCACGATGGAAGGCCACCTCATCGACTCGGACATCCTCCGCCGTGTGTTCAACCACGTCGTGGAAGAGGGCGGCGGGTTCGAGGTCCTGGAGTTCCGGGTGGGGACGACCAACCAGGAGCCTTCCTTCGCGCGGCTGTCGGTGACGGCCCCCGCGCCCGAGATCCTCGACCGCATCCTCGAGCGCCTCAACTACCTCGGCGCCTCGGCCGAGGTGGCGGACGCGCGCTTCGCGCCCGCGGAGGCGGACGGCATCCTGCCCGACGAGTTCTACTCGACGACCAACTTCGACACCTTCGTGCGCGTCGACGGCAAGTGGCAGGCCGCGGCCGACCAGAAGATGGACTCCGCCCTCGTCCTGCGGGGCGGCGGCCCCCGCTGCGTCAAGCAGGGCCAGGTGAAGAAGGGCGAGAAGGTCGCGTTGCGCGGCCCCGGCATCCGCGCGCGCCCGCCCGAGCGGAGCCGCGACTTCTCGGTCTTCGGTTTCATGTCCAACGACGTGTCGGCCGAGACCAACAAGGGCATCGTGATCGCCGGCACCGCCCGCGAGATGGCCAAGACGCGGAAGGCCGGGCAGAAGATCGTGATCGTGGCCGGGCCGGCCGTGGTCCACTCGGGAGGCGACGCCGCCCTTGCGCGGCTCGTACGAGACGGCTGGGTGGACGTGATCCTGACCGGCAACGCCTTCGCCACCCATGACCTCGAGAAGTCGATCCTGAAGACGAGCCTCGGCGTTTGCCAGATGAGCGGGCGCGCGGTCGAAGGCGGGAGCCGCAACCACCTCTACGCCATCAACGCCGTGAATCGCGCGGGCGGGATCCGGCCCGCCGTGGAGTCGGGCCTCGTGACCTCCGGCGTGATGTATGAGGCGGTGCGGCGGGGCATCCGGGTGGTCCTCGCGGGATCGATCCGTGACGACGGGCCGCTGAAGGACGTCATCACCGACGTGGTCGAGGCGCAGAAGGCCTACGTCGCGGCCCTCGAGGGCGCCGGCATGTGCCTCATGCTCGCCTCCGCCCTGCACTCGATCGCCGTCGGCAACCTGCTGCCGGCGCGCGTGAAGACGGTCTGCGTGGACATCACGGAGTCGGTGCCGGTGAAGCTCTCGAACCGCGGGACGCTGCACGCGGTCGGCCTCGTCACCGACGTCGGCTATTTCCTCGAGCGGCTTGAAGCGGAGTTGCGGGTCCCCGGGGCGTGAGCGGTCTCGTTCCCTTCCTCCTCCGGCACGGCTATCTCTTCCTGTTCGCGGTGGTCCTCGTCGAGCAGGCCGGGCTGCCCGTGCCCGCGGTGCCGGTCCTGCTCGCGATGGGCGCGCTCGTCGGCATGGGCAAGTTCTCGCTCACCACGGCGGCCGCGGTGGCGGTGGCGGCGTGCCTGGTCGCCGACACCGCGTGGTACCGCCTCGGCCGCAGCTACGGCACCTCGATCCTGAGGCTCGTGTGCCGGATCTCCCTGGAGCCGGACTCGTGCGTGCGCCGCACCGAGAACGTCTTCGCGCGCGAGGGAAGCCGGACGCTGCTCTACGCGAAGTTCGTCCCGGGCCTCAGCACGGTCGCGCCGCCCGTGGCCGGCCTCGCCCGGGTGAGCTTCGCGCGCTTTCTCGTCTGGGACGTAGCAGGGTCGGTGACGTGGACGACGACGTTCCTGCTCCTGGGCTACGTCTTCAGCCGACAGCTCGAGCGGGTGGCGGAGGCCACCAGGGTCCTCGGCGCCCGCGTGGTCGCGGCGGTCGTGGGTGGCCTCGCGCTGTACGTCATCTGGAAGCTCGACCAGCGGCGGCGCTTCCTGCGTGACCTCGAGATCGCGCGCATCGCGCCCGAGGAGCTGCTGGCCCTGATGCAGTCGGGGAAGGGGGACGTGGTCGTGGTCGATCTGCGCAACGCGCTCGAGCGCGCGGAGGACGCCGCCGCGCTGCCGGGCGCGATCGTGCTCACGCCCGACGAGCTGGACGAGCGCCACCACGAGATCCCCCGCGACCGGGACGTCATCCTCTACTGCACCTGACCGAACGAAGCGACGAGCGCCCGGGTGGCGCTCCGGCTCCGGAGGCGGGGGATCACGCGTGTCCGGCCGCTGGCCGGCGGCTTCGACGCGTGGCGCCGGCGGGGGTTCCCGGTCGAGAGCCTGCCTCAGCCGGACGTGAACTGGGCGAGGTCGTAGATCCCCAGGCTCTTCTCGATCGCGGCGACCTCGTCCACCACGCCCTCGAAGCCCCGTTCGCCGAACAGCTCGTGCTCCCGCCGCTCGAACCTGTCGCCGAGCGCCCGGTATTCGCGGTCCGGGATCAGGCGAGGCAGGGCGGGGAAGAGAACGGTGTCCTCGCGCGCCTCGTGAGGGCGGTACATCCGCACGAAGCTCCGCAGGCGGCTCACGAGCGTCTGGCGCGTGCGCGCGTCGGCGGCGGTGGTGGCGGCGGCGGTGGCCGTGGCCAGGCCGAGGATGTCGCCGGTCAAGCGCCGGCCCGCCTCGTGCTGGGCGCGCAGCACCTCGACGAGGTCGACGAGCGTCGCCGCCTTCACGAAACGGGGGAAGAGGTGCTCCTCCTCGAGCTTCTCGTGGTACTCCTCGACGAAACGCCGGACGATTCCCGCCGCGCCGCTCACGGCGTCCGGCGGCAGCTCGACGCCCGCCTCCAGCCGCCGGATGGACTCCTCGTAGACGAGCAGGATGCGGTTGAGCACGCCGTGCTCCCGCATGAGGTCCTCCGCCGGGGTGACCTCTTCTTCCTCGCCCCGGCGGCGCGGGCGGGACTTGCCGGCGGCCGCGGCGACGACGCTCGGCCCGCAGGCGACGGCCGCGCCCAACGTGCTCGCCTTGAGCAGGAAATCGCGTCGATGACGGTCGTGGAGGGTCATTCCGTGCCTCGCTCTCCGGCCGCGCGGCCCCGCTCGCCGCGCACGAAAGGCTCCCACAAGCCAAACAGCTTCATCTGCTCGACGAGGCCGGTGGCCTGGACGAGCGCCTCCACCTCGGCGCGCGTCTGACGCGGGGCCGGGACGCTCGCGAGATCGGCCAGGCCCCAGGTCACGACGGCGGCGAGCGCCGTGTTGGCCTTGAGCTGCTCCTGGTCGACCTTGTCGAACGTGTCGGACTCGGCGTGATAGTCGGCGAGGTACGGCCGGCCCTCCTGGTTGGCGACGAGCGTCGGCACGCCCTCGACCAGGTAGTCGTAGTTGTCGGTGCCGAGGAACGCGTCGGTCGTCTGCGTGAAGGGGCCGCGCGCGCGGGCCGGCGCGAGCGCGGCTTCCACCGCCGTCTGCATGTCCGCGCGCCCGCCGAGCGAGAAGCCGGTCGTCTTGCCGCTGCCGATGTCGAAGATCACCTGCGCCTTCACGCGGTCCAGCTCCGCCCGGTGTTGCCGCACCTCCGCGAACGAGCCCCACAGCCCCGCCTCCTCGCCGGTGTAGAGGACGAAGCGCAGCGTGCGGCGCGGCCGGATGCCCTCGTGGGCGAGAGCGGCGGCCTGGCGCGCCACGTCGATGACGAGGGCGGCGTTGCAGCCGTTGTCGAGGGCACCCCGGCCCAGGTCCCAGCTGTCGAGATGGGCGCCGAGGATCACCACCTCGTCCGGCGTCTCGCGTCCCCGCAGCTCGGCCACGACATTGCGGGCAGGGGTGTCGGCGGCGGATCGGCCGTCGAGGACGAGGCGCAGCCGCGCGGTCTCGCCCGCCGCCGCCAGTCGCGCCAGGCGCAGCGCGCCCTCCCGCTCCACCACCGCGCCCGGCAGCGTATAGAGCGAGCCGTCGAGCGTGGTGTTGTGTCGGTAGAGGAGGCGCCCGGGATGCGTCGACATCCACAGCACGCCCGCCGCCCGGGCCTCGCGAGCGCGGGCGAGACGGCCGGGCGTCTCCATGTATTCCTTGAAGAGATCCTCGAGCCCGCGCATCGGGTTGGTGTGGAAGAGGACCAGGCGCCCGGCGACGCTCGCGCCCGCGGCGGCGAAGGCCTGGGCATCGCCTTCTCCCACGTCGACGACCTCGGCCTCCAGACCCGCAGCCGGCGTCGGCGCCGAGAAGGGCATGGCCGCGATCCGCAGGCGCTCCGATCCGGGCATCGCCCAGGCGGGGCGCGGCACGACGACCTCGGCCGATTCGGTGCCGGCGAGCCACGTGCGGGGAGCGGCGTACGGCTCCGCGTGAACGTTCTCGAGGCCGGCCTCCCGGAACCTCGCCATGCCCCAATCGACCGCGCGCTCGACCGCCGCCGATCCGGTGGGGCGGCCGCCGATGGTGTCGGTCAACTGCCGCAGGTCTTCGAGGATGGGCGTGGGCCCCAGGGCCCGCCGCATGAGCATGGAAGCCGGATCATCCGCGGCCGCAACGCCGTTGCCGACAGCGAGGCCTGCGAGGAGTAGCACGCCGTGCGCCTGTTTCATGAGCGGGATAGTAATATGACGCAGGGTGTCCACGACCCGTCGCCGCTACCTCGTCGCTCTCTCCCTGGCCGCGGGCACCCCGGCCGCCGGCCTCGCGCCCGCCGCGCGCCCTTCCGAACCCGCGGTCCGCTACACCGTCACGGCCAACGAAGGCGCGCAGGAGTTGCGCGTGGAGGCGACGTTGGCCGCGGGCCTCGGTGGCGAGCTGGCGCTGGATACGGGCATGGGCCCGTTCGTTCGCGATCCCGAGGTCGAGGAGCGGGGGATCTGGCGCGCGATCGAGCGCCGGGACGACCGCCTCGACGTTCCTGCTTGCGCCTCCCAGCCGTGCCGTATCCGCTACCGATTCGCGCTCGCCGAGGCCGCCCGAGTCGTCCACGACCGCAACCGGGCCACGGAGCAGGAGGGCGCTTTCCTCGCGCCACCCTCGTCGTGGCTGGCGCGGCCCCTCCGCGACGGCGAGGCCCGCTTCCGTCTCGAAGTGACGACGCCGCCGGGCACCGTCTTCACGACGGGCCTCCTCCCCGCGCCCGGCCACGGCGCGCCCGCCTACGAAGCGACGCTGGACGATCTCGAGGAAGCGCCGTACTCGGGCTTCGGCTCCTTCGAGACCGCGCGGATCAGCGTGCCGGGAGGCGTCGTCGAGCTGGCCATCGCGCCCGGAGAGCGCGACCTGCCGACCTCGTCCCTGACGGCGTGGGCGGAAAGGGCGGGCCGAGCGGTCGCCGGCTACTACGGCCACTATCCGATCCCCCGCGTTCTCGTCCTGGTGCTGCCCACGGGCCGCCGGGCGATCGGCTTCGGCACCACTCTGGGCAACGGCGGCGCGTCGATCATGATCTGGGTGGGCCGGTCCGCTACCGAGTCCGACCTGCAGCGCGACTGGGTGCTGACCCACGAAATGATCCACACCGCCTTCCCCAACATGCCGCGGACGCAGCGCTGGCTCGAGGAGGGGATCGCCACCTACGTCGAGCCGATCGCGCGCGCGCGGGCGGGGACGCTCAGCGTCGAGGAAATGTGGCGGGGGCTCATCGACGGGCTGCCGAAGGGCATGCCGCGGCCGGGCGATCCCGGCCTGGACCAGGCCCGCACCTGGGGCAGCACCTACTGGGGCGGCGCGCTCTTCTGCTTCCTCGCCGACCTGCAGATCCGCGAGAAGACGGGCAACCGCCGCTCGCTCGACGACGCGCTGCGCGGGATCAACGACGCCGGCGGCAGCATCGCCGTGCGCTGGCCGCTGCGCCGGACTCTCGACGCCGGCGACCGGGCGACGGGGACCCACGTCTTGCGGGATCTCTACGGCAAGATGGGCGAGGCGCCGATGAAGGTCGACCTCGACGACCTGTGGCGGCGGCTCGGCGTGGTGGCCGACGGCCGCGACGTCCGCTTCGATGATCGCGCGCCGCTGGCGGCGGTGCGGCGGTCGATCACCGCCCGGCCCGCCTCCTTCCGCCCCGCTGACGGCGGCCGCTGAAGGACGGTCCCGCTACTCCTCGGCCATGAACGGATAGCGGTGGTCGCGGGGCGGGACGAAGTTCTCCTTCACCACCCGCGCGCTGATCCAGCGCACGAGATTGAGCTTCGAGCCGGCCTTGTCGTTGGTGCCGGAGGCGCGCGCGCCGCCGAAGGGCTGCTGGCCGACGACCGCGCCCGTCGGCTTGTCGTTGACGTAGAAGTTGCCCGCGGCGTGGCGCAGCGCGGAGAGCGCCTCACGGATCGCGCGCCGGTCCTGGGCGAAGACGGCGCCGGTGAGCGCGTAGGGCGAGGTCGTGTCCACCAGCCGCAGCGTCTCGTGCCACTTCGCATCGTCGTAGACGTGGGCGGTGACCACGGGCCCGAAGACCTCCTCCTTCAACAGGCGGTGGCCGGGGTCCTCGGCCTCGATCAGGGTCGGCTCGATGAAGTAGCCGGACTCGCCCCGCGCCTTGCCTCCCGCGACGATCCGCGCGCCCTTTCCCGCCTCGGCGATGTAGCCGCCGATCTTCTCGAAGGCCTTCTGGTCGATGACCGCGCCCACGAAGTTGCGGAAGTCGGCGACGTCGCCCATCCTCAGCTCGCGCATGATGGCGACGGTCCGCTCCCGCACGTCGTTCCAGAGCGAGCGCGGGACGTAGACGCGGCTCACCGCCGAGCACTTCTGGCCCTGGTACTCGAAGCCGCCGCGCGCGATCGCGACCGCGAGGGCCTGGGGATCGGCGGAGGCGTGGGCGACGATGAAGTCCTTGCCGCCCGTCTCGCCCACGATGCGCGGGTAGGAGCGGTAGCGGTCCATGTTGTTGCCGATGGCCCGCCACATCCCGTTGAACACGGCGGTGCTGCCGGTGAAGTGGATCCCGGCCAGGTCGGAGTGGGAAAGCGCCACCTCGGATACCGCGGCCGCGTCGCCGGGGATGAAGTTGACGACGCCCGGCGGGAGTCCCGCCTCCTCCAGGAGCTTCATGAGGTAGTGCGCGGAAAGCACGGCGCTGGAGGCCGGCTTCCACAGCACCGTGTTTCCCATGAGGGCGGGGGCGACGGGGAGGTTCCCTCCGATGGCCGTGAAGTTGAACGGGGTCACCGCGTAGACGAATCCCTCCAGCGGCCGGTACTCGAGCTGGTTCCAGACGGAATGGTCCGAGATCGGCTGCTCGTCGTAGATCTGCTGCGCGTACCACGGGTTGAACCGCCAGAAGTCGATCAGCTCGCACGCCGAGTCGATCTCGGCCTGGAACACCGTCTTCGACTGGCCGAGCATCGTGGCGGCGTTGAGGGTCGCGCGCCGGGCGGTGGTGAGCAGCTCGGCGGCCTTGAGGACGACCGCCGCCCGGTCCTCCCAGGGCCACGCCGACCACTCCTCGTGGGCCTCGCGCGCGGCCGCGATCGCCTGCTGCACGTGCTCCCGGGAGGCCTTGTGCCACTCGGCCAGCACGTGGCGGTGGTCGTGGGGCATGACCGCCGCGGCGGTGGTGCCGCTGCGGATCTCCTTGCCCCCGATGCGGAGGGGGATCTCGATCCGCTCCGCGGCCATGGACTTGAGCCGAGCCTTCAGCTCGGCCCGCTCCGGCGAGCCGGGGGCGTAGCTCCTCACCGGCTCGTTGACGGGCGCGGGCACGCGGCGGTTCCCCGCGAAGGCGGCTCCGATGACGCTCTCTTCTTCGTTCTTGCTCACATCGGCCACGATAGTCCACCCCTCGACGGGCGGTCAAACGGCTCCGCCCCGCCGCGCAGGACGTTCTGCACCAGCCGGCCGAGGGTGGCCAGCCGGTAGTCACCGTGGGCGGGGTTGTGATAGCCCTGCGCCCTCTCGGCGGGGCTCAGATCGGCCGCGTCCTTCATGGGCTCGAACGCGTGCCCCTCGTGCCATTCGTTGAAGGAGTTGATGTAGACGAGGAAGAAGCCGCGCTTCATGTTCGTGAGGGCGGGGTCGGTCTGCACGGCGAGCGTCGCCGCAAACGACTCGGTGATCCGCTGCTGCGAGAGCAGGGCGGCGCGCTCCCGGTCGTCGGCGCGCGTGAAATCGAGGCCGGATGCGGCGGGAGCGAACGCGGGAGGCGTGTAACAGCCGGTGGGGTCGATGACCCGCGGAATGATGCCGTCGAAGCCCGGGTTCACGTTGAAGGAGAAGACGAGCCCCGCCGCGGCCGCGCCGGACGCGTAGCGGGCGTACGTCTCGGGCCCGACGTAGTTGTCGTAGATGCCGATGCCGTCGAAGCCCGAGGCCGGCGTCCGCGCGAACTCCAGCGAGTCCGCGAGCAGCGTGACGTGATCGAAGTCGTGGCGCAGCTCGTCCCGCACGGCGTCGGTCTGCGCGCGCCAGAGCTGGTCGGGCGTGTAGTCGTCGACCGGTCGGGTGACGTCGTGGCAGTCGGTCGACTCCCGCGGGAGGATGCAGCGGAATCCCTTGAAGACCGGCCCCTCCGAGCCGTCCCCGTTCTTCAGGACCAGGAAGGCGTCCCAGCCGCGCTTGTCGCCGTACTCCCGCAATAGATGAAGGATGTCGCTCGCATAGCGCCGGCCCCGATCGTCGGTGTACGGCTCCATCGCGAACGTGACCTTGACGTCGTGGTCCTTCATGACGTCCATGATGTATGGCACGTTGGCGTCCTCGGGGCTGCCCCGCCCCCACCAGCTCAGCGCTATCGCCCCCACGCCCGCGTCGCTGATCCAGCGCGCCTGCTGCTCGAGGACGGCCTTGTCGCGCACGTCGTACGCCCCGAGCCGGGGCATGTAGCGCGAGGAGATGTCGAGGGGAGGATGGCGGTCCCAGAAGTCCCAGTGCGTGTAAGCGGGCGGCCCGCTGTACCAAGGGTAATACTCGAAGATGAAGTGATGGCGCAGGTCGCGGAAGCGCGCGGCGAGCGACGAGCCGGGCGACGGGGAACCGGGGCGGGCGGCGGCAGCGACACCTTCGAAGGCATGGAGGGCCGGCAGGGCGAGCCCGGCCCGGAGCGAAGCGGCGAGGAACTGGCGGCGAGTGGGCAGCGTCGTCATCGGGCGGGGCGGTCGCGGGTCCCTGGCAACCATTCTACAATCACCACGATGGTGAACCAGCCCTTCACCGGCTTCATCCGGGTCCCTTACGAGCCCCCGTGCCGCCTGGTGGGCCCGAAAGGCGCCCGCGAGGGGCGTCTCTGCAACATCAGCGTCAAAGGCGTGTACGTGACCGTCGCCCCCATACCCAGTGTCGGGGAGGTCTTCCGCATCAGCTTCAACCTCCCCGACGACGAGAAGCCGGTGGAGGTGCAGGTAGAGGTGGCGTGGCGAAACACCGAGCGCGACCGGAAGGTGCTCCGCCTCCCCCTCGGCTGCGGGCTGCACTTCATGGACATGGCCCCCGCCGATCGGGAACGGGTCGCGGCCTTCGTCGAGGCCCGTCGAGAGGACTGACGCGGGGACACCGCCGGTGCTGACCCTGGCCACGCCGCGATTGGAGCTGATCGCGGCGACGGCGGAGGTGGCCCGGGCCGCGGTTTCCGATCGCGGGGCGCTCGCGCGGCTCCTCTCGGCGCGCGTCCCCACGAGCTGGCCGCACGAGCTCGTCGCCGACAACCTCGAGGGCTTCGCGCGCCGCATCGAGGCCGACCCCGCGCTCGAGGGCTGGCTGCCCTGGTACTGGGTCACGCGCGAGGAGCGCACGCTCATCGGCAACGGCGGGTTCGGCGCGGTGCCCGCCGAGGACGGCACCGGGAAGATCGGCTACGCGATCGTGATGGAGTACGAGGGCCGAGGCTTCGCGACGGAAGCGGTGGCCGCCATCCTCGTCTGGGCCTTCTCCCATCCCGGTCTCACGCGGGTGGTGGCCGACACGTATCCCGAGCTGCCGCGCTCGATCCGCGTCCTGCACAAGAACGGCTTCCGCTATGCCGGTCCTGGGAAGGGCGAGCGGGTCATCCGTTACGAGCTGACCCGGCGGGCATGGTGGGCCGCCGTCAGTTGAAGGTGACGGTGTGGCTGTGGCCGCTGGTCGTGGTCGACTCCTTGGACACACGCGTGTTTCCGGCGATGGAGACGATTTCGGCCGCGCTCAGTTCCACGGTGTGGGTGTGAGACGCGGTCCCCTGGATGTCGAGGCTGATCGCCTGTCCGGCGGTGAGCCTGGCCGCGGTGATGATCGCCACGTGGCCGTGGTTGGCGGAGATGGCCCCCGTCTTGTCGGCGGTGGCCGGGGGCTGGGTCGTGGGGGTGGTCGGCGTGCTCGGCGACGAGCTGCCGCCGCAGCCGCTGATCGTGATGGTGACGCCGCTGAGCATGGCGAGAATGGCCGCCAGCGTGAAATCACGCCGGTCCAGCATCGGGTCGAGGATGGGATCTGTCTTCACTGGTTTCACCTCCTGCGCGCGACGGTGCAGCAAGCATCGTGCCGGCGGGAAGGGAGCGGATTCCGAACCAGTGCCGGCGGTTGGCGTCCTCCGGCTTTCGCGCCTCGTAAATCTTTACGCCGCACGTCAGATCTGCCGTCGGTATTGGCGGCCGATCTGCTCTCGATCATGCGTCCCTCTTGCGCGGGGCATCACTTCTCGTGATCGTCGCTCTCCTGGGGTCTTTGGGTGATTCCAGCTCGGGCAGGTTGCCGTCGGGATATTCGGGTCGATTCTCGGCGGCCTTGCCGTCGACGATGATCTCGAGCGCCTTCTGCTTGTCGCGGTTCTGCCACTCGTAGGTCGCCCCCACGACCCCGGCCCGGAAAGCACCCCCGTGGCGCCGTGCGCGGCGGCTCAGCCCAACCACCAGGAGAAGAACGATGAGAGCGCCACCCCACACCATGCTCATCGCTCCCCACTCTCCCATCGCGACGCTCCCGTCGAGGCCAACAGGCCAACAGGCAGGCGGAACGAGCGAATTCTACTCCCGCGCGCGTTTGCCCGTGCCGCGAAGGCTCTGCTAGACTCCCCGTTTCTCGGAGGAGTGCGTTGCTGCGGCCTTATAGGGGCATCTGGCCCAAGCTCGGCGAGCGCGTGTTCGTCGACGTCTCGGCCCAGGTCATCGGCGACGTGGAGCTGGGCGACCACGCCAGCGTGTGGATGAACGCGGTCATCCGCGGCGACGTGCATTCCATCCACATCGGCCCCTATACCAGCATCCAGGACAACTGCGTGGTCCACGTCTTCAAGGAGCAGCACCCGACGGTGGTGGCGGACCACGTGACGGTCGGGCACTCGGTGACGCTGCACGGGTGCCGGATCGGCTCCTTCTGCCTCATCGGGATGGGGGCGACGATCCTGAACGACGCGCGGGTCGGGGAGGAGTGCATCATCGCCGCCGGTGCGCTCGTGGCCGAGGGCACGGAGGTCCCGCCGCGCAGCCTGGTGATGGGCGTACCGGGCAAGGTACGCCGGCCCATCACCGCGGAAGAGCGCGAAGGCCTGCGCCGCTACGCGGCGAACTACTTCGACTACAAGGAAGCCTATCTGGCCGAGCGGGACCAGGGCGGCAAGGTGTGATCAAGGCCATCGGGGGCACCCGCGACATCCTCCCCGACGAAGTGGGCGCGTGGCACCGGGTCGAGCGGGCCGCGCACCGGCTCTTCGCGCGCTACGGGTACCGCGAGATCCGCACGCCGATCTTCGAGGAGACGCAGCTCTTCGCGCGCGGCATCGGCGCCGACACCGACATCGTGGCCAAGGAGATGTACACCTTCCCGGACCGCGACGAGGAGAGGACGTCGCTGACGCTGCGCCCGGAGGCGACCGGCGGCATCGTGCGCGCGGTCATCGAGCACCATCTGGACCAGACCGACCCCGCGCTGAAGGTCTACGCCGTGGGCCCGATGTTCCGGCGGGAGCGCCCCCAGAAGGGCCGGTACCGCCAGTTCCACCAGGTCGACGTGGAGGCCTTCGGCATCGAGCGGCCCTCGATCGACGTGGAGATCATCCAGGTCGCGCTCGACTATCTCCGCGCCTGCGGCCTGACCGAGGCCAACCTCATCCTGAACTCGGTCGGCGACGCGAAATGCCGGCCCGCCTACGTTGAGACGCTGCGCTCTGCGCTGCGCGCCCACCGGGACGAGCTGTGCGCCGATTGCCGACGCCGCACCGAGACGAATCCGCTGCGGGTGCTGGACTGCAAGGTGCCCGAGGACCAGGCCATCATCGAGAGCCTGCCGAGGATCTCGGACCACCTCTGCGCCGAGTGCCGGGACCACTTCGCCGAGGTTCGCCGCGAGCTGGGGCTGCTGGAGGTTCCGTACCGGCTGAGCCACCGGCTGGTGCGCGGCCTCGACTACTACACGCGGACCACGTTCGAGGTCACGAGCGCCGCCCTCGGCGCGCAGAACAGCGTCCTCGGCGGCGGCCGGTACGACGGCCTCGTCCGGGACCTCGGCGGCCCCGACCTCAGCGGCATCGGCTTCGCCCTCGGCATGGAACGGCTGGTCATGTTGATCCCGCCGGGCCCGGGCGAGTCGCGCTGCGACGTGTTCCTGGCCGTGCTCGTGCCGAGAGCCTTCGATCGCGCCCTCCTCATCCAGCACGACCTGCGGGGGGCGGGGGTGCGGGTGCTGATGGACCACGAGGGCCGCGGGCTGAAGTCGCAGATGAAGAAGGCCGACAAGCTCGGCGCCCGGTACGTCGCGATCATGGGCGAGGACGAGCTGGCCGACGACGTGTGGACGGTGCGCGACATGACGACGTCGAGCCAGGAGCGCGTCAGCGACGTGAAGCTGGCCGAATACCTCGAGGAGAAGATCCGTGGCCGAGACGCTGGGTGATCTCCGGCGCACCCACTACTGCGGGGCGCTGCGCGAAGGAGACGTGGGCCGCACGGTCACCCTCATGGGGTGGGCGGCGACGCGCCGCGATCTCGGAGGGGTCGTCTTCGTCGACCTGCGCGACCGGGAGGGCATCTGCCAGGTCGTCGCGCGGCCGGAGGTGTCGAAGGAAGCCCACGCGGCCGC
>Ga0070698_100004268_pt1 | contig 15715 bp, 13 predicted proteins | sample KBSK1502metaG_FD_65477 | JGI IMG/M metagenome (GOLD analysis project Ga0070698, IMG submission 65477) | Corn, switchgrass and miscanthus rhizosphere microbial communities from Kellogg Biological Station, Michigan, USA - KBS K1-50-2 metaG | ecosystem: Host-associated > Plants > Roots >...
TCGGGGTTGCCCGAATCCGGCGTCCAGGAGGCATCCTGCAGCGAGCCGCCGAGGACCATGACCATCACGGCCGTGGCGAGCAGGGTGAGCCAGCCCTCCGCCGGGCGGAGCGGGATCGAGCCGAGCCGCGGCGCGGGCCGGGCACCCGCAGCGATGACGCCGGCGCTCATCCGGCCAGTGCCTCGCCCAGGGGCACGGTCGGCCCAACGCGGTGGACGGTGATGTCGAACTCGGCGAGGGCGTGGCGCAGCGCCCGCCACTCCTGCGCCGTCGAGGTCGACGGCTGCAGCGGCTCGTCGACCTGGGGCACGCCGGACCTGCGCGCCGCCTCCTCCTCCTCGCGCCGCTCGAACGCGGGCATGTCCATTGCGATCACGACGCACGCAACGCCGCGCGAGCGGAGCGCGGCCATCGGCTTGACCCAGTCGCGATGGAGCGAGGCCGTGACGACCACGGCGGTCATGCCCCGCCGGATGCGCGGCACGCTCGCGACGAGCGCCTCCGCGATCGGCGTCGAGCCGTCGCCCTCGACGGCCGCGAGCAGCTGCATGATCTTGAGGTGCTGGCGGCCGCCCCGGTCGGGCTGCAGCTGGGCGAGGCGATGGGCGTTGACGGTCATGCCCACGGCCCGGTTCTCGACCAGGGCCTTGTCGGCGACGGCGGCCGCGACGCGCACGGCGACCTCGACCGACGACTCGTCACCCGAGCCGCGCTGGATCGAGCGCTCGAGGTCGAGCACGATCCAGCAGTCGGCCGTCTGCTCGAGATCGAACTCCTTGACCTGGATGTCGCCGTGGCGCGCGGTCGACTTCCAGTGGATCCGGTTGAAGGCATCGCCGGGGGCCCACGGCCGGACCGTCGTGGCCAGCGGCGTGGCCTGCAGGGTCCGCTCGCGCAGCGCCTGGCTGCCATCGAGGTTCGCCGCCGGCAGGCGCCACAACGGGATCGGCTCCAGGCGCGGGTACACGGTCACGTTGATCCCCGACCCGACCGACGCCGATGACTCGAAGAACCCGAACGGATCGCCGGTCCGGATCTGGAGCGGCTCGATGCGGAAGTGGCCGCGCCGGGTGAGCGGCGTGCGGATCAGCCATGAGCGCTCGGTGCGGCCGCCGAGCGAGATCGCCCGACCCGGGAGGCCCGCCGGGAGTGACGTCGGGTTGTGGATCTCGAGCCAGGGCTTGGGGATGCGGCTCGTGTTCCGCAGGGTGTAGGTCACGCGGATCCGGTCGCCAACGTGGCCCGACAGCTGGTTGACCGCGTAGCCCGCCTCGAGATCGGCCAACCCGAAGCGGGTGAGGACGTAGGAACCGCCGACGACGAGGACGCCGAGGTAGACCAGGTAGAACAGGAATGCCCAGCCGGTCGAGAACGCGGCAACGACCAGGATCGCGCCGAGGAGCAGGAGCTGGAACTTGCGGAACATTGCCCTGCGACGTCCGAGCTGGCTCGGCCTCCTGCGCTGTCGCGCTGCCTAGGAGCTGCGGGAGCGGGTGCGGCCACCGCCCGTCGGCGTGACCGGCGATACCGCCGAGAGCGCCGACTCGCGCGTCGAGCCGACCGGTGTCGACTCGAGCAGCTCGCGGATGACCTGGGCCGGCTGGACGTCGTGGATCGACGAGCTGGTCTTGATGATCAGGCGATGGGCGAGGGCGGCCTCGGCGAGCGCCTTGACGTCGTCGGGGATGACGTAGTCACGACCGAGCAGCCCGGCCAGGGCCTGGCCCGCGCGGTACAGGGCGATCGAGCCGCGAGGCGAAGCACCGAGGTAGATATCGCCGTGATCGCGGGTGCCGTTGACGAGCCGGACGATGTACTCGGCGACGGTCGGGTCCACGTAGATCTCGCGGACCGCCCGCTGCATCTCCTGGAGCTCCTCGACCGAGCAGACCTCCTTGAGCTCGTCGATCGGGTGCTGCCGCTTCTGCTCGTCGAGGATCACGACCTCCTCGACCGGCTGCGGGTAGCCGAGCCGGATCCGGAGCATGAACCGGTCGAGCTGGGCCTCGGGCAGGGCGAACGTGCCCTCGTACTCGATCGGGTTCTGCGTGGCGATGACGAGGAAGGGGTCCGGCATCATGTAGGTCGTGCCGTCGATGGTTGCCTGCCGCTCCTCCATGCACTCGAGGAGCGCGGACTGGGTCTTCGGCGTCGCCCGGTTGATCTCGTCGGCGAGCACCACCTGGGCCATGATCGGGCCCGGCCGGAACTCGAACTCCTGGGTCTTCTGGTTGTAGATCGACAAGCCGGTCACGTCGGACGGCAGCAGGTCGGGCGTGAACTGGATGCGCCGGAACGAGCTGCCGAGGCTCTTGGCGATCGCCTTTGCCAGCACCGTCTTGCCGGTGCCGGGCACGTCCTCGATGAGCAGGTGGCCCTTGCACAGGAGCGCGACGAGGGCGAAGCGCACCTCGTTGTGCTTGCCGACGATGACGCGCTCGACGTTCGCGACGACTCGATCGCCGGCCTGCTGGATGGATGGCATTCAGGCTCCCCTCAGCGGTCCAGCGTCTCCTCCGACGCGGATCCGCCCTCCGATGTGGTCACGGGATGGTACGTCGGGACGGCGCAGAAGGTTCCCACGATTCTCAGGCGCCGGAATCCGGCAAAAGGTTGCAGGAATTCGCGGCCTCAGCCGCGGCGCAGGTTGCTGGCGGCCGCCCACAGGGTCATCAGCGCGCCGATTCCGCCCATCACGCCGAGGAAGATCTCCCCGCCCGCGAGCGCGGCGACCCCGATGCCACCGAACAGCGTCGCGACGACGAGGGCGACGCCGGCCAGCGCCAGTCGTTCGAGCAGGGTGCGCGGCGGCGGGCCGGCCGCGTTCTCGGGACCCCCGGTCACCCGCTCGCCCAGGCGCGCCACGCGCGCAGGAGCTCACCGGCGATCGGCGACGCCTTGACGTCGCCACCGCCCGAGTGCTCGACGAGGACCGCGATCGCCACCTGTGGGTTGTCGTACGGCGCGAAGCCGATGAACCACGAGTGTGGCTGCTGGTTCGGGCCCAGCTCGGCGGTACCGGACTTGCCGGCGACGACCATGCTCTTGAGCGCGGCCCCGAAGGTGAAGAACCGGCCGACCTGGCCGTTCACGGCGAGCCGCATCGCCGCCGCGATCTCGTGCGCGATGCCCGGCGCCACGACCTGCCCGACGGCGGATGGATTGACGTTCGTCGTCCCGGCCTTGCCCGTGGCCTCCAGGACGAGGTGCGGCTTCATGAGCGTCCCGTCGTTCGCGATCGTGGCCGCGATGAGGGCCATCTGCAGCGGCGTCACCAGCACCTCGGCCTGCCCGTAGGCGGCGTTGGCCAGCTCCACGCGATCCTCCATCCCGCCGGGCAGCGGGCCACCGCCGTTCGTGACCTGAGAGGCCGCCGTTGGCAGGTCGAACGGGAGCGAGGCGCCGAAGCCGACGCGGTTCGCGTAGTCGGTCAGGGCCTCGCTGCCGGTGCGGACCCCGGTCTCCGCGAAGTAGATGTTGCAGGACGCCTCGATCGCCTCCCGGAAGTCGAGCGCCCGCCCGTCGGTCTGGGGGTGGTGCCCGTCGCGGACCCGGAAGCCGTCGATCAGCCAGCCCTTCGACTCCGCGGCGGGCTGGTCGTCGTACGTCGTCGCGGGCGTGATGGCGCCGGTGCTGAGGGCGGCCATCGAGGTCACGATCTTGAACGCCGATCCGGGCACGTACAGGCCCTGCGTGGCCCGCGGCAGGAGGGGCGCGCGGTTGTCCGCCTTGAGCGAGTCGAAGGTGGCCGCGGAGGTCGTCGGGTTGGCGATCGCCGAGGCGTTGTAGGTCGGCGTCGAGACCATCGCCAGGACCTCGCCCGTCCTCGGGTTGAGCATGACCACCGCCCCGCGGTTACGGCCGAGCGCATTCGCCGCCGCGTCCTGGAGCTGGAGCGCGAGCGTCGTGCGCAGCGTCTCCGGATCCGACGGGTCGGCCCGGAACTTGCGGGTCAGCTCGCGCAGCGGATCGGCGGAGGTCACCCCGCTGAGCTGCGCGTTCCAGGCGCTCTCCAGCCCCGCCGTCCCGAACTGGCGGTTCGCGTAGCCGATCACGCCCGACAGCGAGTTGCTGGCGTAGACGCGGTACGGCTCGTCGTTCTTGTCCCGCTTGTTCCAGGCGAGGCGGACGCCGTCGCGGTCGAGGATCTCGCCACGCAGGACGTTTCGCGCCGCGGCGATGACCGCCGCGTCGTCCCCCGATGTGCTCAGGTTCTGCGACTCGACCACCTGCCAGTAGCCGGCCCCCAGGGCGAGGCTGCCGAAGGCGAGCGCGAGGACCATGGCCACCCGGCCGAGCGCGGCCCCGATCCCGATGCGCCTGCCGGCCCACGATGGCGCGCTCCCGGATACCGGCCGGGCGTGGGCCGGCTGGCGCGAACCGGGCATGAAGCGGCTTTGCGGTCGCGAGCCGCCGGGGCGTTCGTGGCCCGCCATCAGGCCGCGCCTCGGTCCACGAGGCGGCGCAGCCGGCCCGGGCGACGGGGCGGCGGCAGCGGCTCGCGTGTGCGCTCGGAGAGCGCGATGAGCAGGCCCACGATCACCGAGTTCGCGAGCAGCGACGACCCGCCGTAGCTGACGAACGGCAGCGTGATCCCGGTCAGCGGGATGAGCTTGAGATTGCCCGCCGCGATGATGAACGCCTGGACGCCGATCACCAGCGACAGCCCCGCCGCGAGGATCGCCCGGAACTCGTCCTGTGCCGCCGATGCGATGCGCAGGCCGCGCTCGACCAGCACGAGGTACAGGCCGAGGACGGCGAGGATGCCGACGAGGCCGAGCTCCTCGCCGAGCGCCGCGAACGGGAAGTCGGTATGGAGGGCCGGGATCGGCGGCTTTCCGGCGATGCTCGGGAGTCCCGCACCGAGTCCCGTCCCGATCAGCCCGCCGCGGGCGAAGGCGTGCAGCGCCTGCACGACCTGGAAGCCCGCCCCCGACGGGTCGGCGAAGGGATCGACCCAGATGTCGATGCGCGTCCGGACGTGCTCGAAGACGAAGTACAGGAGGCCGGCCCCGAGGACGAAGGCGACGAGCCCGAGCACGACGAAGCTGAAGCGCGCCGTCGAGACATACAGGAGGAGGAGGAACACGGCGAAGAACAGGAGGGCGGCCCCGAGATCGCGCTGGACGATGACGATGCCGAGCGCGATCGCCCACATCGCGACCATCGGCGCGAGGTACGGCAGCGGCGGCAGCCGCAACGGGCCCACCTTCGTGGATTCCTCCTGGAGGAGCGGCCGATTCTCCGAGAGGTACCCGGCGAGGAAGACGACGAGGATGACCTTCAGCAGCTCCGACGGCTGGCCGCTGAACGGCCCGATCGTGAGCGACAGCCGGGCGCCGTTGATGTCGCGACCGAAGACGAACGTCGCCAGCAGCAGCGCGACCCCGACCGCCGCCCAAGTGTACTTGTAGCGGCGCAGCCAGACATCGTTCCGGACCGCGACCCCCAGGGCGGCCGCGATGGTCAGCCCGATGACGAGCCACAGCAGCTGGGTCTGCGCCAGCCCGCCGAGCCGCCCGGCCAGGTCCTGCGGCAGCCGGATCATGAGCAGCAGGCCGATCCCGCCGAGCAGGCCCATCGTCGGCAGCAGAATCTGGTCGGTGCGCCGGCCTGCGAGCACGAACGCGGCATGCACGGCGAACAGTCCGACGATGTAGATCGTGACGATCCCCGGCGCGGCCAGGACGACCAGGTCGACCGGTGGCGGCTCGCCGGCCAGCTGCGCCTCCTTGAACAGCCGGGTCGCCCCGAGCGAGATGCTGCCGACGACCAGCGCGAACGAGACGACGAGCAGGAGGCCCAGCTCCCGGCCACGGAAGCGCGGGTTGATTCGCAGCCGGCGCGCCTCTCGTCCGACCGCTCGCAGGCCGGCGGTCACCGGCGCCGCGGTCATGTTCTGCCCCGACCCGCGACCAACGGGTCAGCCACGCGCCCGCTCGAGGCGCAGCCGCACCTGGCCGATCTGCACTTCGTCGCCGAAGGCGAGTGGCGACAGCCCGTCGACCTTGCTGCCGTTGACGAACGTGCCGTTCGTCGAGCCGAGATCCTCGACGTACCAGGCGCGCCCGCGATAGGTCAGCGCCGCGTGCGTGGCCGAGGCGAACTCGTCGTCGAGCACGATCGAGTTGTTCACGTCGCGGCCGAGCGAGGTGATGGCGTCGAGCGCGAACGAGGCTCCTGCTGCCGGTTCGCCGCTCGGCGAGGCGACGACGACGAGCCGGCCCAGCTCGGCCGTGGGCTCACGCGCCGCGGAGCGGAGGTCACGGACGAGAGCGCGAACCACGAACCACAGGAAGCCATACAGGAGCACGAGGAACATCAGTCGGAGGAGCCAGATCGCGAGAACGGCGGCGTCCATGGCTGGGCGCGCGTCAGCTGCGCGCGCCGGTTCCGGCCGTGGCGCGCTCGATGGTCAGGACCGTCTCGCCGAGCAGGATCCGGTCGCCCGCGCCGAGCACCACCTCGGTCACGCGATGGCCGTTGACCCGGGTGCCGTTGGTCGAGCCGAGATCGGTCAGCACGAGCACGCCGTCGCGGGCCGTCAGTCGCGCGTGGCGCCGCGAGACGCGGGAATCGCGCAGGACGAGCTCGCATTCCGACCCGCGCCCGATGTTGATCGGCGCCCCGTTGGCCTGGATGCGCCGCGAGGGCTGGTTCGGCTCGCGGACCTCGATCGTGACGTCCGGGGCCCGCACGACCGGCACCTCGAACACCCGGGTACCGGCGTCGACGGCGAGCGCGCCCTCGGGCGCCTCGCGCACCGGCGACATCGTGGCATCGACCTCGACCTCGCCCACCCGCAGTCGCGGGTCCGGCTGCAGGGTCACCCGCGGGCGCTCGCGCAGGGCATAGCCATGGGATCTGGCGAAGGTGAGCGCGCCCGACGCCAGCTCCGCGGCCATCTGGTCGGGCGCGGTCAGGAGGGCGAGATCGTCGGGATGGATATGCACCACGTACTGATCGGGGACGAGGCCGCGCCGGCCATGGGCGCCGCGCTCCGATTCCATCGCCCGCTCGATGCGGCGCAGGATCTGGACCGGTTGCAGCTTCGTTCGGAACAACCGCGCGCTGGGGCGTTCCACGAGCCGCTCGAAGAAGCGCTCCACGCGCGACATGGCTCGCACGGCGGTGAGACTACCAGAGGGTCCCTCTCGCGCCGCCGACGGCGCGGGCCGTTCTCGTTGCAGAACCTCGGTACCCCTGTGCGGCGAAGGGGGTACCAGCGGCTCTGGCGAAGGTCTTGGTGCCCGCCGGTATCATCCACGCGGAAACCACGCCGGAGGCGGCGGGGTTTCGAGATCGACCCAGGGAGCCGATGACCGAGATCCTGACCGAATCCTTCTGCGAGCGGTGCGGCACCCGCTATACGTTCGAGTCCGTCGAGGGCAAACGCAGCCCGCTCCGTGCGATGGGCACGCTGGGTCGCGGTCTCCGCCACTTCGTCGCCGACCCGACGTCGTCGCTCGAGGAGTCCCTGGCCGTCGCGCGCTCCGAGCAGGAGCAGCGTTCGACCACGCACGCCCTCGAGGCGTTCCATCGCACCTTCAACTTCTGCCTGAACTGCCGCCAGTACACCTGTGGCGACTGCTGGAACGCGGTCGAAGGCCGCTGCCTGACGTGTGCTCCGACGCCAGACGCGGCACCGCCCGAGACGCGCCAGGACCAGCCGATCCGGATCACCCCGGTCGACCTCGTCCAGAGGCCGGCGCCGATCCTGCTCGACCCGACGAGCGGCAACGGCGCGCCGGCGATCCCGACGGACGGCCTGCCGCCCGAGCTCGAGCCGATCGATCTCGCCGTCGCCCGGGCCGAGGCGCGCGCCGACGCCGAGGCAGCCCTCAGGAATGAGAAGGACGCGAGCATCGCCAAGAGCGCCTCGGAGGCCGCCTCCGAGGAATGGGCGCGCATCTCGGCCGAGGCGCTCGCCGCCGAGGAGGCAGCGGCGCAGGGCGCTGGGGCGGGACAGGAGCTCATTGGTGGTGGCGAGGCCGAGGCGAAGGCCGCCGCGGATGCACTCGCCGCCGAGGAAGCGCGCGCAGCGGCTGAGGAGGCCCGCGCTGCCGAGGAGGCGCTCCTGGCCGAGGAGGCCCGCGCTGCCGCGGAGGCGCTCGCCGCCGAGCAGGCCCGCATCGTGGAGGAAGTGCGCCGCGCCGACGAGGCCCGCGCCGCCGAGGATGCGCGGCTCGCTGCCGAGGCGCAGGCCGCCGAAGAGGCCCGGCTCGCGGCCGAGGCCCGCGCCGCCGAAGAGGTACGGCTCGCGGCCGAGGCACAGGCCGCCGCCGAGCGGGAGGCCGCAGCCGCGGCACAGGCAGCCGCGGACGCCCAGGCGGCAGCGGCCGCGCAGGCCGCCGAAGAGGCTCGCGCGGCGGCCGAGGCGCAGGCCGCGATTGCCGCACAGGCCGATGCCGAGGCAGCGGCGCAGGCCGAGGCCGAGAAAGCAGCCCAGGCGGCCGAAGCGGCCCGTGCGGCAGCCGAGGAGGCCCGCGCAGCCGCGGAGGCGCTCGCCGCAGAGCAGGCCCGCATCGTGGAGGAAGTGCGCCGCGCGGACGAGGCCCGCGCCGCCGAAGAGGCCCGCGTCGCCGAAGAAGCGCGGCTCGCGGCCGAGGCGCAGGCCGCCGCCGAGGCCGAGGCCGCAGCGGCCGCACAGGCGGCTGCGGAGGCCGAGGCGGCAGCGGCCGCGAAGGCCGCCGAGGAGGCCCGCGCGGCGGCCGAGGCACAGGCCGCGCTCGCGGCGCAGGCCGAGGCAGATGCAGCAGCGCTGGCGGCGGCGAGGGCAGCGGGCGAGGCAGCGGCGCAGGCGGCCGCAAGGGCCGAGGCCGAGGCAGCCGCGCGGGTGGCCGCGGAGGCAAAGGCCGCCGCGGGGGCGCTGCCGTTCGCCGCCGTCGCGGGCCAGCCCGCCGCGGGCGTGGAGCCGATCCCGACGGCGATCGGCCAGCCGGTCCCCGCGTCCGTCGTCGACGGCGCGCTCGCATGGCCCGAGCCCACGACCGCGGCCGCGCCGTTCGAGCCCGCCTGGCCGGACGAAGGAGCAGCTCACCGGCGGGTCGGCGCGAACCTGCCCGCGATCACGCAGCCCGCGCAGCCGCTCGCGGCGCACGCGTGCCCGAGCTGCGGCCTGTCGCTGTCGGCGAGCGCCCGCTTCTGCCGGCGCTGCGGAACCCCGCAGCAGGTGGACGCCGCGCGCTGATCGCTTCCGCGCCCTCGGGCGCGGCGATCACGTCTGGATCTCTGTCGCTCCCGGCGGGCTGCGCCGATCGGCTCGGTCGCGCACCCAGGCCGCCCCGAGCAGAATCGCCTGGAAGGACAGCGCGAGCCAGGCAAGTGCCGCGAACGCCGTCGCCAGCGTCCCGAGCAGCGCCGCCGACCCGATGAGGCGCGGCGCGAGGAAGGCGAAGGCGCGCGCGACGACGGTCAGCGCCAGCCCCGCGGCGATACCGGGCAGGATCGTGGCCTGCCACGGAGGCGCGGGCGTCGGCACGATGCGGTAGACCAGGATCATCGCGGCCAGGGTGAGGACGACCGGCACCAGGCCGAGCGCGATCGAGATCGCGCCGCTGAACACGCCGAGGACGCCCGCGGCGACCCCGGCCTCGAGGAACGCCAGCACGCCCGACAGCAGCGTGCTCGCGATGATTGCGCCGATCATCAGGGCCACCGCCCCGAGGGCGCCCAGGTTGCGGGCGAGCAGGCCGCGCTCCCGGTCGCCGCCCATGACCCGCGCGATCGCGTCCTGGAACGCGACGGCGAACCGGCTCGTGCCCCACACCAGGACGATCGCGCCGATGATCGATACCGAGCCCGCATCACGCGCCGCCTCGTCGAGCACGACCTTGATCAGGTCGCGCAACGGTGGCAGGACCCCGACCAGCACGTCGACGAACCTGGCCCGCTCGATGGGATCCGCGACGAGCAGGCCGACCACACCTGTCAGGAGCAGGACGGCGGGCACGATCGCGAAGAGCGCGGCGTAGGCGAGACCGCCGGCGAGGAGGCCGCCACCTGCGGCGCCATATCGATCCATTACTCGCCGGAGGGCCGCGACCCCCGGCTGCTCGAGGACTCCGGCCAGCCGCCGGCGCGCCCCCTCGCGCCAGCCGGGCGGCTCGGCCGCAGTCAGTCTCGGAGCTCCTCGAAGAGGCCGGGCTGCAGATCGGCGGCGCGCACCCGCCTCGGCGCCGCGATCAGCGCCTTGATCTCGCCCCGCCGCACGAACCGCCGCCCGCCGAGCTTGATGCTCTGGACCTTGCCCGCACGCGCCCAGCCGCCGATGGTCGCGGGCCGGAATCGGACGTTGGCGGCGGACAGGATCCCTGCCGCTTCCTCGAGGCTGATCCAGTCGGTCGCAGCGGGCGGCATCTCAGTCCTCGCTCGGGCCGGGGCTCTTCGACGCCGAGGCCGATTCCGTGCTGCCGCTGCTCGAGCCCGAGCTCGCGCCCGAGGCCTTGCTCGCGCCATCGCCGGCCTCGGTCGAAGACGAAGCGTCGGCTGTGGTCTTGGCTCGTGCCCGGCTCGAGCTCGAGCGGTCCTTCTTCGCCCAGCCGGAGCCCTTGAAGTGCACCGCCGGCGTGGCGAAGGTCTTGCGCAGCGTGCCCTCGGCGCCACACGCCGGGCAGTAGCGCGGCGCGGGCGCGTTGATGCCGTGGATGACCTCGGTCGTCTGCCCGCAGTTGGAGCAGAGGTAGTCGTAGATCGGCATCGGTGGGGCGCTAGGCGTGGATCATGCGCATGCCGCACTTCGGGCAGTAGACGGCGCGCGGGTGCACGTTCGGGTAGAAGCAGTGCTGGCACATGACGGTCGGGCCGCCGGGCGCCGCGCCCGGGCGATCGACCGCGGTCAGGCCCAGCGAGCCGCTGGTCTCGAGGATGTTGCCGAGGAGCCGGCCGAGGAGCCGGTTTGCCGTTCGATCGGTGTCGCCCCGGGTCCCCCGGCCGCCCCAGCCAACGACGCCGCGGACGATCAGGTCGCCCGTCGCCTCATCCCAGTGCGCCGCGACCCCGCCGACGATCGCCGAATACTCGGGATAGCCCGACGTGTCGACGTCGCCGTCGAGCAGGGCGCTCGCGAAGGTGTCGTAGGCCGGATCGATGGCATCGAGCAGCTCGAGGACGTACAGGGCGTGGCGGGTGATCGGCGACGCGTCGCCATGGGCTCGCAGCCACTCCCCTGCCTCCTGGGTGTGGATGATGTGCGGCGACGCGACGGTGAGCGTCGCCTCCCGCGGCGGCACGACCTCGACGTCGGAGGTCGCCAGCCCGTCGAGCATGTGGCCGAGCGTGTTCATCATGTTCGGGCCGCCCTGCAGCCGGACGCCGGTGCTCGTCTTCGCCGCGTAGTTGAGGCGAAGCTGGTGATCCTGCGCGACCGCCTCTTCGGGGACCGGCTGCGGCAGCGTTAGCGGCATCGCCGGGGCGGCCTTCGACGCCCGGGTCCCGTTGCCCTTGCGACGCAGGAATTCGAGCGGCACGTCGTTCTCCCCGAACCGTCGTCTGAGAAGGGGCAATCGTAGCAGCGCGATCCCGCCATTCAGGTGGTCAGGCGGGCGCGACGAGCGCCTCCAGCGGAGCGAGGGTCGCCGATTCCGAGACGACCTCCCCGGGGCCCCGCCCCGTCGTCGAGAAGGCCACCCGCCACGGCCTGCCCGACCGGGCCGGTGGTACCGACAGGGTTGCGGGTCGCGACGCAAAGTTCAGGGCGACGAAGGCCGCCGAATCGCCGGACGTCCGCAGGTAGGCCAGCACCTCGGCGTCGTCCTGCGCCAGGAGCTCCTGTGCGCCTGCACGCAGCGCCGGCATCGAACGCCGCAACCTGAGCAGCTGCCGGTACGCATTCAGCACCGACGCGGGGTCCCGGGTTTGCGAATCCACGTTGCGCCGGCTGAAGTCCGGCGCGAGCGGCAGCCACGGCCTGCCGGCCGAGAACCCCGCGCCCTGACCGGCGTTCCACGACATGGGACCACGGGCCTGGTCCCGGTTCCACCACGGGAACAGGAAGCTGGCCCGGCGGGCCGGCGGGTCGGCGGCCTCCGAGTTCGGAATCGACAGGTTGCGCAGCGCGATCTCCTCGCCGTAATACAGGAACGGCGTCCCGCGCAGCGTCAGGAGCAGGGTCGCCGCGACCTTCGCCCGGGCGTCGCCCTCGGCCGTGGCGGCTGCGTCGGTCGCGGCCGGGGCGAACCGGCTCGCATGTCGCGGCTGGTCATGGTTCGACAGGACGTTGGCTGGCCAGCGCTCCGCGCCGAAGGCGGCGTCGCGGACCGTGATGGCTGCCTTGAACGCGGCTGCGCTCCAGGGCAGCGAGATGAGGCTCCAGTCGAAGACGAGGTGGCGCGGCGCGATCAGCGGCGCCGCGTCGGTCAGGGTGCCGTCGAAGAGCTCGCCGACGGTCATCCTTCCGGGCCGTTCGTCGACGATCGCACGAAGCTCGGCGAGGAGCGCGCGCAGCTCGGGCTGGTCCCGGTCGTGGACATGGCGCTGCCACGACCATGCCCCGCGACGGCCGATGCGGCGGGGGTTCGAGCGGAGCGCCGCGTCCTTGAAATACGTGTTGAAGACGTCGAGCCGGAAGCCGTCGACGCCCCGCTCGAGCCAGGTCCGGACCACGCCCAGCAGGGCCTCGCGGACCGCCGGGCTGCGCCAGTTGAGGTCGGGCTGCTCGGGCAGGAACGTGTGCAGGTAGAACTGCTGGCGCCCGTCATCCCAGGTCCATGCCGAGCCGCCGAAGAACGAGCGCCAGTTGTTCGGCGGGCGCCGACCACCGAGGATCGAGCGGCCCGGCGAATCACGCCAGATGTACCAGTCGGCGTGGGGCCCGGTCCGGCTCGCTCGAGATGCCTGGAACCAGGCGTGGTCCGAGCTGCTGTGGTTCAGGACGAGGTCGATGACGACCTTCATCCCCCGGGCATGGCAACCGGCGACCAGCCGCTCGAAATCGGTGAGCGAACCGTACTTCGGGTCGACCCCGAGGTAGTCCGCGACGTCGTAGCCGAAGTCGAGGTCCGGCGACGGGTAGAACGGCGACAGCCAGATCGCGTCGACGCCGAGCGAATTCGACCCCCCGCCGAGGTGGTCGAGGTGGTCGAGGATTCCGCCGAGGTCGCCCATGCCGTCGCCGTTCGTGTCGGCAAAGCTGCGCGGGTAGATCTGGTAGACGACGCCCGTCTGCCACCAGTCGTCGCCCACGGGCTCAGCCATGCTGCAGCGAAGCCGACAGCCGGGCGACCCGCTCGGCGAGCTCCCCCTCGCGCGTTTTCGCGCCCTCCACGACCTCGGCCGGCGCGCGCTCGAGAAACGCGGGATCAGCGAGGCGGGTCCGTGCGTTGGCCAGCGCGGCCTGGGCTTCGGCGAGCTCCTTCTCGAGCCGGGCACGCTCACGCTCGATCGTGTCGGGATCTGCCTGCGGGAGAAGTGATGCCTCGAGACGGCCGGCGACGACGCTCAGCCTGCCCCGCTCGCCGGGCGACGCGACGTCGGGGGGCAGCACCGTCGCCCTGACCCTGGCGAGCCGCTCGATCGCGGGCCGCAGCTCGGCGACCAGCTCGTTGTCGGCGCCGGGTGCGGCGAGCTGTGCATCGAGCCACGCGGCAGGCGCGATGCGCGCCTCGGCTCGCGCGTTGCGAATGCCGCGAATCAGGTCGAGCACCTGGCCGACGTTTCGCTCCACGGCAGGATCCCGCAGCGGCGCGAGCTCCTGGGCCTGCGGCCAGCGGGCCACGATCAGCAGCTCCGGATCGTCGGCGGCGCGGGGCAGCGCGGCCCACAGCTCTTCGGTGATGTAGGGCATGACCGGGTGGAGCAGGCGCAGGTAGGTATCGAGCGCCTCGACCAGCGTCCACCACGTTGCCGCACGGTCAGCCTCGGGCAGTGACGAATCGGTGAGGCGGACCTTGGCCAGCTCGACGCCCCAGTCGCAGAACTCGGACCAGATGCCGTCGTACACGGCGCGCGTCACCTCGGCCAGCTGGTATTCGGCGATCGCCCTGTCGACGGCTTCGACGGTCGCGACGGCCCGCGACCGGATCCAGCGCTCGGCGGGCCCGAGGTTGGCCGCGTCCGGCGTGCTTCGGGACGCGTCAGCGGCGATCGAGGGCGGCCGCGCCCCGAGCACGAACCGCGTCGCGTTCCAGAGCTTGTTGGCGAAGTTGCGGCCGGTCTCGAGCTTCTGTTGCCCGAAGCGCTGGTCCTGCCCGGGCGTCGCGCCGTGGATCACCGCGAACCGCAGCGCATCGGCGCCAGCCTCGTCCATGACCTCCAGCGGATCGACGACGTTGCCCTTCGTCTTGGACATGCGCTGGCCGCGCTCGTCCCGGATGAGGCCGGACAGGAAGACGGTGTGGAAGGGCGCGGCGTCGGTCAGGTGCAGCCCGAGCATCATCATCCTGGCGACCCAGAAGAACAGGATGTCGTGGCCGGTCTCCATGACCGACGTCGGGTAGTAGGTCCGCAGATCGGCGGTGTCGTCGGGCCAGCCGAGGGTCGAGAACGGCCAGAGGCCCGAGCTGAACCAGGTGTCGAAGATGTCCGGGTCCTGGGTCAGTTGCGCGGCAGGCTTCCCGCAGACCTCGCAGGCGTCCGGACCGTTCTCCGCCGAGGTGACGGTGATGTGCCCGTCCGGGCAGTACCACGCCGGGATCCGGTGGCCCCACCACAGCTGGCGCGAGACGTTCCAGTCGCGGATGTTGGTGAGCCAGTGCTCCCAGACCTTCTCGAACCGCTCGGGCATGATCCGCGTTTCGCCCGAACGAGTCGCGGCGAGGGATGCCTCCGCGAGTGGCTTCGTTCGCACGAACCACTGGGTCTTGAGCCGAGGCTCGATGACGTCGTTCGAGCGCTGGCAGCGCCCGATCAGCATGTCGTGCGGCTTGCTCCCGACGAGGTCGCCGCGGGCCTCGAGGTCGGCGACGATCCGCTTCCGAGCCTCGTATCGATCGAGCCCGGCGTAGCCGTCCCCGGCGTCGTTCACGGCCGCCACGTCGTCGAGGATCGTGATCATCGGCAGGGCGTGCCGCTTCGCCAGCTCGTAGTCGTTCTGGTCGTGCGCCGGCGTGACCTTGACCGCGCCCGTGCCGAACGCCCGGTCGACCGCCTCGTCGGCGAGGATCGGCACGTCCCGCTCCACGAACGGGATGCGCGCCAAGCGCCCGACCAGCGTCCGATAGCGATCGTCATCCGGGTGGACCGCGACGGCCGTGTCGCCGAGGATCGTCTCGGGTCGGGTCGTCGCGACGCTGATCGTCTCGTCCGGGCTCGGCTGCCCCGTTGACGGGTCGATGAGGTGATAGCGCACGGTCCACAACGTTCCGACCTCCTCGGTCGGGATGGTCTCGAGGTCGGACACGCTGGTGCGACAGCCTGGGCACCAGTTGATCAGGGCCTCGGTTCGATACGCCAACCCGTCGCGGTACAGCCGCTCGAACGCGACCCGGACGGCCTTCGCCGACACCTCGTCCATCGTGAACCGGAGACGCGACCAGTCGAACGATCCTCCCAGCCGGCGCTGCTGGCCGAGCATGACCTCGCGGGTCTCGTTGATGAACCGCCACATCCGCTCGAGGTAGCGCTCGCGCCCCAGCGACTCCCTCGTCTCGCCCTCCGCCGCGATGATCTTGTCGAGGACGTACTGCGCCGCGATCGACGCGTGATCGAGGCCGGGCAGGAACAGGGTCGGGTGGCCCTGCATCCGCGCGTGGCGGATGAGCAGGTCCTCGACAGAGGT
>Ga0070698_100004269_pt1 | contig 15713 bp, 14 predicted proteins | sample KBSK1502metaG_FD_65477 | JGI IMG/M metagenome (GOLD analysis project Ga0070698, IMG submission 65477) | Corn, switchgrass and miscanthus rhizosphere microbial communities from Kellogg Biological Station, Michigan, USA - KBS K1-50-2 metaG | ecosystem: Host-associated > Plants > Roots >...
TGATTGCTGAAATGCGTACGATGCCTGTAATCACCTAAAATGCTTTTGCGATGTTGCGTAACTGTAAGATGAATTTTATAAAATCGCAGGTATTCCTCTACTGGGTCGTAAGTTCCGGCAGGTAAAAATGAATTAAGATGTGTTAAGGGTGCTTCCTGTTTAGGCATTGGTTTTTTGTTTATTCACTTTCATCAGTCCGGATACCTCGATAAACGTGTAAACAACATATAATCCCATACAAAAAAATAAGGAAGGCTTATTTACTTCTTTTTTATTGATCATAATATAAATGAATGCAACCCCTGCCAATAAAAAGAGCTTTATCATAATACTCCCGTAAACCCAGCGAAAAAAAGCATGATTGTTTTTTGTTGTAAGGCCTTTTACTGCCATCCAGTAAGAAAGAAGACTGATGCCAAAGACCAGGAGGTTTCCGAAAACAAGTACAGTATAATTAAAACCCCAGTCTTCCAATCTTTTCATCATGGCAAGAAAGCCTGAATTAAGTACAAGAAACAACATGATGGCTGGAAAAAAATTCTTTATCGACTGCTTATTCATCTAAAATTATTTGACTAAATAAAAAAACCGGTAAACAATTTACCGGTGCGAAGTTAAAGGACTGAATCAAATAAAATCATTTTGCAATAGCAGCAACATCATTAGAGGCCATATCCACTACATTGGCGCCCATGTGACATTGACCATTGAAAGTCGCACTTGGTTCCACCTGTAGTTTACCAGCATAAATATTACCATTTACAACGCATTCGCCACGCAACTGAAGCAACTCTTTTACTTTTATCGATCCTGATGTTTTTCCAACTATATCTGCGTTGTTACCAAAAATATCCCCTTCTACTACACCGCTGTTGCCGATCACGATCTTAGCATTGCTGTTAATGTTGCCGATGATCGTTCCATCAATTCTAAGATCACTGTTACTGCTGATATCGCCTTTGATAGTCGTGCCGGCGCTGATCAATGTCGTGCCGGTACCGCCCCCGTTACCATTAGAAGTTTTTTCTGTAGTCATAACTGTTGTGATTGGTTTTTTAGTATTAAACATAGGTTTAGAAATTTAGTTGCCAATAATTTCTTCTTTGGGCACATCGATCTGTGTGGTATCCAATTTTGCCGCTACATCCCCCTTCAACACCTTTTGCAAACCCTCCCTGTATTGTTCCTGGAATTTCAATTCCCGCTCAAGTGAATCTGTTCTGTACTTCATTTGCCTTAGCTCCCGGTCTGCCCGGTAATCAGCGCCAGAACCCGGAATATAATATCTCAAAGGTGTAAAAACGATAAGGGCGACCGTAAGTCCTACCAATACCACAAAAATTGTGCAAAGCATCACATAAACGCTCAACCTTGATAACTTAAACGTAACAACCTCTTCGTAAGTATCATCGTTCATAACTACCAGGCGGTAGCGGTTTCGAAGACGTTTTAATGTAGATTCAGGGGATATTTTCAAAACAGGAAATTTAAAAGCCAATAAAATTAAGAAAAGCTTGCTGAAAGCCAGAATTTCCTTATAAAAAACTTGCCTATTTTTGAAATAAATTATTTGATTTTCAGTTATTAAGACTATAGATTGCGCGGCGATGTACCTGAATAGAAAAATTTACTCTAAACTCCTAACTCTTATTCTGTGTTTTACCTTTTTTCAGGCTCATGCACAGCTGGGATTTTCTTTTGACATAAAAAAGCCCGAACAATATGATGACCGGGTTTTGGGCTCAGAAAAGTCAGAAGCTAAAAAATTCACACTCCCTAAGCGATTTACCCAAAATACTTTCACCCATTACAATTATTTTTTCAACGCCAACAATAAGTTAAACGAAGTATTGGAGATCGCTAAAGCTTCACATATTGATGATTACAATGAACTTCTCTCCTTTTACAATTATAGTTTAGATGAAACTGCTGCAAACAAAGAGCAGTTAGATTCTATCATCTATAAGGCCACAACCGGGATAGTATTACATGATCTGCGTAATGATTGGGTCGATAATATGTACCTGTTGACGGGTGCAGCTTATTACCTGCGTAAACAATTTGATTCAGCCTACCTTACCTTTCAGTTCATCAACTATGCTTTTGCAAAAAAAGAAAAAGATGGGTATTACCAAACTATCGGTAGCAAGTTTGATGGCAACGATGCATTTTCAATCTCTACAAAAGAAAAAAATAGTTTACCAAGAAAAATATTTTCTGAACCACCCAGCAGGAATGACGCCTTTATATGGCAAATAAGAACATTGATCGGCATGGAAGAATATGCGGAAGCTGCCAGTCTTATCATTACGCTTAAAAATGATCCGGCATTTCCAAAACGTTTGCAAAACGATCTTGAAGAGGTGCAGGCATGGTGGTTTTATAATGGAAATGTATACGATAGCGCTGCTTTCCATCTTGAAAAAGCATTAGGCAACGCTACCAATAAAAACGAAAGATCAAGATGGGAATTTTTGATCGCCCAATTATATGAGCGCAGTGGCAAAACAGAATTAGCCCGCCAGTTTTATGATAAAGTGATCAATCATACAATTGACCCTGTAATGGAAATTTATGCAAGACTTCATTCCATTCGTATCAATAAATCCGGTGGTGAAAATTATATCGATCGCAATATTGCAGAATTGCTGAAAATGGCAAAGCGTGACAAATACATCGATTACCGGGATGTGATCTATTACAGCATCGCTCAAATGGAAATAGAAAGAAATAATTTGGAGCAGGCACAGGTTTATCTGAAAAAAAGCACAGAGAACAACACAAATAATCCTTCATTAAGAAACAAAGCCTTTTTGCAAATGGCAGAGATGGCTTTTACCGAAAGAAAATATAAGCAGGCCCTAAATTTTTATGACAGCCTCGATCTGAATGATCCGGGATTGAAAAACACAAGAGAGATCAGTGAGAAAAAACAAGTGCTTACCAGGGTCTCTGCACAAATGGATATAATAGAAAGACAGGATAGCTTACAAAAGATCGCTGCAATGCCGGAAGAAGAAAGAAAAGATTTTGTAAGAAAACTAGTACGTCAGCTAAGAAAAGAAAAGGGCCTGAAAGAAGACTTGTCTTCGCCGTCTATTTTGGTGCCGATCGGCCAGCAAAAAAATGATCAGCCTGATCTGTTTACATCAAACTCAACAAAAGGTGATTGGTATTTTTCAAATACTGCATTAAAAACAAAAGGAGCAAGTGAATTCAAGGCCAAATGGGGAAACAGGGCAAATGTTGATAACTGGCGTCGTTCGGCTGGAATGAGTTTTCAGCAACCTAACAAAACGATCGCTAACCAGGCTGATAATTTATCTAAACCAGATACAAAAGCTGCGCCGGGCGAAATAACTTTTGATGCATTGTATGAAAACCTTCCGCTTACAGAAAAAGAGATGCAAGCATCAAACGATTCACTAAGCCAGGCGCTTTATATGCTTGGCAAATCCCTGGCAAATGACCTGGAAGATTGTGCTTCTGCAATAAGTGTGAACGAAGAAATTTTGGATCGCTTTCCTGCATTTAAAAAAATGGATGAAGTATTATTTACTCTCTACTATTGCTATAAAAAATCAGGCGAGGCATCAAAAGCTGAACAGGTTAAAAAGCAGATGGAACAGAAATTTGCCGGCAATCGTTTAACAACAATTGTAACTACTGGCAAAGATCCCGGAAGCAATTTGAATCCCGAAGCAACAAAAGCTTATGAACAAGTCTATGATCTGTTCATTGAAGGAAATTTTACAAAAGCAGTGGCTGATAAAGCAGTTGCTGATAGCATATATGGTTCTAATTATTGGACTCCACAACTGATGTATATCGAATCAGTTTACTACATCAAACAAAAAGATGATGCAAAAGCTACAGAAATATTGAATGCAATTATTTCGCAGCAACCAAATACGCCAATGGCAGCAAAAGCTTCAACGCTTATCGATGTATTAAGCCGCAGGCAAAAAATAGAAGACGAACTGAATAATTTGAATGTACAAAGAATAGAGGAAAAACGCATACCGGTCGATACTACAACTAAAATAGATACCGTTGCATTTACTCCTTTGCCTCAAAAAGAAAAATCGAAAGAAGAAGTAAAAGCTGCTAATGAAAAACCACTGGTGAAAGCTGCAGATACAGTGGCAAACAAACCACTTATTACTGCGTACACTTTTAAACCCGATGACAAATATTATGCAGTAGTTATACTTACTAAAGTGGATATGGTTTGGGTAAATGAAACAAAAAATGCATTTAATATTTATAACCGGGGTAAATATTATAACAAACAATTTGAATATACGGTCACTCCTATCAATACAGAATACAAAGCTTTATTAATCGGAAATTTTGATAATGCACAAGCCGCTGCTGACTATGTTCAGTCAGTAAAACCTGTAAGTAATTCCCAAATTATACCATGGCTTGCTGCGGATAAATATAGCTTTACGATAATCTCTGCTTCGAATCTTGAAATATTGAAAACCCAGCAGGATATTGGCCTTTATAAGCAATTCATCGAGAAAAATATACCTGGCAAATTTTAAGGATTCCTTTTTATTAAAGCCATCCTATTTTATTAGCTTTGAAATACATTGTTGTATTTTATTTGAGGCTTATTCATCTTCACCGCTAAACATCATACATTATGAAACGAAGTGTCAAGATCTTCTGGCAAATTTTCTTCGGCGGATTTATTGCTTTTGTTTTACTTGTCTTGCTTGCAAGCTGGGGAGTGTTTGGCCCAATGCCATCATTAAAAAAATTGGAGAACCCAAGCATATTGCAGGCAACTGAAGTGTTTGCAGATGATGGAACCTTGATGGGAAAATATTACCTGGAAAAAGGAAATAGAAGCAATGTGGAATATAAAGATATTTCAAAACATGTTGTAGATGCTCTTGTTTCCACTGAAGATGAAAGATTCTACAATCATTCTGGTATTGATTTTATAGCTACACTCCGTGCCGCTATATTTTTGGGTCGTAAAGGCGGAGGCAGTACTCTTACACAACAATTAGCAAAAGCCCTGCTTGAGCATGATAGAAAAAGTAAAGCTATCGCTGTTATACAGAAATTGAAGGAATGGATCATTGCTGTTAAGCTTGAAAGAAATTTTACCAAGGAAGAGATCATTGCGCTTTATCTGAATGCCGTTCCGTATGGAAATAATGTTTATGGCATTCGTAATGCAAGTCTTACTTTTTTTCAAAAAGAACCTGATAGATTGAAAGTGGAAGAAGCCGCTGTTTTGGTTGGTATGTTAAAAGGGAATAGTCTTTATAATCCGCAACGAAATTATAAAGCAGCCTTTGACAGGAGAAATGTAGTGATGAAGCAGATGGTAAAAAATAATAAGCTTAGCGAAGCTGAATTTGAAAAATTGAAAGTACAACCTATTCAAACCAATTTTAAAAAACTGGATGAAAACACAGGCTATGCCCCTTATTTCCGCGAAGTGTTGCGTGAAGATTTGAAAAATATTTTGAAGGATATAAAAAAACCTGATGGTGACAGTTATGATATTTATGATGATGGTTTAAGGATCTACACAACCATTAATCCCCGTATGCAGGAATATGCTGAAGAGGCAATTGCAGAATGGATGCCAACCATGCAGAAATATTTGAATGGCACCTCCCAAATTAAAACCGGAAAAGTATGGGAAGATTATGAAAGTGTTCTTCAAACGGCGATGAAACAAAGTGATCGATGGGCTAATATGAAAGAGGATGGATTTAGTGATGATGAAATTAAACGGGCTTTTAAAAAGAAAGTTCCGATGAAAGTTTTTGCATGGAATGCAAAACGTGAAAAAGATACTACGATGACTCCTTACGATTCGATGAAATATCACAGGCAGATCATGCAGGCATCATTTATGGCAATGGATCCTATTACAGGAGAAATAAAAGCCTGGGTTGGCGGCGTTAATTTTAAAACATTTAAATACGACCATGTTAATTTAAGAACCAAAAGACAGGTAGGTTCTTCCATCAAACCATTTTTATATGCGCAGGCAATGGAAGAACGTGGCTTTAATCCTGAAACACCAGTAGAAGATGTACAGCAAGATTTTGGCAACAAGCGTCTTGTACCAGCTACATCCAAATCTTGTACTGGCCGCACCATGACAATGGCCTCTGCATTGGCATTTTCAAAAAACTGCGCCAGTGCTTATATCATGAAACAAGTAGGTGCTGAATCATTCGAAGAATTTGTAAATCGCATTGGCATACCTACTGATATCGGACCGCATCCGGCTAATGCACTTGGCGCCTGTGATCTTTCTTTATATGAAATGCTTTGGGGCTATACTGTTTTTGCAGGCCGTGGGTTTTCAACAAGACCCTGGTATATCAGCCGCATTGAAGACAGGAATGGCAACGTGATAAAAAGATTTGATTACAGTGTGAATCGTAAAGAAGCTATAAATGAAATAACAGCTTATAAAATGGTTCGTATGATGCAGGGTACCGTTGATATTGGTACCGCTGCAGGATTGAGAAGTCGTTTAGGTGCAGCAGAAATGGGTGGAAAAACCGGAACTACTAATGAAAACAGTGATGCATGGTTCATGGGTTACGCACCGCAATTACTCGCCGGTGTCTGGGTTGGTTGTGATGATCGTTTCATTCGCCTGAATAAAAATGATACCCGTGGATATGGAGGTACTGCCGCAAGACCGATTTGGGAAGCTTTTTATAAAAAAGTTTATGCTGATAAAAAATTAGGGATTGATAAAGATGCAAGATTCTCCAAACCAGATGATCTTGAATTAGAAATGAACAGCGCTGATCCTATGAACCTGATCGATGTGATACCACCACCTGCTGCTGAAGGTGAAGACCAGGGTGTAGGTAATGAACAAGATTTTGAGATAATGAAAACAAGAGAATATATCGGCCCGGAAAGTAAACCTGTAATAGACGACAATAAAGAAAAGAAATCTAAAAAAGATTCATCATCTAATCAACCGACACAACCGGTAAGGATCGGCGAGCCGCAAAAAGACTCTACAAAAAAGAAAAATATTTTCCAGAAAATTTTTGGAAAGAAGGATAAGAAAGGGAATTGATAAAAGAATTTCTAATAACTCAACAACAACAGCCTGGTCCGCACTCGTTTTTTATAGGTTGACCTTTTTCAATTTCTTCAGTTGTTGCCGCCCTAACTTCTGCGATCATCACATCAAAATGCATCGGGTTCTTCCATTGTTTTTCATGAACAGTGAATGATTTTTGTGTACCGGTTGTTAATCCTTCCAGCATTGATTCCAATGAGGGTAAAATATTTCCGCTGCCATGTAAATACTGGACAGGATCATTATTCATAGTATCTTCCATTACATCGCCACGATGATCTTTCATCATGTAGCGTATAGTAACCACAGTATTTTTTTGTACCTGCATAGCTCGATTTAATTTATTCAGAAAAAATTATCCTACTTATATGCCGATATTTTACCAGAAACAGACATGGCTTCAATATCGAGCTTTCCATAAACAACATTTACAGATACTTTTCCTGTTTTCAATGATACAGTGCCGAAACCAGATTCAGTTGAAAGAAAGCTCGTAAAATCACCGATCTTCGAATCGATGTATAATCTTTTTTCAACTGCATCATATCTTACCCCGGTTAATGCCTGTAAGTATCCATAGCTTGATAATGCTCTTGCATACCAATGACCGCATTCATACTCATTAAAAGGATTTCTTATTCTCCCATCATACCTGTTGCGTGAAGCCCGGACTATATCAAGTCCTTCTTTTACATGACCCAACATCATAAGATGCGAAGCAACCTGGTGTTCAATACCTGTCCATACTTCATCGCTATAAACAAAAGGCAAAGAAAGCTTCCCTCCTTTTGGCCAGGTACACAACAGCAAACCGCCTTCATTTCCCAATGCAAAAGCCGGACGTTGAGGGTTTGCATGCTCCATTAAATTTTCCTTTAGATTGTACTTATGAACAGCCAACAAATGACTTTTAAGCTTTGATGGATCAATAGGGTCATTCAATCCGCACATTCTCGCTATCCAGGCTCCCAACACACCATCAGATAAACAACCTTTACCATATTGATATTTTGGTCCTTCTTTTTCCAACAAATCCTTTGCTTCGGCAGAATATTCGCCACCAAAAGATTTTTCTGTAGTAGGATCTTTTGCGTTTAATCCTTTATATTGAATTTTCTGAATAAAAAATTCGTCGTCATACAACTCCGTTTCAATAAATTTTTTCCCAAGTGCAGCCAACGCTTTATACTTTGTAACATCTTTTTTAAGAAACTCACCCATTGCAGCAAATGCATTTAAAGCCCCGATATAAAAACTTGTATGCATTCCATCCGGTCCCCAAAATTCTATATCATAAGTATTGTGATGAGGCTCTTCTATAATTCCTTTTCCCCGAGGATCCCATATACGAATGCAATAGTCCATACTTGCTTTTACCATTGGAAATATTTTGTGCAACCATTCATGATCGCCGCAGATGCGCCATTCACGATAGATTTTCATAATACCGCCTAACTGTCCATCAGCAGCCGAATGAAAATTATGTGTAGCCTGTTCAATTGGTAGCGTTGCTCTGAAATTCTGGTGACCTGCTTCATTCTGGCTTTCACAAAATTCCGTGTTGCGAAGACTTCTTTCCAATGCAGGAAATAAATGCGAAATAGCCTGCGCATAATTCCATACATGTGTGCAGGAGCCATGACAGCATCCCCAACCGTCACCACAACCTTCAAAACTCCAAAGCCTGCCATCATACTGACGCATCACTGTCGGAGATTTTAGTATTGTAAGATTTGCTGCAACAGCTTCCATTACTTCAGCCGGTAAAGTGCTTGTATAAAAAGCATCTTTGAACAAAATACTTTTTTTCCTAAGATCATTGTACTGTTGCGACCAGTAAGCGGTCAATTCATTTACATTTTTGAAAAAACTGCTATACCAGGGTTTATAATATTTACCATGAAAATCTTTATCATATTTATCTAGCGAAATATCTGATGGAGAATTACAACAACCGCTTGCGGGATCACAATTTTCTTTACGAGCACCCATTTCTCCATAAGTGTATTCTGAATCGGGTGTGTACCATGCCATCATCAGCCTGATCGTTTTTTCTTTTCCGGCAGCGAGTTTAAAAGGAACATATAATGAAGCGCCGGGTGCATTTGCATCAACAGGCGGTACAGATTTTATTTCAGCATTTTTAACTGCATTCCATGCCATCGTGATTGGATCCCACCAGCCACCTCGAAACCAACAATGATCAACAACAGTGGAATCATCGTCCGTAAAAAAAGCCATATCAGTACGAAAAGGTTTTTCTTGTGTTCCTTCTTCTATTAATACAAATCCATTCTTTGTAGATGAGATACTGTTTTTTCCTTTATCTATACTTACAAAATTTTTACTGTTAAAAGAAAATATCGCATCAATCGATGCAGTGCCTGTATTGATAAAATGATATTCGAATGCAGCCACAGGCAAACTTGAATTATTATCATCACCCGGAATAAAAGGACTCCAACCTGTTACTTTAATTTTTAAGGGCAGATCATTATCAGATATATCAAGATAACCGAAAGGAAATCTTGAAAGAAAAGAAGCGTTGCGAAAGCGGGGCAACCCTGTAGTGGCACCACCGGCTCCATTTCCCGCATCACGTTGTCCAAATTTTTTCCAATCAGCGACAGGTCCTTCGAGTATCTTAGCTCCATTTATTTTTCCTTTTACAACAACAGCTGCAAATATTGTAGGTTCATTAAAAATATCAGGCCTGTTCTTTATAGAAACATGTGATAAGGCTCCTGTTCCTTCCATACAGATCATTCCGGCACCGATGCCACCCATTGGAAACGCAACACGATTCAGATATTCATTTGTGTATTCACCATTGTATTTTCTCTTAGCCACTATGACTTCATTTGCATCTTTATTTTTTGCAGATTCTTTTTCCGTCTCTGCTTTTAATACTCCGCCAGGAAATAATGCAGCTGCAGTTCCGGTTACACTAATTTGTTTTAAAAATGATCTGCGTCCCGACCTATTTTTCATGTGGCAAATTTGGATTCGAATATAAAAAAAAATAAAGAGCAATATTTATTTCCATTCTTTTATCCAGTCTTTGATACCCAAATAAACCTGGTAAGCTACTTTGTATCTGAATTTCGGATCGAGGATCATCTTTTCATCTTCTTTATTACTAAGAAAAGCAACTTCCACCAGGCAGCTGGGATAATTTGTTGGTTGTATTAGTTGAAAATTAAAGCTACCCACATTTCCAAACTCATCAAGCTTTTTTATTTCCATCAGTCGTTTTAAAATGTTTTGTGAAAATGAACGGAATCCAATATGTTTATAATAAGTGGAAACACCTTTCACATAGTCGCGTCCGGAAGAGTTCAAATGAAAAGAAATAAAAACATCCGGGTTATTTTGTTGCGCCCATAATACCCGATCCTTATTCTCGATCGTAGTATCTGTTTCTCTTACCATCAATACTTTTATTTTTTGCTTTTTTAATATCTTCTGCAGCTCTTTGGCAAAAAGAATAGTATAATTCTTTTCAAGAATACCTGATGCTATACCGCTTGCACCAAGGTTAGTCCCGCCATGCCCTGCATCAATAGCTATTGTCATGTTGCGAATACTTGTAGGTAATCTTCTTATTTTTAACAACAACGACTTTCCATTATAACCAATACTATATCCATAGTGCTGTTGCTTTACTAACTCAATTGTTATTTGTAAAACATCGCTTTCAATTTGCTCGTACCAGACATTCTTTACAGCCTTTGCCGATGTTAATTGTGTTATCCAGTTTATATTGCTTTGTACATTATACAATTCAATTTTTATTCTTGAAGGATTAATTTCCATCCAGCTTTTGTAGGGAACCCTGCCGGTGATTGAAAAACTTACTGAATCAATCCGATCGCTATCGGACTCATCTCCTCCTTTCACCCGCCAGCTTTCACATAAAGCGGTTGATAACATAGTATCAGGAAAAGGTTGGGTATAAGTTTTTTCAATGAATGCATAATGCAAGGCTGAGAGTTGAACCTTATACAAGTTTTTTACTGTATCGATAACTTTCATCACAACAGATGTATCGATATATCCCATTTTGGCGCTGCCTAATCTGTCCTCCCCGCTGCTATAAGCAAGCTGCGGAAGTTTGCCTGTTGTAATTATATAAGAAGGAATAGAGTCCTGCGCAAGTGATTGTCCCTGCAAAAAGAAAAACAAAGCGACTACGCAAATATGTTTTCTCAAAATCATAATTGAAGATAGCAGAATTTATTTTTTCAACTGCTTTCCTTTAAAACATGGCTCTATTTAAAGTACTATCTTCTTTTCTTATCTTTCTCCTCAAAACAAACCACCATGGTCTTATTAGGTCTTTCCATTGCACCGGGATTGGCAATTTGCGTCTATATTTTCCTGAAAGACATTTACAATAAAGAACCAAAAAGACTCTTGTTGTTCAGTTTCTTTTTGGGAATTCTCTCTATAATACCACCTTATTTTATTGAGACATACAGCTTGACTTTTTTCAATACAAGCATACCATCATTGGCAACATTGGCATTTTGTGTAGTGGCTTTGAGCGAGGAGTTAAGTAAATTTCTTGTCATTCGTTATTTCTGTTATCCGCAAAAAAGATTTGACGAACCGCTTGATGGTATTGTGTACAGTGTAATGGTAAGTATGGGCTTTGCCACTATTGAAAATATAAATTATGTTTTTACACATGGATACAGCACTGCATTTGTTCGTATGTTTTTAAGTGTGCCTGCTCATGCCACCTTTGGTGTGGTAATGGGTTATTTTATTGGCAAGGCAAAATTTAACAAAGCCAATAGTTTTAAACATTTATTTACCGGTTTGCTTATTGCCGTTCTTTTTCACGGCACATTCGATTTCTTTATTTTTTTACAAGCCAATGAAGCGATCAATGCTTATGTCTCCGATGGATTATTATTTGCGGGGGCGATCCTTTCTTTTATTATAGCAATCATTCTTAGCAGAAAACATATAAGGCTTCACAGAAAATTATCAAAACAATTATTTAAACCAGATCCGAATGTTTGAAATAAAAAAAGCGGGAATAGATGATATACCCTTGATACGTGAACTTACATTTCGTGTTTGGCCGCAAACCTATGCCGCGATCCTTTCGCAGGAACAAATTGACTATATGCTGGAGATGATGTACAGCGAAGATTCATTAAAAGAACAAATGACCGAAGATGGCTGCCAGTTTATCATCGTTTATGAAAACGGGAACCCTGTTGGCTTTGCTTCGTATAGTGAAGAAGAACCGTATAGATGGAAACTAAATAAGATCTATGTACTGCAAAATCAACAGGGGAAAGGAACAGGTAAATATGTGATCAATTATATCATTGAAGAAATAAAAAAGCAAAATGCAAATTCCCTTTTTTTACAGGTGAATCGCTACAATAATGCAAAAATTTTTTATGAAAAACTTGGATTTTCCGAAATAGATTTCATCAACTTAGATATTGGCAACGGTTATTTTATGAATGATTATGTGATGGAGAAGAAGCTATGAGCCTTGAGCTGTGAGCTACAAATTCTCACTAATTGCATTTCAAATACTTTCTCGGATTGACAGGCTCTTCTTGCTGGAACATAAGCATCTCAAGCATATCACCTGGTTTGTATGTACCAATGATATCTCCGGTTTTTACTTTGGTGCCTTGTTTCACTTTCGGCGACAACACACCTGCATACCAGAAATAGTAAGACCTGAATTGTATCACCACATCATATTTGGTATCTTCTGTTCTTGTCACAATAACAACAGCACCATCATGAACAGCTTGAACAGTAGTATCAGTTTTGCTTGTAAGTATTACGCCGTATTCTGATGATTTTTGATAATCCTTATCACTGGCTCTTATTGTTCTTGGAGTACCCATCTTAAGCGGGCATGACAACTGAAGGCTATCACTTTGAGCAAATACTAATGAAACTGTAAAGAAAGAAATTAAAAGTAAGGGGGTTCGTTTAAGATCCATACTAAATTAATTTTTTTGAAAGCTAAGTTTCTTTAGCATCTCATCACTTAATGGTTCTGAATAAACGCCAAATGCATTTACCAACACGCCTTTAAGACCATCACGGGATTCGATTGCATATACCACCGCTTCATCACCCGGATCACTATTGCCTTCAAAGCGATGAAACTCTGTTATTTCAAACTCTTTAGGATTAAGTATTTTCCCTCCACACTCAACGCCATTATCTTTAAGATTAAAATCCACTGTATAACCTCTTTGTTTTAGGTCGTTCACTGCTTGTGAAACTGTATCGTACGTTATCATTTTAAAATAATTTTGATAAGGTTTATGTTTTATTCTTTTTTCTCTTCATTCACTTTGCATTCAAGAAATTCCCGTGAATCAACTGGCTGTTCATCTTTAAACATTCTAAATTCCATTTCCAGACCAGGCTTATAGGTGCCTAATACCTGTCCCGCTTTAACCAGCTGGTTTATGTTTACCAATACTTTTGTTATACCATAATACCAGAAATAATAATCTTTATAATAGATCACTATTTCATAGTGGCCATCTTCTGTCGGGTTAATGCTTGAGACCTTTGCATCAATACAACTGCGGATCGCCGTATCGATCTTGCTTATCATAATTACTTTTTTATCCGGCGGATCCCAGGTAAAAGGTTCTTTTGGCTCCCGGCCCATTCCATTTTCAAAGGGACACAAAAGTCTTTTATCAAACTTTTGCTCACTCTTACTTTTATCATTTTGTCCAAAAACTGAACCGATAATTAATATCAGTCCTGCCAGCAGTAAAATTTTCTTTTTCATTATTAATCCGGATTATAGGGTTACAGACGGCAAGTCAATCGCATTCGTTGGCCGTTTCTTTAATTATCCACAAGTTAGCTCAAATAGGGCGAAACAAATTACAGATTTACAGGCTCTAATTGTACTTTTTGTCATAAAACTTTCCTCCTGAAACAATAACTGAAAAGACCCAAACCTCGTTTAGAACGACAGGAATGAGGAAAAATCAAATTAAGATATGCGTCTCCTTTACAACGCCCATCACAAAAACACTCTGCACATTTCCAATATTTTCCATCTCGGAGAGGCGATTTACATGAAAATCATAATAAGCATTCATGTCCTCTACTAAGATCTTCAGCATAAAATCAAACTCCCCGGAAATGCTGTAGCATTCCAGCACTTCATTGATCTCATTGATCGTTTTCACAAATTTTGATCCCGCGGTTTTATTGTGCTGTTTGAGTGAAACATATACGATCACCATCAAACGCTTATTGAGTTTTGCAGGATCGATAAGTGTTGCATATTGTTTGATCACTCCTGTTTCTTCCATCCATTTGATGCGTTCATACACAGGTGTTGTACTCAAATTTACTTTGTCAGATATTTCTTTTACAGTGACTCTTGCGTTGTATTGCAACAGCTTTAATATTGCAAGGTCTTTCTGATCCAGCGAAACATGAGTAGTAGATTCCTCTTTTTTGATTACCTTAGCCATAACAAAATAGGAGTTTATGCTACAATAAACGAAATTTTAATCATTTTATTCCAATTTTTTATAATAAGGTAGCCGTTTTACCTATTTGCTCTACCTTTGTATTCTTCGTGATTCTCTGTGTACCTGATCCTTTTCTTTCTGACAAGATGGAAACATAAAGCACGAAGAAAAAATTCAAAATTTTTAACTCATAATTCTTAATTAAAAACCATGTCAGCATCAACAATTTCAAAAATCGACTTTAAGCTGCCCAATAAAGTGAAAGACATTTCACTTGCCGAATGGGGAAGAAAAGAAATTCGTCTCGCCGAAGCCGAAATGCCCGGCCTGATGGCAATCCGCAAGGAATATGGAGCAAAGCAACCCCTTAAGGGTGCCCGTATTGCCGGTTGTCTTCACATGACCATTCAAACTGCAGTGCTGATCGAAACATTAATTGAATTAGGCGCTGAAGTAAAATGGAGCTCATGTAATATCTTCTCAACGCAGGATCATGCCGCTGCTGCTATTGCCGCTGCAGGTATTGGTGTGTTTGCATGGAAAGGCCAAACACTTGAAGAAGCTGATTGGTGCATTGAGCAAACTCTTTTCTTCAGCAGTGCCGATCGTCCATTGAATATGATACTTGATGATGGTGGCGATCTTACCAATATTGTATTGGATAAATATCCTGAACTGATCCAGCACTTAAAAGGTATTAGCGAAGAAACCACTACCGGTGTTCATCGTCTCTATGAAAGAGTGCAGAAGGGTACATTACCTGTTCCTGCGATCAATGTGAATGATTCTGTTACAAAAAGCAAGTTTGATAATAAATACGGTTGTAAAGAAAGCCTGGTTGATGCTATCCGTCGTGCAACTGATGTGATGATGGCGGGTAAGGTAGCTGTTGTTGGTGGTTATGGTGATGTGGGTAAAGGCTCTGCCGCTTCATTGAAAGGCGCAGGTTGCCGTGTCATCGTTACTGAAATAGATCCTATCTGTGCCTTACAGGCTGCCATGGATGGCTTTGAAGTAAAGAAGATGGCTGATGCGGTGAAAGAAGCCGATATAGTTGTCACAGCTTCCGGCTGTCGTGACCTGATCACTGAAAAACATTTCCGCAGCATGAAGGACAAAGCCATTGTTTG
>Ga0070698_100004270_pt1 | contig 15711 bp, 14 predicted proteins | sample KBSK1502metaG_FD_65477 | JGI IMG/M metagenome (GOLD analysis project Ga0070698, IMG submission 65477) | Corn, switchgrass and miscanthus rhizosphere microbial communities from Kellogg Biological Station, Michigan, USA - KBS K1-50-2 metaG | ecosystem: Host-associated > Plants > Roots >...
TTCATCGAGCGCCCGAGCTTCGGCACGCTGCCGCCGCACGCGCGCGACGAGCTCGCCACGATGCGCGCCGGTGTCGTGCAGCTCGCGCGCAACGCCGATCTGTTGATCTACGACACGCAGTTCACCGCCGACGAGTACCAGTCGCGACCGCACTGGGGGCACTCGCGTCCCGACGATGCGATCGAGATCGCGCGGGCCGCGAAGGTCAAACGCGTCTGCCTCTATCACCATGCGCCGATGCGCTCGGATGAGGAGAACGACGAGATCCTCGCGCACTATCGCGAGGTCGTCTCCACGGAGAAGTTCGAGCTACTCTCGGCGTACGAAGGCCTCGAGCTTTCGCTGGGGGAAGGCCGATGAACGAGCCGGTCCGGAGAAGCGCAGCGGCGCCCGCCAGGGGAAGCTGCGGAACCCGCCAGGGATCCGCAGCCGCCGCGAGCGAGGACCGGCGAGGTGGACCATGAAGATCCGGTTTTGGGGCGTGCGAGGCTCGATTCCCGCGCCGGGGCCGGAGACGAATCGCTACGGCGGTAACACGTCGTGCGTCTCGGTCACGACGTCGGCGGGCAAGCTGATCATCATCGACATGGGCACCGGCCTCATGCACCTCGGCAATAGCATGATGGCCGGCGATTTCGGCAGGGGCGAAGGCCGCGCCGCGATCCTGCTCTCGCACACGCACTGGGATCACATCCAGGGCCTCGGCTTTTTCCCGCCGGTCTTCGTCGGTGGCAACGCGTTCACCGTGTGGGGGCCCGGCGGCTCGCCCGAAGTTCTCGAGGACATCCTCGAAGGCCAGATGGATCCCAATTTCTCGCCGCTGCAATCGCTCAAGAACTTCTCGGCGACGTTCGACGTGCGCGCCGCGGTCTGCGGATCCGCATTCGAAGCGGGAGGCGCGAAGGTGCTCGCGCGCGAGCATCCGCACGGCGGCACGCAAGCACTCGCGTTTCGCATCGAAGACGCGGGCAAGGTCTTCGTGTACGCGAGCGATGTCGGTTATCCCGAAGGCGACGCGCCGAAAGGCGCGATCGATCATTATCGCGGCGCCGACGTGCTGCTCCACGACACGACGTATCGCCCCGAAGATCAGGCGACGCGCCGAAACCGCGGCTTCTCGTCATACGAAGAAGCGTGCGCCGCCGCGATCGCCGCGAAGGTGAAGCGCCTCGTCACGTTCCACTACGACCAGGACTACACCGACGACGATGTCGACCAGATCGTCGGCGCATGTAAGGCGATCCTCGAGCCGCACGGCATCGGCGTCGTTCCAGCGCGCGAAGGCGACGAGCTCGAGATCTAGCGTTAACCGAGCGCTACCCTATCGGGATTACTGGGTAAATCCATACCCCGCAGGGTCGCCGCATACCCATCTCGCGCGAGCAGTTTCGGATCGTTAGCGCGCGAGCGCATTGGCGCAGCGGACGCATTACGCGTCGGCATGCTGAGGAATCTCGCTGTCGCTCTGGCTCTGTTGGTCCCGGGTCTCGCGCATGCAGAATTCAAGAAGTCGGCAAAGGTGATGCAGCAACAGACGCTCACCATCGACGTCATGCTCGCGAAGATCCAAAGCGTCTACATGTCTGGCTTGCAGCGCTGCTACGACCGCGCGCTGACGAAGGACCCGACGCTCTCGGGCAAAGTCACCGTCGTCTTCACGATCAATCCCTACGGTCGCGTCTCGGGCTCGGTCTCGGGCATCGCGCCGACCGTCGACAACTGCCTCAGCTCGCAAGTCGGCACGTGGCGCTTTCCGAGCGCACGTGACAACCGCGGCGTCGCCACCGAGGCGAGCTTCAAGATCAACCTGCTTCTGCGCCGCTAACGGGTACCGCCGTACGCGCGCGAATGAAGACCTAGATAGATTCCAGCTAGCCAATCGCCTCGACTAAGAACGTTCGCGCCGAGTGTGGCGCCCGCGGTGAACCACGGGCCGAGCCACAGCTCGGCGCGTGCGCGTGCCTCGACGACAGCGCGCGTCTCGCTCACGCTCGTCGTGTCCTCGCACAGATGATACGAGCTGCGAAAGTTGTAGCTCGTGTTGCGGACGCCGCCGGCCGCTTCGAGCGCGAACGCGCCGATACCGGTCGTGCCGCGAACGCCGGCGATGCCGAGTCCGCCGATCACCAAGCCGCCGCTTTGCGTGAGATTCGGCGCGCCGAACGAGCCCGTCGACGTCATCTCGGTCGTCGCCGTCGCGGGCGCGACGAGGCCACCGAGCTCGAGCTCGCCGCCGGTATAGAAATGATGCGGAAGGCCGAAGCCAACGCGGAGCGCGCTCGTCACCGCGACGTCGCGAGCGGTGTCGCTCGTCGTCGGCATCGAGACGCGATACGTGAACGACTCGACACCATGCTCGACCGTCCCGCTTTGCGTGCCGAGGCCCGCCGAGTACTGGCGAACGTTACTGCCGAGCTCGATGAACATCCGCGGGAAGCGCATGTTGCTCGCCCACGCGCCATATCCCGTGCAGCGGCGAAAGCCGACGACGTCGGTGTCGTCGATGCAGCCGCCGACGTGATGCTCTTCGCTCGACGAATCCAGGGACGTGTAGTCGACGCCGGCGCTGGTGGTGCTACTGCTGCTACTGCTGCTGCTCGATGAGGTGGTGCTGCTGCTCGGCGATCCGCCGCCGCCACCGCCACCGCACGTATGGCCCGCGTGGGCTGGCTCGGCGAGTGCGGCGGCGCCCGCGATGATGATCCATTTCATTGCGACACCGCCATCTGAGGTGGAGGAACGTTGGTCGCGAAGCAAAGCCAGCGCGCAGGCGCGACGTGCGCGATCGACGCGGCGTCTACGCAAACTTCGGCGAAGCGCGTGTCGGCGGGATACGCGATCGCTTCCGCTCCACTCGTGCGGCCATCGATGCGCAGCTCGCGAATCTCGGCATTCGGATCGAACGCGCGTAGCTCGAGCTCCTGACCATCGAAGGTTCGCCCGACGACCGACGTGCGCGCGAGGTCGATCGTTGCCGGCTTGTCGCAACGATTGCCGAACGCGTACGCGAGCACGGTACCGCCGCCTATCAAATCGGGGCGTCGCTCGACGGAGAGATCGATGCAGCCCACCGTCGTGCGCTGCCCGGGGAAGTCCTGCCGAAAATGGGAGAACGACCCCGGGCGGTACGCACAACCGATGAGCGCCACGGAGAGGACGGCCGCGCGCATGAAGTCGACCAAAGCAATTCGCTTGCCCGAAAGGTGGCGTCGCAATTTCACCCAGTTCGGCAAGACCGTATTGATCGCGCGTTGCGATCGTGCAACAGCGGCATTCCGGTTCGTCATGCGCGTGCAACAGGTCATCGAGCTGCAACAACGTCGCGCTTGCTCGCGCACGCGGTCGTACCTGAACGTGCGCGCCATGCGCATCGCGCCATTGTTCCTGCTGGTCGCCTGCAGCGGCGCTCCCGATGATCCGGCGCTCGCGACAGGCACGCTGGGCGCGTGGCAAGCGGGGCCGGCGCTCCCTACACCGCGCGCGAATCACTGCAGTGCCGTCATCGACAACTGGGTGCTCGTGATCGGCGGCACGTACAGCACCGGCTCGACGTTCGCGAAGACGGACGAAATTCACGCCTCGCAGCTCGTCGATGGCCAGCTCGGGCCATGGCAGCTCGCGGGTCACACGCGTAGCCCGGTCAGCGAATGCAACGCGACGAGCAGCGGTCGCACGCTCTACATCGTCGATGGCCTCTACGACAACGAGGCTGATAGCCGTCGCGTGTGGACGGCCGAGCTCGATGCGAGCGGGCACATCGGCGACTTCGCGATGCTCGGTGCACTACCCGGCGATACGATCGCGATCTCGTCGGAAGCCTCGGTGCATGAAGACAAGCTCTTGCTCGCCGACACGCGCCTGCCCGCCGAAGGCGACACGACGGTCCTCTTGCGCGCGCCGCTCTCGACGATGTCGTGGACCGTCGAGGACTGGCACATCGGCTTCCGCGCGCAGGCCGAATACGCATTTTCCGAGAGCTTCGTGTTCACGCTCGGTGGCTATCACGATGCCGCCGTCGGTGCCGTCGCCGATGTCTTCGTCGCGCCGATCGATGGCGGGCCGGCAACGTCGACGACCGCGCTGCCGACGGCAACCGCGTGGGGCGAAGCCGTCGCGGTCGATGATTGGCTCTACGTCGTCGGCGGGCGCGCGGCGACCTTCGGCGCACCGGGCACGACGAACGTGTTCGCGGCGCTGATCCAATCCGATGGCGCGCTCGGCGCGTGGCAACCGACTACCGCGTTGCCGATGCCGCGCACGAATCACGAGCTCGTGCTCGTCGGCGATTACCTCGTACTCACCGGCGGCGCGACGAATGGCCCCGGCGACACGACGGTGCTCGTGTCTCAGGTGCGCTTCAGCCAATCCCAGTAGCGCTGAATGCCGACGTCGGGGCGCGTCGTCGGTTCGTAGCCAAGTGCCGCGCGCGCACGATCGATGTTCGCGTACGTGATCGGCACGTCGCCGGGTTGATCCGACTGACGATCGATCGTCGCGCGCTTGCCGACGACCTTCTCGATGATCGCGACGAGCTCGGCGAGCGAGATCGTCTTCGTGCCGCCGAGGTTGATGATCTCGTACGCGCTCGGCTGCACGCGCTCGATCGCCGCGACGGTGCCCGTCACGATGTCATCGATGTACGTGTAGTCGCGGCGCGAGCTGCCATCGCCAAACAGCGTGATCCGTTTGTCGTGAGCGATCGCATGCGTGAACTTCGCGATCGCCATATCCGGCCGCTGACGTGGGCCGTACACCGTGAAGTAGCGCAGCGCGAACACGCCGATGCCATAGAGATCGCGATACGTCGACAGCTGCAGCTCGTTCATGCGCTTCGTCGCCGCGTACGGTGACGCCGGTGTCAGGCACGGATCGTCTTCACGAAACGCTTCGAGTTTGTCGCGCGCGCCATACACCGAGCTCGACGACGCGAACACGAGCCGCTTGACGCCGACTTCGCGCATGCGCTCGGCGATCACGCCGGTGCCTTCGATGTTCGTACGCAGATACCGCAGCGGCTCGGCGAGCGATGGCCGCACGCCCGCGAGTGCCGCGAGATGACACACAACGTCGACATCCGCGGTGATCGCGGCGGCGATCGCATCGCGATCGCAGATGTTCGCTTCGACAACGCGCACCGTGGTCGCGAGCTCGCCTGCGTTGCGCCGCTTGATCTCCGACGGATACAGATAGTCGTCGAACGAATCGATGCCGATCACGTCGTGGCCGCGTGCGACGAGCCGCTCGCACGTGTGCGAGCCGATGAATCCCGCGGCGCCGGTAACGACGATGCGCACCCCTACACTCTAGCCGAAGTGATACGGTGTGCCGCCTTGCAGGTACCGTTCTTCGACATGGCGGCCGAGCTCGCGCCAGTGCGTGCCGAAATCGACGCGGCGATCGCACGTGTGCTCGACAGCGGCGCATTCATCGGCGGCACCGAAGTGCAAAGCTTCGAGCAGGAGCTCGCCGAGGTGCTCGCCACGCGTCACGCCGTCAGCGTCAGCTCGGGGACCGACGCGCTCTACCTTATATTGCTCGCGCTCGGCGTCGACGCACAGAGTGAAGTCGTCACGACGCCGTTCACATTCTTCGCGACCGCCGGCAGTGCCGCGCGTTTGGGTGCGCGGATCGTCTTTGCCGAGATCGATGACGATACGCTCGCGCTCGACCCGCGCGCCGCAGCAGCCGCATGCACCACGCGCACGCGCGCGATCCTCCCGGTCAACTTGTTCGGCGCGCGCGCCGAGCTTCCCGCCGACGCACCCTGCGCGATCGTCGAAGACTCCGCGCACACGCCAGGCCCACCGCGCGGCGCGGCCGCGACTCTCTCATTCTTTCCAACGAAAAATCTCGGCGCGCTTGGCGATGGCGGTGCCGTCCTGACCAACGACGCGCCCCTCGCCGATCGCATCACCCTGCTCCGCGCCCACGGCGCGCGGCCGAAATATCATCACCTCGCCGTCGGCGGAAACTTCCGCCTCGATGCGATCCAAGCCGCGGTGCTGCGCACCAAGCTCGCGCACCTAAGCCGCCTCACCGCGGCGCGTCGTGCCAATGCCGCTCACTACCGCGCCTTGTTCGAGGCCGCGCGCATGCCGCCCGAGCTGCGCTTGCCACCCCGCGCCGAAACGCACGTCTATCATCAGTTCGTGATCCGCGCCCCGCGCCGCGATGCCTTACGCGCGCACCTCGCCGCCGCCGGCATCGCGACCGAGGTCTACTATCCCGAACCACTTCACTTGCAACCGTGCTTCGCGCACCTCGGCTACCGGCAAGGCGCGTTTCCGCTCGCCGAGCGCGCGTGCACGGATGTGCTCGCGCTCCCCATCTACCCAGCTTTGCGTGAGGAAGCGAGAGGCTACGTCGTCGACCAGATCGCGTCCTTCTACGGATGCTAAGTTGCCTCCATGAAGATCGCAGTTATCGGTACTGGCTACGTCGGCCTCGTCTCGGGCGCTGGCTTCTCCGACTTCGGTCACGACGTCACGTGCGTTGATATCGACTCCAATCGCGTCGAAGCGCTGCGCCGCGGCGAGATTCCGATCCACGAGCCCGGCCTCCCCGAGCTCGTCCGCCGCAACGCGCAGCTCGGTCGCCTACGCTTCTCGACCACGATCGGCGACGCGGTACCCGGCGCACTCATCGTCTTCATCGCGGTCGGCACGCCATCGCGTTCCGACGGCAGCGCCGACCTGCAATACGTCTTCGAAGCCGCGCGCAACATCGGTCGCGCGATCAACGGCTACACCGTCGTGGTCACGAAGAGCACCGTCCCCGTCGGCACCGCCGACAAAGTCCGCGACATCATCGCGAAAGAAACCAAGCATCCGTTCGCGGTCGCATCCAACCCCGAGTTCCTCAAAGAAGGCGATGCGGTCAACGACTTCATCAAGCCGGCCCGCGTCGTCATCGGCGCCGACGATCCGCGCGCGATCGATCTCCTCCGCGAGGTCTATCGCGCCGTGATGCGCACGGGTGATCGCATTCAGACGATGGACATCCGCTCCGCGGAGCTCACCAAATACGCCGCGAACGCGATGCTCGCGACGCGCATCTCGTTCATGAACGAGCTCTCGCGCCTCGCCGAAGCCGTCGGTGCCGACATCGAGCACATCCGCAAAGGCATCGGCGCGGACCCGCGCATCGGCCCCAAATTTCTCTTCGCAGGTGCCGGCTTCGGCGGCAGCTGCTTCCCCAAAGACCTGCGCGCGCTCATCCACACAGGTCGCGAGAATGATGTCGCGCTCACCGTGGTCACCGCGGTCGAGCAAACCAACGAGCGCCAGAAGCGCATCCTCGGCGAGCGCGTGATCCATCACTTCGGGGGCAACCTCGAAGGCAAGCGCATCGCGATCTGGGGCCTGGCGTTCAAGCCAGAAACCGACGACATCCGCGAATCGCCAGCGCTCACGCTGATCGAGCAACTCCGCGCCGCGGGCGCAAAGGTCACGGGCTACGACCCCGCCGCGATGCCAAACATCCGCACGCAGGTGGGCGACGCGATCGAGCTCGTCGATGCCGCCTACGATGCGGCCAAGGGTGCCGATGCCCTCGTGCTCGTGACCGAATGGCACGAGTTCCGCCAGCCCGATCTCGAGCGACTCGCGTCACAGATGCGCACGAAAGTGCTCGTCGACGGCCGCAACGTCTGGTTCCCAGCGGACGCCCGCAAAGCCGGATTCAGTTATTACGGCATCGGTCGGCTGTGAACATTCGCCTAGAGAGCAGGCACTAACCGCTCTTGGTTGACCCGATGAAAGTCGGAGTCTATGTTCGCGCTCGCTAGGTAACCGGAATCCGGAGAATGACCCGCCAATTCGTGCTCTTGGCCGCGCTTGCCGCAATCCCGGCGATCGCAAGCGCGCAGCCTTCCCCGGAAGGGGGTCATCTCGCGATCTCGTCCTTTGATCCCGAGAATGCCACCGCCGCGATTCCGATGGTGGAAGGCAGCGGGATCAAGATCGGCGAGGGCACCTCGCTGCACCCCGTGTTCGGCATGTCGACAGGCGTGCTTAACAACGTCTTTTACGAAGAGGCCAACACGAACACAGCCGGTGTACTGCGCCTGATGGCGCAAATCGGCGCGGGCTCGCTATCGGGGCTAAGGCTGGTGCCCGCGGAGGTTACGCCGTCCGATCAGCCTACCGAGCAAAAGGGCGACTTCGAGTACCGCGCAGAATTGCGCGCGGCATACGATTTCCTGCTGTCGAACGACAACGCCGTATGGGGCGCGGGTGGCCTCAGCCTCGGCGCGACGTTGCGTGGCATGACCAACCCGATGGGCACGTGGTCGTTCGGCTTCAACGATAACTTTAATCGTTTGATCCGCGCCGCGAACTTCGAGACCGACGCGAACACCAATCGAGACATCAACGTCCTCAGCCTGAACCTATTGTTTCATCCGCAAGGACGTTCGCTCGCGGGCAACCTCTACTACACGAACACGATCGACGTCTTCGAACGCTCCGAGCAGGCGTTCGCAGATCGCTGGATGCATCGCTTCGGGCTGCGTCCCATGTGGCGATGGCTTCCCGAGACCGTCGTCTACGTCGACGTATCCGGCGGTGTCACGTCTGGACTCGGCAGCAGCTCGATGAAGGTCACGTCTTATCCGTTCCAAGCAGTCGGAGGAATTGCGACGCTGTTCGGACCAAACCTCAGCCTCAACCTGCAGGCTGGATACGCGAACGGCTTCTATACGGCGGCGCCGAGCTATGAAGGTGTCACGCTGGGAGCCCAGGTTGGTTACCGATACTCGCCTCTGGGTCGCGCCACGCTCGCTTACGACCTGTTGTACGCGGACTCGGTCAACGCAAACTTTTATCGCGACCATGTGGTCCGGCTCAACGTCGAGCAACTGCTCGTGCCGTTTGTTTTGATGGTGCAGCCCGAGCTGCACTTTCGCCGGTACGAGGGCATCACGATCGTGATGGGCCCACCGACGCGCGATGACGTGATCTTTTCGCTAATCGCGGGCGTCCACTACAACTTCCGAAACTCGTTGGCGGCGACGCTCAACTATCACTTTTCGATGGTTCAGACCGACTATCGCTACATGGTCGACGGGATCGTCGATGACCCGAGTTTCTTCCGTCACGAGCTGTTGGCCGGCGTGCGCTGGGCGCCTTGACCAGGCGGGTCCTCATCGTCTCTCATGTGTTTCCACCGCTCGTCGCCGGCGGTGCGGCGCGCATGGGGCAGTTCGCGCGTCTCTTACCGGACCATGGTTGGGATGTCACCGTCCTCACCGCGCGTCACGGCAATAGCGTTGCGCTCGATCGAGACGCAGCCTCCGCCATTGCGCAGCGAGCGCGCATCGTCGAGGCATGGTCGCCGGCGACGAAGCTCGTCAAGCGCGGTCAGCCCGTACCCAAGACCGGCTTTGCCGGGCTCGCGCGGCGCGTTGCCCGCACGGCCGCAGTATCGGTCGTGTTTCCCGATCGCGAGGTGTTCTGGGTACCGTCGGCGATCGAAAGCGGCCGCCGGGTGATGCGCGAGATGTCGCACGACGTCGTGCTCGCGACGCACGGCCCGGCCAGTAACCTGCTCGTTGGTCGCGCGCTTGCGAAAGCGTTTCGCGTCCCTCTCGTTCTCGATTTTCGCGATCTGTGGTCCACGCTGCCGATGCCCGTCTTTCCCACGCGCTGGCATCGCGCCGCGGCGCGCCGACTAGAGCACGCGATCGTGCGCAAGGCATCGCGGCTGCTCGCCGTCGCTCCCGCGATGGCCCACGATCTTGCAAGCGAGCACGGGTTCGCATACGAGCATGCGCTTTCGATCACGAACGGTTTCGATCCGAATGATGCCGCGCGCGTGCATGACGAACGTCCCAGCGGGCGGCGCCCGTTTCGCATCGTCTACACGGGTACAGTCCACGTGCACTACAACCTCGATCCGCTGTGGCAGGCATTGCGCGCTCTCGCTGATCGCGGCGCGATCACACCCGACACGATACGGCTCGAGTTCGTCGGCAACCTCTCGGCCGGCGATGTGAAGCGTCATGGTCTCGACGCCTTCATAGAGATCAGTCCGTTCGTGCCGCACGAGCAGGTGTTCAACGTGTTGGCGCGCGCCGATGCGCTGCTCGTTGTCGAGACCGCCGGCTACTATGCCCGGTACGGCTACGCCGCGAAGGTCTTCGACTACGTGCTGACCGGTAAGCCGGTGATTGGTCTCGTCGAGCGCGGAGGAAACACAGATACGCTGCTGCGCGCGGCGGGTGTCGGGCTGTGTGTCGAGCCCGACGATGGTGCTGGCCTGGAGCGGGTACTGCTCGAGGTGACGCAAGCGCACCCCGCGCCAAAGAAAGTCGATCCCGATCGCGAACCGCTGCGCGAGTTCAATCGCCGCCATCTCGTCGCGAAGCTCGCGAACGTACTCGACGAAGTTGCCACGACCGAACCGAAAGGACGTTGGTGATGGCGAAACTCCCGCTCGTTGATCTTCATGCCCAGTACGCATCGATCAAAACGGAGATCGATGCCGCGCTCGCGACCGTTGTCCAGAGCGCCGCATTTGTCGGTGGACCCGCGGTGGCAGAATTCGAAAACGCGTTTGCCGCATTCTGCGAATGCCCGCACGCGGTCTCGTGCGGCAACGGCACCGATGCGATTCAAATCGTCCTACGCGCCCTTGGTATCGGGGCTGGCGACGAGGTCATTACGGTAGCGAACACATTCATCGCGACCGCGGAGGCAATCTCGCAAACGGGGGCGCGACCCGTGTTCGTCGACGTGCACTCCGATACCGCATTGATCAATGCAGCGCACCTCGCAGCTGCGATCACCCCACGCACGAAAGCAATCGTGCCCGTTCATCTATATGGTCAGCCAGCCGACATGGATGCCGTCCTGCGCGCAGCGAACGGCATCCCGGTCATCGAAGACGCTGCGCAGGCACATGGCGCGCGATTTCGAAGCCGTCGTACCGGCGCGCTCGCGACGGCGGCGACGTTTAGCTTCTATCCCGGCAAGAATCTCGGCGCTTACGGTGACGGCGGCGCGATCACGGCATCGGATGGTGATCTCGCGAAGCGCTGCGCGATGCTTCGCGATCACGGGCGTACCGACAAGTACCTGCACGAGGTCGCTGGGATGAACAGCCGACTCGATACGCTTCAAGCAGCGGTGTTACTCGTCAAGCTTCGCAGGCTCGACGATTGGAATGCTGCGCGCAGACGCGCCGCGGGCTGGTATCTCGAGCGGCTCGCTGGCATCGCAGATTTGCAGCTCCCTCACGTTGCCGAGGATGTCGAACCGGTCTGGCATCTATTCGTCGTCAATCATCCGCGCCGCGACGCGCTTCGCGACGCGCTCGCGAAGCAAGGCATTTCGACAGGCATCCATTATCCTGTCCCTCTGCACCTTCAGCCTGCGTATCGCCATCTCGGGTATGCAGCCGGCGAGTTCCCCGTTGCCGAGCACCTTGCGACGAGTTGTCTGTCCCTGCCGCTGTATCCTGAGCTCACGGAAGCGGACGTCGACCTCATAACCACGGCGCTACGAACAACCTTGGGAGCCTCATGACCGAGCTCAAGTTTGCCCTCCTCGGGTGTGGCCGGATCTCGCGCAAACACATCGACGCGATCGCGAATGCTGCCGACGCGAAGCTTGTCGCCGTGTGCGATATCGATCACGCGCGCGCAACCGCGGTGGCGAAGAAACTCGGCGTTCCTGATTTCACCGACCTCGACGAGATGATGAAGGCAGTCCCGGATATCGACGTCGTCAACATTCTCACGCCGACCGGCTATCACGCGAAGCACGCCGTCCGAATCGCGAGCTACGGCAAGCATGTCGTCGTCGAGAAGCCGATGGCGCTGCGTCTCGAAGACGCCGACGAAATGATCCTCGCCTGCGACCGTGCTGGCGTACGGCTGTTCGTCGTTAAACAGAATCGCTACAACGCACCCGTGCAGCGATTGCGTCGCGCGCTCACGGCGGGCCGATTCGGCAAGCTCGTGATGGGGACCGTGCGCGTTCGCTGGTGCAGACGTCAGGAGTATTACGATCAAGATGCGTGGCGCGGCACGTGGGAGCTCGATGGCGGCGTGCTGGCGAACCAGGCCAGTCACCATATCGACCTGCTCATGTGGATGCTCGGCGATGTGCAATCGGTCTACGCGAAGACCGCGACGCGTCTCGTCAATGTCGAGACCGAAGACACCGCAGCGGTCGTGGTTCAGTTCACAAACGGAGCGCTTGGCATCATCGAGGCAACGACGGCGACTCGTCCGACGGACCTAGAGGGCTCGCTGAGTATCTTAGGGGAGCATGGTGCCGTCGTAATCGGCGGCTTTGCGGTCAACGAGCTCGTGACCTGGCGTTTCGAGGACCAGCGACCAGAGGATGCAACAGTGATCGCTGAGTCGCGCACGACGCCTGAGAACGTGTATGGATTTGGCCATCAAGCGTTCTTGGAGAATGTGATCACTACCATCCGCGGCCAAGGTGCCGCGCTCGTCGACGGACTAGAGGGTCGCAAGTCGATCGAAGTGATCAACGCGATTTACGAGTCGGTTCACACCGGTCGTGAGGTAGCGCTGAGGTATCGACCGCGGCATTCGCCGCTGGGGCGCCCTGGGACAAAGCACCCGTAGCACGATGATCGTCGGCTGCTCCCGGCGTTCGTGATAATACGGTGACTATGATCGATTGTCGGTGGTTGCTGATCGCTTCACTCGCCGCATGCGTCCAACAGAACAACAGCGACGTCACCGTCGTTCGAGTCGACCAGGAGCCTGTAGGCGACAACTGCCAGTACGGTGGCGTTGCTGTCAGTAGCGGCATCGATAGCAACCACAACGGCGTGCTCGATGATGACGAGATCACGTCCACAGAGTACGCATGCAATGGCGGAGTTACGATCCGATGTGCGGCCGGCGAAAGCGCGATCGACGGCAGCGTCATCGTGCGCGATGCGAGCGAGTTCGCTCAGCTCAGCGGCGTCAATTGCATCGACGGTGATCTGCTCATCGCAGGTATCGCAGGCGAGATTCCGGCGCTTCCAGACTTGTCGACGGTCACCGGCGAGGTGGTCGTCGCTGGGAATCCCGATCTGACGACTCTCGATGGCCTATCTGGACTGCGTCAGATCGGGCAATCGTATTTGGTCCAGGGCAACGACTCGCTCGACGACATCTCGCAGATCGCGGATCTCGACCGCGTGCTTTCGATTTTCATCATCGGCAACAATTCACTCCACGACCTCGCTGGTCTTTCGTCGTGGGATCAAATCACCGTGAGCTTCGATGTGTCGAATAACCCGGCACTCACGTCGCTACACGGCCTCGAGAACGTGTACACGACTAAATCATGGCTCGCGATTCGCTCGAATCGCTCGCTCACCGATCTCACGGCGCTTACGAATCTTCGGTCGGCCGGCGTGCTCGACATCAGCGGCAACGCTTCGCTGACCGCGCTCGAACTGCCGAATTTGGAGAAGGTCGATACACGGCTTGTCGTCAACCAGAGCCCTGCCCTGACGAGTGTGTCGCTGCCGAAGCTCGTGACGCTTGCCGATGGCATCGTGTTCTCCGGTGATCCGCGCCTCGACACGATCAGCATGCCCGCGCTGCTGACGACCGGCGTTGTGACGCTCGAAAACGACACCCTGCTCACGACAGTGGATGCGCACAGCCTTCAGTACGCCACGGTTGATGTGAACCTCACGAACCTGACAGCGCTGGCATCCGCGGATTTCAGCAGCCTCAAAGCGATTGCCGGCACGCTGCGCGTCTACTACGTATCGCCGTTCACGTTCGCTGGTTTCGGGAACCTGAATACGGTCGGCAACCTGTGGCTCAGCGCAGCGGGTATGACGGACTTCACAGGGCTATCGGCGCTCGGCAGCGTCGCCGGGAACATGAGTGTCATTGGGTGCACGCAGCTCGCCGACTTCACGGGGCTGGATGCGATGACCGATATCGGCGGAAACTTGGTGCTCGCCGGCAACCCCGGCATCACGACTGTCGAAGCGCAAACATTCGTAAATAGCGTGACCATTCACGGCACCGTCACGATCCAGTGAACGTCCCGACGGGGTGATGCAACCAATGCTAGGGTGCGTCCCCGATGCGTACCGTCGGCATCATCCCCGCACGCGGTGGGTCGAAAGGCTTGCCGCGTAAGAACATCCGTCTTTTAAGCGGCAGGCCACTGCTCGCGTGGACGGCGGATGCTGCGAAAGCGTCGACTCTCGCACGCGTGATTCTCACCACGGATGATGCGGAGATCGCCGAGGTCGGCCGCGCGGCTGGACTCGAGGTGCCGTTCATGCGACCGGCCGAGCTCGCGCTCGATACAACGCCGACGCTTCCGGTGCTGCAGCATGCCGTCGGTTGCCTCGAGGCTGCCGGCGATCGCTACGATGCGATCGTCTTGCTCGAACCGACGAGCCCGTTGCGTACGAGCGCAATGATCGACACGTGTATCGAGCTGCTTGCAACGACCGGCGCCGACTCGGTCGTCACCGTTTTGCCGGTGCCGCCCGAGCACAACCCACACTGGGTTTATTTCCGAGACGAGCGCGGTCTCCTGCGCCTTGCCATGGGGGAGGCGAACCCGATCGGGCGCCGTCAGGATCTGCCGCCGGCATTTCACCGCGATGGCCAGATATTCGCGATGAAACGCGACGTGTTGATGGAGCAAGGCAGTCTGTATGGTGCGCGCCTCGTCGGGCATATCGTGGATCCGGCGCTCTCGCTCAACATCGACACCGCCGAAGACTGGGAGCGCGCGGAGGCGAGGATCAAAGGTATGGTTGCGCCGTGTTGAAGGACGACCTCGTCGCTGCGCAGGTCCTCGTTAGCGGGACCTTGCGCGATGTCGCGGCGGCGATCGACCGCAGCCGGCTTGGCGTAGCGCTCGTGGTCGATGCGGACAAACGGCTGCTCGGCATATTCACGGATGGCGACCTGCGCCGCAGCCTGCTTCGCGATGCGACGCTCGACTCGCGCCTCGAAAGTTACATGCGGCGCGAATTCACGTCCGTTTCACCGACAGCGGCGCGTGCCGAAGTGCTCGAGCTCATGCAGGCACGGCGCTTTCTCGCCGTACCGATCCTCGATAAGGATGGCGTACTGGTTGGGGTGCATCACTTGCACGACCTTCTTGGCATCGCGCCTCGTACGAACTGGGCGGTGATCATGGCCGGCGGTCGCGGCGCGCGACTCGGCCCGCTCACTGGTGATGTGCCGAAGCCAATGCTCAAGGTCGCCGGCCGCCCGATCATCGAGCGTCTCGTGCTTCACCTTGTCGGTTTCGGTATCCGGCGGATCTTCATCGCGGTGAATTACCTCGGCCACGTCATCGAGAATCACTTCGGCGACGGCAAGCTGTTTGGCTGCACGATCGAATACCTGCGCGAACATCAGCCGCTCGGGACGTGCGGTGCGCTGAGCCTCTTGCCAGCACGGCCGAGCGAGCCTTTCCTCGTGGTGAATGGTGACCTCGTCACACAAGCGAACATCGGCGCAATGCTCGACGCGCATGCGCGCGACGTGATGATCACCGTCGCGACTCGACGCTATCTGCATACCGTGCCGTACGGTGCTGTCGATCTCGACGGCAGCCGCGTCGTCGGCTTCGTCGAGAAGCCCACGCTCGATCGATTGATCAACGCTGGTATCTATATCGTGTCGCCACAGTTGCTCGACCGCGTGCCGCGTGACACCGAGCTCGGTATGCCGGCACTGATCGCGACATGTCTCGA
>Ga0070698_100004271_pt1 | contig 15711 bp, 16 predicted proteins | sample KBSK1502metaG_FD_65477 | JGI IMG/M metagenome (GOLD analysis project Ga0070698, IMG submission 65477) | Corn, switchgrass and miscanthus rhizosphere microbial communities from Kellogg Biological Station, Michigan, USA - KBS K1-50-2 metaG | ecosystem: Host-associated > Plants > Roots >...
ACACACCTGCTCGAGGGCGGCGCCGACCTGCGCTCCGTTCAGGAGATGCTCGGCCACGCCGACCTGGCGACGACGGAGCTCTACACCCACGTATCCGACCGAAGGCGTCGGGAGTTGTACTTCCAGGCGCATCCTCACGCGCGTAAAAGAACGCCATCGGGGTAGAAGAGAAACATGACTGCACACCTCAACATCGCGATCATCGTCGCCATCACCAGTGGCAGTGGCTATCTGATGATCGTGGCGGGACTGCACAAGAACATGCTCGAGCGGCGGCGCACGCAGCGGACCTGCCCCAGCTGCGGCCGCCACCTGGAGGCACGAGTTTGCTCCACCTGCTCTTCTAGCCTCTAGGCCCGGCCCGCTTCCTCAACTCTGCAGCGACGGTGCGGGCCGTCTTGCGCAGCTCCGGCTCCTGCTCGTCGTCATCGGCGAGGCCGTTGAGGAGAACAATCGTCTCGCGCTGAGGCGAGCCGTTCCGGAGACAGTGAATCGCGAGCCGCCGCACGGCCTGATTACCGTCGCTCGACACTATCCTGTGGAGTAGCGGCCGGATCGAATTGACGACACCAGGACTGTCCTTGGACAGCAGCTGTACGGAGAGGAGAGCGGAGCCCCGTGCGGCCGGGCTCTCGTCCTCGAGCCCACGCCGAAGCAGCTCCAGCTTCTGCCGGAACCGAAACTGCCCGATCGCCCGGTAAGCGACTGCACGCTGTCGGTAGTCGGGACTGCGAGCCGAGTCCTCGAGTTCATCGTCCCACTCCTGGCGTAGCGTGGCCAACTCGCGCTCGTCACCCGACTGCGCGAGCTCGTCGGCCATGGCTGCTGCCTCGAGCAGGGACATGCGGCGCGGCACTCTACCGCGCTGGTCTAGAGTCCTGCGCCGTGGCACACAGAGTGATCCTCATCCCCGGCGACGGCACCGGGCCCGAGTTGACGGCGGCAACCCGGCGCGTGCTCGAGGCGACCGGGGTCGAGTTCGACTGGGACGTTCGCGAGGCGGGTGCCGATGCGATGGAAAGGCAGGGCGGCAGCCCTCTTCCGGACCACGTGCTCGACGCGATCCGCCAGACGGGCGTCGCACTCAAAGGCCCGATTACCACGCCGGTTGGGGGAGGCTTCCGGTCGGTCAACGTGGCGCTGCGCAAGAGCCTCGACCTCTACGCGCAAGTCCGTCCCTGCAAGACGTATCCGGGGGTGCGCACCCGCTTCGAAGACGTCGACCTGATCGTCGTCCGCGAGAACACCGAGGACCTCTATGCAGGGATCGAGTACGAGGAAGGGTCGGACGAGACGCGCGAGCTCATCGGGTGGATCGAGTCGAAGGGCGGGAAGCTTGCCCACGACGACGCCGGAATCTCGATCAAACCGATCTCGATCACCGGCTCGCGGCGCATCGTCCAATTCGCCTTCGACTATGCGCGCAAGAACGGCCGCCGCAAGGTGACTGCGGTACACAAGGCGAACATCATGAAGTTCTCGGACGGCCTCTTTCTGCGGATCGCGCGAGAGGTCGCCGCCGACAACGACGACATCGAATTCGACGACCGCATCGTGGACAACATGTGCATGCAGCTCGTCCAGCGGCCCGAGGAGTACGACGTGCTCGTCCTGCCGAACCTCTACGGGGACGTCCTCTCGGACCTCTGCGCGGGGATGATCGGCGGCCTCGGCCTCGCCCCCGGCGCGAACTTCGGCGAGAGCATCGCCATCTTCGAGCCGACGCACGGGTCGGCGCCGAAATACGCCGGCCAGAACAAGGTCAACCCGATGGCGCAGATGCTTTCCGGGATGCTGATGCTGCGACATCTGGACGAGCAGGAGGCCGCGGACAGCCTCGAGCACGCGATTGCCGAGGTGATCCGCGAGGGCAAGAGCGTCACGTACGACATGAAGCCGACGCGCACCGATCTTACGGCCGTCGGGACGAGTGAGGTTGCGGACGCGATCATCGACAAGCTCGGAGCCCGAGTTGCGTAGGAAGATCACCGTTGTCGGCGCCGGCAACGTCGGCGCGACCGCCGCCCAGGTGTTGGCAACGCGCGACTACGCGGACGTCGTCCTCGTCGATATCAAGGAGGGCTTGCCTCAGGGCAAGGCGCTCGACATCAACCAGATGGGCGCCGTCCTCGGCTATGAGGCGAAGATCACCGGCTCGAACCGCTACGAGGAGACCGCCGGCTCCGACGCAGTCGTCATCACGGCCGGGCTGCCGCGCTCGCCGGGAATGAGCCGCGACGACCTCGTGACGACGAACGAGAAGATCGTGGGCTCGGTCACCGAGCAGGTGGTGGGTCAAAGCCCCGACGCGATCCTGATCGTGGTCTCGAATCCGCTCGACGCGATGTGCCACGTGGCCAAGAACGTTTCCGGCTGGTCGAAGGAGCGGGTGTTCGGCATGGCGGGCATCCTCGACACGGCACGCTTCTCGACCTTTATCGCCTGGGAGACAGGTGCCTCGCTCAAAGACGTGCAGGCAATGGTGCTCGGCGGCCACGGCGACCAGATGGTCCCGGTCGTTTCGGCAACCACCGTCGGCGGCGTGCCGTTGCGCAAGCTCGTCGCGGAGGACCGGATCCAGAAGCTGGTGGAGCGCACTGCCAAAGGCGGCGGCGAGATCGTCACTCTGCTCGGCACGTCGGCGTGGTATGCACCCGGCGCCGCGGCCGCCCAGATGGTGGACTCGGTCATGCTCGATGAGAAGCGAGTCCTTCCGTGCACCGCGTACCTCGAAGGGGAATACGGCATCGAAGGGCTCTATATGGGGGTCCCCGTGAAGCTCGGTAGCGGCGGGATCGAACAGATCCTCGAGCTGGAGCTGAGCGAGGACGAGCAGTCGCTGCTGAACGAATCGGCCGACGCCGTCCGCGACGTCGTCGGCGTGCTCGCGTCGTAGGCTTGCTATGAGTTCGTTCGCATGGACCTGGGGCTGAAAGGCCGCACGGCGCTCGTCACCGGGGCCTCGTCGGGCCTCGGGCTCGCGACGGCGGAGGCTCTCGCCGCCGAGGGTGCGAACGTGACGATGTTCGCGCGGCGTCGAGATCTGCTGCAGCGTGAAGCCGATCGCTTGGGCGCACTCGCCGTGCGCGGCGACGTGAGGAATCCCCGTGATCTCGAGACGGCCGTCCGCCGCACCGTCGAGGCCTTCGACGGCCTCGACATCCTTGTCTGGAACGGCGGCGGGCCTCCGCCGGGAACAGCCCTTCAAGTCACCCCGGAGGCGCTCGAGGAGGCCATCGATCTGCTGCTCATGCCGGCGGTCCGGCTCGTCGAGCTCTGCGTGCCGCACATCGTCAAAAGCCCCGCGGGCAGGATTCTGTTCTTCACCTCGAACGCCGTGAGAGAGCCGGCGGACAACCTGGCACTCACGAACGCCGTCCGCCCCGGCCTGACCGGCTGGGCGAAGTCGCTGTCGCGCGAGCTCGGTCCAGAAGGAGTCACAGTCAACTGCGTCTCGCCCGGACGGATCGAGACTGCTCGCCTGGTGCAGCTCTATCCAGGCGGCCCCAGCGAAGCCGATCTCAACGGGATTCCGCTGCGACGCTGGGGCACGCCCAAGGAATTCGGAGACGTGGCCTGCTTCCTCGCCTCGGACCGCGCCCGCTACATCACCGGCACAACCGTCCTTGTGGACGGCGGCCTCTCACGCGGTCTGCTCTAGACCGGCCCGCCCCACCCCGCGACTATCCTGCCTGCGTGCTTCCCAGGCTCCTGACGCCCCTGCGGCTTGCGTCGGCAGGACTCGTGGTGCTGGTCGTGGTGGTGGCGGTCCTCGTCACACGCAGCAGCAACCACTACCTCGAGATCCCCGACAAGGCCCATCCGCTCGCGATGCTCGTCAAAGTGCCGGGAGCGAAGGACCAGAACGACGGCGGGGGGATCTACTACGTCGACGTCCTGCTCAAACGTGCCTCGTTGCTGGAATCCCTCCTTCCTCCGGTCCGCCCGGACGGCTCTGACCTGATTCCCCAAGGCCAAATCCTCCAGCCGGGAATCAACCAGCAACAGCGGGCCAAGCTCGACGCAGCCGCCATGAAGATCTCGCAGGTGATCGCCTCCACCGTGGCGCTTCGCCAGCTTGGCTACCGGATCCCGGTCCGGGCCGGCGGGGTGCAGGTCGTTGCGGTGACCTCCAACTCTCACGCGGTTGGCTTGCTCAAGCCGGGAGACGTGATCGTCTCGGCGGGGGGGAAACCTGTCCATAGCCGCGACGACCTGCGCGCGGTGCTCGCCAAACACTCGCCGGGCGACGTCATCAAGCTCGGCATCCGTCGCGGCACAAAGCTTCTGTCGATTCGCGTCCGGACGACAAGCGACGCCGCCGAGCCCAAGCGCCCTCTCATCGGCGTCCTCCCGTCGCAGGCGTTGAACGTCCGCTTCCCGTTCCCGATCCGGTTCAACCTCGGTGACGTGGGCGGACCGTCGGCGGGGCTGGCTTTTGCCCTGGAGCTCCTCGAGAAGCGCGGGCGCGACGTCGACCATGGCTACAAGGTCGCGGCGACGGGGGAAATCCAGCTCGACGGCCGCGTGACCAGCATCGGCGGCGTCAAGCAAAAGACGATCGGCGCCCGCCAGGCCCATGTCGACGTCTTCCTCGTGCCGAAGGATGGGGACAACGCGCGCACGGCGAAGCGGTACGCGCACGGACTTCGCATCATCCCTGTGGAGAATTTTCAACAGGCGTTGCGTGCGCTGGCAACATTGCCTCCAAAAGCCTGAGCAGCGCGCGATTCTCGCCCCGACGAAAGTGCCGGAAAGTGCTTAGTTTTCATCGGCGGCAACCCTTGCCTGCCGAAGCCGCGCTCGTAGTATCCCGGCTTGTCACTGCGGCCCCCCGACCGAAGAGGCAGGACAAAATGAGCAAGCGGAATCAACTGACGTGCGACGACTGCTACTTCCGTCGTGCCGGGCTCTGCGCCCTCCCGACGGACGCTCCCTGCCCCACGTTCCGCTTGCACAGCCGCGGCTCGCTCGTCCCCCCGCGCCAGCCGCGCCTCGTTCCGCGGCCCCTGGCCGACTTCGCTCAGCCCGCGGGCTAGCGCGCGGCTAAGCAGCTACCGGCTCTGCCGCTACCGCCGCCAGTCGTCGTACGCCCTCGCCGACCTCGTCCACCGAGACGTAGCTGAACGCGAGCCGAGCCGTGTTCGGCCCGCCGCCGAAATCCTGGCCGGGCACGAATGTGACACCCGCCGCGCTCGCACGCTGGAGCAGATCGTCGGCGTCAACCGCTCCCGGCAGCTCGAGCCAGACGAAGTAGCCCCCGTCCGGCCTACTCCAGCTGGCTGAAGGGAGCTCGTGTTGCAGCGCCGCCAACATCGCGTCGCGACGTGCACCGAGCAGCGGGCGAATGCGTTCCAGGTTGGCGTCGAAATTGCCACGCCGCAGGAACTCGAACACGGTCGCCTGCCCCAGGAGCACCGGTGTGATGTAGGTCGAGACGGCCAGAGCTTCCAGCTCCCGCTCGAGTGCCTCCGGCAGCACGAAGTAGCCGACGCGTAGGCCCGGCGCGACCGTCTTCGAGAAGGACGACGAATAGGCAACGCGCTCGCCGCCGTCGAGCTCGAAGAGGCTCGGCAGCGGCTCACCTTCGTAGCGGACGAGACCGTACGGATCGTCCTCGAGCACGAGCAAGTCATGCTCACGCGCAAGCTTCACGAGCTCCCGCCGGCGCGCGAGCGTCAGCGTGCGTCCGCTCGGGTTCTGGAAGGTTGGAATCGTGTAGAGGAACGCCGGCTTGTCCCCGGTTCGTAGCGCGTCCTCGAGCGACTCGAGCTCGAGGCCTTCCTCATCCATCGCCACCGAGCCGACATCGATCCCTCGAGCCGCGAGGAGTTTCAGCGGTCGGTCGTACGTCGGCACCTCGACCAGAACGCGCTGCCCGGCGAACCGCTCCGCGAGGAAGACAAGCCCTTGGAGAGACCCGTTCGTGACGAGAACTCGACTCGCCGCCACGCCGTGCCGCTGGGCGATCCACTCCCGCAGCGGCTGGTAACCACCGACAGGACCGTAGGAGAGGACTCGTACGCCGTCCTGTTCCACCACAGCCCGGGCGCAATCCGCGAGCTCCTCGACGGGAATGCACTCCGGCGCAGGGATACCGCGGGCGAGGGAGATCGTCTCCATGCTCCGAGTGTAGAGCTGCGTGCGGCTACGCCCGCGCAGCCACTCGCTCGGCGACGAGCTGGGCGACCTCGGTCGGCGTGGTGCCGACCTGGATGCCGACCGCCTCGAGGGCCTCCTTCTTGGCCTGGGCCGTTCCCGACGAGCCGGAGATGATGGCGCCCGCGTGCCCCATCGTCTTCCCGGGCGGAGCTGAGAACCCGGCGATGTAGGCGAGTACCGGCTTCGTTACGCGCTCCTCGACGAATCGCGCAGCCTTCTCCTCCTCGTCGCCGCCGATCTCGCCGACGAGGACGATCATCTCGGTCTCGGGATCCGCTTCGAAACGCTCCAGCACGTCGATGAACGACGACCCGACGACCGGATCACCGCCGATGCCGACGATCGTGGAATTCCCGAGCCCGAGCTGTGTCAGCTCGTGGCCGATCTGGTACGTGAGCGTTCCGGAGCGAGAGACGAGGCCGATCGACCCTTCTGCGAAGATCTCCGCCGGAATGATCCCGACGTTGGCCCTCCCGGGCGAGAGAACGCCCGGGCAGTTCGGCCCGATCATCGTCACCCCCCTGCCGCGGATGTAGGTGTAGATCCGAAGCATCTCGTGAGCAGGGATGTGCTCGGTGATGCAGATCACGGTGCCGACGCCGGCGTCGATGGCCTCGTAGATCGCGTCCGTCGCGAAGCGTGCAGGAACGAAGATCAGCGTCGTGTTCGCGCCGGCTTCAGCCACCGATTCGGCAACCGTGTTGAAGACTGGAATGCCCTCGACGTCCTGACCACCCTTCCCCGGCGTAACCCCGGCTACGACCTGGGTGCCGTAGTTGCGGTTACGCAGTCCGTGGAAGCGTCCCTCGCTGCCGGTGAGCCCCTGGACGACGAGACGCGTGTCGCGGTCGACGATGATCGCCATCAGCGGCTCCTCTTCGCCTTGACGACAATCGAGCTGAGCGTGAGAGCACCGTCGTCCGCGTAGTCGCCGAGCAGCTCGCGAACCCGCTGTGCACGCTCGGTCGGCGTCTCGACCCGGGCCAGCCAGTCCTCGAGGTTTGGCCGGCGCTCGAACCGTCGCACGCGCCCGACCTCGAGCCCCGCGCCGGTCAACAGCTGCATCCATTCGTCCTCGGAGTAACAGCGGACATGCGTCGGGTCGCGCAATCTCTCGGCCTCCTCGACACGCTCGTCGACGAAGACGTTGTCCTCGATCACGACGAGCCGGCGCGTCACACGCGCCATTTCCGCCACGGCTTGGCGAACATCGGTGAAGTGATGAGCGGCGATCCGGCAGGTCACGACGTCGAAGCTCCAGTCCTCGAACGGAAGCGCCTCCGCGGGAGCGATCACGTCTGGCTCCATGCCCGGCGCCGGGTCGACGCTGACAACGGTGCAACCTTCCGCACGCAGCCGGCGGGCTACATGACCGCCGCCGGTGGCGACGTCGAGAACGCTGACGGCGTGACCAGGCTCACACCATTCGACGAGCAGGTCGAGATCGGGCCCCTCGCGATGGGAGGCGCTCTCGCGAAATGCGGCCGCGCGCTCGGACCAGACGTCCGTCATGCCGCTGCCAGCTCGACCGCCCGCTGAGCCGCCTCGAGCATCGTCGGCTCGACGTGGAGGTTGGCCGGGGCGGCGTCGGCAAGCAGCCTTCGGCCCTCCTCGGCGTTCGTCCCGTCGAGGCGGACGACGATGGGGAGGTCGATCTGCATCTGGTCGAGGGCCGCGAGAAGGCCGCGGGCGACCTCGTCGCCACGGGTGATGCCGCCGAAGATGTTGAAGAAGATCGACCGGACCTGGCGGTCGCTCGTGATGACCTCGAGAGCGTCGACGACACCTTGTGCGTCTCCACCCCCGCCAAGGTCGCAGAAATTGGCGGGCCGCCCGCCCGCGACGACGACCACGTCTACCGTCGACATCGAGAGCCCTGCTCCGTTGCCGAGGATGCCGACATTCCCGTCGAGCTTGACGTAGGTGACGCCCTTCTCGCGCGCGAAGCGCTCCTGGGGATCTGCCGCCTCGACATCCCGCATCTCGGCGATGTCGGGATGGCGAAAGAGAGCGCTGTCGTCGACGGTGAACTTCGAGTCGAGCGCACGCACCTCTCCTTCAGGCGTAACGATCAGCGGGTTGATCTCGCACAACATCGCGTCTGACTCGACGAAACAGCGGTGGAGCTTTTCGACGATGGCGAGGATCTGTTGCTGCTCATTCGGGTCGTCGATGCCGGCGCCGTAGATCAAACGCCGAGCCTGGTAGGGCTGGAACCCCTCGAGCGGGTCGGCGTGCAGGCGGGCGAGCGCAGCGGGGGTCTCGGCGGCGACCTGCTCGATCTCCACCCCGCCCTCGGTTGTGAGCATGTAGAGGAGCTTCTTCGCGCCTCGATCGAACGTGATCGACAGGTAGTACTCCTTCGCGATATCCGAGGATCGCTCGACCCAGAGCTTCTGCACGACGTGGCCGCGGATGTCGAGACCGAGGATCTCTCGCGCCTTGGCCTCGGCGTCCGAGGCATCCTCCGCGAGCTTGATGCCACCCGCCTTGCCACGCCCGCCCGTGAGCACCTGCGCCTTGACCACAACGGGGCCTCCGAGCTCTTCGGCGACGGCACGTGCCTCATCGGGTGTCGTCGCGAGACGGCCCTCCGAGACGGGGATGCCGAAGCGCGCGAAGAGCTGCTTGCCCTGGTACTCGTAGAGATCCACCGGCGCGGGACTCTACCTAGCGGCACAAAGTCGACTCATTGGACCGCCGTTAGTCGGTGGCAACGATGCAGATGACCTGTCCGGTCTTGACAGGCTGGCCCGCGGCGACCGACAGCTCGGTCACCCGTCCGGCGCGATGCGCGCGCACTTCGTTCTCCATCTTCATCGCCTCGACTATGCACAGCACCTGTCCGGCTTCGACCTCGTCTCCCTCTGCGACCTCCACCGAAAGGACAGTTCCTTGCATCGGGCTGACCACGGCGTCGCGGCCGGGACCCGTCGCTCCGCCGAGTCGAGATCGCTCGCGCCGGCGCCGCCCGAGCTCGACGAACCCAGGCTCGGGACGAAGGATGCGCACCTCGAAACGCCGCCCGTCGACCTCGACGGAGCGGATGGACTCCTGCGTCGCCGCTCGGAGGAGCTCGGACTCGACTGACGGGGCTCCGTCTTCGAGCTCCGCCGCGCGGGCGGCCATCAGCTCCGACTCGACGAGCCCGTAGCAGGTCGCGCCCTCGACGAAGCACGGGTGCGTCAGGAGCGCCTTGTGAAACCCAATCAGCGTCTTGACGCCGTCGACGACGAACTCGTCGAGGGCGCGCAGCATCCGCCTGCGCGCGTGCTCGCGGTCTACGTCATGGACGACGAGCTTCGCGATCAGCGGGTCGTAGAGGGCCGAGATCTCGCTACCCGCAGACACACCCGAGTCGACCCGGACGCCGGGCCCGCTCGGCTCCCGGTAACGACTGATCGTCCCCGGCGCAGGCAAGAAACCGTTCGTGACGTCCTCGGCGTTGATGCGGCACTCGAGGGCATGACCATGAAGTCTCACGTCCTCCTGTCGCACCGAGAGCGGTGAGCCCGCGGCAATCAGTACCTGCTCGCGAACGAGATCGAGACCGGTAACGAGCTCGGTCACCGTGTGCTCCACCTGGATGCGCGTGTTCATCTCGAGGAAGAAGTAGTCACCGTCGCGGCACAGCAGGCCTTCGATCGTGCCGGCGCTGCGGTAACCGACAGCCGTCGCTGCGTCGACCGCGATCTGCCCGATTCGCTCGCGGAGCACTGCATCGACGGCGGGCGAGGGCGTCTCTTCGACGAGCTTCTGGTGGCGCCGTTGGATCGTGCAGTCACGCTCACCGAGGTGGACGACGTTGCCGTGCGAGTCCGCCAGAACCTGCACCTCGACGTGCCGCGGATCCTCGAGATAGCGCTCGACGTACACGGCCGGATCGGAGAAGTAGGCTTCCCCTTCCCGCCGGGCCGACTCGAAGGCTCGCTCGGCCTCGGTGGGGTCGCGGACCACCTTCAACCCTTTGCCGCCTCCCCCTGCCGAGGCCTTGATCGCAACCGGCCAACCGAGCTCGTCCCCGAGCCTCCGCACCTCCGCCCCAGACTCGACCGGCTCGGTCACCCCCGGGATGATCGGAACGCCTGCAGCCTGCATTCGCTCGCGGGCCTCGATCTTCGAGCCCATCGCTTCGATTGCCTCGGGCGGCGGGCCGATCCACACGAGACCGCGATCCGTACAGGCGCGTGCGAAAACCGGATTCTCCGCCAGGAATCCGTAGCCGGGGTGGATGGCCTCGGCGCCGGCGCGCTCCGCAGCTGCGAGGATCCGTTCCTGGTGAAGATAGCTCTCCGCCGGAGGCCCACCGCCGATCAGATAGGCCTCGTCGGCGTAGCCGACATGAAGTGCTCCGCGATCGGCCTCCGAGTAGACCGCCACAGTGCCGATCCCGAGCTCGCGCAACGTTCGGAAGACGCGAATCGCGATCTCGCCGCGATTCGCGACCAGCACCTTGGTGAAAATCGACACGGCCCTTCGTATTCTCTCGGCCGATGAGCCTTCCGGACGCACTCACGATCGCGCGAGCCGCTTCGGTCCCCTTCGTGGTCCTGCTTTACGCCTGGAATTTCCACGGCCACAACTACTGGGCGACCGCGCTCTTCGCGGCGGCGATGGCGACGGACTGGTTCGACGGTCGCATTGCGCGCAGCCGCGGTCGCTCCTCTGCTCTCGGCTCGCTGCTCGACCCGGCAGCCGACAAGATCCTCGTCCTGGCTGTCTTGGTCATGCTCGTCGACCAGCACATCGTCCCGGGTTGGATGGTCGCCCTCATCGTCGTGCGGGAGTTTCTCGTCACCGCGCTCCGGCTCGCGGCGGTCGAACGCGGAGTCGTGCTCGAAGCGCGCGACCTCGGCAAGCTCAAGACCTGGTCGCAGGCGACCGCGGCGGCTGTCGGGGGCTTTGCGGCGGCCGGTGCCTGGCGAGACGATCTGGCGTGGTGGGCTCTACTGGTCGCCGTCGTCCTGACGTGGATCTCTGGGCTGGACTATGCCCGCGCGGCGCCCCGCCTCTGGCGGGGGAGCGCGGCGGCCTGATCCTCCTGCTCCGCAGCACCGAGGCCCGCCCGGCGCCACGGTAACGGCGCCCCGGGACCGGGGTGCTCGCTCTCGAGCGCCGCCAGGATTGCCTGCCGCTCCTCGTCGCTCGGCTCCGGCGTGATCTCGAGCTCCACAGCTGAAAGTTAAAGGGCGCGACGGGACCGCCGATAGGAAAACGGTATGTGCCGCCGCCTCCAACTGGCATGCCTGCTCACTGCAGCTCTCGCGATGTCGCCGACCGCCGCCGCCAAGTCGGGGACCTCGTGGGCTCAGGCCGAGCTGCGAGCAGTCGTGAGCGCGGGGCTCATGACCGGTGAGGCGGCGGCGCGTCCCAACGACCCGCTCACTCGCGCAGAACTGGAGACGCTGGCAGCGGGGCTCTTCCGCGCCGATCCCGTCACACCCGCTGCCCCCTCCGCCCCGGTCAGCATCAGTGCCCTCGACGCCAGGCTCGTGACCGCACTCGGTCTGACCGATTCCGCGAGGGCTCTGACCGACAATGCACGAGTCGCCGGGCTCTCGCCTCCCTCCCGCTTTGGGACCGAAGTCCTTGCGCGCCTGCTCGGATTGCGCACGAACCATCCCGCTGCGCTCGATCGGCTCGAGCTTTCCCCAGGAGAAGCGGCGACACACGCTGAGGCGGCCTTCTCTGCTACCCGGGTCATGCGGCTTGCCGAGTGGGATCCCATGCCAACGCAGGAGCTCGCAGCGACGTTCCTACTTCCGCGTCTGACGGCCTGGCAGAAGCGGATCCTTGCCACTGCGACACGGTTCATCGGCTATCCATACGTCTGGGGCGGCGAGAGCGAGTTTCGGAGATCGCCCTTCGGCACCCAGCCGCACGGTGGCTTCGACTGCTCCGGCTTCGTCTGGCGCGTCTACAAGCTTCAGACCTATCCCAGCGAGGGCACGCTCGCAGACACGCTCCAGGGACGGACGACGTACGCCATGAGCGGCGAGGTCGCGCCGGCGAAGCGGATCGCGTTCGCGGATCTCCAGCCGGCGGACGTCATCTTCTTCGGAGCCAGGGGCTCGAATTCCACTCCCGCGCAGGTGAACCACGTGGGGATCTATGTCGGCGGCGGCTGGTTCATCCATTCCTCCGGATATGGAGTCGCAGTCACTCCTCTGTCCGGCTGGTACGCGCAGCGCTTCGCGTGGGCTCGAAGACCGCTCGCCGAAGCCGGTCTCGTTTCCGCTTCGTAAGCGGTAATTCACGAATCCCCCTATGGGGGGATACGTCTCGAAAGCCGCACGGGAGACAATCGCGCGGTCTGGCTCTTTCGTGGGAGGTAATGCCGCAATGTTGCAGTGGAAGCCCAAGCTCATCGCTGTGCTGGCCGTCCTGGTGATCCTCGCTGTCTTCCTGGGACAGTTCACCTGGGCCGATCTGGCCGATCAATTCACCTGGTAGCAACCTGACGTGAGCTCCCAGGCGGTCACGCCCCGCCGGCTAACCGCCCTCATCCTCCCCGTTTGCCTGGCGGGCCTCGGTGTCCTCGTCGCGGCCACATACGTGTTCGCGACGACGGACCACGGCACCCGCGCGCTGCTGAGCCTCGCTGCGCTGACCGCGGCGGCAACGCTGGCCGAGCGCTTTCCCGTGCCGATCAACTCGGAGAGCGGCGGCGGGGTCATCTCGCTCACCTTCGTGTTCGCGGTTGCCGCCATCGTTCTGTTCGGCTGGGCTTCGGGCGCGCTTCTCCTCCTCACCGCCACGTCGATCATCCAGCTCTCCGAGCATCGCCCGCTGCAGCGGATCGCCTTCAACGTCGCCGTGCTCGCACTCGTCGCGCTCGCGGCGGGCGCCTTGATTGCTCCTATCGAGGGGCAAAGCGTCGGCGCCGTATTCGCGCGCGTGACAGTGGCGGCGACCGCGGACTACTGGGTCAACATGATCCTGATCTCGGGCGCGATCGCGCTCAGCACGGGACAGGGCTACACGCGCCTGATTCGCGCACACGTGAGCGCGACGGTCGTGCCGTTTGCGTTCATGGCCTCGGCCGCACTGATGCTGGTCGTCCTCTGGGAGCGCTCACCGGTGTTGTCCGTCGCGCTCGTTGGACCGCTCCTTGCCATCTCGCTTTACCAGCGCTCGACACACCGCGCGCTCAATGCGATGCGGCTTGCCCTCACCGATCCGCTGACGGAGCTCGGCAACCATCGGCATTTCCACGAACGACTGCAGCGGGAGCTGCTGAAGGCAGAGGAGCAAGAGACGCCTTTGACCCTCTGCTTCGTAGACATCGACGACTTCAAGAAGGTCAACGACCGGTTCGGCCACCCCTCGGGTGACCGGGTTCTGTCCCAAGTAGCGGGCCGCCTGCGGCAAGGAGGCGAGGCCTTCCGTCTCGGCGGTGACGAGTTCGCGCTTCTGCTCGCGGGCCAGGACGAAGGTACGGCGCTGGCCGCCGCCAATTCGATCGTCGAGCGGATCGGCTCGGCCGACTTCGAGCACATCGGCCGGATCACGGTCAGCGCCGGTCTCGCGACCTTCCCTGTCCAGGGGCACGAGCGCGACGAGCTGATTCGGCTGGCCGATAGCGCGCTCTACTGGGCCAAGGAGCACGGGAAGAACCGCGTGCGTCTGTACCGCCCGGCAGTCGTCGAGCTGGCGGAGCTCAAGCGGCTTGCAGCCGGTCCGGACAAGGCGGCGCGGTACCGAGCAGCCGCGTCGCTGGCAAAGGCCGTCGATGCACGCGACACGTACACCGGGAGCCACTCAGAGCGAGTCAGCGAGCTCGCCGCCCGGGTGGCCACGCGGATCGACCTCGATCCCGAGCAGGTCGAGCTGACCCGGCTGGCCGGCAGCCTGCACGATCTCGGCAAGCTGGCCATCCCGGAGGAGATCTTGCGCAAGCCAGGGACGCTGACCGACTCGGAGCGCCTCGTCCTCGAGCGCCACCCGCAGATCGGTTACCGCATGCTCGAAAGCCTCGGCGTCGATCCCGTCGCCGACCTCGTCCTTCACCATCACGAGCGCTGGGACGGCGCGGGCTATCCCGACGGTCTCGGTGGCGAGCAGATCCCTCTCGGTGCCCGAATCATCTTCGTTGCCGACGCGTTCGACGCAATGACCTCAGACCGCGTGTACCGCTCGAAGCGATCTTCGGCCGCCGCCCTGGCGGAGTTGGAGCGTTGCGCCGGCACGCAATTCGACCCGGGCATCGTGAACGCATTTGCCGAGGAGCTCCTGGCGCCGGTGAGCTCCGTGGAAGCGGAAGCAGCGGCTCCAGCGCTCGCGTCTTAGTTGAGCGCTAGCCGCTGATCTTCGAGGTGCCGCCGAACTTGCTCCAGCGCGAGCCGGAAGAACGACCGCCTCCCCCCTGAAACTGGAACGCGTGCTCCTCTGCGGCGTTCGCCGCTGTGACGGCGAGCCGGAAGCTCTCCACCGCCGCGTTCGCGACCGCGTCGGGATCCTCGGCTCCTGCGATTTGCCGCTGGAGCTCAACACCTTCCGAATAGGCACTGTGCCCACGCTCTAGACAGAGAGCCGCCATGCTCGACGCGCCCGCATGTTGTTCGGCGGAGTTGACCAGGACGACGACCTCGGCGAGCGCGGTCTCTGCAGCTTGACGGGCGCCCTCCACGCCGGCGCCTGACGGCGCAAGCACGGTGTTCGCCTGTCGCACGGGTGCAAGGCCGCTGACCATTTCCAGGGCACGTTTCGCCAGTGAGCTCGCATGGAACCAGTCGGGCCGCGCCACGGCCAGCTGAGCACGCGCTTCCTTGGCAAGCTCCTGAGCCCGCGTCACGATCTGATCTCTCCTAGCGTCCATCTCGCCTGAAGACCTCCCGCCGGCCCACGCGCGGTCGATCGCCAGCTCCGCCTGCTCGACCAACGCGGGCGCGCTCAGTGCCGCCTGCTCGAGCTCAGAGAGATGGTTCTCGATTCGACCGACAAGCTCGGTCGTGCGCCGCAGGGACTCCTGCGCCTCGCCGAGGTGGACGTCGTCGTCCAGACCGGTCCCCGACGCGATCAACGAACGAGCGTGCTCGAGCGACTGGCCGGCGCCCGCGTCGAGCCCTTCGATCGGCTGTAGGCACGAGGGCGCGTAATGAGCAACGGCCAGATCGAGCTTCGACGTCGTCGAGGAAACCTGATCCGCGAGATGCTTCGCGTCGGTTTCGAGCTCGACATGCCGCCCGAGTGCCTCGCGAGGTCCCTCGACGAGCGTCGGGTCTTCCCGCCGGGGCTCTTGCTGCAGGCGGACGATCCGGTACACCGGCACCCCCGCGACGAGGATGAGGACGAAGCCGAGGGGTACGCCCGCGACGAGCAGGCCGAGCCCACTCATGCTCAGGACCAGCGCGACAAAGGGCAGGAGGAAGCGCATCTCCTGGCTGTATCGGCCGTAGGCGCCCCGTTTGTGAGCGGATCTCTGCCCTGTGCCCCTACCAGCAATACTTGTCGGCTTCGGGCACGCAATCACGCGGCGCGAGAGTCCACCCTCGTCCTTGCCAAGGCTGCCGGCCTTGGCTGCGGCCGAGTGCGTCCTCTCGCTCGGTG
>Ga0070698_100004272_pt1 | contig 15711 bp, 13 predicted proteins | sample KBSK1502metaG_FD_65477 | JGI IMG/M metagenome (GOLD analysis project Ga0070698, IMG submission 65477) | Corn, switchgrass and miscanthus rhizosphere microbial communities from Kellogg Biological Station, Michigan, USA - KBS K1-50-2 metaG | ecosystem: Host-associated > Plants > Roots >...
GCCATCGTTGCCGACCATGATCGCGCGCGGCGTGAGTCGGCGATGCACGATTTGCAGATCGTGAAACTCGTGCGCAAAGTGCAAGCCGACGCAAACTTCGACCGCGATCGCGATCGCGACATCGATCGTTAGCTTGCCGATCAAGCTCTGCAGGCTTCGGCTCGGCGCGACGTCGCTGACGCAATACATGAGCGCTGGCGTGCGGCCGACGTCGAGCACGCGCGCGATGTTTGGATGGACGAGCTGCTGATGCAGGCCGAGCTCGGCGAGCCACATCGTGATGTAATCGTCGTGGTTGCCCGCGACCTCGACGAGCTTCATCATCACGACGCCGTCGCCGATGCGCGCGAGTGCGTAGTCGTACTCGACGTCGAGTGGCTCGGCCGCGCCGATCACTTCGTACGGGCCGATGCGATCGGGCAGCTTCACGCGCGAATGCTACCGCAGCTGGAAGCCCCAATACGCGATCGGCGTCGCCGACATCGCGTCGTTTACCGCCGCGTCGTCGAGACCGGCGCGATGCAAGAGCGCGATCTCCTCAACGCTCGGCCCATCGACGCGTAGGTTGCCGAGGTCGGTGCCGTAGAGCACGGTGACGCCGGCGCCGCGCAGCCGCCGCAAGTTCTCGATCGCGGTATCGCGGCCGCCGAACGCGGCGAGCGTCGAGATCACCGCACGGCCGCGCCACGCGGCGACCGTCGCGTCGGCGAGTGGCTCGACGGGCGTATGCGCGAGCACGTCGGCGCCGGCATCGGCGGCCAGGCGCGTGCTCGCATCGCTGAGTGCATGCACGGCAACCTTGACGCCGCGCTCGTGTGCACGTCGCACTGCCGCACGCACTTGCGGCTCGGCGAGGCCGTTGCCGTCGAGCGCAATCTTGATCACGCGCGCACCGTGATCGACAAGTCGATCGACAGCGGCGACAACACACGGATCATCGCCGCAGCCGATGCCGTAGCCATCGGCGCCCCACGAGTCGAGTGGATAACCGCCGACGCGCGTCAGCATCGGCCCCGATGCGATCACCGCGAGCGGCGCGGGCTGGCCAAGCGTGCGCTCCGGCGCCGCGAGATCGACGACCGCCTTCACGCCGTGTGCGACGAGCGCATCGGCGACTGGGTAATACGCGAGGTGCACGTGGCTATCGACAATCGGCGCCGCGGTCGAATCGTTCACCGCCTGCGGTGCGCCGCACGCGACGAGCAGACTAGTAATTACACAGGTACGCAAAGCTGCCGCTCGTCGCGATCTCGCTCGCATCGCACGGTCGATCATCCCACTGCTTGTCGACGCGCGCGCCCGCGATGATCACGCAATCCTCTTGATACGTGCCGCCGCCGCCGTTGTTCGGCTCGCCTGTGTGCCAGTTCGTGAATGCGAACGCCGTGCCGTCTTCCCACAAAAACGTTCCTTCGGTCACGCGATCGCTGCCACCGATCCACGTATCGACGGAGCCGACGAACTGCTCGGCGAACGTGTCGAGCGTCGCGCTCTTGAGATACGCGAGGTGCGCGTTCATCGCTTCGCACGCTGCCTTCGCTTGCAGATACGTCTTCGGCGTCGTGACGTGCACGAAGCACGACGCATCGGGGCCGACCATCGCGCGGTCGCCGCCGGTGCACGGGCGCGCATCGATGGGCGCGTCGACGGAGCCGTCGCGAAGAATCGCACCGTCGATGTTAGTCCCGTCACTGTCGCCGCCGCCTAACTGCGCGCCACAGCCGGCGACGACCACGAGGGCGCAGGCCGCACGACGGGTCATCAGCTTTATTGTGCCTGATCGTGTAGGTTTCGGGTCACATGAGTCGTCAAGCCCCCCTGGTCTTCATCATGGCCGCTGGTCTGGGCACGCGGATGAAGAGCGATACGGCCAAAGTTCTTCACAAGATTGCCGGTCGGCCGATGCTGCATTGGGTCGTCGGGGCGGCGCGGCAGGCAGGGGCCGAGCGGGTCGTTGCCATCCTCGGGCACCAGCACGAGGCGGTCAAAGCGGCGCTCGATGCCAGCTTCGGCGCCGGGGTCGTGCAGGTCGCGTTGCAGCAGGAACAGCGCGGCACCGGCCACGCGGTGCAATGCGCGCTGCCGACCGTCGTCAACGAGCCCGATGATCGCATCATCGTGATCCTCACGGGCGATGCGCCGATGCTCGCGAGCGAGCGCATCGCCGAGCTCGTGCGCGCGTGTTCGGAGTCGCGCGCCGGTCTCGCGTTGCTCTCGACCGTTCCCGATCGCGCGATGCCATACGGTCGCCTCGTGCGCGACGCGAGTGGCGTGCTCGAGCGCATCGTCGAACATCCCGATGCGACGCCGGAGCAGCGCTCGATCAAAGACACGAACGCAGGCTTCTACGCGATCCGCCTCGGTCACTTGCGCAAAGACCTCGCGGCGCTGCGCGCCGACAACGCGAAGGGCGAGCTCTACCTCACCGATCTCGTCGCGCACGCATACAAGCGCGGCGGCGCGACGTCGATCGACGCACCGTTTACCGAAGTTGCCGGCATCAACGATCGTGTCGACCTCGCAACGATCGAAGCCGAAGCACGACGTCGCATCAACGAACACTGGATGCGTGCGGGCGTGACGATGCAGGATCCGCGCGCGACCTACATCGATGCCGAGGTGATCCTCGGCAAGGACGTATGGCTCGCGCCTAACGTCGCGCTGCGCGGCTCGACGCGCATCGGCGATAGCGTGCGCATCGACATCGGCGCACTGCTAACGAACGTCACGGTCGCCGACGATTCCCACATCAAGGCGTATTCGATCGTGACCGACTCCACGATCGGCGAGCGCGTAGAGGTCGGTCCTTTCAGCCACTGCCGACCTGGCACGCGCCTCGATGAGGACGCTCGGATCGGAAATTTTGTCGAGACCAAAAAGACGCACGTCATGGCGGGCGCGAAGGCCAACCACCTCGCGTATCTCGGTGATGCATCGATCGGCCAGAAGGCCAACATCGGTGCGGGCACGATCTTTTGCAATTACGACGGTGTCCGCAAGAACAAGACGACGATCGAGGCGGGAGCGTTCATCGGCTCGGATAGTCAGCTAATTGCGCCGGTCACGGTCGGCCGCGATGCATACGTCGGATCTGGCACGACGATTACCCGCGATGTGCCCCGTGGGGCACTAGCGCTCAGTCGAATCAAGCAGGTGAATGTCGAGGGTTGGGCCGATCGCTTTCGCGAAGCGAACGCGAAGCGCGGAAAGCCTACCGACGGTGACCACTGACCGTGCTATTTCCTTCTAGTGTACTGCTCGATCGATAAGATCGACCTCGCCGCACGCGTGGAGGGTCGGCCGATCGCGGTACAGACCGATCATCGGCTGCGCGCCGAGATCGAAGCCGAGCCCGAGCTGAGCGTCTTGTTTGCGATGGCGCGCGTGCTCAACGCGCGTGCGCATCTCGAAGACGGCGGCCATCGAGACGCGCCGGTGCACTACGCGGTCAACGATGAACCGCCGGATCTGTTGCGCGAAGCGCTATCGGCGGTCGGCGGCACGCTCGAGCTTCACCGCAAGCTCGAGCCGCTCGGCGCCGCGAGCATGCAAGCCGTTGGCGAGCTCGCCGATCGCAACTTCGCCGCGCTCGCGCAGCGCGTGAAGACGCGCGTCGGTAGCCGCGATCTCGCGATCGCGCTGCGCATGCTCGAGGATCAAACGTTCGCGGATCCGCCGCCACGCAAGGACGAGCTGCACTATTGGAGTCGCGTGCTCGAGCTTGCAGCGCTGACGGGCGAGCTTTTGCGCGCGAAGTATCCCGGCCAGTGGGTGCAGACGGATCGCGCGCTCGTGCCGTTCGGATTTCAGGTGCAGAGCGGCGCCGCGATGATGTTTCCGACGAACCGCGCACAGCGCGTGATCGAAGATGGCCCCGACGAGAGCTTGTTCAAGCTGCTGATGGCAGCCGACGAGACCGTGCATCGCCCGGTCGACGCGACGACGGGGCGCCTCATGCCAAGCCTTCGTCATCGCCGCGATGTCGAGCTCGACGAAGTCGTGTGGCGGCCGGTTGTCGATGATCAGGGCCCGTGGGATTTGCCGGTGATCGTGTGCGGCATCGATGGCGAGAACACGTTCGGGATGATCCGGCGCGAAGCGCTGACGAAGCCGCTCGAAGTCGCGTTCGAAGAAGCGATCATCAACCTCGGTGATGAAGAAGTGCAGTGCGAGGAAGTCGAGGTCGGCGGCCTGCAGATCATCATCGTGTCGGGCAGCTTTTACGCCGCCGAGAAGATGCTCGATCGCGAGCTGATGTTGACGCTGCACGGCGCACTTGATGCCGAGCTGCTCGCGGTATCGGCGCCCGCGCGCGGCTGTTTGCTCGTCACGCCGGCCGTGCGCGATGCCGCGGCGCTCGCGCAATTCTCGGCGATCGCGCACGCACGCCACGAAGATGGCGGCGGCCGTGCGATTTCGCCGGCCGTGATGCTCGTCGAGAGCGGCCGCGTTGCGGGCTACGTGCGCGGGCCGGCAGATCCGCCGGTCGAGCGCAGCGATTCACTGCGTGCGGAGACGGTCCCCGGTGCGGGACCCTCGAAGCGCGGGCTTCTGCGTCGTTTACTCGGCCGTAAGTGAAACGACTCGTCCTCGTTGCGGTGAGTCTCGCCGGCTGCAAAGGCAAGCCGGAGAAGCGCGCGATCGCGTCAGACGCCGCACTCGCGCGTGTCGCCGATGCGGGCGTGATCGATGCCGGGCCGTGGCCAGAGCTTGCGAATCTGCCGAGCGTGGAACCGGTGCGCGTGATCGAATTGCCGGCGCGCCCCGACGTGCCGCGATTCACCGTCGGCGGGCCCGTGCTGCTCGGCGATCTCGCGATCGTGTCGTCATCGCAGTTCGGTTTCATCGCCGCTGATTTCCGGCGCGGTCAGATCGCGTGGACGAAAGCTGCGGGCTCGCACCTCGCGGCGCCGCTCGTCGTCGATGGCAACGCCGTGTTGATCGGCGATTGCATCAATCCGCCCCAAGTGTCCGAGAGCGATCGTTTGCTTGGCTGCATGCGCATCGTCACGCCGGCCGGCGCCGATCAGGCGTACATCGCGATCCGTGGCAAGCAGAAAGCGGTCGCCGATTTCGCCGGCGCGACAGGCGAAGAGCGCGTATGGGCCGCGAAGAAGAACGTCGTGTGGCGGCGCGGCGAGCACGCGATCGCGATCGATCTGATGACCGGCATCGCGGCGCCGACGACAGCCGAGGATCCGCCGCTCGTCGTCACGTACAAGCAGAAGACGTGGCAGATCCGGCAGGATGACGAGGGTGTGATCACCGCGAAGGGCCAACCGGCGTGGCACACCGAGCGCTCGTATGGGCCGCTCCTCGGCGCGGTGTACTTGCCGGAGCAAGCGCCGATGGTGCGCGCCGCGAGCGCGACGCGGCGCAGCGGCAAACCGGAAATTCTATTGTTCGATATGGACGCGACGGGCTCGCTGCACGGTCAGGTATCACTGTATCCGGCGCCTGGCATCGGCATCATCGGTCACGCGATCTCGGTGGTCGGCGACGTCGCCCTCGCCGTGCGTCTCGACAAAACATTGCAGCGCGATTACATCGCGGGCTACGCCGCGAACGCGCTGCTCATCTGGACGTACGCACTGCCGTACATGGTGCGACCGGATCCGGTCGGCATCGCGATCGCGAGCGATGCAGTTGTCGTGTTCCACGACGGCGATACGTTAACGATACTTCCCGAGGTGTCGGCACCTCCTACGGCTCCAGGCGCAGTTCGCGTACCGTCGGAAAATGCCACACCGTAACTAGCCGACGATCCACGAAAGCGCGTTGGTACACAGCCTGCTTTTGCCTTCCTCGGAAACCAACGAGGAGCCTGCAATGAAGAAGCTGCTGATGACCGCTGCCGCCACATCTCTGATTCTCGGTGCGTGTGTGAAGCAAGACGATCCGCCGGAGGATATCCAACGCGCGATTCCGACCGCGGAGCAAGTCCAGATCAAGCTGCCCGCGAGTGCACGCACGATCGGTGAGCTCGCGAATTACTACGTCGTCACGCGCGACGTCACGCGCACGCTCAACGGCGGCACCGCATGGGTGCTGATCCTGATCCATTCGATCGTGCAGTACCCGGTCACGTCGATCAGCGGCAACGTGTACACGTGGGGCCCGTGGAGCAACACGCTCGATCCCGCCGAGTACAAGCTCGACGTCACGGCGAACGCCGACGGCACGTACGACTACGTGCTCTCGGGTCGCAACAAGACCGTCGCCGGCTCGCAGTTCGAGGTCGTGATCGACGGCTACTCCGATCCGCGTGCGGGCGATGCGAAGGGCAGCGGAGACTTCTCGATCGATTTCGATGCCGGCAAGCGCGTCAATCCGGTCGATAGCGGCGATGCAAAGGGCAAGGTCACGGCGCAGTACGATCTGTCGGCGCGCCACCTCGAGCTCAGCGCGATGGCACCCGATGCCAACGGCAACCCGGCGATGTTCAAGTACGCGTACAACGAGACGCTCGATGGTGGTGGCGACATGGTGTTCAACGTCACCGCGGATGCAGGTGGCACCGCGCTCGCGGAGAACATCGTGATCCGCTCGCGCTGGCTGTCGACGGGCGCCGGTCGCGGCGACGCGCGCCTCGCCGGCGGCGACCTCGGCACGGCGCAGGCTGTCGCGTCGGAGTGCTGGAACACGTTGTTCCGTCGGGTGTTCTACACCGACAACGCGAACTGGCAGCCGACCGAGGGCGACGTTACGCAGTGCGCATTCGGCACCGCCGACCTGCCCGCGCTCTAGACAACTGAGGCTTCCTCTCACGGTGAAAGCTGACGGGCCTGAGGTCTTGTCGGCTTTCGTCGTTTCGGGGTAACACCCTCGGCGGAGGAACAACTCGATGGCGAATATGCCCAAGGACGCGCAGGATCTGTTCGACAACCTGGTCCCGCAGGGCTTGAAGCAGTACCCGGAGAAGGCTCGCGAGCTCAACGCGATCTACTGCTTCAAGATCACCGGTGACGATGGCGGGGAGTGGACGGTCGACACGACGATTGACCCGCCGACGTGCACGCGCGGTGACTCGGGCAAAGCGCAGTGCACCGTCGAAGTCGCAAGCGAAGACTTCAAGACGATGCTGACGGACCCGAACGCGGGCATGCAGCTCTACTTCCAAGGCAAGCTGCGCGTTACCGGCGATCCGATGCTGGCGATGAAGCTGCAGCAGCTGTTCGAGATCGCGCGGCAGCAGTAATTAGAGACCGTCGGCTTCTCTACGCCGCTGTGTTCGTCCGCGCTGCCGCGACGAGCACGATCGGCGTGACACTGGGCCCGTATCTCGCGCGGCTCGATCTCGCAGGTGCAGACCTCGGGATCGTGATCGCGGCGGGGCTCGCGGGTGCCGCTGTCGCTGCGATCGCGGCGACGCTGTTTGCCGATCGCATCGGTCGCCGGCGGTTCTTGCTCGCGATCACCGCGCTGTCGGCGGTTGGCACCGTCGCGTTCGCGTTTGCGAGTGCGCCGATCGCGCTCGCGGCGGCCGGCTTCGTCGGCATGGTCAACGGCATGGGGCGCGATCGCGGCGCGCAGCCGATTCTCGAGACGGCCGCGCTGCCGGCAACGGCGAGCGATGCCGAACGCACGCAGGTCGTCGCGCGCTACACGATGCTGCAAGACATCGGGCATGCGCTCGGCGCGCTGGCGGCAGGAATCCCGGCGTGGGTGATGACGACGACCACGGTCGCGGCACAGCGCAGCGTGGTGCTGTCATGCGCGGGCGCGAGTGCGGTGATCCTGGTGCTCTACATCGGGCTCGGCGACGTGATCGAGCGCGATCGCGCGAAGAAGCTGACGATGACGCCCGAGAGTCGCTCGATCGTCACGAAGATCTCCGCGCTGTTCACGCTCGATAGTCTGGGCAGCGGATTTTTGACGACGGCCATGCTGTCGTATTTCTTCTTCGAGCGCTTCGGCGTCGGCGAAGACGTCACCGCGGTGCTGTTCTTCGCGGCGCGTGCGATGAACGCGCTCTCGCACCTGGGCGCGGCGTGGCTCGCGAAGCGGATCGGGCTCGTGCCGACGATGGTGTTCACGCACATTCCATCGAGTCTCTTGCTCGTCACTGTCGCGTTCGCGCCGAGCTTTACCGTCGCCGCGGTGTTGTTCATCGTGCGCGAGGGTCTCGTCGAAATGGATGTGCCGACGCGAACGTCCTACGTGCTCGCCGTCGTGCGTCCCGAGGAACGCACGCTCGCATCCGGCGTGACGAACCTCGTGCGGCTCGCCGCGTGGGCCATCGCCCCCGCGTTCGCCGGCCTACTCATGACCGATGACACGCTCTACGTGCCGCTCGTCGCGGGCGCGACCCTCAAGATCGCGTACGACCTGTTGCTCTGGCGCGCGTTCCGCCACATCCGGCCGCCGGAAGAGCGATGATGCGCGCATGGTCGCATCTCCGCTCGCCGACGCGCTCGCCGGTATTCGCGTGCTCGATCTCTCGCGGCTTCTGCCAGGGCCGTTTCTCACGATGGTGCTCGCCGATATGGGCGCCGACGTCGTCAAGGTCGAGGACCCAAAGCTCGGCGATTATCTGCGCGCGTTTCCGCCGGCCAAAGGCGGTGTGGCCGGGCGCTTCCTCGCGATCAATCGCGGCAAGCGCTCGCTCGCGCTCGATCTGAAGCAGCCCGCAGCGCGCGATGCGTTTCTGAAAATGGTCGAGCGCGCGGATGTCGTCGTCGAGAGTTTCCGACCCGGCGTGATGGATAAGCTCGGCGTCGGCTACGCCACGCTCGCCGCGCGCAATCCGAAGATCGTCGTGTGCTCGATCAGCGGCTACGGGCAAAGCGGTCCGTACGTCGAGCGCGCGGGGCACGATCTGAACTACATCGCGCTCGCGGGTGTCCTCGGGATGACGGGCCCTGCCGGCGGTGCGCCGCAGATGCCGGGCATCCAGATCGCCGACCTCGCAGGCGGTGCGCTATGGGGTGCGACGGCGATCCTCGGCGCGCTCGTCGGTCGCGCGCGCACCGGCAAGGGCGCGCATCTCGACATCTCGATGTGCGAAGGCTCGCTCGCGCTGCTCGCCGCCGAATACGGCAACCTCGATTGCGGCGCGAAGCCAACGCGCGGCACCGAGACGCTCAACGGCGCACTCGCGTGCTACGGCGTCTATCGTACGAAAGACGATCGCTATCTCTCCGTCGGCGCGCTCGAGCCAAAATTCTGGATCGCGCTGAACCAAGCGATCGGTCGGCCGCCGAACGTGAGCGAGATCGTCGCCTCGGATCAAGCGAAGGTGAAGGCGGAGCTCGCCGCGATCTTCGCGACAAAGACGGCAGAGGAGTGGACGTCGTTCTTCGCGGAGCGCGATTGCCTCGTCGAGCTCGTGCTCGAGCCGAGCGAAGTGCCGCACCATCCTCTGCATCGCGCGCGCGAAGTCTTCTTCGAGATCGATGGCGGCACGGGCGTCGGGCCCATCATGCAAGTGCGCACGCCGATCGGTCGCCCCACGCACGCGTCACCGCCGCCGCGCCTCGGTGAGCACACGCGCACGGTGCTCGCGGAGTACGGCTTCAGTGATGCAGAAATCACCGCACTCGGAGCGGCATAGATCACGCAAAATTGGCGGTCGCACATGTAGGCGCGGGATAATCAATTCAATCCGCGCGACTTGCCGGATCGATTCCGCCACTATCAAGACTGGGGAGACTCTTTATGAAGCACATCGTCCTCATCGGTCTGCTCGCATCGATCTTTGCGGTCACCGGTTGCGGTCATAAAGACCATGCCGATTGCACGACGACTGGTGAGCAGTGCACCAACGGTGCAGCCGGTTGCTGCACCGGCAACTGCGATGAGCTGACGGGTGCGTGCTCGCGCATCCCAGGCATGTGTCTCGCGAAGGACGAAGAGTGCTCCGTCGGTCCCGACTGCTGTTCGTTCGCGTGCGTCGATTTCAAATGCTCGGGCGATCAATGCAAGTCTGACAACGAGTCGTGCGGCAGTGATGGCGAGTGCTGCGGCGGTGTCTGCGATAACGGCCACTGCACGCCGCTGAACGCAGAATGCAAAACATCCGGCAACTCGTGCGGTGGCAACAGCGAGTGCTGCTCCAAATACTGCGTCAACGGTCTTTGCGATAACGCGCCATCGTTCTGCACGATCTCCGGCGACTCCTGCGTCACCGATGGCGAGTGCTGCGGCGGTCTCTGCGCGAAGGCCGACGGCGCGACCCTCGGCACTTGCGCGCTCGTACCATCGAGCGGCGCGAGCGGTTGCGCGAGCATGGGTGAAGTCTGCGGTGCGGGTGCCGACTACCAACCCGGCGCTCCGCTGCCCACGTGCGGTGGCGAGTGCTGCAGCCGCGCATGCTTCCCCTACGGCCCGACGGGCGTCCTCATCTGTCAGCCACCGAGTGGTTGCCGCCCAGCCGGCGAGCTCTGCGTGAACGACAGTGACTGCTGCGGTGGTCCCGGCAATCCCGACGCCGATCGCACGAACACGCAGTGCCGCAAAGAGGCAGGCTTCACGCTCGGTCGCTGCGACCAAGGCAACGCCTGCGCACCCGCCGGTGACATTTGCCGCCTCGCGACAACGTCGTGCAACGACACCGACCGCTGCTGCGCGGGCACCGTGCAGCAGTTCCCCGAAGTCTGCCGCCAGGACAACCTCGGCATCCCGCGCTGCGGTATCGGCACGACGATCGATTGCGACGATCCGGCGAGCCACGCCGGCCAGCCGTGCGCGACGAGTGCCGACTGCTGCGGCCTGCCGTGCGTCTACGTGCCCGGCAGCGAGACCGGTTACGTCTGCGGCTCGACGTGCGTGCCCGAAGGTGGCGCATGCACCACGACCGCCGACTGTTGCGCGGGCCTACCGTGCAACATCCCGACGGGCTCGACCGAAGGCACGTGCGGTGCAACCCAAGGCTGCGCCGACTACGGCCAGATGTGCACCGATTCGAGCCAGTGCTGCAACGGCATCCCGTGCACGATCCCCGCGGGTCAAACGACGGGCACCTGCCAGGGCGTGATCCTCTAGGACGTTAGCGAAGCTCGACGAAAAACTTCTCGCGCTCGCGATCGAACTGCGCGCCCAGCCGCACCGCCCATGCGGCCTCGACGAGGCACTTCGTGAACGGCGACCGTTGCGAGCGCGCCGTGACATCGACGATCTCGTCGCGCGTAGTTTCGATGTCCAGCGTTAGGCGCCAGCCGGGCGCGGGCTTGTAACGTGCGGCGCACGTGCGCGTGTCTATCAATGCGCGCAGGTCGGGCGGCTGGCGCGTGCCACCGAAGCCGAAGCCGCCGTTCATCTCGCCCGGCTCGTTGCCGAGCAGACCGCCGTAGACATTCGTGTCATCGAAGCCGATCGACGATGGCCGCGTGCCGGGCTCGACAGCAACATACGATGTCACCGGCGAGACCGCGCGGCCGGCACGCGCGACGGTCATCATCTCGCGCTCGCTGAGCCCTTGATGCTCGTCGGCACCGAACACGAATGCGGCGGTCGCGCGCGAGAACGGCTTGTCGGCAACGAGGGCGGTGCGGACGGGGTCGCTCCATAAGAGCCCGTCGAGCGTGATCTTGGCGGGCACGTGCTTGTGCTTGACCCAGGCACGCAGCCCTTCGCCCTCGCGCAGTGTGGAGGTTTCGAGCGTGATGCCGGCGGCGGTGAGCTTCTCGATGCGCGTTGGCCGCACGAGCTCGAGCGCGAGCAGCGCGAGGTCCTTTGCGTTGTGCAGCGGGAAGCCGCGCAGGCGCGCGAGGATGCCGTGGTGAGATGTCGCGAGGCCGGCGAGCGGATGGCCATCGTCGCGCGTCAGCGTCGCACGGTCGTCGTGATCGACATCGGGGACGACGACGTGAACGATCACATCACTCGGCAGCTTTGCGAGCGAGGCCAGCGCGAGCGAGCGCGAGAGACTCGTGCGCACGAGCTCGTCGGTGAGAAGCACGATGCGGCGTGGGCCGGCGGTGCGCGACGCGATCGCTTGGGCGGCGACGGCTGCACCCTCGTCGAGCGCCGAGCCGTTGCCGAGGGACAGCGACGCTCGCGCGAGCCGCACGTCGAGCTCTCGCGCCGGGACGAACGTGTTGAACAGGCGAGTCGCGAACCGGCGATAGACCACGACTTCGACGTCGGCATCGGGCACGTGCGACACGTACGCGCGCATGGTTGCGAGTTGCGCCGCAAGGCCATCGCTGCCGACGGAGTACGATGCATCGAGAACGAACACGACCTGCGCGCGCTTCGGTAGCTGCGAGAGCTGCGGCGCGACATCGATTTCGAGACGCGCGAACGCGTGCGCGGGCGATGCGACGACGCGACCGAACCGCGCGAGCCAGCGTTCGATCGACGGTGATGTGATCGCGATCGTCGCGACACCGCTTTCGTCGCCATCGCCTTCCGGTGCGTCCGGAATGAACACCGGCGTGTCGACCGATTGCGCGCTTGTCGCATCGGCGCCGCTGCCGAACGAAAGCGCGAATCGATCGATGCTGCCGGTGTCGAGCGCGGCCTCGTCGATCGCGACGAGCCGCCAGGTGCCGGCTCCCGTCGTACCGGCCGGAAGCGCGACGGTCTGCACGCCTCTGATGTCATTCGCATCGCCACCTGCATGATCGTGAACGACCACACGCTTGCCTTGCGGCGTGACGAGCTCGACGCGCAGATCGCTCTTGTACGTGTGCGTGATCGCGAGGTCGAGCTTCGCGCTCGCGATCGGCTTCTGCGTGTGACTCGACGCAGGCACGACGAGCGTGCTCGCGACAGCACCGGGCGCATCACCGCGCGGCGGCGGGTCGAGGCGGGCGGTCGCATTCGCAGCCACCTGATGGCCGTCGACGACGATCTGCGCGTCGTTCCATGCCGGCGTCACGCGCAGGGTCGGCGTGGCGAGCCCTGCCGAGCCGCGCGGATACGAGATCCAGTAGCGCCCGTTCGCGTAGCGCGTCGGTGCCGTCAGCGTGTACTCGACGGTCGAGACACTCTTCGGCAGCACCGGGAATATTTGCAAGTGCAGCTTGTCGGCCCACTCCCATTGCAGAAGCGCCGGGTCCTTCGGCGCGAACGGGCCCATGCCCGTCAGCTGGTGGTAGAGCCGCGCTGCCTGTTCGCGCTCGAGCAAGTCGCCGCTGTACCAGCGTTCGCGCGCGCGGATTCGCAAACCAGTCGCGGCCGCGCCCGTCGGCAGATCGATCGCGAGCTGGACCTCGTCGGCGACCTTGCCGCGGTTTGCGAAGTGACGCTGCACCTTGTACGTCGCCACGCCCCCCGCGACGCGAATGTCGACGCTGTGGGAGACCTCCACCACGTCCTGCGCGCGCGTCGCCTGCAGCTCGTCGCCGAGCGCGATCGTCGGCCACAGCGCAACCAGAGCGAGCGGGCGCAGCATCGCGGGGTGGACACCGGGCCACCCGCGCGAGTTCCGGTTTAGTTATTGTGCCGCCAGCGCCAGGAGCCGTAGCGCACCCGACTCCACAGCCGCGAGAGCCACGATGGCTGCCGGATATCGAGCTGACAAATCGCCATCGTCGCGGCCTGATCCTCGGCTTCGGCCTGCGCGGCCGCGGCGGCGAGCTCTTCGTCACTCGGCACGTCGTTGACCGCGAGCAGCATCTCTTCGGCATCGGCGAAGCGGCGCGCCGGATCCTTCGCGAGGGCGCGGCGAATCAGCTTGTCGAGCTGCGGCGCGATATTGCGCCGAATCGCGCGCAGTGGACGCGGCGGTTTCTTCAGCGCGAGGCGCATCGTCTCTTCGGGCGATTCACCCGCGAACGGCCGCACACCCGCGATCATCTCGTAGAGGATGACGCCGATCGCGTAGAGGTCGGTGCGCGTGTCGTGCGGTTGACCGAGCAGACGCTCGGGCGCGAGATACGACGGCGAGCCGATGCACATCCCGACGGCGGTCAGCGGCGCTTCATCCTTGAGGCTCGCGAGTCCGAAGTCGATCAGAACCGCGCGCGTCCCGTTCCGCACGAGCATCACGTTCTCGGGCTTGATGTCGCGATGGATGACGCCGTTTTCGTGCGCGTGGGCGAGCGCGGCGAGGAGCTGTCGCGTAACCGTGAGCGCGCGCGACGTCGAGAAGCGCTCTCGCTTCATCGCGTCGGCGAGCGTCTCGCCGTGAAGCAGCTCCATCGCGATGTACTGCAGCTCGTCGACGCGGCCGTGATCGAGCACCCTCACGCAGTTGGGGTGGTCCAGGCGGGCGATTGCGCGGGCTTCGCGCGCGAAACGCATCGCAAAGTCGCGTTTACCGTCACCGACGACCTTGAGCGCGACTTCCTTCGCGAGCCCGAGATGCCGCGCGCGATAGACGTAACCCATCCCACCACGACCGGCCGCAGAGAGGATTTCGTACCGGCCGGCAAATATCGTCCCGGCAGAGAGTGCTCGCACCAGCGAGATTGCAGGCAAGTCACGTGCCTCACGCATATCCAATCCCTTCGACGTAGTTCGAGAAGATCTGTTCACTAGGGTCGTGCCTGCACGGCTTCATCGCCGGCACGAAATGCAAGCGCGTACACTGATCGCGTGTCAACTTATTCGCGAGGCGTCTCCCTCGCGGCGGCCGCTGCAATTGCATTTGGTGCGACGACACCGATCGTTGCATGGGCAGGTGCATGGATCGCACCGCTCTCGACGGCTGCATTTTTATACGCAGGCGCAGCTGCGTCGGCGATCGCGATGCAAATTTTCAATCGCACGCGTGCGCCATTGCGCCGCAGTGACACCGTGCGCGTCGTCGCGGTCGCGCTGTGCGGCGGTGCCATCGCGCCCGTGCTACTCGCGTGGGGCCTCTCGTCGGCAGGCGCAACGATTGGCTCGTTGCTACTCAATCTCGAAGCCGTATTCACTGTGCTACTCGCGCGCGCGTTGTTTCGCGAACCGATCGGCCGACGCGTCGCGCTCGCCGTTGTCGCGATGGTTGCCGGCGGCAGCGCGCTCGTGCTCGACGCGACGCGCGGGAGCGAGTGGGCACTGCTCGGTGTGCTCGCCGTGACGGGCGCGACGCTCGCGTGGGCCGTCGACAACGCGCTCACGCGCCCGCTCGCCGAACGCGATCCACTCGCCGTCATCGCCGCGAAGGGCGCACTCGGCGCCGCGTTGACGACGACAGCCGCACTGATCGCGCGCGAGCCCGCGCCACCGCTTGGGCCTGCGCTCGCACTGCTCGCGTGCGGCGCGACAGGCTACGGCGTCAGCTTGCGCTTGTACTTGCTCGCGCAGCGTCGCATCGGTGCCGGCCGTACCGGCTCGGTGTTCGCACTCGCGCCGTTCGTCGGCGCTGCGCTCGCGATCGCGCTCGGCGATCGCATTCCCGGCCCGCTCACCGCAGTCGCCGCGGCGCTATTCGGTTTCGGAGTGTATCTGCACGCGACCGAGCACCACGAGCATCGCCATCGCCACGAGCGGCTCGATCACGATCACATGCATCGCCACGACGATGGCCACCACGATCACGTCCACGATCCGCCGTTTCACGGCGAGCACTCACATCCGCATCACCACGATCCGATCGAGCACGACCACGCGCACGCGCCCGACATCCATCACACGCACCATTAGACGGTGATCTGGCGAGCGCGGATAAATGTGCCAATCGCAATCGCGAGTGCGAGGAGTGTCGTAATCGCAAACACGACGCGTGCGCCGGGGAACAGCGACAGCACACCATCGAGCGGACGCGCCATGATCACGTGCGCGATCGTGCCTTTGCCTTCAAGCCCGAGCACGGGGCGCGACTGCACGAGGTACGTG
>Ga0070698_100004273_pt1 | contig 15707 bp, 16 predicted proteins | sample KBSK1502metaG_FD_65477 | JGI IMG/M metagenome (GOLD analysis project Ga0070698, IMG submission 65477) | Corn, switchgrass and miscanthus rhizosphere microbial communities from Kellogg Biological Station, Michigan, USA - KBS K1-50-2 metaG | ecosystem: Host-associated > Plants > Roots >...
CCTGACCGCAGTCGATCTTCAGCCTCTGTCGTCGAGGAGCGCCTTGAGCTCGGCCTCCGACCAAGACAGCCGACCGGTTCGCAGGTCATCGATGACCGAGCGCAGCCAGGTGAGCTGCGCGGTGGCTGTCGCCAGGACGTACTCGCTCTCCAGGGAGATTACCCGCGGCATGGCCGCCGTCGATGCGAGCCCCGCCTCTAGGCCTTGATGCATCGCCGTGAGCAGCGTTTCACGCCGCGTCAGCAGGCCTAGGGCCTCCTGCGGCGTCAGCATCATGACGTGGGACAGCGCGGCTGCCATTGCTCGCCGGCCAGTTCGCCGATGACCGCACCCCCGCCGCGCGGCTCATCAGCCGCACCGACCCGGCCGACCTGCTCATCGTCGGGGCGATGGAGAACATGCCGAGCGTTCCGGTGTGGCGGCGGGGCCGGATGGTCCTGGTCGGCGACTCCGCGCACGCTCCGTCTTCCAGTTCCGGCCAGGGCGCCTCGCTTGCCATCGAGAGCGCCATCGATCTGGCACGGTGCCTGCGCGACCTGCCCTACGACCAGGCATTCGCCATATACGAGGCCCTCCGGCGCCCGCGCGTCGAGCGGGTCATCAAGGAGACCACGCACAAGAACAGCGCCAAGACCGCGGGCCCGGTCGGCCGGGTCCTGTTCGCCCTGGCCATGAAGGTATTCACCAAGCTGTCCAAGCCCGAAAAGATGGCGTGGATGTTCGATTACCGCATCCAATGGGACGCCCCGGCCGCCCTGGTCAGCGAACAACTCCAGACGGCCTGATCCCTTTCGCCCGGGCGGCCTCGCGGCGTCCGGGCGATCGGAATTGAACCGCTAGCTGAGCGGATTGGCTGGGCGAGGACAAAACGGATGCGAGACTGAGGGTTGACCTCGCTACAGGGCGATGTAAGCATGATTACATGAGTACAGAGCCAGACGAAGATGTCAGCGGCAGCGCCGCGGATCAGATCAAGGGCTGGTTCACGGGCCGGCTGCCTGGCGAATGGTTCACCGAGCCGCCCGAGATCGTCGTCGACCGTGAGGAGATCACGATCGTCGGCGCGCTGCCCGAGCCGGAAGGCAGCGCCGGCAGCGCGGAGAAGTCCGCGGCGGCCGAGGGCAGGATCAAGCGATTCCGCGAAGAGACCAGGTCAAAGCGCATCGAGATGGCGCGCGAGGCCGAGCACAAGTTCCGCCGCAAGGTCGCATGGGGCGCTAGGTGCGGTGACCTCGGTGAGATGTTCACCACACTGTCGGTCCCGGTCATGACCAGGCTCAGGCAGTCAGAACGGCGCGTCCTCGACACCCTCGTCGACGCTGGCGTCGCCCGGAGCCGCAGCGACGCGCTCGCGTGGTGCGTGCGGCTGACCGGTGAGCATGCGGACGCGTGGCTGAGCGAGCTGCGGGACGCACTGCGCCGGGTCGAGGAGGTCAGGTCCCAGGGCCCGGCCAGCGGGACCGGCGCGAACGGTAGCTGACTCGCCACCGCACGTCGCTCTAGTCGGATACCGTGACTAGGGAATCACGCGTGCGTTGGCGAGGAAGGTCGGTTCATGGGATTTCGCGACCTGGCATACCGGCTGTATGAGCGCAGGCTCGAAGCTTCGCTGTCAGGTAAGGCGATACCACGGCACGTCGGCGTAATGTGCGACGGCAACCGGCGCTGGGCCAGGTCCGCCGGCCACACCGACGTAAGCAAGGGCCACCGCAAGGGGGCCGACAAGATCTTCGAGCTCCTGCAGTGGTGCAAGCAGGCCGGCGTCGAGGTGGTCACGCTGTGGCTGCTGTCCACCGACAACCTGACCAGGCCGCGGCAAGAGCTGGACCCGCTGCTCCTGATCATCGAGGACACCGTCAACGACCTGGTCGACGAGGGCTGGCATGTGAACCCGATGGGCGCGCTCGACCTGCTGCCCGACCGCACCGCCCGCGTGCTCAAGCACGCCGCCGAGGTCACCAGCCACAACCCCGGCCTGCTGGTCAACGTCGCGGTCGGCTACGGCGGTCGGCGTGAGATCGCCGACGCGGTGCGGTCGCTGCTCGTCGAGCACGCCAGCAAGGGCACCACGATCGAGCAGCTCGCCGACGCCGTGGACGTCGAGCACATCGCCGAGCACCTGTATACGGCCGGTCAGCCCGACCCGGACCTGGTGATCAGGACGAGCGGAGAGCAGCGGCTCGGCGGGTTCCTGCTGTGGCAGTCCACCCACTCTGAGTTCTACTTCTGTGACGCTTACTGGCCAGCTTTCCGCAGAGTGGACTTTTTGCGGGCACTACGGTCCTATTCAGAACGTAACCGCAGGTACGGGTCATAGCCTGCGCTCTATCGTCCGGGGGGACAGATCTCGCATGGGGGGCACCTGCCCCCCATGCCCCCTGGCCCCCGGACCCCCCGCTGCAAGCCCGATAAAGGGCGAGTGTATCGGGCATGTCAGACACGACTGGGTACTTTCACCCGGCCAAAAACACGGGTACCTTGAGTGTTGGCGGCGGTCTTCCAGGCCGCCCCCGCGGGAGGCCCTCCTGACGTCTGCACGTGCGACGCGAGGGCCGGTGCGGCCCTCTTTGGAGGGCAGCCCCGGTCCGTTCGATACGTCTGTCCCCGGAGCACTCGGGAAAAGGCGTGTCCTGTCCGCGGCGCCGGCTCCCAAGGCCGGACGCCCAGGGGAGTTTGCGTGGCCAACTCTGTGCACCGTCGTACCTACGTCCTCGACACGAGCGTCTTGCTCGCCGACCCGGCCGCTTTCACGCGGTTTGACGAACATCACGTCGTCTTGCCGGTCGTGGTCATCACTGAGCTTGAAGCGAAGCGTCACCATCCTGAGCTGGGATATTTCGCCCGCCAGGCGCTCCGTTACCTGGACGATCTCCGGGTCAGCAACGGGCGCCTCGATACCGAGCTTCCGATCGGGACGCTGGGCGGCACCGCGCGCGTGGAGCTCAACCACATCGATTCGCAGGTCCTGCCCGCCGGTTTCCGGCTTGGGGACAATGACACGCGGATCCTGTCGGTCGCGCGCAGCCTCGCCAATGAGGGCCACGACGTGGTTCTCGTCAGCAAGGACCTGCCGATGCGGGTCAAGGCCGCGTCCATCGGCCTTGAAGCTCAGGAGTATCGGGCCGAACTTCCGGTCGATTCCGGCTGGACCGGCATGGCGGAGCTCTCCGTCAGCCCGGCTGAGGTAGAGGAACTGTACGAACATGGCGTGCTCGACTGCGAGGCGGCCCGCGAATACCCCTGTCACACCGGCCTGGTGCTGCACACCGGCAGCGCCAGCGCGCTAGCCAGAGTCCGCCCGGACAAGAAGATCCAGCTGGTCCGCGGCGACCGCGAGGCGTTCGGCCTGCACGGCCGGTCCGCCGAGCAGCGCATCGCCCTCGACCTGCTCCTCGACCCCGAGGTGGGGATCGTCAGCATGGGCGGCCGGGCGGGTACCGGCAAGTCGGCGCTCGCGCTCTGTGCCGGGCTCGAGGCGGTCATGGAGCGCCGTCAGCACCGCAAGGTCATCGTGTTCCGGCCGCTGTACGCGGTCGGCGGCCAGGACCTCGGCTACCTGCCGGGTTCCGAGGCGGACAAGATGGGCCCGTGGGCGCAGGCGGTGTACGACACGCTGTCCGCGGTCACCACCCAGAGCGTGATCGACGAGATCATCGCCCGCGACATGTTCGAGGTGCTGCCGCTGACGCACATCCGCGGCCGGTCGCTGCACGACGCGTTCGTGATCGTGGACGAGGCGCAGTCCCTGGAGCGCGGCGTGCTGCTCACCGTGCTGTCACGGATCGGCACCGACTCCCGGGTGGTGCTCACCCACGACATCGCGCAGCGCGACAACCTGCGTGTCGGCAGGCACGACGGCGTGGTCGCGGTGATCGAGAAGCTCAAGGGCCATCCGCTGTTCGCGCACGTGACGCTCACCCGTTCCGAGCGCTCGGCGATCGCTGCGCTGGTTACCGACCTTTTGGAGGACGCCGCCCTCTAAACTGCATCCGTGACCGACGTCGCGGGTGCGAATCAAGATCAATCCTCGGAACGGGCTCGTGGTGGCTCCACGCTGCCAGCCGTCTCGGTGGTCATGCCGGTCCGGAACGAGGAGAAGCACCTGGCCGACTCGGTGGCACGGGTGCTCGAGCAGGATTACCCGGGCGGGTTCGAGCTGGTACTGGCCGTCGGACCCTCCCGGGACCGCACCGAGCAGATCGCCCACAAGCTCGCCGCGGCCGACGACCGGGTCACCGTGGTGCCCAACCCGTCAGGGAAGATATCGTCCGCGATGAACGCCGCCATCAAGGCGGCCAGGCACGGCGTGATCACGCGGATCGACGGGCATGCGCTGCTGCCCGACGAGTACCTGCGGATCGCGGTGCGCACGCTGCTCGAGACCGGGGCTGCCGACGTGGGCGGGGTGATGGCCGCCGAGGGAATCACCCCTTTCCAGCGCGCGGTGGCCTGGGCGATGACCTCTCCGGCCGGGGTCGGGGCGGCCGCCAACCACACCGGCGGCGAGGCGGGTCCTGCCGACACGGTCTACCTCGGGGTGTATCGCCGGGAGGCGATCGAGCGGGCGGGCGGCTACGACGAGAACATGATCGTGGCCGAAGACTGGGAGCTGAACTACCGGATCCGCGCCTCAGGCGGCCTCATCTGGTTTACCCCTGAGCTGCGGGTCACCTACCGGCCCAGGGCGAACCTGCGGGAACTCGCCAGGCAGCACTTCTGCTACGGGCGATGGCGCCGCGTCGTGGCGCGCCGCTACCCGGAGACGGTCAACCCGCGTTACCTCGCGGCCCCCGCGGCGACCGCGCTGAACCTTGCCGGGGGTGCGGCGGGGATCGTGGGACTCGCGTCCTGGGCGGCGGGCGCGCCGCCGGGGCTCCGCTGGCTGACCCTCGGCTTCGTCATCCCCGCCGTCTACGCAGCCGGGATCGCTGCGACGGCGGCCGTGCTCGCCCGCGACGTGCCGCCCCCGGTGCGGGCGCGGGTGCCCGTCGTGCTCGCCGCCATGCACATGTGCTGGGGCGCCGGGTTCCTGTGCAGTCCGCGGCGCCTCGCGAAGCGGCCATAATACGTGCATGGGTTTTGACCTCAACGCGGAACTCGCGGCCGTCCGGGGACAGGGCTACGACCTGCACAGCCGCTACCAGAATCCGCAGCTGCCGCGCACGCTGCACACGATCGGGTTCGACAAGGACTACGTGCGCGGCGACGGCGCCTACCTCTACGACTCCGAGGGAAACGCGTACGCGGATTTCCTGGCCGGATTCGGGGTGTTCGCGGCAGGCCGCAGCCACCCGGTGATCAAGAAGGCGCTGCACGACGCGCTCGACGCGGACTTCGCCGCCTGGACTCAGTTCGACTGCCAGCCGATCTCCGGGCTGCTCGCGCAGCGGCTGCTGGCCAAGACGCCGGGCCTGGACCGGGTGTTCTTCTGCAACAGCGGCACAGAGGCGGTCGAGTCCGCGCTGAAGTTCGCGAGGCACTCGACCGGTCGCGGGCGGATCATTTACGCGCGGCACGCGTTCCACGGGCTGACCACCGGGTCGCTGTCGGTGAACGGCGCGGAGGAGTTCCGCCGCGGGTTCGGGCCGCTGCTGCCTGACGCCCAGATCCCCCTTGGCGACCTGGACGCGCTCGCGGCGGAGCTGCGGCGGGGTGACGTGGCCGCGATGATCATCGAGCCGGTGCAGGGGCATGGCGTGATGACGCCGCCCGCCGGGTTCCTTGGCGAGGCGTCTGCGCTGCTGCACAAGCACGGGGCGCTGCTGATCTGCGACGAGGTCCAGTCCGGGTTCGGCAGGACCGGGAAGTTCTTCGCCTACCAGGATGAGGACGTCCGGCCGGACATCGTCACCGTGGCCAAGGCGCTGTCCGGCGGCTACGTCCCGGTTGGCGCGATGCTCACGACGGACAAGATATTCGGGTCGGTCTACTCGTCGATGGACCGGGTGATGGTGCACAGCACCACGTTCAAGGCCGGCCCGCTGGCGATGGCGGCCGGACTGGCCGCGCTCGCGGTCATCGACGACGAGGGCCTGGTCGAGAACGCCGCCAGGACAGGCGAGTCGCTGCGCGCCGGACTCGCCGCGCTGGCCGACCGCTTCGACCTGATTGCGGACGTGCGCGGGCGCGGGCTGATGATCGGCATCGAGTTCGGCAGGCCGTCCGGCGTGAAGGCGCGCGCCGGCTGGGCCATGCTGCAAAAGGCGCGGGTCGGGCTGTTCGCGCAGATGGTCGTCGTAGCTTTGTTCCAGCGGCACCGGATCCTCACCCAGGTGTCCGGCGACCACATGGAAGTGATCAAGCTAATCCCGCCGCTGATCATCGGCGACGCGGAGGTAAAGCTGTTCACCGATGCTTTGACAGACGTGCTGGAGGACGCCTCCAAGGGCTCAGGCCTGATGTGGGACTTCGGCCGGACCCTGATCAAGCAGGCCGTGCGGTCCTAGGGGAGTGGGCTAGCGGGCCACCTGCCGCGTGACGGTATTGGCGGTGTGGCCCACAGGTGCGGATCTATTGGCGGTGTGGCCCACAACGCCAATACGCGAGCCTGGGTGCTGCCGGGATATCTTGGGCGGGTGGGTGTTGAGGTGGTTGGGGCTGTTGGGCGGTGGGAGGACTTCGCCTCGTTCATGGTGCCGCGCAAGCCCGGGGCCGGCGGGTGCGTGTGCGTGGTCTACAGGAATTCCAGCCTGGATATGAGCGGGCGGATTGCCCTTATGCGGGGACTGTGCGAGCGGGAGCCTGGGCCCGGGGTGCTCGCGTACGTCGATGGCGAGGTTGCCGGGTGGTGCTCGATCGCGCCGAAGGCCAGCTATCGTGCCCTGGTGAATTCGCGGACGATTCCGCATATTGATGACTCGGAAGCTTGGTCGGCGATTTGTTTCGTGGTGCGACCGGGGTTCCGGCGCAGGGGGCTGATGCACGACCTGCTCGATGGGGCGGTCGAGCATGCGCGTGTCATGGGGGCGACCGTGGTCGAGGGCTACCCGGTGGATCCTGACGGCGGCCGCATCGACCAGACCAGCGGCTACGTCGGAACCGTCGCTCTCTTCGAGGCGCATGGATTCGAGCGCGTCCAGCGGACGACTAGCCGGCGCGGCGGCAAGCAGCGCTGGCTCGTCCGCCGTGAGCTCGCCTGAGCGGTTAGCGCTCGGCTCGGAGGAGGGCTTCTGCTATGGCCAGATCGCCTGGGTAGGTGATCTTGATGTTGGATTCGCTGCCCTGGACTATATGGACCGGGGTGTCGGGGAGGTAGCGGAGGACCACGCCGCAGTCGTCGGTGGGGGTGAAGTCCGGATCCGCAGCGGCCAGCTTGTGCGCCTTGGCGATCACCGAGAGGCGGAAGCACTGCGGGGTCTGGGCGCGGAACAGCGTCTCGCGGGGCGGGACGTGGGACACCACGCCGTCTGTCGTGACGATGATCGTGTCCGAACACGGGACCGCGGTGCCGGCGGCGTCGTGGGTCTGCAGCGCGGTCACGCAGTCGGCGATGATCTGCTGGCTGACCAGTGGGCGGGCAGCGTCGTGGAAGAGAACGCCGGTGGTCTCTGGGGGGTTCCTGAGGAGCAGGTAGGCCAGGGCGTTGCGCACCGAGTCTGAGCGGGTGACGCCGCCCTCGATGATGGCGCCGACCTGGTCTCCGGCCAGCTTCTTCGCCTCGGCGGCGTAGGCGGCGGGCATGACTAGGAGCACCTCGTCGATGCCGGGGGCGGAGGCGAAGGCTGTCACGCAGTGCTCGACGAGCGTCTTGCCGCCCAGGGTGAGGAGCTGCTTGGGCATTGCCGCGCCGAACCTGTTGCCCGCGCCGCCGCCGAGCACCACCGCCACCGCCCGTGTCACCGTCACACCAGGACTTTAGCCGCCCTCTGTTGGCGTGGTTACCGCGGCGGATGACAGGCGCCTCGGTACGCTGGAAAACGGCGCACCTGCAAGGAAGGATGCCGATGACCGCGGAAGAGCTGGCGCCCAGCCGGCGCGCCGCGCTGGCCGCCGACCGCGTGCCCAGGGACGTTGCGCGCTGGGCCAGTTCGCGCAGGCTGACGCCGGTCACCATGGCCGCGTTCTCGGTTGCCTTCGTGGTGATGGCGGGGGTGTGGCTGGTCAGGGGCTCGGCGCGGGACGAGGCGATCGCGCTCGCGCCCCTCCTCATCAGCTACGTGGTCAGCAGGGCCGGGGACCTGATGAGCAGAGAGTGGGTGTCGCCGGCCACCGAATGGGCGCGGGCCGGCTGCGCCGCGCTCAGCGAGTTCGTGCTGTACGCGGGGATAGCGGGCGGGGCCAGCCTGACTGCCGCGGCGCGTGCCAGCGACGGGCTGACCGGGCCGGCGGGCTCACGGCTGAGCGGGACGTGGCTGGCCAAGGTTGGCGCGCCAGGCTGGGAAGGTGTGTGGCGGCTCGCGGTGGCGGCCATGATCGTGCTGGCGCTGTGCCAGATGGCCGCCCTCTGCCGGAGCACGCCGGGCCAGGTGGTGCGGCCCGGCGGGTTCGGGGAGTTCGCCGGGACTCCCGGCGGCGGGCGGCTGCTGCTGGTCGGCGGCACGCTGCTGATCGCCGGCGCCCGGCTGACGTTCCTGCTGCTGTTCGCGGTCGGGGTACTCGGGCTCCTCGTCATTTTCGTGTGCAGGCCGCGCGAAGCGCGGCCGCGCGTCCTCGGGTACCGGGGCGACGGGCCGGCAGCGGTCTGGATCGGCCGGTTCGTGGACGGGCGGCTGCCGCCGCTGCCGGCGGTGATCGTCGGGCTGCTCGTGACAGGCATGCTCGCCGCGCTCGGCCTGCAGAGCCTGCCGGGCATTCTCGTGCTCACCCCGGTCGAGGCGATGCTGCTCGCGTCGCTCGCGACGTGGCACCCGCACTACGGCCCGCGAGACTGGATGGTGCCGCCACTGCTGCAGGCCGGCGAGTACTGGTTCCTCGCGGCGCTCGGGTTCGCCAAACATGTGCCGCCCACGGCCACGTTCGCCCTGCTCGCTGCCATCGCGCTGTACCACCTCGACCTGGCGTACCGGGCGCGCAATGAGCTGGTACCCAGCGAAGATGGCCCGTTTGTCAGGGAGGAAGGCGAGCTGTCTTACTCCGACAGGGCCGGCTTCGGCTGGGACGGGCGCATGATCGTGTGCGGCCTCGCCGCTGTGGCTGGGATCTTGCCGATGATCTACCCGCTGCTCGCGCTGTACTTGCTCGGCCTGATGGCCAGGGACTGGCTGGCGGGCTGGTCAGCTGGACATGCCGCCGTCGACGGCTAGCGTCGCGCCGGTCATGAACGAGCTGTCGTCGCTGGCCAGGTACAGCATGGCGCGCGCGATCTCGGCCGGGGCCGCGTGCCTGGCCAGCGGGATCATCTGATTGAAGATCGTGGCCGCCTTGTCCCTGTCGGTGCCTGTGGCCACGACCTCTATGTGGTGCTGAAACTCGTTGTCCACCGGGCCCGGGTGAATCGTGTTGACCCGGATGCCGCGGGGCGCGAGCTCGGCGGCGAGGGTGCGCATCAGCCCGACCTGGGCGTGCTTCGCGGTCGAGTAGCCGGCGATGTTCGGAGCGCCCATGAGGCCGACCACGCTCGAGGTGATGATCACGCTCGCCCCGGCGGCTAGGTGCGGGACGGCGTGCTTGCACAGCAGGAACGCGCCGCGGACGTGCACCGCGATTGTCTGGTCGAACGCGTCCTCGGGGTATTCGGCGATGGGCGCGATCGCGCCGCTGATCCCGGCGTTGGCGATCACGACGTCGAGCCGCCCGAACCGGTCGAGCGCCGCGTCCACCGCGGCCTTTACCTGCCCGGAGTCGGTGACGTCAGCCACCGCCCAGGCGGCGTTGCCGCCAAGCTCGGCCGCGCCCGACTTCAGTCCAGGTTCGGCTGCCCCGGCCAGGAAGACGCTGGCGCCTTCCGCGACGAACGCGCGCGCGGTCGCCATTCCGATGCTGCCCTCGCCGCCGGTGATGATGGCTGCCTTGCCGTCGAGTCTCCCCATGGCACAATGCTGGCAGAGGGCAGGAGCCGGCGGCGTTTGAATAGGTAGGATCAAACACATTATGGGGGTTCGCCTCGGTGCTGGATGGCAGTCACCGGCCGCCATGCCGCGCCGCTGGCTTGCCGGGCTGTTCGCCGTTTCTGCGATCTTCGCTTCGCTTGTCGCCATCTTCAGCTCTGACCAGGTGCATCAGCTATGGGGCGCGATGGCGGCCTGCGGGTACGGGCTTGCCGTGGCGGCCGTGCTCGGCTGGCGCAAGCGCGGTGTCGACGTGGCCCTTGGCCTGTCGTTCTGCGGCGCCCTGGTGCTGCCGCTCGGCTGGATGGCGGCCAAGGCGCTCGAGCAGCCCGAGGTCGCGGTCGTAGCGCGGTCCGCGTGGACGCTCATCCACCAGGGCAGTCCTTACGCGGGCGTCGCGTCGCTCGCGACCACCCATGACCCGAACGCCTACAACCCGTACCTGCCGGTCATGACGCTATTCGGGCTGCCGAGGGCGGTCATCGGCGGCGGCGCGCTCACCGACCCGCGGGTCTGGTTCGGCCTGGTCTTCCTCCTCGTGTTCTGGCTGGCGCTGCGCGACGGCGGCGCGCGGCACCCGGGCCGGTGGGCGATCTTGATCGCGGCGAGCCCGGTCATCGCCTTCGAGCTGGCCGTCGGCGGGACCGACGTCCCGATGGTCGCCTTTCTCTGCCTCGGATTCGCCCTGCTCTGGGGCACCCAGGGCCAGGCGTGCCGTCCCGTGCTCGCGGGGCTCGCGCTCGGCGTCGCCGCCGCGATGAAGGCGACCGCGTGGCCCGCGGTGGCGGTGGCGGTCGCCCTGCTGGCGGTCCGCGACGGTAAACGGGCGGTCCGCGCGTTCATCCTCACCGTGCTGGCCGTGGTGCTCGTCTGCATCGGCCCGTTTCTCGCCCACCCCAGGTCGCTGGTGGACAACACGATCAAGTTCCCGCTCGGGCTGGCCAGCGTCACCTCGCAGGCGTCGAGCCCGCTGCCAGGCCATGTCATCGCTGACACCGGGGCCTTCGGGCACGCCGTCGTCGTCGCGGCGCTGATCCTGGCCGGCCTCGCGGTCGCCGCATTGCTGATCGTCAGGCCGCCGCGGTCCGTGCCGCGGGCAGTCGCGCTGCTCGCCGCGGCGATGACCGTCATGTTCGGGCTCGCTCCCTCGACACGGTTCGGCTACTTCATCTACCCGGCGACGCTGGCAATCTGGCTGGTGGCCGTCGTGGCCGGCCGTCAACAGCCGGATATAGCGGTCACGCCAGGTCCTGATGCTCGGCCCGCCAGATCGAATACCAGCTGGCCCACCAGTCCCGCGGCTCGGCCAGCGGGATGATGTAGCGCACCGTCTGCGCGTAGTACTCGCGCTGCCTGACCTGGCCCAGATTGCGCAGCGTCTGCACGTTGCTCGCACGGTCCGCAAGCTTCACGAGGACCGCGTCGTCCGGGGCGTCCCTGAGGCTCTCCAGGTAGGACTCCTTGGCCGCCTTGCGGTCGGCGCCGTCCGCCGGCTCCGGCTTCGTCACCCAGCACACCATGTCCGCCACCCGGTCGCCGAATGCCAGCCGCACGTCGTCCACCGTGCACGGGGTGTCCTCCACCACATCGTGCAGGACGGCGGCGCACAGCACGTCCGGGTCGGTGACTCCGGCGCCGCGCACCAGGACTTCGAGCGTCTCGAGGAGGTGCTCTAGGTACGGCGCACCCGTCGGGCGCCGCTGATCGCCGTGATACCGGATCGCGAACTCCACGGCCTTCGCCACCGCGTCGCAGGGCGCTGCGGGCAGCAGGCGGCGCAACTCGGGTTCCGTCCGCGGCCAGGTGTGCCAGTTCGTGAAGAGCTCCACCTCGTAAGTGTGCGCTGGCGCCGCTAGCCCGCGAGGCAGAACGTCCGCTTCTGTGGTTGGCGGTCTACAGTTGGTGACGTGCGTCTTCGACTGCGTAGTCTCCGGGTGCCTGGTGCCGGGGTGACGGGTGGAGAGTCAGCCGGGACCGTTCAGGAAAATTCTGAAGAGAACGGTGACGAGACCGTCACCGGCGCACGGACGGCCACCAAGGTGCTGTCGGCGCCCGCCATTCTCGCGGGGCCGCTGGTGTCGGCTGCCGCCACCGTGCGGCGCCGGTCGCAGCGCTTGTGGTGGCTGCCGGGATGGGTGTTCGCGGCGATCACCCAGTTTCCCGCGCTGCTCGCGGTCGCGTGGCTGGTGCCGGGGATCGGGACGCTGCTCGCGGGGCGGCTGCTCCCCCTGCCGATGCTGATCATCTTCGTGCCGCTGGCGCTGGCGCTGTGCTATTTCGCGATGCGCCAGGCACCGGTGCGGTGGAGAGAACCGGCAGTTGCGCAGGGAGCTCCTGGGGCGGCGGACGGGGCGGTGCGGCGACGATCTGACGTGCCCGCGGTCGCGGTGATCGCTACGGTCGCCATCGCGACAGGCTTCGCGGTGTGGCAGGCCGTCTACCGCTCCGAGCAGGTCATCGTGGTCAGCGATCCCGGCGTCTACCTGCAGTACGGGTACTGGATCGCGGTGCACGGATCGGCGCAGGTACCGGCGTCGGCGACGGCGTTCGGGGCGGTTCCCGGGCTCAGCTTCGGGTCCACGGGGTTCTTCGCGGCCAACGGGACGATCACGCCCGCGTTCATGCCGGGGCTGCCGCTGGTGCTCGCGGGCGGGATGTGGCTCGCGGGGCTGCCGGGAGCGCTGCTGATGGCCCCGGTGATCGGAGGCTGCGCGGTACTGTCCTTCGCGGGCCTGGTGGGCCGGCTTGTCGGGGCACGCTGGGCGCCCGCGGGCGCGCTCGTGCTCGCGGTGCTGCTGCCCGAGCAGTACGTGTCGCGGACGCCGTTCGCCGAGCCGCTGGTCCAGGTGCTGCTGTTCGGCGGCCTGTGCCTGCTGGCCGACTCGTTCGCCGACGGTCCAGGCTTCGGCGGACGTGGGCGCGGCACGGCGCCCGCGATGATCCTGGCCGGGCTTGGCGGCGTGGCGCTTGGGCTGACCGTCCTGGTCAGCATCGGCTCGCTGAGCATCCTGCTGCCCGCGTTCCCGGCGCTGGCGCTGATGTTCGTGCTGCGGCGGCCGCAGGCGGGACCGTTTGGCATTGGCTTGTTCGCCGGCGTGGCGTGCAGTCTGTACGCGGGTCTGGTGCTGGCCAGGCCGTACCTCTCGTCCATCTCGGCGGAACTGCATGTCTTCGGGCTCTCCGCGGGCGGGTTCGGGCTGGTGACCGCGCTGGTGGCGCCGCTGGCGTTTCCTGGCGTGCGACTGTGGGTTCGGCGCGTGTACGTGGCGCGGCCGTGGGGTCGGCTGCCGTCACTCGGCTCTGTCGTGAAGTGGGTGGCCGTCGCGGTGCCGGTGCTGGTCGTGGCCGGGTTGGCGGTCCGGCCCTACGTCCAGGTCACGCGCGGGCAGACAGACCCCGCCGTGATCAGCTACGTCGCCAATCTGCAGCGGCTCGCGCACCTGCCGGTGGACGGGCGGCGGCAGTACTACGAGTCGAGCCTGGACTGGGTGCTCTGGTACCTGGGAATCCCCGCGGCGCTGCTCGCCGTCGCGGGCGCCGCGGCGCTCGGGTGGCGGTGGGCGCGCGCTGCGACGGGCGAGCGCGCCGACAGGGAAGCGCTGACGTTGGCGCGGCTGTGGGGGCTCCCGATCCTGATCATCGGCTGGTCCGTGGTGACCGTGCTGTGGGACCCGGCCGAGCTGCCCGACCAGCCCTGGGCGAGCCACCGGCTGGTGCCGGTCGTGCTGCCAGGACTGATTCTGCTCGGGCTCTGGGGCTCGTCCCGGCTGGTGGCATGGGCGGTCAGGATGGGCGCGTCGCGGTGGACCGCCGTGGCGGTGGCGACCTGCTGCGTGCTGGCGATGGCCATCCCCGGCGCGGTGACGTCGCTGAATCCCGGGCTCGCGGCGCGCCCCTCCGTCGGGCACAGATCCTCTGGCCTGGCCAAGTTCGTGAGCAGGGTGCAGTTCCCCGGGACCGGCACCTCGGCGACGTACGGCGGGTCGCTTGAGGCGGTGTCCGGGCTGTGTTCCGCGATCGGCCAGGACGCGAGCGTGGTCTTCGTGGACGCCGGCGCCGCGAACTCGCTCAGCCAGGTCGTGCGAGGTGTGTGCGGGCAGCCCGCCGCGTCCGCCGCCGGCTCGTCCCCGCTCGCCATCTCCCAGGTAGTGGGCTCGATCACACGGGCCGGCCGCCGTCCGGTGCTGCTCGGAGCGTCGCGGTCGCAGTTGGCTGTGTTCGGGGCGTCTCTGGGTGCAATGCCGCGACTGGTGGTGTCGCTGCACACGGCCGGGGACGCCGCGGTGCTGACCGGGCCGCCAGGCGGCACGTGGCCAGTCACGTACACGGTCTGGATGGCCGCGCCGGCCGGCCTGGGGTCTGGCGGCAGCGTTTAGCGGCGCTGCCGATCGGTGGCGATCGCCTCCCAGTACTAACGGAACGTCACCAGTTCGGCAGGATGAGTGCCCGTCAGGATGCACAGCGCCCGGACGTCCGGGCGCTGTGCTGTCCAGATTTGCCGGTCGCTAATCGGCAGGTGCGTGGGGTCCGGGTGAAGCCCCGGACCCGGCTGGCGGCCGCGTCATTGCTGGCTCGTGTTGATCACGGCGGTGAGCTGCATGTCGCCGTCGGGCAGCGTGGCCGCGTGGAAGGTGCCGTGAGCGGCGGCGAAGTATGCGGTTCCGCCGTCGATGACGCCGTTGAAGCTGGCAGGGCCGCGGGTGCCGGCGGCTGGCCACTGGAGGGTCCAGCTGGCCTGGAGGTCGCCCTGGCCAGTGAGGATGATGATGTCCTGGCAGAGCACGTCGCGGTTGAAGGAGACGGTGCAGGCCTCGTTGTCGTGGCCGGCCGGCCTGCCGTGTTGCAGGATGCGGTCCTGGCCGATGATCCGGTCGCCGGGCACGAGCGGCGTGGTGGGGAATCCCGTGATCGGCCCGGAGGCGGTGAAGAACTGGATGGCGGTCAGCTGGCTGACGAAGGTCAGCTGCCCGGGGGCATGCGGGGTTGCCTGCGCCGCGGCGGCGGTTCCGGCGGCGCAGCCTGCTACCGCGATGGCGGCGGGCACTCCCCGGCCAGGTCGCCGGTGGCCTCCGGGCGCTGAGCACGGAGATCGACCGGCTCGACCAGGCCGCCGCCGACCGGTACGGCCTCAACCGCACCGACATGCGCGCACTGGACATCCTCGGCCGGGCCGGGCCGCTCGCCCCCACCGACCTGGCTCGCCTGCTGGGCTTCACCACCGGCGGTGTCACCTCTGTCTTGGACCGCCTGGAGAAGGTGGGGTACATACGCCGACGGCCCGATCCCGGCGATCGCCGCCGCCAGCTCGTGGAAACCACCGAGACCACCGCGGCCCGGGACGAGGAAGTCTTCGGAGACCTCATCCGTGGCACCCGGGACCTACTGGCGGACTACACCGACGACGAGCTTCTGGTGATCCGCGGTTTCCTCGACCGCGTCCGGCAGCTCACCGCCGCCCACGCCGATGCTCTTGGCGGCCACGCCGGGCCCGGGCCACGCAATACCGCGACCACCCGCCACTAGGATCGCCGCTCGGGTCCGATCATCCTTGCCATCCGGGCACGCAAGGGGCCGCGACCCGTGCCTGGGCCGACGGCGAGCGTGGCCGATTTGCCTTGACTGCCAGGAGTTCATAGAGTGTTAGTACCGACGCGGGGTGGAGCAGTTCGGTAGCTCGCTGGGCTCATAACCCAGAGGTCGTAGGTTCAAATCCTACCCCCG
>Ga0070698_100004275_pt1 | contig 15704 bp, 15 predicted proteins | sample KBSK1502metaG_FD_65477 | JGI IMG/M metagenome (GOLD analysis project Ga0070698, IMG submission 65477) | Corn, switchgrass and miscanthus rhizosphere microbial communities from Kellogg Biological Station, Michigan, USA - KBS K1-50-2 metaG | ecosystem: Host-associated > Plants > Roots >...
GCTCGCTCATCATCGCCGACGAGTCGTCCATTTCAATGTCACCGAGCATCCGACCGCCCGCTGGGCCGCTCAGCAGATCGTCGACGCCTTCCCAGACGATTCCGCGCCGGCCTACCTCCTTCGCGACCGCGATGCAGTCTACGGTGACGCCTTCCGGAAGCGGGTGAAGGGCATAGGCATCACTGAAGTTCCTCACCGCCCCGCAGAGCCCGTGGCAGAATCCGTTCGCGGAGCGACTCATCGGCTCAATTCGGCGCGAGTGCCTTGACCATGTCATCGTTCTCGGCGAGCGTCACCTTCGACGAATCCTGACGGCGTACTTCGCGTACTATCACCGGACTCGCACTCACCTTGCGCTCCAGAAGGACGCTCCCGATGGACGGCCGATCGAACCGCCGGAGCTCGGTGCGATCATCTCGATCCCCGAGATTGGCGGCCTGCATCACCGGTACGTCAGACGAGCGGCGTAGTCCAGCTCCGACGGTTTACCACCGAGCCCGCGCCACAGTCCGCCCCTTTCGCGTCCGCGTTCCCGACGCGGAGTCCCGCCTGACCGGGCAACCGCGCGAAGTCCGATGATCTGGAGATACCGGTAACCCAGTAGTGCATCTCCGAACAATTCGCACTCTCGGAACCGTGGAAGGATCTCGGGCGCGTTGAGAATCCGACGTGGTTTTGGCGAAGGACACCCACATGGTCCACCCGATCCCGTGCATCTCGAGCGCGGTGCGGACGTCGCCAATCCAGCGCACCCGGTCGCTGGCAGTCGTGACACGCCGATAGGCGGAGACTAGCGAGCAACGATCACGACCTCGACCTTCATCGCTGACCGGCCGTGCCACATTGCACCGATCCGTGAAGCCCCTTTTTCGATGAGGTGCTCGGCCAGCTCCCAGCTCATTATCAGTTCGCCGATTTTGGCGCGCGGCAACGTGAGCGCGCCCTCCTCGAAATCGCTGCGGCTTTTCAACCCCCCGTGTGCCGTGCTCGAGGAACACGCGCTTCTAGGTCTCCAGTGCGCGCCGGCACCCGGCTCTCGCACGAAAGCGTGTCGAGGGGCTCGCCGCGCAGGACGCGGAGCACCAGCTCCGTCTTCCGCTGCACCTCTAACGCTCGGGGAGTTCGATCGCCTCCGACGCCGGGGGTTCACTGCCAGGAGTCATGGACTCGTCCTCCCTCGGTGCTCGAGAGGCTCCACTTTGCGGCATTCCGCCCCCTATCGCGCCCAGCGGAGGTCAGGCCGGTGCCGATGCCACTCGGTCGCCTGCTCATACGCCCATGCGACTCGGAGCGCCATTTTCTCGTCGAAGGATTTCGCGTAGATCATCAGGCCGATCGGGAGGCCGTCGCGAGTGAAACCGCAGGGCAGCACGACGGAACAGAGCGCCAGGATGTTGCCGAGCGCTGTGTTGCGGAGATATCGCAGGTTGTGGTCAGCATAGCTCTCCAGGCTCGCGTCGATGGTCGCGATCGGTCGCGGCGGGATCATCGTGGTCGGAACGAGCAGCGCATCGACGTCGCCGAGTGTCCGCTTCACCCGCTCTCGGAGCGCGGACCAGTGCCGCAACACGCTGAAGTAATCGGTGGCGGACAGGCTGCGGCCACTCTTCATCCGGTGGGCGACGACCGGATCGAGCTTCTCGAAGTCGGAATCAATGAAGCGGCCGTTCACGGCCAACGCCTCGACCGCGATCATGCTTGCGCGCCGCTGCTCCGCCATCGCCTCGGCCACCTCGGGGACCGCTATGCTGTCGACCGCCGCCCCCAGCCCGCGGAGCACGCGGCCCGTCTCCCGCACGGCGGTCACGATCTCCGCATCGACGTCGTCGAAGAAGATCGTCTCGGCGAATGCGATCCGGAGCCCTTTGACACCGGCCCTCAAGGTCTGCAACACGTCGTCGGGCGGCACGCCCAGCGTCGTCTCGTCGGCCAGGTCCACTCCCTGGAGCGCCTGATACACGAGCGCCGCGTCCTCGACGGACCGGGTGAGTGGCCCCACGCTGTCGAGCGTCCACGAAAGTGGGTACACACCGGCGCGGCTGATCCGGCCGACGGTCGTCTTGAGACCGACCGTCCCGCACAGCGCCGCCGGAATGCGTACCGAGCCGCCGGTATCGCTGCCGAGCGCCATCGGAACGAGGCCACTGCCGACGGCCACGCCGGAGCCGCTGCTCGATCCGCCCGGCGCGTGTGGCGTCGCGTGCCACGGGTTGTGGGATGTCCCGTAATCGTGGTTGATGCCGACGCCGCCGAAAGCGAATTGCACCGTATGCGTCTTGCCGACGAGAACCATGCCGGCACTCGCGAGCCGCCGCACCGCCGAGCAATCGACAGCAGCGACGTTGTCGTGGAGGAGGCGCGTTCCGGCGGTCGTGGCGATTCCCTTCACGTCGTAGAGATCCTTGACGGCGTAGGGCACACCCTGCAACGGCCCGCGATCGTGGCCATTCTTCAGCAAGGTCTCGGCCGCGCGGGCCTCCGCCAGCGCGCGGTCAGCCGACACGGCGATGAAGGCGTGGAGCCGCTTGTCGAGCGCAGAGATGCGGTCGAGCGTCGCTTCGGCGAGCTTCACCGGGCTCACCCCGCCGGCTCTCATCTGCGCGGCCAGCTCGGGGATCGTGGCGAATTCGAGCGGGGTCTCCATGAGTGCGCCTCCTTTGCGGGATCGCGCCAGGCTACTCGCCTACGCGGGCGAGCTCAAACCAACAGCCTCGCGGAGCGGCGCCGGCGATGATAACGTCTCGCATCGGCTTCGAGGTCAGGACTGAATGGCCACTCTTTCGATCAACATCGATCGCCTCGGGCGCGACATCGACAACCTCGCGCGCTTCACTCGCGGGCCCGGGCCAGGCGTCACGCGCCTGACGTTCTCCGAGGAGGATCGAGCGGCCCGAGCGTACCTCCGGGATCAAATGGAGGCGAGCGGCTTGCGGGTCGTCGAATTACCCCCGGGAATCATGATCGGCCGGCTCGAGTCGACGAGTGCGGGCGGACCCGCGGTCATGGCTGGTTCTCACATCGATAGCGTCCTCCAGGGCGGGCGCTTCGACGGCATCGTCGGAGTCGTCGGAGCGCTGGAGGTGGCTCGCGTTCTGGTCGACAACCAGGTGCCGATCCGTAATCCCTACGAGGTCGTGATCCTTCCCGAGGAAGAGGGTACGAGCTTCGGCGCGGTGCTCACGGGCAGCAAGGCCTGGGTGGGCCAGCTCACGCCCGACCGGCTAGGACAGATGCGGCGTGCCGACGGTGTCAGCTACCTCGAGGCGATGGAGCGTTATGGTCTCCCGGCGAGCGGCCTCGACGCTCACCGGCTGCATCGCGGACGGGCCAAGGCGTTCCTGGAACTACATATCGAGCAGAGTGTCGTCCTGGAGGAGGCGGCCGTTCAGATCGGTGTCGTGACAACGGTGACGGGTATCCGGGGATTCGACGCGACGCTCGTGGGCATTGCGAACCATGCCGGCGCCACGCCGATGGCGCGCCGCCGCGATGCTCTCGCCGGCGCCGCGCAGCTCATGGCCGAACTCGAACGGTTCACGCCGACACTGGGTGCCTATACGGTCTGCACGGTCGGTCAGATCGCATGTAGTCCCGGCGCCCGCAATGTCATTCCCGGCGAGGTTCGGCTCAGCATCGACTTCCGCGACATCGAGAATCTGGACGTGAAGTGGGCGAAGCTCGCGTCGTACCTCGAGGAGATCGCGACGCGCCGCGGACTGAAACTCGCGCTCGGGCAGGTGGCCGGAAGCGAGCCGGTCTCGCTTGCTCCACCCCTGCAAGACCTCCTCGACGGGATCGTCGTGCGTCGCGGGTTCTCAGGAATGCGGATGCCCAGCGGGGCCGTTCACGATGCACAGATCATGGCGAGTGTCACCGACGTCGGAATGATTTTCGTGCCGAGCCGTGAGGGCCGCAGTCACTGTCCAGAAGAGTTCACGGCGCCATCGGACATCGAGCGAGGTGCGAACGTGCTGCTCGATGCGGTGCTCGCCCTGACGGGTGCCTAGCGACAAGGGAGGCGAGCATGCGACTGACCCCGACCGAGATGGACCGGCTCACCATCTTCACCGCTGCCGAACTCGCGCGACGACGGCGCGCCAAGGGATGGAAGCTGACGCACCCCGAGGCGCTCGCGATCATCTGCGACGAGATGCACGAGGCGGCGCGGGGCGGGGCGTCGTACGAGGAGGTGATGCGAATCGCCCTCAACGTCCTGACCGCGGAGGACGTCCTCGACGGCGTGCCCTCGCTCATCGGTGCCATCAAGATCGAGTGCCTGTTCGGCGACGGCATGCGCGTGCTCCACGTCGAGCAGCCGATCCGTTCGCGGGTTACGGCCGTGACGCCCGCCGCCGTTAGCCGATGACGCCGGGGGAGGTGATCCTCGGCGACGGGGCGATCGTGCTCAACGCCGGTCGCGTGACGGTCGACGTAGAGGTCGAGAACACATCCGATCATACGATCTTCATCAGCTCGCACTTCCCGTTCTTCGAGGTCAACCGTCGACTCGTCTTCGACCGCGCCCGCGCATGGGGTATGCATCTCGACGTGCCCGCCGGCGACTCGGTGCGGTGGCGCCCGGGTGAGCGGCAGGTGGTGCGCCTGGTCGCCTTCGGCGGCCGCCGCGTGATCCGGGGATTCAATCACCTGACGGATGGCCCGGCGACCGCCGAGCGACTGGCCGAGGGCCTCGAGCGCGTGCGGCGCCGCGGATACGGGCACCGCGCCGGAGTCAGTGATGGCCGGTGAGCTCGGCCGCGCCGACTACGCCGCCCGCTATGGACCGACGAAGGGCGACCGAGTTCGCCTCGGCGACACCAATCTGATCGCGCTCATCGAGCGCGACGACACCAGCTACGGCGACGAGGTGCTGCGGGGCTGGGCGAAGACGATGCGCACCGGGATCATGATGAGCGATCGCACGCCGTCGGCGAGCGAGCTCGATCTGCTCATCAGCAATGTCGTCGTCATCGACCCGGTGCTCGGGGTGCTGAAGGCGAGCATCGGCGTGAAGGACGGCATGATCGCCGGCGTCGGGCGGGCCGGCAATCCCGATATCGTCGACAACCCGGATCTGCTCATTGGCTCGGCGACGGCGCCGATTTACGGGCTCGGGTACATCGCGACGCCGGGCGGCATCGACACGCACGTCCACCTCGTGCAGCCGCGGCTCATCCCGGTGGCACTCTCGGCCGGCATGACCACGCTCGTCACCGGCGGGCTCAACGACAACCCGGCCTTCAACCTGCGCCGGATGTTCCTCGCGTTCGAGCAGCAGCCGATCAACCTGGGTCTGCTCGGCCGCGCCGCCAGCACCGTGCCCGAGCCGCTCGTACGTCAGATCGAGTCGGGCGCGTGCGGCCTGAAGGTGCACGAGGACTACGCCGGATATCCGAGCATCATCGACGAGGCGCTGACGATCGCCGATCAGTACGACGTGCAGATCGCGATGCACACCGACGGCATCAACGAATCGTGCGAGCTCCACGAAACGGTCGCCGCGATCGGCGGCCGGTCGATCCACGCCTATCACGTCGAGGGCATCGGTGGCGGCCACGCGCCCGACATCCTCGCGATCGCGGGCGTCGGCAACGTGATCGGCTCCTCGACGACCCCGACGATCCCGTACGGCCGGAACGTCGTCGCCGAGCACCACGCGATGATGTGGTCGGTGCACGGCATGAATCCTCGCGTCGCGAGCGATCGCGCGATGATCGCCGATCGCATCCGCGACGCGACGATGCGCGCCGAGAGCGTCCTCCACGATGTCGGCGCCATCAGCATCATCAACTCGGACTCGCAGGGCATGGGGCGCATCGGCGAGTCGATCCGCCGCACGTGGCAGCTCGCGCACCAGATGAAGCTCGTGCACGGCGAGCGCGCGCCCCATGACAACGGGCGCATCCTGCGTTACCTCGCAAAGTACACGATCAACCCGGCGCGTGCCCACGGCATCGATCGCTGGGTCGGGTCCCTCGAGCCCGGCAAGATCGCCGACATCGTGCTGTGGCGGCCGGAGTTTTTCGGCGTCAAGCCGGAGCTCGTGATCAAGGGCGGATTCGTGGCGTGGGGCGCACTCGGCGAGGGCAACGCGTCGATTCCGCAGAGCGAACCCCTGCTGTACGCGCCACACTGGGGCGGGCACGGCCTGGCGGCGGCGAGCGTCAGCGCGAATTTCGTGTCGGCGGCGGCGGAACACGACTTCCGTCGTCACGTGCGGAGTCGGCGTCGGCCGCTGGCGGTCGTCGGCACCCGAGTCGTCGGCAAGCGGCACATGCTCTACAACCAGGCCAATCCACGGATCGAGATCGACCCACGCAGCATCGAGATCCGCATCGATGGCGCGCCGTTGCCAGCGCTGCCGGACGATGACCTGCCGCTGAATCGCCGGTACTTCCTGATGTGATGCAAAGACCTGACCGATATTGACAAACGTGACCGCCGAACCTAGATTCGATGCCCCAGCGGACGCTGGGAAGAGCCGCAACGCTGCCGCTCATCCGCAGGCCACGCAGCACCTCACCGGGAGCGCGCCGGGCTAGAGGCGAAGGCGGGTCGAATTTCAAAACAAGGAGGAGGCCGATGGCGAACAAGGCCACGGGCGGGCACAAGGTCACTCGACGCCAGGTACTCAAGGGCGCCGTGGCGACGGCGACGGCGGCGGCCGGATCCCGCATCACGGGATTTCCGACCGTGTGGGCACAGAACATCAAGGACATCAAGCTGGTGCAGGCGGGCGGATCTTACTCCGCGATCATCGACATCGGCCGGCAGGCCACGAAGGATCTCGGGTTCCAGGTGGAAATGCAGTCGGCGGCGCACGATGCCCTGCTCAACCGCTTCGTCACGCAGCCGAACTCCGTCGACATCGCCGACATGGAGTATTTCTTCCTCTACCATCTCGTGCCGCGTGGCGTGCTCCACACGATCGACCTCAAGAAGTACAAGTGGTGGGACAAGGTGGTGCCGATCTTCACGAAGGGAGAGTACCCCGACGGGCGGAAGGTCTCCCGACAGGGCGTGCTTCCCTTCAAGGTCCAGTATGTGGAAAACCCGGAGTCGAAGAAGTTTGCCAAGGACCAGACCCGGTGGGCCACCGCGATACCCACGGTGTACAACGCCGACACGCTTGGTATCCGGCCCGACCTCGTGAAGCGGCCGATCGACCACTGGCACGAGCTCCTGAATCCCGAATTCAAGGGCCGATCCGCCATCCTCGATGTGCCGTCCATCGGGATCATGGATGCGGCCATGGCGATCGAGTCCCGCGGCGACATCAAGTACGGCGACAAGGGCAACATGACGAAGGAGGAGATCGACAAGACGGTCAAGATCCTCGTCGACGCCAAGAAGTCGGGCCAGTTCCGCGCGTTCTGGACGACCTTCGACGAATCGGTGAACCTGATGGCGGCCGGGGAGGTCGTCATCCAGTCGATGTGGTCGCCGGCCGTGACCGCGGTGCGGGCTCGCGGCATCCCCTGCTACTACGTGCCGCTCAAAGAGGGTTACCGGGCGTGGGCGAGCTGCATCGCCCCGATGAAGCACCTGACCGGCCTCAAGCTCGATGCGGCGTACGAATACCTGAACTGGTATCAGTCGGGCTGGCAGGGCGGCTTCATCGCCAAGCAGGGCTACTACAGCTCGGTGCCCGAGACGGCCAAGAAGTTCCTGACCGATGACGAATGGGGCTACTGGTACGACGGCAAGCCGGCCAAGAGCGACATCAAAGACCCCTACGGGAACTTGATGGAGAAGGCCGGCCAGAAGCGCGACGGCGGCGCCTTCTGGGAACGGATGGGCAAGGTGGCGTGCTGGAATACGCTGATGGACGAGAGCCGGTACATGGTCCGCAAGTGGAACGAGTTCGTCGCCGCCTGAGGTAGGTGGGGACCGGCGGGGCGATTCTTCGCCTCGCCGGTCGCCCGCTGCAAGCCATGCGACCGCAACCGCCCGGGACTTCCCGCGTCACGCTCACCCCGTATCTGTTGGTGGCGCCGCTCACCGCGGTCCTGATCGTGTTCTTCGGGATTCCGCTGGTGCTGGTCGTGGTGGTGAGCTTCTTCGACCTCGACAAGTTCGACATCATTCCCACGTTCGTCCTCACCAACTACAGCGAGCTGTTCGGATCGTCCCTGACGTATACCCTGTACGCGAAGACGATCACGTACGCGCTGATCGTGTGGGCGATCACGCTCGTGATCGGCTTCACCGTCTCGTACTTTCTCGTCTTCCATGTGCGGAGTGTCCTCGTGCAGATGGCGCTGTTTCTGCTCTGCACCGTGCCGTTCTGGACATCCAACGTCATCCGCATGATTTCGTGGATTCCCTTCCTGGGGCGCCATGGGCTGTTCAATCAGTCGCTGATCGCGGTCGGCATCACCGACCACCCGCTCGAGTTCCTCCTCTTTTCCAACTTTTCAGTCGTGATCGCGTATGTTCACCTCTTCTCGCTGTTCATGATCGTGCCGATCTTCAATTCGATGGCGCGGATCGACCGGGCGGTGATCGAGGCGGCGGTGGACGGCGGCGCCAGCCGGGCCCGGGTCATCACCGACATCGTGATCCCTCTCTCGAAGACGGGGATCGCGCTCGGCTCCATCTTCGTCATCGCGCTCGTGATGGGCGATTTCTTCGTGGTGAAGATCATGAGCGGCGGCCAGAGCTCGTCGGTGGTCGCCGCCATGTCGAACGAGATCGCGATTCTCCAGTATCCGCCGGCGGCCGCCAACGCGGTCTGCCTGCTGATCATCGTGATGCTGATGGTGGCGGCGATCATGCGGCTGGTCGACGTGCGCCGAGAGCTGTCGGGCTAGAGGCAGGTATGACCACTCGGTCGTCGAATGGCCGTCCCTGGACCTTCTATGCGCTGGCAGCGTTCTTCACGCTCTTCGTGTTGTTCCTGTACGGTCCCATGTCGGCGATCTTCATCCTGTCCTTCCAGGGCCCGACCGGCGGTCTCACCTTCCCGATGAATGGAGTGTCGCTCAACTGGTTCAAGGCGCTCGTCGTGCAGCAGCGGTCCGGGGATTTCGTCGGCTCCTTCAGCCGGTCGATCGTGCTCGCGATCATCGTACTGACGATCACCGTGGTGATCTCGATCATGGCCGGGTTGGCCTTCCGCTACCGGTTCCGAGGAGCCACGGCCGTCTTCTACATGGCCATCGCGAGCCTCATCATGCCAGGGCTTCTGCTCGGGCTGGGGGTGGGTCTCATGTTCCAGTTCGCGCACGTCTCACCCGCCTGGTTCTCCTCGGCATTGGGGGCGCAGCTCACCTGGACGCTGCCGTTCGGGCTGTTGATCATGTTTGCCGTGTTCAGCCGGTTCAATCGCACGTACGAGGAGGCGGCCCGCGACCTCGGGGCGAGCCCGTGGCAGACACTGCGGCTCGTCGTACTGCCGATCCTTCTGCCCGGGATCATCGGTGTGGCCCTGTTCGGGTTCACGCTGTCCTATGACGAGTTCCCCCGAACGCTGATCCCCATCGGCAGCCGGAATACGCTTCCGCTCGAGATCTGGGCGATGACGACGGATGTGACGTCGCCGGCCCTCTATGCGCTGGGGACCTTGACCACGGCCGTCTCCTTCGTCGTCATCGCTGTTGCGTTGACGTCCATCGCCGTGATCCAGCGCCGACGCGCGCGCCGCCAGCGCGGCCGGACGCCCGGCCTGCTCGGAGACGCGTGAGCATGGCCGCGTCCGGCCACATCGAGCTGCGAAGCGTCACCAAGCGATTCGACCAGACGCTCGCCGCCGACGACATCTCGCTCACGATTCCCCACGGCAGCTACTGCTGTCTGCTCGGCCCGAGCGGGTGCGGCAAGACGACGATCCTCCGCATGATCGCCGGGCATGAGGCCCCGACGGCGGGAGACATTCGCATCGGCGGGGAATCCGTCGTCGGTCTTCCCCCCGTCCGGCGCGGGACGGCCATGATGTTCCAGAATTACGCGCTCTTCCCCCATCTGACCGTCCTCGACAACGTTGCCTTCAACCTCAAGGTGCGCGGGGTCGGCAAGGCGGAGCGCCACCAGCGAGCGCGCGAGGTCCTCGCCCAGGTGCAGCTGGACCAGTTCGCCGATCGGATGCCGGCCCAGCTCTCGGGGGGCCAGCAGCAGCGGGTGGCGCTGTCGCGCGCGCTGATCACCAAGCCCCGCGTGCTGTTACTGGACGAGCCGCTGTCGGCCCTGGACGAATTCCTTCGCCTGCAAATGCGGGGAGAACTGCGCCGGATCCAGCGTGAGCTCGGCATCACGTTCGTGCACGTCACCCACACGCAGCTCGAGGCGATCGCCGTCGCTGACCGCGTGGTGGTGATGGACCAGGGCCGCATCGAGCAAGCGGCGTCGGCGCATGAGATCTACACCCTGCCCGCGACGGCCTACGTCGCCCGCTTCATGGGCGGACAGAACGTGCTGGCTGGGACGGTCATCGCCGTGAACGGCGGCACGGCCACGCTCGTCGACGGGACCGGAGCCCGCTTCGCCACCCCCGTGAAATCGACGGCGCCGGCCAAGGGCGAAGAGATCTCCTGCTGCATCCGGAGGGATCGCGTCGACGTCGAGAAGATGCGGGCGCCCTCGCTGCCCCTTGGCGAGGCAACGAATGTCCTCGCCGGCACCGTCCACGCCATCGAATACCAGGGCGCCTACGTGAAGGTCACGATCGACGTGCCGCGGCGGGAGCAGTTCGTGGCCAACCTCGCCGACCACGCGTTCCTCGCCGCGCCGCTCGACATCGGTGACGCCGTCGTTGCCCGGTGGGCCACCGAGGACGTGCATCTGTTGACCGGCGGCTCGAACCACGTCAACTGATACGAGGAGGAACAGGCTATGGCCAAAGAGATCTTGTGTGCGTTCGGCGTCGACGTGGATGCTGTCGCGGGCTGGCTCGGGTCCTACGGCGGAGCCGATTCGCCCCTCGACATCTCGCGCGGGATGTTTTCGGGCGAAGTGGGAACGCCTCGGCTGGTGAAGCTGTTCGAGCGGTTCGGCATCAAGACGACGTGGTTCGTCCCGGGTCACTCCATGGAGACCTTTCCCGAACAGATCGGGATGGTGGTGGCGGCCGGTCACGAGATCGGCATCCACGGATACTCCCACGAGAATCCGATCGCGATGACCCGCGCACAGGAGGAGGCGGTCCTCGACAAGTGCATCGAGGTGGCGCAGAAGCTGACGGGGCGGCGGCCGACCGGGTACGTCGCGCCCTGGTGGGAATTCAGTCCCGTCACCAACGAGCTCTTGCTCAAGCGCGGCTTCAAATACGACCACAGCCTGATGCACCACGATTTCCAGCCGCACTACGTTCGCGTCGGGGATCGCTGGACGAAAATCGATTACTCCAAGAATCCGAGCACGTGGATGCAGCCTCTGGTGCGCGGCAATGAAACGGACCTGATCGAAATCCCGGCCAGCTGGTACCTCGACGACCTGCCGCCCATGATGTTCATCAAAGCCGCGCCCAACAGTCATGGGTTCGTGAATCCCCGCCATCTCGAGGAGATCTGGCGGGACCAGTTCGATTGGGTCTACCGCGAGTATGACTATGCGGTCTTCCCGATGACGATCCACCCCGACGTGTCCGGCCGGCCGCAGGTGCTCATGATGCTGGAGCGTCTGTACGCTCACATCGTACGGCACCCTGGCGTGCGCTTCGCGACATTCGACCAGATCGCCGACGATTTCGCCCGGCGGAGCCCCCGCCGGCGGTGAGTGGAGGCGACCGACCATGGGACGCGCGTCCTCCTGTCCGCTGCGCGGAGCCCCGTGACCCATGTGCTCGTTGTGTGGAGGGCTCGAGCAGGAACCGCACTGGACCGATCGGCTAGACGGGACTGGCGCCGAGGCCGACGGGCCGGCGGCCTGGCGCCAGAGCCGCCAGGCGCAGGTCGCGCTCGCCAACCGAATCTTGTCGCAGCACGGGCTTGCGGTCCGGGACTGGGACGCCCACGCCTTCGTGCTGAGCAATCGAACCGGACAGTCCGAGGTGGTGCTGCGGCTGGCGGCGGTGTGGAGCACCGCCGAGCGTCTCGGGCGGTGCCGCTGCGATCCGCTCGACCCCGCGCTGCTCGCCCGACTGGAACGCGAGGACGGCGTGGACGAGGCCGTCCCGTGATTTCGGTCCACCTCATCACGGGCTTCCTGGGGAGCGGCAAGACCACGCTCCTCCAGCGGGCACTCGCGTCCCCGGCCTTCGCCAACACGGCCGTGGTGATCAACGAGTTCGGCGAAGTCGCCCTGGATCATCTCCTGCTTCAGCGGGTGGACTCCGACACGGTCGTGCTGTCGACGGGCTGTGTCTGCTGCACCCTGAGAACCGATCTGGGGGCGGCGCTCCGCGAGCTCGTCGACAAGCGTGAACGGGGGCGGGTCCCGCCCTTCGACCGGCTGGTCCTCGAGACCACGGGACTGGCCGATCCGGCACCCATCCTCTTCACGCTGACCGCCGACCCGGTGCTCCGACATCACTTTCGTCTGGGCAGCGTCGTGACGACGATCGACGCGGTCAACGGCGGGCAGCACCTGGTGCGGCATCTGGAGTCGGTCAAGCAGGTGGCGGTCGCGGATCGCATGGTGGTGACCAAGACCGACCTCGTCGACCGCGCGAGGGTCGACGGGCTGCGGGCGGTGGTGAGGCGCTATAATCCCACCGCGCCGCTCTTCGAGACGCCCGATGCATCGCTCGTGTTGGATCGTCTCTTCACTGCGGAGATCCTCGATTCGCCCCCGCGGGGCGGCGATTCACCGAGCGGCCGGAGAGCCCCGCTCCCGTCGTCGGGCGCCGGCGACGGCGGGGACGCGACCGATCGGCACACGCGCGAAATCACCGCCGTCAGTCTGATCGTCGACGTTCCCCTCGACTGGACGGCGTTCGGGATGTGGTTGACGATGCTGCTCCACGCCCATGGCGACGATGTGCTTCGCGTGAAAGGGATCCTCCAGATCCGTGGGGTGCCGACGCCCGTGGTGATCCACGGCATCCATCACCTCGTGCACCCGCCGACCTCCCTGCCGCGGTGGCCGACCGCCGACCACCGCAGCCGCCTGGTCCTCATTGTCCGGAGCTTGCCGGCCCCGATCATCGAGCGCTCGCTGCGCGCCTTTCTGCGGCTCGTTCCGCCCGAGCGCTCGGCCGCGTGAAAGCGTCGCTGTCAGGTAAGGAGGCGCCCATGGACTCGATGCTCCTCAGAAACGGACGGATCGTGACCGCGACGGACGACTACCGCGCCGACATCCTCGTCGAGGACGGCCGGGTGCGGATGATCGGCCGCGACATCCCGGTCGGGGCGAACGTCACCGTCCACGACGCCGGCGGGTTGCTGGTGCTGCCCGGCGGCGTGGACGTGCACACCCACCTCGACTGGGACTTCGGGAACTCCCGCACGGTCGACACGTTCGGAACCGGAACCCGCGCGGCGGCCTTCGGCGGGACCACGACCCTCGTCGATTTTGCCAACCAGACGCGTGGGCAGAGCTTGCGGGCCGGGCTCGACGACTGGCACAAGCGGGCGCAGAGCGCGTGCGTCGACGTCGCCGCCCACATGATCGTCCTCGACGTCACCCCCGACGCGCTCGCCGACATGCAGACGCTCATCAAGCGGGAAGGCGTGTCGAGCTTCAAGCTGTTCACGGCCTACCCCGGCGTGTTGATGGTGGACGATGCGGCGTTGTTCAAGGCCATGCGCGTCGCCGGAGCCCACGGCGGCATGATCTGCGTCCACGCCGAGAACGGCCCCGTGATTCAAGTGTTGATCGAGGAGGCGGTCGCCCAGGGCAACACGGCCCCGAAGTACCACGCCCTCACGCGCCCCTCGCTCATGGAAGGCGAGGCCACCCACCGTGCCATTCGGCTGGCCGAGCTGGCCCGCACGCCGCTCTACGTCGTGCATCTGTCGGCGGCCGAGGCGCTGGCCGCCGTCACCGAGGCGCGGGACCGCGGTCTGCCGGCGCATGCCGAGACGTGCCCGCATTATCTGTTCCTCACCGAGGAGGCCTACGATCATCCCGACTTCGAGGGGGCGAAGTACGTCATGACGCCGCCGCTGCGCACGCGGGCGCATCAGGAGGCGTTGTGGCGCGGACTGCGGACCGACGACCTTCAGGTGGTCTCGACGGACCATTGCCCGTTCTGCTTCAACGAGCGGCCGTGGGGCTTGCGCAGTTCCAAGCAGCAGGGCCGCGGCGATTTCAGCAAGATCCCCAACGGCGCCCCCGGGGTGGAGACGCGGCTTCCCCTGATCTTCGACGGCGGTGTGCGGCAGCACGGCTTGTCGCCGAACCGGTTCGTCGAGCTGACCGCGACGAGGCCGGCCAAGCTCTTCGGGCTTTTCCCCCGCAAGGGCACGATCGCTGTCGGCTCCGATGCTGACCTTGTCGTGTTCGACCCCGAGGAGGTGTGGACGATCCGCGGCGCCGAGGGGCACAGTCGCGTCGACTACACCCTCTTTGAGGGGCATCGGGTCACCGGGCGAGTGAAGAAGGTGTTCTTGCGCGGACAGCTGATCGTCGACGGGGCTGAGTGGCTCGGCAAGGAAGGGATGGGCGAATTCGTGCGCCGCGGCGAATGCGGCAAGGCGTGAAGCGGGCGAGCCACGGGCGAAGGCCCGAGGTGGCGGAATGGAGAACCCCATGGAGAGCTGGCGGAACCGCAAGACCTTGATCCTGAGCCGCACCGACATGATGGGATTGGTGACACCCGCCGAATACGTGTCCTGCGTAGAGCAAGCCTATCGCATGCACGGCGCGGGGCGGTACTTCATGGAGCCGAAGGGCCACATCGTACTCGACAAGTACCCCGGCGAGTGGGAGGCGATGCCGTCGTATATCGAGGAGCCAGAGGCGGCGGCGTGCAAATGGGTCTCGATCCGTGAGCAGAACCGCGAGCGCTTCGATCTTCCGACCGTCTTCTCGATCCTCATCTACACGCACCCCGAGACCGGCTTTCCGCTCGCGATCTGCGACGGAAGCTTCCACACCGTCATGCGGACGGGAGCGGCGGCCGCGGTGTCGGTGCGGTGGATGGCGCGCCCCGACGCGCAGACGCTCGCGATCGTCGGCGCCGGTCACATGGCGCAGGGTACCCTGGCGACCTGCAACGAGGTCGTCAAATGGCGGGACGTCCGCGTGTGGAGTCGGACCCAGGCGAGCCTCGATCGCTTCGTTCAGTCCGAGCAGCCGAAATACGACAGGTTCAAAATTCGGGGCTCGACGGATCTCAGGCAGGTCGTCCAGGGGGCCGACGTGATCGTGACGGTGACTCCCGCCCGGGCTCCTCTCGTCATGGACGATTGGATCGCCGATGGCGCTCACATCGCGGCGCTTGGCGCGGACAAGCGGGGCGACCAGGAGCTCGACCCGCGGATTCTCGAGCGCGCCCGCATTTTCGTCGATGACCTCCGCCAGTGCCGCACGGACGGCGAAATCAACGTTCCCTTGGCCACCGGCCTCTTGACCGAACGCGACATCGCGGGGGAAATCGGCGAGATCATCGTGGGCCGGAAACCCGGACGGACGTCGGCGTCCGAAATTACCGTCTTCGACTCGACGGGCATCGCCCTGCAGGATTCGGCGACGGTGCCGCTCGAGTACGAACGCGCACTCGCGGCCGGGGTCGGCATCGAGAAGAAGATGATTTCGACGTGATTTACGAAATCCTCGCGCTGGCGTGGATGGCCATGGCCGCGAGCGCGAAGACACTGTGCCTT
>Ga0070698_100004276_pt1 | contig 15702 bp, 11 predicted proteins | sample KBSK1502metaG_FD_65477 | JGI IMG/M metagenome (GOLD analysis project Ga0070698, IMG submission 65477) | Corn, switchgrass and miscanthus rhizosphere microbial communities from Kellogg Biological Station, Michigan, USA - KBS K1-50-2 metaG | ecosystem: Host-associated > Plants > Roots >...
AACCCTTCGTCGCGCAGCGGGTCGTGTTCCGCCGTCACCAGGTACAGCGGCGGCAGCCCGGACACGTCGGGGGCGCGCAGCGGCGACGCGTACGGGTTCACCCGCACGGCCGGATCGGGCACGTAATGGCCCCAGTACCACGCCATGTCCCGCCGGTTCACGAGGAACTCGGCCCCGTCGTACTCGTGGTACGACGCCCGGTTCAGGTCGCAGTCGGTCACCGGGTACACGAGCAGCTGCAAGGCGAGCGTCGGCCCGCCGAGGTCGCGCGCCCGCAGCGCCGTGACCGCGGCCAGGTTGCCGCCGGCGCTGTCCCCGGCGACCACCACCGGCCGCCCGTCCGCCAGCTCCCCGGCGACCCAGACCAGCGCGTCGTAGGCGTCGTCCGCCGCCGCGGGGAACACGTGCTCGGGCGCGAGCCGGTAATCGACGCTCACCACGTCACAGCCGGAGGCGACCGCCAGCGCGCGGACCGACGCGTCCCAGCCGTCGACCGAGCCGACCACCCAGCCGCCGCCGTGGTAGTAGACCACCACGCCTGGCGCGTCAGGAGCGGGGGAGTACACCCGCGCCGGTATCCCGCCCGCCTGACCCGGGATCACGACGTCCCGCACGGCCGCAACGTCGGGACCCGGCCCGATGTGCTCGTTGTTCGCGGTGACGATGGCCCGCGCCTGCTCTGGCGTCAGCTCCCAGAGCGGCGGGCCGCCGGCGGCGGCCATCCCGTCGAGGATCAGCTGCGCCTGCGGATGGACAGAACTGCTCATCGCTAACCTCCGGTCGAGTGCGAACCCCTCATACCCCGCCGCCGCCACCGCATCGCACCGAGCCCGGTACGGCCCGACGCCGCCGAGGTAGGACGTGAACACCCGCGGCTTGCCCGGGATGTTCGCGCCCACGTACCAGGAGTCCGCGAGCGGGAACAGCGTGGAGTACGCCACCTCGGTCACGTGCGCCATCCAGGCGTCTTCCGCCGACGGCTTGGCCTCCACCGTGGCGTACCCGTGCGCCCCCGCGTGCAGCACGCAGTCCCTGATCCACTCCACATGCTGCTCGATCGACAGCACCATGTTGCTGAACACCGACGGGGACCCGGGCCCGGTCACGATGAACATGTTCGGGAACCCGGCGGGGGCGACGCCCAGGTAGGCGCGCGGTCCCGCCGACCACTTCTCGGCCAGCGGAACCCCGCCGACGCCGCGGACGTCGATCTGGTTGAGGGCGCCCGAGATCGCGTCGAACCCGGTCGCGAACACCAGCGCGTCCAGCTCGTAGAACGCGTCCGCCGTGCGCAGCCCGCGCGCCGACACCGAAGTCAGCGGCGCCGACCTGATGTCCACCAGCGTCACGTTGGGCCGGTTGAACATCGCGAAGTAGTCGTCGCTCTGGCACAGCCGCTTCGCCCCGACCGGGTAGGCGTGCGGCAGCAGCAGCTCGGCCACCGCGGGATCGGCGACCGTCTCCCTGATCCGGTCCCGCATGAACTCCGCCACGATGTCGTTGGCGTCCCGGTCGACGAGCACGTCGGTGTACGCGCTGAGGAACGGCATCCCGCCGCCCGCCTGCCATCGCTCCATGAGGGTCCGCTGCACCTCGGCGGGCGGCTCGGCCAGCGCGGGCCGTCCGGTCCCGGCGATCGGCACGCCGAGGAACGACTCTTGCGCCTGCTTCCGGTACGACCGGTAGTCCGCCTTGAACCCGGCCTCCCACGCCGGGTCGGTGGCGCCGTTCCTGTTGGGGACCGCGAAGTTCGCGGTCCGCTGGAACACGTACAGGTGCTCGGCGACGGCGGCGATCTCGGGCGCGACCTGAATGCCGGTAGACCCGGTGCCGATCAGCCCGACCCGCAGCCCGGTGAAGTCAACTCCGTCGGCGGGCCACCGGCTGGTGTGATACCACGGCCCGGCGAACGTCTCCAGGCCAGGCAGCGACGGCACCTGATACGCCGACAGGCAGCCGACCGCCGACACGAAAAACCGCGCGGTGACCGACGCTCCGTCGTCGGTCGTCAGTGTCCACTCGGCCTGGTCCGCGTCCCACGAGGCCGCGGTCACCCGGGTGTTGAGCTGGATGTCCGGCCACAGCCCGAACCGGTCGGCGACATGGTTCAGGTAGCGCAGCACCTCAGGCTGCGCGGGGTACCGCTCGCTCCACGACCACTCCTGCTCGAGCTCGGGGGAGAACGAGTAGGAGTAGTCCTTGGACTCCACGTCGCAGCGTGCCCCTGGGTAGCGGTTCCAGAACCACGTGCCGCCGATCCCGCTGCCGGCCTCGAACGCCCGCACCGTCAGCCCAGCGGACCGGAACGCGTGCACCGCGTAAATCCCGGCGAACCCGGCTCCTGCCACCGCCACGTCGAGGTCTGCCATGACCTGACGGTAGAGAAGAGAAAAACCCCGGTCAATCCGGCTTTTCAACAAGCCGTGGGTCGTCCTTTGGTGTCGCGCACTAGTCACACAGAACGGGCCCGGCCGTCTCCGTCCCGCCGCCGCCTCCCGGCGCGTGGCGGCCGTAAGCTAAACCGATACCGAATGTCGCGAAGGTTTCGCTGCCCGTCATCGATCAGAATGTGCGAGATTGTGAATTGTCAAATGCCCTGTGGGGAGGCAGCTGACTGATGTCACAGTCGACGGTGGCTTCACTGCGCCGCTGGGATCCTGAACAGATCGGTCCCTTCGTCATCATCGGCCGGCTTGGTGCCGGGGCGATGGGGCAGGTGTTCCTCGCCCGGTCCACGGCCGGGCGGCTGGTAGCGGTGAAGACGATCAGGATCGAACTCGCCGAGGAGCCGGGCTTCCGTGCCAGGTTCGCCCGTGAGGTGGCGGCGGCCAGGCAGGTGAGCGGCGTGTTCACCGCCGCGGTCGTGGCGGCCGATCCAGAGGCGGACCTGCCCTGGGTCGCGACCGCTTATGTGCCCGCGCCGTCGCTGAGCACGCTGGTCCGCACCTGCGGCCCGCTGCCGGTGCCCGCCGTCCGGTGGCTCGCCGCGGGCTGCGCGGAGGCACTCGAGTCGATTCACGCCGCCGGGCTGCTGCACCGCGACGTGAAGCCGTCGAACGTGCTGGTGGCGCCGGACGGCCCCCGGGTGATCGACTTCGGGGTGGCCAGGGCCGCCGAGCGAGTGCAGCTCACCGTCACCCGCGGGGCGGCGGGCACACCCGCGTACATGGCGCCTGAGCAGGCGAGGGACGCCACGCAGGCCTCGCCGGCCAGCGACGTCTTCTCGCTCGGCGCGACGATCGTGTTCGCCGCGACCGGCCACCCGCCCTACCAGGGCGAGACGGTGATGGACATCCTCGTCAGGCTCGCGACAGAGCCGCCTGACCTCACCGGCCTGCCAGCAGAGCTGACCGACCTGGCCGCCGGCTGCCTGCGGCGCGTGCCGCGGGACCGGCCGACCAACGCCGCGATCCTCACCGGGCTCGGCTCGTTCGCCGCGGAGCCTGACGGCACCGGCCACGCCTACCTGCCGGATTCCGCGATGGCGCTGATCGCCGACTACCGGCACGCCGGCCCCGGCGCCGCCAACGGCGATGGCCCGGCAGGCAAGGAGGGCGTGGCAGGCGAGGGCGCGGCGGACGACACGGCCGGCTCGGCAGCCCCGGTCGGCGCCGACACGTCCGGATCGCACACCGACCTGCCCGGCTTCGACTCGGTGCCGGGCTTCGCCCCGGCCGCCGTCCCGACCGGGCGTGCCCGGCCGGCGCCTGGCCGGGCACGCTGGCGGCACCTGCTGCCGCAGGCTTACTGGGCCATCTGGGCGGCGGCGGCGGTCCTGCTGCTGGCCGCGGGGACCGGGCTCGGGATGCTGCTGCGCGGATCGGACGCGCTGGGGCCCGCCGCGCCTCCGCCGCCGCCGTGCGCGGGACAGCGACCATCCGGCACGCCGCAGGTCTGCGTCAGCCAGACCTACGGGGACGGCCTGACGGTCTACATCGTGCACGGCAGCGGTTACCCCCCGGAACGGCCGGTCACGATCAGCCTGGCCGGCGTGGGGCCCTCACCGGACCGGCCGGTGACCGACCGGCAGGGCATGTTCAGCTACGCGATCGACCAGGGACACTATTTCTTCCGCGGGCCGATCCCGCTGGGAAGGTACACGGCGGTCGTGACCGCTCCCGGTGAGCGCAGCGCCAGCGTCACGTTCCAGGTCGGCACGGGTCCGCCGCCTGGCCTGCCGCTCGGCCCGTAACTCCCGGCTCCACCACAGGTCCTCCTGCCTCGAGCACCACGCGGGATCAGACAGCAGGCCCAGGTCGGAGGCGGCGATCACGCCGTGCTCGATCAGCACCCGCACGGCGACCTCGTCCGACAGGCGGACGCCCGGGCCCGCGAGCCCGCGGTCGGTGATCTTGCGGCGCAGCACCTTGAGATGCTCGGCGACCCGCGCCGACAGCAGGTCACGGTACTCAGAGTCGGTGTCGAACCTGTCGAGCTCGTGATGCGCGCCGGTCGCCTCGAGCGCGGCCCTGGCGATCTCCGGAGTGCGCGGCAACGGCGACGTCGCGCTCGGGTCCAGCAGCCACGGCCGGCACCACATCAGCGCCACCAGGAACAGCTTGGTCATCGGGTCCAGGTAGAGCGGCAGCAGCGTGCCTTCGCTGTCAGCCGCTGCCTCGTCGGCGTCGGCCGGGCCCGCGGGCCGCCGCCGGTGCCGGCCGGGGACGGTCACCGCGATCTGCAGCCCGTCGTCGAGCATGGCGCGCGAGCCGACCGTGGCCGTTCCGGCGTGGACGAGCCAGCCGCCCGCGGGGTCGCCGTCGCCGTCCACCCGCGGCAGCCGGATCCGGTAGCCGTCACCCGCGACGTAGAGCGCGTGGGTGCGGCTGATGTTGGCGATCCAGGCGCCTTCCGCCGTGGCCGCGATCACGCCAGCACGCCGGGAGAGCCCCCTCCCGGCTGAAATGGCCAAGTCCACCTCCGGTCCTCTTCCGAACACCAGCTGGCTGCCGTCGGTGAGCCGGATAACCTGGCCGGACGCAGTGCTGACGTGCGCGGCCACCGAGCCAGTCTAGGCCCGGCGCCGCCGCGGGCGGCATCCCTGAGTTCGGGGATAGCGGCAGCCGCGCCGACGCGGTTAGCTCATGACGGGGCGCCGGGCACCGTGCTTGGGGAGCCACTCGTTGGGGTGGGGGGACCAGTACCGGGCGGGAGCGAGTGTCGACCTCGGTTCGACCCGGTATCACGGGTCATTCCGGTGTCCGGCGTCCCCACCGCCCGCGCCGCCTACGCGACGCGCAGGCGTTCCAGCCTGACTCGTTCCGGTGGCAGCAGGTGGGGATCGGCGAGCCGCTGCCGGACGGCGGCCGCCAGCCAGTCCCGGTCCACCGGGCCGGCCGCGGCCAGGAAAGACCTGGTGAACAGCGCCTGCACCGTCCGTACCGCCGTCGCGCTCAGACCCGTGGGCGGCACGGTGGAGAACCCCACGATCACCCAGGTCATCGCCACGTCGGCGACCGCAGGCCCGCGCGCGGCGCCTTCCCAGTCGATGATCCGCGGGCCGCCGGCCGTGAGGATCACGTTCTGCGGATGCAGGTCCCGGTGCAACAGCACCTGTGCCCCGTCCCCGTCGCCGAACGGCGCGGGGAGCCACCCCGGCGCCGGCACCGCGTGCACCACGGCGTGCAGCCGCGCCAGCAGCCTGGCGTGCCTCCGGAACGTCCACGGCCGGCGGCCTAGCACGGTGAGCATGGTCGGCCCGTCCGCCCGCTCCATCACGATGTCGCGCCCGGCGACGTCGAACACCTCGGGCACGGGCACCCCGTGCGCCCTGGCGTGCGCCATGACCTCGGCCTCCCCGGCCACCAGGTCCGCCGGCCGCCCGTCCCGGTACCGCCGCAGCACCCGCCCGTCCCCGGCCTCGTAAACATCCGCGCTCCGCCCAGCCGCGATGAGCCGCCCAGGCCCCGCCTCCGCCATGCCCCCGAGTCTCCCACCCCCACCCGCCCCGAACCACCCAGAACCCCTGCCCCGCGCTCCACCCCTGAAGCCAGCTCCGCGAGCCGGCACCCTCATTCCCGTAACACGAGCCGCTCCTGCCGCGCCCGGCCGCTTGGGTGCGATACCTAGGACCACTTTGTAGACGTCGTGACCACTTGTGACCGGTCACTCGGCCCGCAAAGTTGTCACCACATCTACAAAGCCAACGGAAGTGGCTGACGTGACCAATGGGAGTCGCCCCTGCCGCATTGTGCGCCCGTGGATCCCACTTTGCATACAGCGTGACCACTTGTGATCGGTCACTTGGCCTCATTAGTGGTCACCACGGCTGCAAACTCCACGGAGGTGGCGGATGTGGCTGATGGGAAAAGGGCGGGGCGGTCGAGCGGTGCGGGCAAGGTCAGGCGGCCTCGGGCGGTTCGGCGTTCTGCCGGATCGTGGCCAGGCTCTCGCGGATGGCTTGCCAGACGGGGGCCAGCGGTGCGCCTGCTGCCTGGTCGCCGCGGATTTCGCCGGCGGTGATGGCTTCGTCGCCGAGCGCGCGGAGCGCGGCCTGGGCCGTCACCAGGATCAGCGGGTCGGCAGCCTCGATCGTGACCTTGTCCTCGGTGATGCGGACGATCATGTGGCGCCGGCCTGCCTGTTCTGGCTGTTCGTCGGTGGTGCCCGCGATCTCCGCGGCGCGCAGCGCCTCCTTGGCCTGGTCGAGGTCCACGCCTAGGTTCTTCAGCGCCTGGGCGGCGGCGGACTCGGAGTCGGCGAGCGCGGCGAGCAGCAGGTGGTGCGAGCCGACGGGCTGTTCGCCGGCCAGCCTGGTGGCCTCGGTGAGCGTGACCTCGCCGGCCGGCGTGATTCGCAGCGCGGACACGAGCCCAGCCTCCTCACCGAAGCGCAACCGCGCCTCCTTCGGTGAGCCGGACACAGTGAGCCGCTGGCGCAGCCAGCGGAGCACGCTGTTGGCGGCTTCGTCCCCTGACTCGCCTTCTTCTTCGGCTTTCCCGGCAGGCACCGCGTCGAGCACCGCCATCCGGATCTCCATCAGGTCCGCGTGCTTCCGCATGATCTGGGCGGCCACGCCGTCGCTCTCCCTGATCAGGCCGAGCAGGATGTGCTCGGTGCCGATGTAGTTGTGGTGCAGCTGCAGCGCTTCGCGCAGCGACAGCTCCAGGGTCTTCTTCGCCCGTGGCGTGAACGGGATGTGCTTGCCCGGCGCTTGCTTGCCGGGGCCGATGAGCTCGGCGACCTCCTGCCTAGCGCCCTTCAGGGTGATGCCGTGGGCCTCGAGGACGCGGTAGGCGACGCCGGCGGGCTCGCCGAGCAGGCCGAGCAGGACGTGCTCGGTCCCGATGTAGTTGTGGTTCATCCGGCGCGCCTCTTCCTGGGCGAGGACGACTGTATGCCGCGCGTAGGCGGTGAATCGCTCGAACATGGAACTAGCGTGACCCTCTGTTCCCAACCCAGTCAATACCATGCTATTAGTAGGGTGAGTCGGTAATAGAGAGGGGAGCAGGCCATGGAGTGGGAGGACCGGCTCGACGAGTGGGAACTCGAGCTCGAGCTCGGCATGCGGATGGACGGGTCGGACTGGGTGACGCTCGAGCGGGCGGCCGCCGACACCGGCGTGTCCCGGGCGGCGCTGCGCAACTGGTATCGGACCGGCCAGATTCCGTCCCGGCTCGTCGACGGCCCGCACGGACCGCAGCGAGTGGTGCCGCTCGACGTGGTCGCCGAGCGCGCGGAGGCCTCGCCGCGGCTACGGCGCTCGGCCGAGCGGCGGCTCGCCGACGAGGCGCAGCTCGAGCTGCTCAGGCACCGCGTCGACCAGCTGGAGCTGCGCTTGGCCGCGCTGGAGCGCCGCCAGCGGCCTGACCCCGCGTCCTGAGCAACGGATGGTCGCGGAGTCAGCAGCGTACGTTCGGGCTAGATTTCTCCGAAAAGCCGGTCGCCAGCGTCACCGAGACCGGGGACGATGTACCCCTTGTCGTTCAGCCGTTCGTCGACGGCACCGGTAACCACCCGCACGAATTCGCCGGGGAACGCCTCGTCGACACGGGTCAGCCCCTCCGGTGCGGCGAGCAGGCAGATCGCGGTCACCGCCGCGGCGCCGCGGTCGCGGAGCATGCCGATCACCGTGATCAGCGTGCCGCCGGTGGCGAGCATCGGGTCGAGCACGAACACCTCGCGGCCGGTCAGGTCAACGGGCAGCCGGTTCGCGTACGTCGAGGCGACCAGTGACTCCTCGTCCCGCACCATGCCGACGAAGCCCACGCCGGCCTGCGGCAGCAGCCGGGTCATGCCGTCGAGCATGCCGATGCCCGCGCGCAGCACCGGGACGATCAGCGGCATGGGATCCGCCAGCTTGGCGCCGATGGCGGTGCCGACCGGCGTCTGGACGGTCACGTCGGCGAGGCGGACCTCGCGGGTCGCCTCGTAGGCGAGCAGGGTGACCAGCTCGTCGGTGAGCCTGCGGAAGGTGGCGGTGTCGGTGGCGGCGTCGCGGAGCAGGGTGAGCTTGTGCGTGACCAGCGGATGGTCGGCGAGCAGCGTGCGCATGGACAGCAAGTGTTGCAGGTGAGGCACCGAGATGTCAGGTGGCCCAGGGCCAGGGGGCAGCCCCCCATGCTGGATTACTCCCCCCCGGGAGTGACCGCCAGGTCCCGCTCGATGCGCTCCGCGGTGGCGAGCAGCGGGTGGAGCAGGTCGCGCACGATGCTCTCCAGGCTGCGCCGGCCCGCGTGCGTGGACACGTTGATGGCGGCGACCACCCTGCCGTCGCCGTTCCTGATCGGCGCGGCGAGCGAGCGCAGCCCCTCTTCCAGCTCCTGGTCCACCAGCGCCCAGCCGCGGCCCCGGATCTTGCGCAGCTCCTGCCGCAGCCCGCCCGGGCTTGTAATGGTGCGCCCGGTCAGGCCGTGCAGGCTGACAGCGGCCAGGTACCGCTCGAGCCAGTCCTCCGGCTGGGACGCGAGCAGCACCCGCCCCATCGACGTCGCGTAGGCGGGGAAGCGGGTGCCGACGCTGATCGTCATTGTCATGATCCGCTTGGTCGGGACGCGGGCAATGTAGACGACGTCTTCGCCGTCGAGTTCGGACACGGAGGAGGACTCGCGGACCTCCTCGACGAGCTCCTCCAGGTGCGGCATCGCGACCTCGGGGAGGGTCAGGCTAGACAGGTAGGCGTACCCGAGCTCGAGGATCTTGGGGCGCAGCGAGAACCGGCCGTCATTGTTGTGCATGTAGCCGAGGTGCACCAGGGTGTGCAGGAAGCGGCGGGCCGCCGCGCGGCTGAGCCCAGTGGCGGCCGCGACCTCTGAGAGGCTGAGGTTGGCGTGGTCGGCGTCGAAGGCCCGGATCACGGAAAGGCCGCGCTCGAGGGACTGGACGAAGTCGCCGTCCTGCTCCTCGATCGTCGGTTCATCCGTCATGGTTGGCCTCCCGCTGCCCCGGCGGCGCTCCCTGATCAGACGTGCCGCACGGGCGCTGGGCGGGGCGCCGGTGGTGGCGTAATTCGTCAGATGATAACAATCGTAGACAGCAGCCTGCCTGTTCGCTTCCTGAACTATCGTGCGTAGTACGGACCTAAGGGGTTTCAGTCAGATGCCTGTCACTTCGCGCACTCAAGTCGGAATAGTCGGGGCCGGCCCCGCTGGCCTGCTTCTTTCCCATTTGCTGGCGCTGGCCGGGGTGGATTCCGTCGTTGTCGAGAACAGGACGCGGGCGTACTGCGAGGCCCGCCAGCGAGCCGGGCTGCTGGAGGCCGGGACGGTGGAACTGCTGCGCTCGGTGGGGCTCGGGAAGCGGCTGGACGCCGAGGGCATCGAGCACGACGGGATTTACCTGCAGTTCGCCGGCGAGCGTCACAACTTGAACTTCCGTGAGCTGACCGGCGGGCGGTGGGTGACGGTCTACGCGCAGACCGAGATCGTCAAGGACCTGATCGCGGCCCGGCTGGCAGCCGGGGGAGCGATCGAGTTCGACTGCTCCGACGTTTCGGTGTCCGGCGTGACGTCGGACCGCCCGGTGCTGTCCTACACGGACTCATCGGGCGTCGCGCACGAGGTCTCGTGCGACGTGATCGCGGGCTGTGACGGGTTCCACGGCGTCTGCCGGCCGCTCATCCCTGACCTGTTGGTGTCGGAGCGGACCTATCCGTACGCGTGGCTGGGGATCTTGGCTAACGCCGCGCCCTCGACCGACGAGCTCATCTACTCCAGGCACGCCGACGGCTTCGCGCTGTACTCCATGCGCTCACCCGAGGTCTCCCGGCTGTACCTGCAGGTGGCGCCCGACGAGCCGCTGGAGCGGTGGCCGGACGACCGGATCTGGGCCGAGCTGCAGAAGCGGTTCGCGCTGGACGGGTGGTCGGTGTCCGAGGGACCGATCACCGACAAGTCGGTCACCGCGATGCGCAGCTTCGTCGCCGCGCCGATGCGGCACGGCCGGCTGTTCCTCGCCGGGGACGCGGCGCACATCGTGCCGCCGACCGGCGCCAAGGGCCTCAACCTCGCGCTGTCCGACGTGGTGGTGCTGGCGAACGCGCTGCGCGCGCTGCTGAAAGAGGGGTCGTGGGAGCTGGCCGACGCCTACTCCGACACCTGCCTGCGGAGGGTCTGGCGGTGCACCCACTTCTCCTGGTGGATGACCTCGATGCTGCACGTCACCCCGGGCTCGGACGCGTTCGAGTCGCAGCTCCAGCTGGCCCAGCTCAGCTACGTCACGTCCTCCCGCGCCGCGGCGCTGTCGCTGGCCGAGAACTACTCCGGGTACGAACCCGTCCGCTTCGAGCTCTGACGAGCCTGTTACTGCTGGTGACGGCGCGGGCGCAGCGCCCTGGCGAGCAGCGCCGACAGCGCGGCGGCCGTCCCGGTGCCGGTCAGCGCGAGGCCAAGCGGTCCCGCGGCCATCGGCTCGTCGAGCAGCTGCAGGGCCCGCAGCCGGTGCCTGAGCACGTGTACCTCGGCGCGGATCGCGCCGGCCAGGCTGCTGCCCGACCGGGACGTCCACCCTTCGGCCGCGTGCAGCTCCGTCAGCCTGCTGGTCAGCTCCTCGTAGCCGACCGGACCGTCGTGCAGCGTGGCGATCAGCAGGGCCGCCTCCCTGACGGCGGCCGTGAAGTCAGGATCGGGGCCGTCGTCAGGCCCGATCAGCGCGGCGGTCCCGATGTGCCAGCGCACCGCGGCGTCGTCGGCCATCAGCCGGCCGGTCCTGGTCAGCACCAGGCTGGTGCCGCTGCGCCGCACCGCGCCCATCTCGTGCTGGGCGAGCCCGCGCAGGGTGTGCAGCGGGTACACGTCGAGTTCCTGGTGCCGCTTGCCCGCGGCGCTCGCGGCCCCCGCCGCGCTTGCGGCGCCCGCGGCGCCAGGGCGGTTCGCCCCGCCGGGCGCGGTGCCCGGCGCAGTGCCCCAGCCGAACATCCCGGCCGCCTCGCCGACCAGCGCCGGCGCGATGTAGTGCCGTGCGGTCAGCCGCAGGCCGGCGTCGGCGTGGTGCAGCAGCCAGCGAAGGGTCGGCAGCGGCTCGCCGGGCAGCACCGGCGGCTCGAGCAGCCGCGGCACCACCCGCCGGGCCATCTGGGCGCGCTCGCCAGGGTGCCCGTGGGCCCACTCGTCGATGCGTTCGGCGCTGATCCTGCTGAGCCAGGTGTCGGTACCCGGTTCCCTGGTGGGCCTGGTCAGCCAGCGCTCGACGAGCCCGGCGCGCTTGGTCTTCCAGCCGCTGACGCCGACCCGCAGGTCTCCGGCGACCACCGCGAGCTCGATCGCGGCCGCGCAGGCGTCGTAGGCGGCGCGCTCCTGCTGGCCCATCGCAGAGCTCCAGGCGAGCAGGTCGGTGTCGGGCGGAGCGGCGTGCGAGGTGGCGAGCGCCTTGGAGTAGGCGGCGACGCCGTGGTCGTGGCCTTCGGCGTAGGCGGCGATGATCCGCTCGGTCTGCTCGGAAGCGCAAACGTCCCCGTAGCGCTCCATGCCGGCCAGCGTGAGCAGCCTGGCCAGTGCCCTCGCCACCGCGATGTGGCCGCTCGATGACGCCGGCCAGCTCGTCGGCAGCACGCACCACAGGAACTCCTGCAAGCGCAGCAGCGAGATCACCTCGAGGCCACCGCCTGATGTCAGCCAGCGGAGCGCGGCCTTCGCGTCCTCGGCTACCGCCGGGTCCTCGCGAGCGAGCGTCTGAAGTGCCTCCGCCTCATTCATCATGCGGCCAGTCTGCCCCACGAGGATCGGTCGCGGTAGACACGTTGCTGATTTGCCAGGTGATGTGCCGGTCGTGCACGACTAGCAGCTATATCGTGATATATGGCCACATCCCGACGGCCGATTAAGGCGGGGAACGTACGCCGTCCCGGGCGCCTTCGGGCATCATTGCTCGGGTGAGCGGCATTTACGACGAACCCGAGCTGTACCAGCTCGCCTGCGCCTATCGCGACGTCCCGACCGAGGTCACCGCACTGCTTGCCTGGTGCGGCGAGCACTCGCGAGAAGAGGTCCACTCGGTCCTCGAACTCGCCGCGGGCCCCGCCGAACACGCCCTTGAACTCGCCCGCCGCGGGCTGCGCGCCACGGCGCTGGACAAGTCCGCCGCGATGTGCGGGTTCGCGGCGGCGCGGGCCGAGGCCGCCGGGCTTGACCTCGGCGTGGTCGAGGCGGACATGCGGGACTTCAAGCTCCCGGACCGCTTCGATCTCGCGATCACCATGCTGAACTCGCTCTGCCACCTCTTCACCCTCGACGACCTGCTAGCCCACCTGGCCGCCGTGGCGGCGCACCTGCGGCCCGGCGGGCTCTACATCGCCGAGCTCGCGCACCCCGCCGACTACTTCGCGCCGGTGCCGCGGACGAGCAGCGAATGGACGATCGATCAGGAAGGCGTTCGCGCCGAGGTGCGGTGGGGCGGCGGCCAGGATCGGATCGACCCCGTGACGCAGATCACCAGGGAACACATGAGCATCACCGCTCACGACGCGGACGGGACGGTCCGCACGGTCGGCGACGTGGTGCCCAACCGGTTCTGGACCGCGACCGAGCTGACCGCCGCGCTCCGCCTCGACGGCAGCTTCACGGTCGCGGCCAGCTATGGCGACTTCGATGACAGCACGGGGCTGGCCGACCCGGCCGCGTGGCGGATGATCCTCGTCCTCCGCCGCGCCTAGCCGGGCCGGCCTGCGCCTCGCGCCAGTCGCCTACTCGACCGGGATCTCCTTGTTGATCAGCGACAGGTCAATGCCCTGCCGGGCGCGCACCGTGCGCGCCACGAGGAAGATCACCAGCGCGAGCACGTACATCGCGCCCATGTAGATCAGCGAGTCGTTGTTGTTGATGCCGTAGGCGGAGTTTGACAGCCACTCGTACAGGCAGAAGCCGATCAGCCCGATGGTCACCAGGCCGGCCGCGGGCACCACCGGCACCCCGAGTAGCCGAATCCGCGACGCTGGCGAGGCCCGCCACAGTTCCGGCTTGCGCCACGGCAGGATCACCACGGCGATGGCGCTGAACAGGTACGTCACCGCGATCACCAGCGTCGCGTCCAGGGTGTAGGTATGGAACGTCGAGTTGTAGGCGTACAGCGCGCCCAGCCCGACGGCGGGCAGCAGCATCAGCACCAGCGACCACACCGGCACCCGGCGCTTCTCCGACACCTGGGCCGCGCCGTCCGGCAGGATCCGGTCGAAGGCCGCGGCGAAGATCACCCGGGTCGAGGACAGGAACAGCGTCCCCACCCACCCGAAGAACCACAAGCTCATCAACAGGATCAAAATCACCTGGAACGCCGTATTGTGCACTAGCCAGCCGGCCAGCAGCACCGGGTACGGGAAGATCGGCAGTGCGTGTGCGGTGGGGATCCCGTACAGGGAGTCCACCCAGAGCACGTTCGCGGACTGATAGAACGACCACCCGAACGTCTTGAAGAACAGCGTCAGGAGGACCACCGACAGCAGCACCGTGGTCCACAGCCCGAAGAACATGCCGCTGAACACGCGCTTGAAGTCGCTCGCCCCGCGGACCTCGCCGTACAGCGTGGTGCCCCAGTTCGGCCACAGCAGGTAGAACATCAGCATCGGGACCAGCAGCAGCGACTGGCCGAACGCGCCCGCCACGCCGAACGCCGGCGCCGTGTACCCGACCGCCTTGCTGCCCGCGTCCGCGAGCGTGCCGCCGTATCCGTTCTTGATCCCGAACAGCTTGTCCGTCTCCGAGTTGAACGACGAGATGAAGGCCGCCTTGCTGGACACCAGCAGGATGATCACGATGATCGCGAACCCGATGAGCCCGCCGAGGAAGCACCACTTCTGCACCTGCGCGTACCCGGCCATGCCGAGCGAGACCAGCACGCCGGCTAGCGCGATCGTGATCAGCGTGACGACGAAGATGCCGTTGGAGGTGCCGAACCACGCCGCCCCGGACGAGCTGCCGAGCGTCGCCCACAGCGGCTGGAAGAACTCCCCCGCCAGCACCGAGCCGTAGATCGGTGCCCATAGCCAGAGGATGAACCACCATCCGGTGGCGGCCATCACGAAGCCGAGCCCGCTGCCGAACGGGAGGATGCGGCTCTGCCACACATAGTCGCCTCCCGCCCGCGGGATTGTGACGACAAGCCCGCTGTAGGCGAGGACGAGGAACGACACCCACACGCCCGAGAGCAGCACGGCGGTAAGCAGCTGCCCGCTCGGGAACGCGCCCTGGTAGGCGAACTCGACCAGACCCAACGTGATTACGTTGGTGGACAGGCAGGCGTAGATCATCGAATCGCGCACGGACCAGCCCCGGACCAGCCCGGTAGCGTTCCGCAGGAATAGCGCCGGTTTTTCGTCGCCGAGGGCGTCGGTGGCCATATGTTCTCCTACAAGGGGTTATAAATCAGTTGTTCCGAACGTACGTGTGATGACTCCCAGGCCCTATCCATAGCCATAGCAGTTTTAGCCGTTGACCAGGACGTACTTGATTTTGCCCTTCTTCTGGTTCAAATCGATGATGGCCGCCTGGAGCACGCCGTCGCTGTAAGAACTGCCGGGGTTAATCGCCAGGGTGCGGCCCACCCGCGCCACGCCGCGGCTTTCGTGAATGTGCCCGTGCACGGAAAGCGGCGGCTGGTACCGCTGCAGCGCTTCCCTGATCGCAGTGGAGCCCACCGGCTTCATGACCGCGCCGCCGTGCGTGGGCCGCATGTTCGCGTCGAGCGCGGGCGCCTCGTCGAGGCCGGTGCCGAACGGCGGGGCGTGGAAGTTGAAGATCGTCCGGCTCATGTCCGGAACGTGTTCGGCGACGGCGTCGATCTTCGCCGCGAGCTCGTCCTCCGGCGCCTCGCGGTGGGTGTTCCACGGGGTGGGGTTGGTCCAGCCCATCGACACCATGGACCAGCCGTCCAGGTCGAGGACCTTCCCCTCGGCGAACGTCACGCAGGGCGAGGCCTCGAGGATCGGGTCGATCTCGAAGATGTCGTCGTTGCCGCCGTTCAGGATGCAGGGGATGTCGCCGCCGTGCAGCTTGCCGTCCGCCATGTCCAGCCAGCGGTCCAGGGACCTGGTCATCTCCGTGTTGAACCGCTCGTCGATGGCCTGCTCGGTGCTGAGCGCGTCGAGCTCGTCGGGCGTGACGATCGCCGGGTAGGAGCCGCGGTCCCTGAGCTGCTTTTCGGCCGCCTCCAGCGCTTCGCGGTTCTCCAGGCGGCGCTTCTCGCCCCTGATGGTCACCTCCCAGTAGCCGTTGCGAGCCACGATCGGGACCATGATCTTGCCGGTGACGTCGCCGCCGAGCACCACCAGGTCGG
>Ga0070698_100004277_pt1 | contig 15702 bp, 13 predicted proteins | sample KBSK1502metaG_FD_65477 | JGI IMG/M metagenome (GOLD analysis project Ga0070698, IMG submission 65477) | Corn, switchgrass and miscanthus rhizosphere microbial communities from Kellogg Biological Station, Michigan, USA - KBS K1-50-2 metaG | ecosystem: Host-associated > Plants > Roots >...
CGATCACGATCTGACGCACGTCTCGCAGGTCGTGCGCGTCATGGCCAAGCGATACCAGGACGCCGTCGGCCCGTGGCGGGGGTACCTGAGGATCCTCGGCTAGCGCGAACGCCCATTGACAGCCCCGTCGGGGCCACGATACGCTCGCGTCACCCCTGAAAATAGATCTCCAGGAGGGTCTCGTGCAACATACGAAGCTCGCGCGGCTCGTGGTCTCCTCGTTCGCGGGGCTGATCGCCCTCGCATACCCACCGGCCGCGGGGCCGGCCGACACCACGGTGGTGGGCGGCACCGTGGTCATTCCCATCTCCGACGACAGCGCGGCGTTCGACGGCGACGCGGTGGGCGACGCCACTATCAAAGGCGGGATCGGGCTTCGCTCCAGCGGCGGCCAGATGTTGCAGCGCCTGCAGCGGGCCGTGCAGTCGGGACGCGCCCGCGTAACGGGCCGCCCGATCGCGGGCGAAGAGTCCCAGAACGAGGGCGATGACCGCGACGATGCGGTCAACGTCCAGGTGAACGACCCGACCCTCGACCACATCGTCACCTTCGACCCGAGCGTGGTCGTCACCCGGCCATTCGAGTTCTCCACGCAGAGCGAGACTTCGGCCGTCAAGGACGGCGAAAACGTCGTGGTGGGTTACAACTCCTCGGCCGGCTCGGAGGTCCAATTCTTCCCCGGTTTTGGCCTCGCCTTCACCCGCCTGCAGTTCAGCGCCTTCTCGACGTCGCACGACGGCGGGCATACGTGGACGAGCGGCTTCGTGCCGGCGGTCTCGAACGACGCGCCCTTCACCTTCGGCGATCCGTCCCTGGCGATCGATCGGCACGGAAACATCTTCTACGCGAGCCTGGGCACCGACGCGCAGGGCATCCACGGCACCCTCATCATCAACCGGAGCACCGACCACGGCTCGAGCTTCGACAGCGCCACCGTGGTCGCGGTGGACGACGGATCGGACAAGGAGTGGCTGGCCATCGGCCCGGACCCGACGGCGACCGGCCGCGACAACATCTACGTGACCTGGACGAGCTTCGTCCCGGGCGGCAGTCAGCTCTGGCTCGCGCGCAGCACGGATGGAGGCCTGACGTTCTCCAGCTCGCTGCTCTTCGCTCCGGTCGACGACGGCACGAACTCCTCCTTCATCCAGTTCTCCAACCCGGTGGTCGACGCGTCCACCGGCCGGCTGTACGTCCCGTTCCTGCACTTCAGCGACACGGACGCCGACAACGTGCGCGTGCTCGTTTCCGACGACGGCGGACAGACCTTCCACTTCCTCGCCTTCAACGTGCCGGGCGCGGTCGACGCGCACGCGTTCCCGAACGTCACCCCCGGCCTGCTCAACGACTGCAGGGGCGGCGGAATCCGCAACGTCCTCGTCGCCGGCGCCGATCAGGGGGGCGGCCGGTTCGGGCTGCCGCGCTTCAAGCAGGCGACGCGCCTCATCACCCAGCCCCACGCGGCGGCCGCGCGCGGGGTCTTCGCATTCGCGCTGAACAGCTCCACCAGCCCGATCTTCGGCGACCCGACGGCGGGCTCGGAGATCAACGTGGCCTTCTCGCCCGATGGCGGGCAGAGCTTCGCGCCGACCCTCCGCATCGCCGCCTCGACGGCCGCGGACCGACAACACGTGCACCCCTTCCTGGCGCTGTCGTCGGACGCGAAGAAGATCACCGTCAGCTACTACGTGCAGCAGGCCGACGCCCGCCTGCGCACCGACGTCGCGACCGTGAAGATCCAGAGAAACCGGTTGCGGCTCGACGACACGGCCCCGCTGAGCACGAGCGCCTTCGACCTGACGCCGAGCAACGTCGTCCGCTCGCCGACGGCGACCACCAACTACGACCGGACGATCGTGTCCTGCTACGACATCGGCGAGTATCAGACTCTCGCGCGGTCGCTCGGCGACGATGACGACGACGATGTCATCGCCGCCTGGGGCGACAACCGGCGCAACTGGACGTCGCCCCCGGGCTCGCCCGCCGCCGGCACGCACTCCCAGCCCGACGTCTTCTCCGCCAAGGTGGGGGGCGAGGACGTCAACGTCACGTCCGGTGCCCGGCCGTAGCCAGGTCCCGCCGCGCTCCTGGATTCGGCATGAAGACGCTGCTGGCCGCCGTCGCGGTCCTCGTGTTCGCCCCCGTGGCCCGAGCGCAGAGCTTCGCCGTCGGCACCGCGCGCGCCGAGCGCGGTCACGCCGCCACCGGCTACATCGAGGTCCCGGCGGCGGCCGATCCCGCCACCAGCATCCCGGTGGTCGTCGTCCACGGCGCCCGGCCCGGGCCGGTGCTCGCGATCGTGTCCGGCGCCCACGGGACCGAGTACGCCTCGATCATCGCCGTCGAGCGGCTCATCGGCGCGCTCGATCCCACGCAGATCTCCGGCACCGTCATCCTCGTGCCGCTCGTGAACCGGGCCTCGTTCGACCAGAAGGTCGTCCACGTCAACCCGGTCGACGGCAAGAGCATGAACCGTTTCTACCCCGGGCGGATCGACGGGTCGCAGACCGAGCGGGCCTCCTACCTCATCACGAAGGAGGTGGTCGAGCGGTGCGACCACCTGATCGACCTTCACGGCGGCGATCTCGACGAGAGCCTGCGGCCGTACAGCTACTGGACGACGACCGGGCGGGACGAGCAGGACCGCATCTCGAAGGAGATGGTGCTGGCCTTCGGGCTCGACCACATCATCGTCTCCGCCGACCGGCCCCCGGACCCGGCCGCGTCACGCTATCTCGAGAACACGGCCACGACCCGCGGCAAGCCCTCGATCACGGCCGAGGCCGGCCACGCGGGTACGGTCGAGCCCGAGGACGTGGACGCGCTCGTGCGCGGCTGCCTCGGCGTCCTGCACTACCTGAAGATGCTTCCGGGTGCGGCGGAGCCGGTGACGAGCCCGGTGTGGATCACGAGCGTGCTCACCGTCGCCAGCGACGAGGCCGGCATCTTCTATCCGCTCGTGAAGCGCGGAACCTACGTCGCCGCCGGCATGACGCTCGGGTACGTCACCGACTATTTCGGCAAGAAGGTCTTCGAGGCCAAGGCGCCGGCGGCGGGGGTGGTGCTCTACATCTGCAGCGTCCCGAGCATGGCCAAGGGCGGCACCATCGCCAACGTCGGCGTGGTGCGCCGCGAAAGCTAGGGGCGTCGGGGCACCTCCGCCACCCTCAGGCTCTCGCCGCCGCGCAGCACGCGGAAGGGCTGGCCGATGCGCGAGGCCTCGGCGACGAAGGCGTCCGGCGACGCGGTGTTGAACTCGAACATCTCGTAGTGGCACGGTACGACGACGCGGGCGCCGATGTCGCGGGCGAGCCGGGCCGCTTCGGGCCCGCTGAAGTTGCCGGGCACCCCGCGCGCGGGCGCGCGGCCGTTGATCGGCAGGAGGGCGACGTCGACCGCAAACGGGCGGAGCCGGTCGGCCTGGCCCGCGTAGGGCACACAGTCGCCCGCGTGATAGATCGCGAACGGCCCGAAACGCACCACGTAGCCCAGATGGCGGCCGCGTCCCCGCTCGTCGCGCTCGATCTCCTCGTGGGCCGCGGGAACGCCCGCGATGCGGAACCCGGCGGCGTCGACCTCCGCGCCGTCGTCGAGGCCCACCGGCCCCGCGGGATCGATCCCCAACCGGTCCGCCACGAAGCCGCGGTTCGCCTCGGGCACGACGAGGACGAGGTCGGGGTTCGCTTCGAGGAGCGGGCCGAGGGTCTCGGCGTCGAGATGATCGGTGTGGTTGTGGCTGGAGGTCACGACGTCGACGAACGCGAGCCGCGCCGGATCCACCACCCGCTCGGTCATGCGCACGTGCGGCCTGTCGGTCGCGGCGTATTTCCTCGTCAGCGCGTCCGACAGGTACGGGTCGAGGAGCAGGTGGCGGCTCCGCCATTGGACGAGGAAGCCGCTCTGGCCGAGCCACCACAGCCGGAAGCCCTCCGCCTCGCCGCGCGTCGCGGCGACGTCGGCGAGGAACGCGTCGTCCTGTTGCAGGGGGCGGATCACGAGCGCCGCTCGCGGCGGACCGCCGCCACGCCCGCGACGAGGTTCGCCAGCTTGGCGCGGGCGGCCCCACGGGCGGTCTGGCTGAGGCCGCAATCGGGCGCGAAGGCGAGCCGCTCCGCGGGCGCAAATCGGAGACAGGCGCGCACGCGCGCGGCGACCTCCTCCGCCGGCTCGACCCAGTAGCTCTTCACGTCGACGACACCGACCGCGACGTCCGCCACGGCCGCGATGTCCTTCAGCCGCTCGATCTCGGCGAACTCGCGGCTCGCCATCTCGAGGTGGACCTCGTCGACCTTCAGGCCGAGGAAGGCCGGAAAGAGCGGCGCATAGCGGCGAGGAGCGACCGCCCGCCCCTTGTAGTTTCCGAAGCAGAGGTGGGTGGACAGCCGCGTGCGGCCGAGGACCGCGGACGCCGTCCGGTTGAACAGGTCGACGAGGCGCGCCGGGTCCTCTCGGTGCGCGTAGCAGCTCATCGAAGGCTCGTCCACGCACACCTCGCGGCAGCCCGCGTCGACGAGCGCGGTCAGCTCGGCGCTCACGACCGGGGCGAGGGCCTCGGCCACGGCCCAGCGATCGGGATAGCCGCCGCCGGGGACGATGCGCCCGCTGAGCGTGTACGGCCCGGGCACGCTCGCCTTCAGCGTCGGCCCGGCGGGGGCGATCCGGCGCAGACGCGCGAACTCGGCCACCACCCCGAGACCGCGCGGGGCGCGCAGCTCGCCCGTGATCCGGTGGCGCCCGCGCTGGTCGTGGCCGGGAGGCCCGAGCCGCCGCTCCACGGCCGCGTCGCGGTCGATGCCCTCGAGGAACCCGTAGAAGGAGAGGTTGAAGTCGAGCCGGGTCTGCTCGCCGTCGGTGATCACGTCGAGGCCGGCCGCGACCTGGTCGCGGACGGCCGCGGCCACCGCGTCGTCCTGCAGCTCGGCAAGGTCGGCCGGCCCCATCTCGTCAAGGTGCCGCGCGGACAGCTCGGCCCAGCCCGGCAGCGGATAGCTGCCCACCACCGTCGTGCGGAGCGGGCGCTCCTTCAACTCGAATCCTCGCCGCTTCCGAGGCCGGCGTAGAGGCGCGCCATCCGCCGCGCGTGCTCGTCATAGGCAGACTCGAAGAGCGCTTCGGAAGCCTTCCCCCCGACCAGCGCCGGCGCGGTCAGGACCGTCGGCGGCCGGCCGGCCCGCGTCAGGCGGTCGGCCACCTCGGCCTTCAGGGCGTTGACGAGCAGGCACCCGCCCACGGTCGAGCCGGGCGAGACGGGCGTGGCGAGGCCGGGGACGTTGACCATCGCGTCGCCCGCCGGGGCGCCGGTGTCCAGGACAAGGTCGGCCACGTCGGGCAGCTTCACGCCTCGGGGATGGCGGCTCGGGCTCGCCTCGCAGTGGCGGCGGCTCACGATGGCCACCACCTTGAGGCCACGGGCGCGGAAGCCCTCCGCCATCTCCACGGACACCACGTTGCAGCCGCTGGACGAGACGACGAGCGCGGCGTCGGGCGGCTTCAGGTCGAAGTTGCGGAGGATGCGCTCCGCGAGGCCGGTGACGTTTTCCAGGAACATCGCCTGGCGCTGGCCGTTCGCGCCCACGACGGGCGTGTGGAACGTGAGAGCCAGCTCGACGATGGGGTTGAAGCCGGGAAAGGACCCGTAGCGGGGCCACATCTCCTCGACCATGATGCGACTGTGCCCGGAGCCGAAGACGTGGACCATGCGGTCGGCGAGGATCGCCTCCGCGAACCAGTCGGCCGCGCGGCGTATCTCGGGCTGCTGCGAGGCCACGCCCTCCACCAGGCCGAGACATTTCTCCAGATAGTCGGCGGCGGGGCCGGCGGCCGCGCCGGCGGCCTTCATCGCCCCCCGGGCGGCGCCGAGCGCGCCCGCGACGTCGCCGAGCGTCGCCGGCACCACGCGGACGCTCCGTCCCAGGGGCCGCCACTCGACGCGCTCGAGGAACTTCGCGAGCGGGTCGAAGAGCGCGGGGCCGGCCAGCGCGATGCCGCCCCCGAGGATCACCACCTCGGGGTCCACCGCGTTCACGATGGAGGCGACCGCGCACGCCAGCACCCACACCGATCGCAGCCAGATCTCGCTGGCCTCGGCATCGCCCGCGACGTGCGCCGCGACGAGGGCTCGCGTGTCCTGGAAGCGCCCCTGGCTGCGCTCGGCCACGGTGCCGTTGCCGATCGCGTGCTCGAGGCTCCCCGGCATCCCGGCGATGCTGGCGGGCCCGTCCGGGTCGAGGCAGATGTGGCCCAGGTGGCCGGCGCGGCCGCGGTGGCCCTCGACGAGGCGCCCCTCGCTCATGATCGCGCCGCCCACGCCCGTGCCCAGCGTGAGCAGCACCGCGTCGCGGCTGCTCGCGGCGGCGCCCTTCCAGGCCTCGCCCATGAGGGCGGCGTGCGCGTCGTTCAGCACCCGCACCGGCATGCCGGCCTCGAGAGCCTCCTCCCACACCAGCCCCTCGAGCCCGGCCAGCTTCCCCGGGGGCATGGATGCGACCGAGCGGCCGTCGCGGGCGGCGAGGCCGGGCGCGGCCACGCCGATCCACGAAGCGCGCTCGCCCCGACGCGACTCCAGGTCCTCGAGCAGCGCCCGCGCCACCGCGACGAACGCGCCCGTCTCGCCGCCGCGCGTGTGGCCGTCGACGCGGTCGAGGACGACCCCGTTCTCGGACACGCTCGCCGCCTTGACGTGCGTTCCGCCCACGTCCACGCCGATCGCGTAGCGCACCGCTATCCTGCCTCCGTGACCGACCAGCCGCCGTCCACCGCCAGCACCTGTCCCGTCACGAACCGCGACGCGTCGGACAGGAAGAACACCGCCGCCCCGTCCACGTCGGCGGGCGTGCCGGGCCGCCCGCCGTCGAGTGGCTGCTTGCGCGCGACGTAGGCCCGGATCGTCTCGTCGGAGACGGCGCGGCGGCTCATCGGCGTCTCGACGAGCCCGGGCGCGAGCGCATTGAACCGGATGCCCTCGGGGGCGTAGCGCGCCGCGGCGGCGCGAGTCAGGCCGATGACGGCCGCTTTCGCCGCCGCATACGCGTGGGTCCCGAAGTGGCGCGGCGAGAAGGAGTACGCGGAGACGGATGCCATGTTCAGGACGCTGCCGCCGCCGCCCTGGCGCAAGAGCTGCTCCACCGCCGCGCGGTTCGAGTAGAAGACCGACGTCAGGTTGAGGCGCAGCGTCTCGTCCCAGCCCGCGTCGCTCAGCTCGTGCAGCGCGGCGTCGCCGAAGGAACGGCCGCTGCCCCCCGCGACGTGGTACAGGGCATGGAAGGCGCCGAACTCCCGTACCGCTTGCCGCACCGCCTCGCGCGCCGGCCCCGGGTCGCGCGCGTCGCCGCGCACGATCCGCGCCCCGGGACCCAGCTCGCGCGCGAGCGACTCGGGCGTCTCGGGCGGTCCGACGCCGACCACCTTGGCTCCCTCCGCGAGACAGGCGCGCGCGGCCGACAGCCCCATGCCGCTCGTGGCGCCCACGATCACGACGACCTTTCCCGAAAGCGCGCCTGCGGCCACGGGGCAATGCTAGCAGGCCGATAATGGCGGCGCACCGGAGGAGGCAGACATGAGGCGCCGCGAGTTCGTGAAGGCGGGGGCGGCCCTGGGCGCCCTTCCGGCCTGGACGGTCCAGGCCCCGGCCCCGCGGCCGGCGGACCGTCTCGACCAGGGCCCTTTCACCATCGACCAGGACGAGGGCTGGTACACGATCGAGGCCGCGACCCCCGCGCCCGGCCCCGTGCGCAACTTCGGCCTCGGCCTGGTCGGCTACACGTGGGAGGAGAACGGTCCCGCGCTCGCGGTGCGGCGCGGCGGGCAGCCACTCGCACAGGCGGTCGAAGCGATCGCGGCGCTCCCCTTCGTGGACGTGCTCTACATCCGCTGCGACTGGCGCGACGTGCAGAGCCGGCCCGCGCGGCTGGATCTCGCGCCGGTGTGGGAGCTCACCCTCGATGCCGCGCGCCGCCACGGCCTGCGCGTCGCCTTCCGCGTCCAGTTGTCGAGCCCCGAGATACAGCCGGCGCGGCTCTCGCTCCCCGACTTCCTCCAGGAGAAGGTGCCGCGGGTGCCGATCGGCGCGCTGTCCCGCCGCGGCGGGACGCGGCTCGTCGAGCCCCGCTACGATCACCCCGAGTTCCAGCGCGCCTTCCGCGAGCTGAACGAGCTGCTCGCCGCGCGCTTCGACGGCGACCCGCTCGTCGAGTTCATGGACCTGATGATGTACGGCTTCTGGGGCGAGGGTCATACCTCGAACCTGCCCAGCCCCTTTTCCGACCCGGCGCTCGCCGAGCGGACCTTCGTCGACATGACCCGCTTCCAGATGGAGACATGGAAGAGGACACCGCTCGTCGTCAACACGCAGCCCGACATCTCCCGCGTGGGCAACGACGCGGTGCTGGACCTGGCGATGCGGGGCGGCTGCTGGCTGCGGTCGGACAGCGTGATCCTCGACGAGCCGATCCAGATCGACGAGCTGGCGAACCGTCCCCCGTGGCTGGCCGCGGTGATGGAGGATGGCTACTTCCGCCGATACGACACGACGGCAACGGGCTACACCGTCGACGCCGCCGGCGTGAGCGTGATCGACAAGACGATGCTGCACGCGCTCGACGTGGGCGCCAACTACTGGTCGCTGTGGACGGAGGCCGGAAACGTGTCCCGTTACCACGAAGCCCATCCCGAGGCTTTCCGCTCCTTGCAGTCTCGTCTCGGCTGGCGTGTGCGGCCGGCGTGGGTCTGGCAGCGCAAGCGCCGGGGCGCGACCGAGCTGGTGGTGGCCTTCGCCAACGACGGGGTCGCCGGAGTGCCCGGGACCCTCCACGTCTTCGCCGAGACGCCGGACGGGAATGTGCGCGTCGGCGGGAGCCTCGATGCCGGCCACCCTCACGCCGGCCGGCTGCGCCAGGCCTCGTTCGTCCTTCCCCGCGACTTCGCGGGGAGCACGGTCACGATGCGCGCGGAGATCGAGGTGAAGGGCGTGCGCCGGCCCGCGCGCTGGGCCTGCGCGCAGCCGGTGAACCCCGACGGCTCACTGACGGTGAAGCTGAAGGCCGCCGACGACCCGAGCTGGCGGAAGGGGATCTAGAGCCGCTGCTTCGACATCCCGCTCCACCGCTCCGCGACGTCCAGGTGGATGTCGAAGAGGTCGAGCAGCCGGCCCACGGTGTGGTTGACGAGGTCGTCGATCGTGCGCGGGTGATCGTAGAAGGCGGGGACGGTCGGGGAGACGATGGCTCCCATGCGCGTCAGCTTGAGCATGTTCTCGAGGTGGATCTCGCTGAGCGGCGCCTCGCGCACGGCGAGGACGAGGCGGCGGCGCTCCTTGAGGACGACGTCCGCCGCGCGGTGGACGAGGTTGTCGGCCTGCCCGTGGGCGACGGCCGCCAGCGTCCGCATGCTGCAGGGAACGATCGCCATCCCCAGCGTGATGAAGGAGCCGCTGGAGATCGCCGCTCCCTGGTCGGCGGCCGGGTAGGCGCGCGTGGCGAGCTTCTGCACCTCGGCGAGGCTGAACGGGGTCTCGTGCAGGAGCGTGCGGGCGCCCCACCGGCTCACGACGAGATGCGTCTCCACGTCCGTGTCGCGCAGCACCTGGAGCAGGCGCACGCCGTGGATCGTGCCCGTCGATCCGGTGATGGCGACGATGAGGCGCCGGGGCGTGGGCCGCGGCGGCTTCGCCCTGGCCACTACCGGCGGCCCAGGGTCTCCGCCGCGTGCACGGCGAACATCCACAGGCCGAGACCGGCGCTCGCGAGGCCGGCGGCCAGCTGCACGACGCGCTGGAGGGCGTCGAAGCGCCGCCGCAGGCTGTCCAGGGGCAGGCTGAGCAGCGCGGTGAGGGCGAGCATCGCCACGAGGGCGCCGAGGCCGAGCATCCCCACGTAGAGCAGGCCCTCGGCCGCCGTTCGCGCGGCGGCCACCGCCAGCAGGGCGACGCCGGCCGAGCCCGCGAGGCCGTGCACGAGGCCCACCGTGAAGGGACGCAGCCCTCCCTCGAAGAGGTGGCGATGATGGTGGGCCGCCTCGGTGTGAGCGTGCCCGGCGGCATGGGCGTGGAGGTGGACGTGGTCGTAGCCGTCGTGGGCGTGGCGGTGCGCGTGCACGCGGGCGCCCCGCACGGCGGCTCGCAGCGACCGCACGCCAAGGACGACGAGCATGACCGCGACGATCGTTTCCAGGCCTCCGGCCACCGCGTCGGACACGCTGAGCTTCAGGGCCAGCACGACCGCGCTGCCGGCCAGCAGCGTCACGGCATGGCCGAGGCCCCAGAAGCCGCCGATGAGCGACGTGCGGCGCCCGCCGCGGCGGTCGCTCACGAGCGCCGACACCGCGACCAGGTGGTCGGGGTCGAGGGCGTGGCGCAGGCCGAGAACGAAGCCGAGGCCGGCGGTGGTCAGGAGCGCGGTGTCCATTCCGCCCTCGATCCTACACCGGGGTGGACGCGCGCGCCCGGCAGGCGCATCATGCGGCCCATGATCCACGGGGAGCGCGTGCGCCTGCGGCGGGTGGAGCGGTCGGACCTGCCCCGTTACGTCGAGTGGCTGAACGATCCCGACGTGCGGGACCACCTCGCCCTCGTCCACCCCATCGGCCTCGCCGGCGAGGAGCAGTGGTTCGAGGCCACGCTGCGCGGCGAGCCGGCCTGCCAGCCGTTCGCGATCGACGCGCGCGGCGCCGACCTCCGGCCGGAGACGGCGGCCGAGCCGTGGGTGCACATCGGCAGCGCGGGCTTCCACGAGGTGGACTGGCGCAACCGGTCGGGCGAGCTGGGCCTCGTGATCGGGCGCAAGGACCTGTGGGGGCGCGGCTACGGCACGGAAGCCGTCCGCGTGCTCGCGCGCTGGGGCTTCCTCGAGCTGAACCTCCATCGCGTGCAGCTCAAGGTCTACGAAGACAACGCGCGCGCCATCCGCGCCTACGAGAAAGCGGGCTTCAAGGCCGAGGGCCGCTTGCGCCAGTCCCGCTTCCACGGGGGCGCCTACCGCGACACGCTGATAATGGGTCTACTGCGAGACGAGCTGAGTTAGGCGTTGCGCATCCACCACGTCGCCCTGCGCGTCGCCGATTGCTCCCGGGCGGCCGAGTTCTACTCGGGGCTGCTGGGCTTGCCCGAGCTGCGCCGCTTCGCCGCGGATGGCGGTGCGCGGGCGGTGTGGGTGCGTGCGGGCGATGGAGTCCTCATGCTCGAGCGCGCTCTCAAGGGCACGGGCGCGGAGACCGGATCGGGCCACGTCCTCGTCTTCGCGGTGAACGACCTGTCGGTCTGGGAAGCGCGGCTGCAGGAGGCCGGGATACCCATCGACGACCGCACGGCCTACACCCTGTACGTGCGGGACCCCGACGGCCACCGCGTCGGCCTCTCCGTCTATCGCTTCGACACCGCGGGCGCCTGAGATCCGTCCCTTTTCGGTCGTCGCTCGTGGGACGGCGCCGTCCCACAAGCGAACACCGCGGGGCCCCCCGCCGGACATTGCCTTCGGCGAAGCTGTTCAAGGAGAGCCACTTGACCAGCGGGAGCCCGCTGGCACGGCCTTTGGGATAGAGAGGTCCCGTGGACATCGCCCGCCCCGCCATCATCGCTCGCCAGAGGCGCACGCGCCGGATCACCTACGGCGCCGCCGGCGTCGTCGCCGTTCTCCTCATCACGCTCGGGTTGTCCCGTCTGAAGCCGGCCGCGCCCAGCGTCGACCGCGGCACGCTCGTCATCGACACCGTCAAGCGCGGCGGCATGCTGCGACAGGTGCGGGGACTGGGAACCCTCGTGCCGGAGGAGCTGCGCTGGATCCCGGCCGCCACCGAGGGGCGGGTGGAGCGGATCGTCGTCCAGCCCGGCAGCACGGTCAGCCCCGATACGGTGATCCTCGAGCTGAGCAACCCCGAGCTGGAGATGCAGGCTCTCGACGCCGAGTCGCAGCTGCGCGCCGCCGAGGCCCAGCACGCGGAGCTGAAGGTGCGGCTGGAGAGCCAGCACCTCGACCAGGAGGCGGCCGCGGCCAGCGTGCAGGCCGACTACGCGCAAGCACGGATGCGAGCGGATACCGACCAGCAGCTCGCGGAGCAGGGACTGGTGGCCGACCTCAACCGGAAGCTCTCGCGGGTGGCCGCGGACCAGCTCGAGAACCGGAACCGCATCGAGCAGCGGCGGCTGGCGATCGCGGGTGATTCGATCAAGGCCCAGCTCGCCGGGCAGCAGGCGCAGGTCGAGCAGAAGCGCGTGCTCGCCCGGCTGCGCCGCAGCCAGGTGAAGGCCCAGGCGGTGCGGGCCGGGATCGGCGGCATGCTGCAGCAGGTACCGGTGGAGGTGGGCCAGCGCGTCAGCCCGGGCACGATCCTGGCCAAGGTCGCGGAGCAGAACCGTCTGAAGGCGGTCATCAAGGTGGCCGAGACGCAGGCCAAGGACATCCAGATCGGGCAGGCGGCCAGCATCGACACCCGCAACGGAATCGTGGACGGCCGTGTCTCTCGCGTGGACCCCGCCGCGCAGAACGGCACCGTCACCGTGGACGTGGCCCTCACCTCCGAGCTGCCCAAGGGCGCACGGCCCGACCTCAGCGTCGACGGGACCGTCGAGCTGGAGCGGCTCGAGAACATCCTCTACGTGGGCCGGCCGGCGCAGGGCGGCCAGGGGCCGGGGCCGGTCGGCCTTTTCAAGCTCGAAGAGGGAGGAAGCACGGCCACGCGGGTGACGGTCCGCCTCGGCCGGACGTCCGTGAGCACGGTGGAGGTCGTGGGCGGGCTCAAGGAGGGCGATCAGGTGATCCTCTCCGACACCTCGGCCTACGACGCCGTCGACCGCATTCGTCTGAACTAGGAGGCACCCTTGAGCACAAGCCCGACCGCGCCGCCGCTGATCCGCCTGGAGAACCTGAGCAAGGTCTTCTACACGGACGAGGTCGAGACCCATGCGCTCGACGGGATCCACCTCGAGATCCAGAAGGGCGACTACGTGGCCATCGCGGGCCCGTCGGGCTGCGGCAAGTCGACGCTGCTCTCGATCCTCGGCTTGCTCGACTCGCCCACGGACGGGCTCTACCAGCTCAACGGCAATGCGGTCCAGGACCTCGACCTCGGTCAGCGGGCCCGCATCCGCAACCGCGAAATCGGCTTCATCTTCCAGAGCTTCAACCTCATCGGCGACCTCACCGTCTTCGAGAACGTCGAGCTGCCCCTGACCTACCGCGGCATGCGGGCCGCGGAGCGCCGCGAGCGCTCGCAGAAGGCCCTCGAGCGCGTGGGGATGGGCCACCGGGCCAAGCACCTGCCCAGCCAGCTCTCGGGCGGCCAGCAGCAGAGGGTGGCGGTCGCGCGCGCGCTCGTGGGCGAGCCGTCGATCCTCCTCGCCGACGAGCCGACCGGCAACCTCGACTCGCGCAACGGGGACGCGGTGATGGAGCTGCTGCGCGACCTCCACCGCAACGGCTCCACGATCTGCATGGTGACCCACGACCCGCGCTTCTCCCGGCATGCGGACCGCACGATCCACCTCTTCGACGGCCGCGTCGTGGACGAGAACGTCGAAGCGGCCGCGGGAGCCGGGGTGGCCTGAAGGGCCCCCCGGCGGTGCGCTCATGAACGGCTGGGCGCAGGACCTGCGCTACGCGTTTCGAGTGTTGCTGAAGAGCCCGGGTTTCACCGCCGTCGCCGTGCTCTCGCTTGCGCTGGGAATCGGCGCCACCACCGCGGCCTTCAGTGTGCTCAATGCCGCCCTCCTCCGTCCTTTGCCGGTCGCCGAGCCTCGGCGATTGGTGATGCTCGTGCCTCAAAGGCGGGGCGAGCGCTACATCCTCTTCAACCCCGTCTTTGAAGAGCTGCGCCGGAGGCAGCACGCGCTCTCGGGCATGTTCGCGGTCAGCGGCGCGCCGTTTCTCAAGGTGACGCTTGCCGGCGCCGCCGGTCCGACCTACGTTCGCGGCAGCCTCGTGTCCGGCAGCTATTTCTCGGTGCTGGGCCTCTCGCCCTCGCTCGGCCGATTGCTTTCGGAGGGTGACGACGAGATCGCCGGCACGCCGGGCAACTCCGGTTGTGCCGCCGTGATCAGCCATCGTTTCTGGATGCGGCAGTTCCAGGAGGACCCCGCCGTCGTCGGCCGCAGGCTGCGCGTACGCGACACGGAATGCACGATCGTCGGGGTGACCCCGGCCGGCTTCGACGGCCATCAGGCCGGCTACGCGGTCGACGTATGGGTGCCTTTGCGCGCCCTCACCGACCCGAAGCTGCTCGCCAGCCATGGCATGGCGTTCTTCGCGGGCGTGATGGGACGCCTGCGGAACGGCGCGACCGTGGGTCAGGCCGAAGCGGAGCTGACCTCGCTCTATCGACAGATCCAGGCCGGCGAGCCGGCCCCGCCGCCGAACTCGGGCGCGGCCCCCGTCCGGCCCGAGGACCTCCGAATGCATCTCGCGTCCGGCGCGCAGGGCCTGGACGCGGTCCGCAAACAGCTCGGTGAGCCCTTACGCATCGTCATGGCCATGGTCAGCCTGGTGTTGCTGATTGCGACGTTCAACGCCGCCAACCTGATGCTGGCGCACGGCGCCGCGCGAGCTCCGGAGCTGGCGACCCGCGTCGCGCTCGGCGCGGGCCGCGGTCGTCTCGTGCGCCAGCTTGCCACGGAGGGAGGCTTGCTGGCCGCGCTCGGCGGGCTGCTCGGCGTCGAGCCGGCCTCTATCGGCACTCCCGCGTTGGCCTCGCTGTTGTCGCTCGGCGACACGACGTTCGCGCTCGACATCGCGCCCGACGGCCGGGTGTTCGCCGTCGCCATCGCGGCCACGACGCTCGCCGCCCTGCTGGCCGGAATCCTCCCCGCCCTGCGCCTGAGCGAAACCACCCTGCAGGCCGGCATGGCGGCCCAACGGCGCGTCACGGGTCACGGGCAGCGGCTGACGCGCGTGCTCGTGGCCGCACAGTTGTCGTTGTCGCTCCTGCTCGTGACCGGCGCCGGCCTCCTTCTGCGCACCGTGGTGCGCATCGCTGGCGTCGACCCCGGCTTCCGACCGGCGCACGTGCTGCTTCTCGACGTCCGGGACGAGGCGCCCAGCGCGTCGTTCGGGGCCGTCGACCCGCCCGAGCAGAAGGCGCGGCGCGCCGCCCTCTACCGGACGCTCGAGGAGCGGTTGAACGCACTACCCGGCGTGCAGTCCGCGAGCCTGTCCTGGCTGGGCCTGTTCGGGGGCAGCGACCTCTGGCTGCCGCTGATCGACGCAGATGAACCCGACCCTCGCCCGTTGGCGCGCGTCGACTACGTGTCCGCTCGGTACTTCGACACCGTGGGCATGCAGCTCCTGCGTGGACGCGGCTTCAACGAGAGTGACCGTGAAGGCACCCCACGCGTGGCCGTGATCAACGAGGCGCTGGCCCGGGAGCGATTCGCGGGAGCCGAGGCGCTCGGCCGTCGCCTGGCGCTCGACTACCGGGGTGAGGAGAACGCTCCGTTCACGGTCGTCGGCGTCGTGCGCGATTCGAAGTACAACGACCTGCGAGAGGACCAGCCGCGGCCCATGATGTGGATGCCGCTCCCGCAGGCTCCGTTCCGCATCACCTCGGTGGCGCTGCGGGTCGCGCCCGGGGCGTCGGCGGCCGTCGCGCGTCAGGCGCCGGAGACCCTGGCTTCCGTGAACGCACAGATGATGGTGCGCCGGGTCACGAGCCTGTCGGCGCAGGTCCGCGAGACCACGGCCCGGGAGAGACTGCTCCTCGGACTCGCGTCGGGCTTCGGAG
>Ga0070698_100004278_pt1 | contig 15700 bp, 14 predicted proteins | sample KBSK1502metaG_FD_65477 | JGI IMG/M metagenome (GOLD analysis project Ga0070698, IMG submission 65477) | Corn, switchgrass and miscanthus rhizosphere microbial communities from Kellogg Biological Station, Michigan, USA - KBS K1-50-2 metaG | ecosystem: Host-associated > Plants > Roots >...
CTACGCGGAAACCTTGAGGAACTGCCGCTTTCCGGCCTGAACAAGCGCTCCCCGAAGCCGCTCCGACGGCAGCTCGACTTCGCGCACCGGCTCGCCGTCGATCTTGACCCCTCCCTGTTCGATTACCCGGCGCCAGTGACTGTTCGACTGGCCGAACTGCTCCTTCAGCAATTCGGGCAGATAGATGTCGCCGCCGTCAACACTCACCTCGGGGATGTCGGCGTCGTCCGGGGCCCGCCCCTCGCGGACCACGCGCGTGAAATGCTGCTCGCCGCGCTCGACCCCCTCCTCCCCGTGCGAGCGCCTGACGATGAAGCGCGCGAGCTCGAGTTTCGCCTCCAGCGGGTCGCCGGCGGGAGGCTCCCGTTCCATCACGAGCCGATACCACTCCGGCAGGAGCTCGTCGGGAATTCGCATTGTCCGCCCGAACTGTTCGTCCGGCGGCGCCGTCAACGGGATGTTGTTGCCGACAGAGGAGCTCATCTTCTGGCCGTCCCAGGAGACGAGCAGCGGTGTCGTCAACACGACCTGCGGCTCGAGGCCATAGGCCTCCATCACTTCACGGCCTGCCAGGAGGTTGTAGAGCTGGTCGGTGCCCCCCAGCTCGACGTCCGCTTCGACGGCCACCGAATCGTAGGCCTGCATCAACGGGTACAGCAGCTCGGAGACGGAGATCGGCTCGCCCGCCGCATAGCGTTTGGCGAAATCGTCGCGCTCGAGGAGCCGGGCCACGGTCAGGATCCGCGTCAAGCGCACGACGTCGGCAAAGCTCAGCTTCGAAAGCCACTCGCCGTTGTAACGCACCTCGAGATGCTCCGGGTCGTCGAGGATGATCGTCTTCGCCTGTTCGAGATAGCGCTGCGCGTTCTCGTCTATCTCCTCCTCGGAGAGGATCGGGCGCTCGGTCGAGCGACCGGATGGATCGCCGATCCGGGTCGTGTAGTCCCCGATGATCAGGACGCCCTTGTGACCTTCGTCCTGAAAGGCCCGCATGCGCTGTAGCGGGATCCCCCGACCAACATGGATGTCGGGCGAGGTGACGTCGATGCCGAGCTTGACTCGTAGCGGTCGGCCTTGGCCGAGCTTGCGCTCCAACTCCCCCGCGGGCAGAACGTCGACGGCGTTACGAGTGAGCTCGGCGACGCCCATGGGTGCGCCCACTCTACCGTTACAATCCCGCAGTTTTGTTGCGCCGACGACGTTCCGCAGTGGCGCGGCCCAAGGGCCGGCGCCGGATCCGGAAGCTTCGCCTCTTCGCACTGCTGGCCCTCCTGGCAGTGCTGGGCTTCGCTTCCTTCAGCGTCGGTCTGGTGACCGCGATCGCCAGCCAGATCCCGCTGCTCGACCCGAGCAGGATCCACAACCAGACGGACGGTTACATCTATGCAAGCAACGGCCGAGTGCTCTCGGTATTGCGAGGGTCCCAGAGCCGCATCCTGCTCCCTTCAGGCGAGATCTCGCCACTGATGAAGCAGGCGATCGTGGCGATCGAGGACAAGCGTTTCTACGAGCACCGCGGCGTCGATCTGCGCGGGATCCTGCGGGCCGTCCTGGCCGACATTCGCGGCGGTAGAGCGGTGCAGGGTGGGTCGACGATCACCCAGCAGTTCGTCAAGAACACCTACACGAACAATCAGCGATCGATCGCCCGGAAGCTGAAGGAGGCCGCCCTCGCATGGCAGCTCGAGCAGCGCTGGTCGAAGGACCGGATCCTGACCGCCTACCTGAACACGATCTACTTCGGCAACGGCGCATATGGCGTCGAGCAGGCCGCGCAAACCTACTTCCACCACGGCGCCGGGCCGGGCAAGCTGACTCTCGCCGAGGCAGCGCTCCTCGCGGGGATCCCGGAGGACCCGGCGGCCTACGACCCCGCCACGAACCAGAACGCGGCGCGCGAGCGCCGAAACCTCGTCCTCCGCCAGATGCTCGACCAGGGCGACATCACCCAGTACGACTACCAGCACGCGATCAGTCAGAGGATGCCGAATAGGCAACAGATCCAGCTGCCTGGCGATCAGGGCCCGGCGCAGTACTTCGCGAATTACGTCAAGCAGCAGCTCGTCGACCGGTACGGGTCGGGACGCGTGTTCGGCGGCGGGCTGAAGGTCTATACGACGATCGACCTGAACCTGCAGAGGATGGCGCGGAAGTCGATCGGGAAGTGGCTGACCAACGCGCAGGGACCGACCGCGGCGCTCGTCTCGATCGACCCGCGCGACGGACGCGTGCTGGCGATGTTCGGCGGCAACAACTTCCACAAGAGCCAGTTCAACCTGGCGGTCCAGGGGGACCGGCAGGCCGGCTCGTCGTTCAAGCCGTTCGTGCTTGCGACGGCCATGAAGGAGGGGGTCGCTCCGAGCACGACCTTCGTCTCCAAGCCGGTGACGATCAACGCGGGCGGACGCCTCTGGCAGGTCCACAACTACGAAGACTCGTATCTCGGCCCGATCAACATCACCCAGGCGACTGCGTACTCCGACAATGCCGTGTTCGCTCAGCTGACCCAGCTCGTCGGTCCGCAGAACATCGCCGACACGGCGAAGTCGCTGGGGATCACGACCAAGCTCCACCCTTTCTTCTCGATTGGGTTGGGCGCGCAGGGCGTCAACCCGCTCGAAATGGCGCGCGCCTTTTCGCCGTTCGCGAACGGCGGCAAGCGGATCGACGGAATGCGGTTCCGCAACGAGCCCCGCGTCGTCCTCAAGGTCGCAAACGACAAGGGCCGGACGATCGACGACAACGCCCCGCGCCCGGTTCAGGCTCTGTCTGAGGAAGACGCCGGAATCGTTACCTCGCTGCTCCAGAACGTGGTGAAGTACGGAACCGGCAAGGCGGCCGCGCTCTCGGGCGGACGGCCGGCGGCCGGTAAGACGGGCACGACCGAGAACTACGGCGACGCCTGGTTCGTCGGGTACACGCCGCAACTGGTGACCGCAGTCTGGGTCGGCTACCCGAACAGCGTGCGTCCGATGACCACGGAGTACCACGGGCTTCCGGTTGCGGGCGGAACGTTCCCGGCGCTGATCTGGAAGAGCTTCATGGAGCAGGCGTTGCCGTACCTGCACGACCCCCCACAGTCCTTCCCATCCGCTTCGATCCCCTACGCCTCTCCGAAGAACGTCACCTACCGCGACGGACGGCTGCAGCTCGACAACGGCTACTGCCGAAATACGGAGTCGGTCGAGTACTTCGGCGGCTCCGGCCCCACGCACACGGCTAACTGCCTGCCGAATGAGGTAGAGGTGCCGAACGTCGTCGGCGATCCGAAGGGCCGGGCGAAGGCGATTCTCGCCGGTCAGCCGCTTTCGACCCTCCTCGTCTACCGGCCGGCGGAGCCGCGCCAGCGCGTCGGGGTCGTGGTCAGGCAGTTTCCGGCGGGCGGGCATCTCTCGTCGGGGGCGCGGGTGACGCTCGTGCTGTCGAAGGCCCTGCACGGCGTCGTGCCGAATGTTGTCGGAATGACGATCGACCACGCGCGCAAGAAGTTGGAGCAGTTCAAGCTCGAGGTCACCGTCTCGCCGAGCGACGCACCGGGCTCAGCGCGGATCGTCGCCCAGGCGCCGCGCGCCGGCCGGGCTTCGGCGCCGGGGATGGGGATCACGCTGGCCGTAAAGTCCGGCTGAGGTAGCGCGAGCCCGCCAGGCCGTAACGCCACGGCAGGTCGGTCGCACGGCTGATCCCGACGCGCGGCCCGCGGACAACTTCAGGTTTCTCGGTGCGAGGCTCGAGCCGGAACGGCGGCCGGTCGAGAGCCAGTCCATCGTGGGCCCCGGTGATCGCAAGGGCCTGGCAAAGTCGGCCGGGGCCGGAGCACAGCCGGCGCTCGTCCTCGACGCCGCGCCTGCGACGCATGAGGCTCAGCTTGTGCGTCGGCTCGAGCGCCCTGATCAGAACGGCATCGGCGACGCCTTCGAGCTCGCAGACGAAGTTGACGCACCAGTGGATCCCGTACGAGCGGTAGACGTACGCGTGGCCAGGCGGCCCGAACATCGTGGCGTTCCGCTCGGTGCGTCCTCTGTAGCCGTGCGCGGCCGGGTCCTCGTGGTGGTAGGCCTCGACCTCGACGATCTTGCCGCCTACGCCGTCTACGAGGAACGTCGCCCCGATCAGCTCCTCCGCCACTTCGAGCACCGGGCGCGCAAAGAATGCACGTGGGATCACGGCCTGCCCTGCTTCGCGTCGTAGCGCAGCAACGAGGGGATCGCGAGTGCCAGCACGCCGCAGCCGGCGATACAGGCGAGCCCGCCGGAGACGATCGAGAACCGGATGCTCGTGAGCGCGGCCAGGACGCCTGCCTCGACGTTCCCGAGTGTCGGCGCTGCAGCGACCTGCGCGAACTCGATTCCGGTGATCCGGCCGCGCAGCTCGTCGGGGGTCGCGACCAGCACGATCGTGCTGCGGAGGACGGCGCTGACGAAGTCGGCCGCCCCGGCGACCGCGAGCAGCAGCAGGGCCAGCCAGAGAGCGGTCGCAAAGCCGAAGGCCACGAGCGCCGCTCCCCACGCTGCTGCTGCGATGACGACCCCGAGACCTTGCCTGCGGACGCGGGCGAGCGGGCCCGAGAAGATGGAGGCCAGCAGCGCGCCGGCGTACGGCGCCGCGTAGAGGAAGCCGACGGTCTTCGACCCGCCGCCGAAGTGCGCGCCGATCGCCGGGAAAAGGGCCATCGGCATCCCGAAGATCATCGCGTTCGTGTCGACCAGGAAGATCCCGAGCACAACCGACTGCCGCCGGACGAACCGGAAGCCGTCGATGATCGAGCGGAGGCTCGGCCGATCCGCCTCAGGCGAGGCCGGCAAAGCGGGCAGTAGCCAGATACTGGCCAGAGACGCCCCGAAGCTCGCGACGTCGATCAGGTACGTGCCGGTGAGGCCGACGGCGGCGATGATCAGTCCGCCGGCCGCCGGGCCCGCGACCGCGGCGAAATTCCCGTAGAGGCTCTCGAGGGCATTCGCCGCAACGAGCTGGTCCTCCGGGACGATCCGCGGCAACAGAGAACGCATCGAAGGCGTCCCGAAGCTGAAGACGAGCGTGCCGAGGAAGTCCAGCACGTAGAGCGCCCAGACCCGAGGCTGGGCGAGTGAAGCGTTGACCGCCAGCGCGACAGACACGAGCGCAAAGCCGATCTCGCTGTAGAGGAGGAGCCGCCGCCGGTCGACCGCATCCGCCACCGCGCCGCCCACGATCGGCGCGACCAGCAGCGGCACCAATGTGGTCAGGTAAAGCAGGCCGACGTAAAGCGTCGAGTGCGTGAGCTGGAAGAGCTGGTAGGGGACGGCGACCCACGTCACCTCGCCGGCGACGAACGAGATCGCCTGGCCGAAGAAGAGTCGGCGAAACGGCGGCGACGACCTGAGCGGCGTCAGGTCGATCGCGACGCGGCCGATGATGCCGCCGGCCCGCGGCGGCGCCGCCCCGACGGGCTCCTGCTCGAAAGGTGGCTCCTGCCCGCTCAGCTAAAAGAGCTGTTCGCTGTCGCCTGGTCTCGCGGTTGACTCGAGCAGCTTCCTGGCCCGGCGACCGAGGTCGTTGACGTCGACCCGACCCTGCTGGGTCTGCTCCGCGACCCGCTCGGCCAGATCGAGAGCCTGGTCGAGTAGCGGCGTGCCTCCCGCCGCCTGCCCCATCTCGTGCAGGATCGTCCGCTCGGTTCGGGAGGCCACGATCGGTTCATTGACCCCCTCGACCCAGACGAGGGTGCGGCGGCCGTGCCCGCGGCGGTCGTCGCGGATCGGCTCGATCGCATAGATCTTGTCGGCCCGTGCGTACTTGCCGAAACCGAGGAAGATCATTCGGTTCGCCTCCGCCACGGCCGTAGTATCGCGGGCCGGGCCGCGGAGGGTTTGGCGGAACGGCGCTCGTCGACGGCACAGACTCTGTTTCGCCAAACCCTCCTAAAAGCGGGCGAGCAGCTTGCCTGTCGGCTCGAACACGATCCGGCCGCGGAGTGACGTGCTGCGGGTGTTGTAGGCGTAGAAGAGCCCGGCCTCGGTCAGCCTTGCGCCGACGAGCGTCGCCGCCGCCCCTGACCGGAGCGGGAACGAGCGTCGCTCGCCATCGCTCAGACGAACCAGGACGAGGCTGTGCCGACCGCGCCGCAACGCAAGCTTGGAGGTGACATCAACGAGGCGGACCGCCGACACCGGCCCGAGCGGAAGCGACTTCAGCGCCGCGCCTGTGGCCGGGTCGTAGAGGTCGAGCGTCGACGTCCGCTCGATCGCCAGAGTCCTCGTGCTCAGCGCCACGGCGTTTGGCTCCGTGCCCGGAACGGTCGCGACCTGCGCTCCGCTCGCGGCGAGAACCGTCACGGCGCCGAGGGTCTCCACTGCCATCCAGCCGCCACCGACCGCCGCCAGCGGATAGGCAGCTGAGCCGCGCGTGGCGACGCTACGGCGCCCGGCCGCGATCCGGACGAGTTTTTGGTTCGTCACACGAAGTAGGGGATCGTTCTCTCCGCACTCCTGGTCGGCAGGCTTGTCACAGATTTGCGTCCAGCTGTTGTACGCGAGGAGCGAGCCACCTCCGAGGAGGTGTCCGACCCACGCTCCGGTCGGGTCGGCGCCGGCGCGATCGCCGTTGGTCGCGAAATCGATCTGCTTCCGGGTTCCTCTGAGCTTGGCAGCCATGACGATCATCTCGAGGTTGTTCCCACCGCCCTGCTCGATCCAGGCGACGCTACCGGCACCGATGGCGAGCTGGGTGACGCCATCTCCTCCGCAGCCCAGAATCCCGGGCTTCACCCGAGTCGACCTCGTCCCAGGCGCGTTCCACACGACGATTCGCCCGCAGCCCGGCTTGATCTGTGTCGTCACCGCAGCCCGGTTGCCGTCGGCCGCCAGCATGGTGATGTGTCCTCGGACCGAAAACACAGCGTCCGGACGCCCCGATGACTGCGCTGAGCCCGTCAGGCAGACGGCGATCAAGCTGACCGTCGCGAGTGCGGCCCAGCGGATCAGCCCGGCTTTGGCACGATTTGAAGCCATTACCCCACGACAGTAGGGGCCGCTTGTTGCGATTTCGTCAAGACAAATTGAGGACTAAAGCGAAGCCTGGAGCGCCTCGACGACGCGGTCCTGATCCGCCGGCTCGATCTGCGAGTAGAACGGCAGCGCGAGCGTACGGGAGCATGCGTCCTCTGCTACGGGGAACATGCCTTCGCGGAAGCCGTACTGCTCGCGCATGAACGGCTGCAGGTGAACGCAAGGAACGTATTCCGCGGTGCCGATGCCCTCCGCGCGGAGATTGGCCATCACGGCTTCACGGTCCAGCTCCGGCGCAAGCGTGACGACGTACACGAACCAGGATCGCGTGTGATCCGGGTCGTCGGCGAGCGGAGTCTGGACGCCGTCCACCCCTGCCAAGAGCTCGCCGTAGCGCGCAGCCGCGGCTGCCCGCAGCTCGAGGATCCGGTCGAGCTTCTCGAGCTGCGCGATTCCGATGGCGGCCTGGATGTCGGTCCAGCGGTAGTTGAAACCGAGCCGAACGTGGTCGAACCAGGCGCCGGTGTCGTAGGTGCGACCCTGGTTCCGGAGGCTGCGCAGTAGCTGCCACTCCTCCTCGGAGTGTGTGACGACCACTCCCCCCTCGCCCGTGGCGATCTGCTTGTTCGGATAGAAGCCGAAGACCGCCGACGGGCCGTGACCGCCGATTGGCGTGCCCTTGTACTCGGCACCCAGTGCCTCTGCCGAATCCTCGATCAGCGTGATCCCGCGCCGCTCGCACAGCGCCCGCAGCTCGTCCAGCTCACAGGGATAGCCGAACATGTCAACCGCGACGACTGCCTTCGTCCGCTCCGTGATCGCGTCTTCGACCGCTGCCGGATCGAGGTTCAGCGTCTGCGGATCGACGTCGGCGAAGACAGGGGTCGCGCCGTCGAAGATGAAGCAATTCGCCGAGGCGACGAACGAAACCGGCGAGGTGATCGCCTCGTCCCCCGGGCCGAGCCCGGCGATGTGACAGAGCAGATGCAGGCCCGCGGTGCCGCTCGAGACCGCAGCCGCATAGGGCGCCCCCACGCGCTCCGCGACCAGCTCTTCGAAACGGTCGATCGTCGGGCCAAGGGACAGACGACCCGAGCGCAGCACCTCGAGAACGAGCTCCTCCTCCCGCTCGTCGATCCAAGGTCGAGCGAGTGGTACCTCATTTCGAGTCGGCGAAGCCGGCTCGCGAGTCTCCCGAGCGGACCGAAGGGACAAACTAGGAACCCCGAAAATGTGTCAGCATTTTCCGGGTCTAAGCTTCGGCCGGCGTGCGCTCGGCGTACTCGAGCCACTGCGCCCAGCGCTCGCTGCGCCCGCGCACGGTGTCGAGATACGCCGCCTGGAGCTCGAGCGTGACGGCCCCGACGCCGAGCTGGACGTCGTCGACCTCGCGCAGCGGCGTGACCTCGGCCGCCGTGCCGCACATGAAGGCCTCGTCCGCCAGGTAGAGATCGGAGCGGATGAGGCTCTTCTCGACGACGCGGTAGCCGAGATCCTGTGCGATCTGGATCACGGTGTCGCGCGTGATTCCCGGCAGGATCGAGGTCGAGAGGTCCGGTGTGTAGATGACGCCGTCCTTGACTATGAAGACGTTCTCGCCCGAGCCGTCGGCCACGAAGCCTTCCGCCGTCAAGAGGATCGCCTCGTCGTAGCCGGCCCGGTTTGCCTCGGTCACGGCCAGCATCGAGTTCAGGTAGATGCCGGTCGCCTTGGCCACATGCGGGATCACGTTCGGGCCGATCCGCTGCCAGCTCGAGATCTTGGCGCGGATGCCTTTCGCGAGGCTGTCTTCGCCGAGGTAGGCGCCCCACGGCCAGCTCATGATCACGACGTCGACCGGATTGCCGACCGCCGACACGCCGAGCTCGCCGTAGCCGAAGAAAGCGATCGGCCGCAGGTAGCACTCGGGCAGGCCGTTCACCGCGATCAACTCGTGCGACGCGGCGCGCAGCTCCTCGATCGAGTAGCTCAGGTCCATCCCGAGCAGCCTCGCCGAATTGTCGAGCCGCTTCAGATGATCGGTGAGCCGGAAGACCGCGGTTCCGTTCGGCGTCTCATAGGCGCGGATTCCTTCGAACACTCCCGAGCCGTAGTGCAACCCGTGGGTGCCGACGTGGATCCGCGCGTCGTCCCACGCGACCAGCTCGCCGTTCATCCAGATCTTCTCGGTTTCACGCATGGGCGACCTCCTTCACCAAATGTTATGTGTGAGCCTCGACGGCGTCCATCGGTTGGGCCCGTGAGAGCCGCATCAGCTCGGCCGGTGCAAGCGCGGCCATGTGTTTTGTGGAGCCGGCGCCGATCCAGACGAGCGGGTGCTGGAGCAAGGAGCGGTCGAGAAAGACGGCCTCGACCTTGCGCAGCGGAAACGGCGCCACCGCGCCGGGCTCGAAGCCGGTCGCTTCTTGAACCTGTTCTGCGCCGGCGATCCGGACCGAAGGACAACCGGCCGCCTCCGCCACCTTGCTCCGGTCCGCCCGGCGGTCGCCCGGAACGAGCACGAGAATCGAGCGGCCGTCGCAGTCGAAGACGAGCGACTTGACGATCTGCGGTAGCTCGCAGCCGACAGCCTTCGCCGCATCCTCGGCTGTGGGCGTGCCTGTCGAGAACTCCTCGATGCGAGACTCGGCGCCGGAGTCGCGCAGAAACATGGCGACCCGCTCGACGGGCTCCGGCCAGGAGGGGTCGACCACGCCCAAAGGGTAGCCCGGGTCGTCTAATACACGCCCGGGACGAAGCGGCGGGGAGTCCGTTCCCGGTAATCCGAATAGCCGGGAAACCGCTCCTCGAGCCAGGCCTCTTCGACGCGGGCCTTGAGGTCGAAGACGACCACGAGTGCGGCCGTCGGGAGCAGGCCGAGCGGAGACTCGACGAGCGACCAGCCGAGCGCGATCAGCAGGACCGCGCCGTAGACGGGATGCCGAACCCGCCGGTATACGCCGGTGTCGGCGAGCATCGCTCCCTCGCGCGGGCGCGGGAAGACTGTCGTTGAGCGCGCGAGCAGAAGCGAGATCCCGGCTGTTGCAAGCAGTACCAACCCCGCCAGGATCAGCGCGAGCCCGATCACGACGAAGACCCCGGCGACCGAGTCCGGCCAGTACACGCCGGTCGCGGCCGAGACGCCGACCAGCACCATCAGCACAACCTGGACGGCGAACCAGCCCTCGCCCCGGCTGCCGAGCCTAGGTAAGCGAGATGAAGTGGGCGTCGTCGATCCCCTGCTCGCGCACCCGATCGATCAGCCCGGCCGGCGGCGGCGTGTCGAGGGAAAGCGCCATCAGCGCCTTGCCGCCGCGGCGCGTACGGGAGACGGCCATGTTCGCGATGTTGACCCCCGCCTCGCCGAACAGCGAGCCGATGCTTCCGATCACGCCGGGGACGTCGTCGTAGCGCAAGAACGCAAGGAGCGGCGCGAGCTCCATTTCCAGTTCGAAGCCGAGCGCGCTCACCAGCCAGAGCCGGTTGTCGTTGCCGATCGTCGTGCCCGCGACGCGTATCTCGTCGCCGTTCGAGCGGACGATCACGCGCACGAGATTCGTGAAGTCCCGGGAGGCACGGCGGCGTTCCTCGAGCACCTCGATCCCGCGCTCGGCCGCGATCAGAGGCGCGTTGACGTAGTTGACCGGCCTCTCAGCGCGACCCTGGAAGGCGCCGTTCAGAGCAGCGGCGGTCAACAGGCGCGTGTCGTAACCCGAGAGGCCTCCGTAGTAGGCGAGCTTGATCTGCTCGGCGCGGCCGCCTGCGAACTCCATCGCCAGCCGGCCTAGCTTCGCCGCGAGCGGGACGAACGGACCGAGCGCCTCCATGTCCTCCGCCCGAATGGCCGGGATGTTGACGGCGTTCGTAACGAGGGCGCCGTCGAGCGCCGCCGCCACCTGCTCGGCGACGATCAGGCCGGCCCGGTCCTGCGCCTCCTCGGTCGAGGCCGCGAGATGCGGGGTGACGACGACGTTGTCGAGCTCGAGCAGCGGGCCCGCATAAGGCTCCGTGGAGAAGACGTCGAGCGCGGCGGCGCCGACCTTGCCCGATTGCAGGGCCCCCAGCAAAGCGGTTTCGTCCACAAGCTCGCCACGAGCGGCGTTGATCAGGCGGACGCCGTCGCGCATCTGCTCGAACGCGGCCTGGCCGATCTGGCCCCGCGTCTCCTCGCTCAACGGAAGGTGCAAGGTCAGGAAGTCAGCGGCGCCGTAAACCTCCTCGGGGGTCTCGACGCGCTCGGCGCCGAGCTCGCGGAAGCGCTCCTTCGAAACGAACGGGTCGTAGGCGACGACGCGCATCCCGAGCCCCAGCGCTCGTCGCGCCACCTGCTGGCCGATCCGGCCGAATCCCAGCACGCCCAGGGTCTTGCCCTCGAGCTCGATGCCGCCGTAGCGGCCGCGCTCCCAGCGGCCCTGCTTGAGCGCGGCGTGCGCCTGCGGAATGTTTCGCGAAAGGGCGACCAGTAGGCCGATCGTATGCTCCGCCGCGGAGACGACGGTCGATTCCGGCGCATTCGCGACCACGATCCCACGGCGCGTGGCGGCATCGATATCGACGTTGTCGACGCCCACCCCGGCTCGCCCGATCACCTTTAGGCGGTCGGCTCGCTCGAGCACGTCAGCCGTCACCTTCGTCGCCGAGCGGATCACGATCGCGTCATAGACACCGATCTTCTCGGCGAGGTCGCCGTTCGGCTCGATGTCGACCTCGAAGCGCTCGCGCAAGAGCTCGACGCCAGCCTCGGCGATTGGCTCGGTGATCAGAATCCGCGTCACACGCGGGCGCGCTCGTCGTAGACCTCGAGCGCCCTGGTAACCGCAACGCCACGCTCGATCTCGGCGCCCAGGTCTGCCAGCACGAGCTCGGCCGCCGCGAGGGCGGTCGTGATGTCGAAGACGTCGAAGTACCCGATATGTCCGATCCGGAAGATCTTGCCCTTCAGCACGCCCTGGCCGTTGGCGATTGTGATTCCGAAGCGGTTGCGGAGATCCCGGACGAGCTCGGTGGCGTCGATGCCGTCCGGCGAGCGGATCGCAGTGACGACGGCTGAGCGGTCCTCATCGGGCGAGAAGAGCTCGAGCCCCATTGCCTTGGCGCCCTCACGGCAGGCGCGGCCGAGACGCACATGCCGTTCGAAGGTCGCGTCGAGGCCGGCGTCGAGCAGCAGGCCAAGCGCGACATCGAGTCCGGCGACGAGCGAGACCGGCGGCGTGAAGGGTGCGTCCAACGACGCCTGCGCCTTGCGTGTCCGCTCCCAGTCGAAGTAGAAACGCGGCGACTCGCCACGGGCGGCCCAGGCCTGCTCCGAGACCGCGGCCATGGCCAGCCCCGGCGGGGTCATCAAGGCTTTCTGGGAGCCGGACACGACGACGTCCAGGCGCCAGGCGTCGGTCTCCAGTGGGACAGCTCCGAGGCTCGAGACGGCGTCGACGACGCTGAGCGCGCCGTGCTCGTTCACGACTCCCGCGATCGCCTGGAGATCGCACACGACGCCGGTCGATGTTTCCGAATGGGTCACGAACACAGCCTTCGCGCCGCCGAGCTCCGTGAGCCGCGCAGCGACGTCGTCGGCCGCCGGGATTTCGCCCCAGGAGTACTCGAGTGTCTCGAGCTCGACCCCGTACGCTGACGCGATCGCCTGCCAGCGCTCGCCGAAATGGCCGGCAGAGACGACGAGGACTCGCTCGCCCGGCGAGCACAGGTTCGCCACCGCAGATTCCATCGCCCCGGTTCCGGCGGCGCCGAAGAGCAGCACGTCCCGCTCGGTGCGGAAGACGTCGCGCAGGCGTACGAGCGTGCGCTCGTAGACAGGCCTGAAGTCGGGTCCGCGATGGTGGACGACCGGCTGGGAGATAGCGGCGAGAACCTCCGGTGGCACCGGCGTCGGTCCCGGTGTCAGCAGGTGCCGCTTGTCGCTCATTGTGCGCTGAGCCTAGCTCAGCGATCGGCGACTAGCGGAGCGCCGGAACAGGGTCGACGGCGGCCCCGCGCACACGCACCTCGAAATGGAGGTGCGGCCCAGTCGACTCGCCGCTCGTGCCGACGCGGCCGACCCGTGTCCCGGTCACGACGGACTGGCCGAAGCGGACCAAGATCGTCGACAGATGGGCGTACATCGAGACCACCCCGGCGCCATGGGCGATCTCGACGAGATTGCCGTAACCGCCGGGGTCGTAGCCAGTAAAAATCACTCGTCCGGGCCCAGCCGCGCCGACCGGTGTCCCGGTCGCCGCCGGCAGGTCGATTCCCGGATGGAAGCCTGTGCCGCGCGGGCCAAACGGGCTGCCGATCGGCGCCTGCAACGGCCAGGCCAATACGATCGGAGAAAGCGGGAGCGGCGCGCGGAGCGCGCGAAAGGTACCCGGGCCGGCGATGCCGTCCGGTGTCAGGTGCGCCCAGCGCTGGAACTTGATCAGGGCCCGCTCGGTATGCCGCCCGAAGCCGCCGTCGAACGTGGCATTCGGAAACCCGTGCCATGCGAGGGCGAACTGCAGCTCAGCCACATCCCAGCCTGTCATTCCCGGTGCAAGCGAGCGCGAGCCGAGCACGTGTCTCGCGAAGCGCCCGAAAGCTCGGCGCGTTTTTGGGCCGACGACGCCATCGGGCGTAAGCCCGTGCTTGCGCTGGAAGCGGATCACGGCCGCGGTCGTCCTGCCTCCGATGATCCCGTCGACCGGCCCCTGGTACACGTGATGGTGCCGCAGCGTCACCTGCAGCGCAGCGACAGCCGGTCGGCCGGCGGCATGAGCCGGAGGCGCCGTCGCTAGGAAGACGCCGGCCGCAAGCGCCGCTGCAACCTTGATGTCGCCGAGACGTGGCATCACTCGAACGAGGGATCGGCCGGTTTCGTGAAATCTTTAGTCTCGGCTCGTTTTTTCGCTATTGCAAGCGGGGCAAGCAGCGGCGTCGGCGCGCTACCGAACGCGCTCGCCGAGATCCGGATCGGCGGCGAGCGCGTTCTGCAGAAAGCCCTAGGACTCGTCGGACTTGTAGAGACCGACCAAGTGCCCTTCCGGGTCGGTGAACATCGCGAAGGTGACCATCTCCATCTCGGTCACCGGAACAACGGTCTTGCCGCCTGCGCCCTCGATCTTGTCGAGCGAGGCTTGTGGATCCGGGACGCCCACATAAAACGTCGCATGGCCTGGCCCGCCCTGCGCCTGGCCGATGCCGCCGCCGATTCCGGTCTGGGAATCGTCGGTCATCCCGTAGTTCATCTCGGGTGACGGGACGTTGAACTTCCAGCCGAAGACGTCACCGTAGAAGCTCCGTAGCTTCTCTCCGTCCTGCCCGACCACCTCGAACCAGCCGACACGATTCGCCATCTTCCCTCCTCGCGACCCCGTGGTTTCCCTCTCATTACCGGAGACGAACGGCGGCTGCCCTTTTCGACGTCGCTCGCGCAGCCGGGCAGAAGAATCGTAACGGCTGGGCTTTACAGCTGGAATTGGACGGACGCCCCGGCAAAGCCGGGACATCCTCCAGGTCGGTGTCGCAAGCGAGCCTCAGATTTCGAGCTTCTCGAGCAGGCGCTGGCTGACGACCTTTGGGTTCGCCTTGCCCCCGGTCTCGCGCATCACAAGGCCGACGAAGAATCCGAGCAGCCCTTTCTTGCCCGCCCGGTAAGCCTCGACCTGCTCCGCGTTCTCGCTGAGGATCCGGTCGATCACGGGGTCGAGAGCCGATGCGTCGGCCACCGTGCGCTCCTGCAGATACTCGTCCGCCGAGAAGTCGTCGCCCGCGCTCGCCGCGACCGCGGCATCGAAAGCCTCGCGCGGGATCTCGTCGCGCTCTCGTAGCACCTTCGCCAGCTCCGCACCGTTTACGCGCGCTGGATCGACTTCGTGCCGTGTGACGTCGTTGAGCACGAACGTCGCGGCCGGCTTCGGCTCGATTCCGGCCTCGCAGAGTGACTCGAACAAACTGACCCGCGCAGGCTCCGTGTTCAGCGCTTCGGCATCGCGAAGCTCGAGCCCCGCGGCGAGCAGGCGCTCCAGCCGCGCGGCAGGCAACTCCGGCAGCGTCGCCCTCAGCTCGTCGAGCGACCATTCGAGCAGCGGCTCGACCGGCACGAGGTCCGGCTCCGGGAAGTAGCGGTAGTCCTGGGCCTCCTCCTTGGACCGAAGCGGGGGTGCGTCCTCGCGATTCGGGTCGAAATGAAGCGTCTCCTGTTCGACCTGTCCACCGGACTCGTAGAGCGCAACCTGGCGCTCGATCTCACGCTCGATCCCGCGCGCCGCGAAGGCGAACGAGTTCATGTTCTTGAGCTCGGTTCGCGTCCGCAGCTCGTCGGCTCCCGCCGGCCGGACGCTCACGTTGACGTCGAAGCGGAGGGACCCCTTTTCCATCTCGGCGTCGGAGATCCCGAGCTCGACGACTGTCTGTCGCAAGAGCTGCAGGAAACGGCGCGCCTGCTCGGCGGTGCGGATGTCCGGCTCGGTCACGATCTCGACGAGCGGCGTGCCGGCGCGATTGAAGTCGATCAGGGACGCCGTCGCACCGTGGATCCGGCCTTCGGCGCCGCCGACGTGAAGCGTCTTGGCGGCGTCCTCCTCGAGATGGGCGCGCGTGATCCCGATCTCGGCTCCGCCGCCGGGGCCCGGGAGACGAAGCCGGCCATTCAAGCACAGGGGCTCGTCGTACTGGGAGATCTGGTAGCCCTTGGGATTGTCCGGGTAGAAGTAGTTCTTGCGATGAAAGATCGCCCGCTCGGCGATCTCGCAGCCCAGCGCGAGCCC
>Ga0070698_100004279_pt1 | contig 15698 bp, 15 predicted proteins | sample KBSK1502metaG_FD_65477 | JGI IMG/M metagenome (GOLD analysis project Ga0070698, IMG submission 65477) | Corn, switchgrass and miscanthus rhizosphere microbial communities from Kellogg Biological Station, Michigan, USA - KBS K1-50-2 metaG | ecosystem: Host-associated > Plants > Roots >...
ATGGCGAATGCTCTCCGAGTGGGCGGGGTGAATCTCATGGATGGACCTTCATTTGACTCACCGCACATCCCATTTGGTGGCGTCAAGCGGAGTGGCGTAGGCCGCGAAGGAGTCCGCTACGCCATTCATGAGATGACCAATCTGAAGACGATCACCATCCCGCAGACATGGTAGGGAGGGCAACGCAAGGACGAGGAGGAATTCCTGAATGAGTGTCAGTACCGCGCCGGTCACAGTCTCGAGAGGCCTGGAGGGAGTGGTCGTTGCCGAAACTTCGATCTGCGACGTGAACGGCCAGCTCGGAACGTATCGCTATCGACAGTACGACGCGATCGAACTGGCCGAACGTCTGGGCCTTGAAGAGGTCTGGCATCTGCTCTTTTTCGGCAGCCTGCCTACCCGGCAGGAACTCGATCAGTTTCTCGGTCAGCTGCGCTCGTTGCGACAGCTTCCTTACCAGCTCTCTGGCCCTGTCATCAGGGCAGCAGCGGCTGGCGCCGGGGATCCAATGCATGCGGTCCGAAGTGCCACGTCCTTGCTCGCTCAGACGATGGACTTCGGACCGGCGACCGAGTCCGACCCACAAGAGCTTCGTAAGCAGACCATTCAAATCAGCGCCCTCCTCCCCACCCTGGTCGCCGCTGTACATCGCCTTCGAAACGGACTTCAACCCATCGATCCCGACCCTGCGCTGCCGCAAGCCGCAAATTTCCTTTACATGCTGGACGGACGGGTCCCGCCAGCGTCCAATGCTCGGAAGCTCGAGCAGTACATGATCATCACCGCCGATCACGGTATGGGCGCCGCCACGTTCGCGGCGCGCGTCATCACTTCAACAGGAGCCGACGTTGGCTCAGCCGTAACCGGAGCACTGGGTGCGTTCGCCGGTCCGCTGCACGGTGGAGCGCCAAGCCGAGTGCTCGACATGCTGGATTCAATCGGAGCGCGCGACAGAGTGGACCCTTATCTGCGAGACCTCATCTCACAGGGTGGACGGGTCATGGGATTCGGTCATCGGGTCTACAAGACGCGTGATCCGCGTGCGCTTATGTTGCAGCGGCTGGTCGAGGAATTGGGCTGCGAGAGGCTGGAGTTCGCGAGACACGTTGAACTCCGAGCGCTCGAGCTACTGGCTGAGTTGAAGCCCGCGTCGAGGCTGTGTACGAACGTCGAGTTCTACGCCGCGCTGCTCCTCGAAGAGGTAGGCATCCCGCGTGAGCTGTTCACCGCGACATTTGCCGCCGGCAGGATTGCCGGCTGGAGCGCGCATATCCTCGAACAGGCTGCGGAGAATCGACTGATCCGACCGTCGACACTCTTCCTTGGATCAGATCTGGAGCGGGTGCCGCAGGGAGGACGGTCGCAGCCGTGAGTAACGTTGTGCGTGATCGCAGCGGACCGATGACGCTCAAGGATCTGGCGGACCTCATGGTGGATCCGAGCACCGGTAACGCTGCGGTGTTGCAAGCGATCCAGGCCCAGGCCCTCGACCTGCACGAAGCTCGCATCGAAGATTGGAAGGAAGGGAAGATAGCCGAAACGCCGGAAAGGCTGCTGACCGTGTCAGCGCCTGGCGCAGACGTTAGAAGCGGCGTCCGGCTCACCGACACGACGCGAATCATCTGGGTGCTCGCCGGTCGGATCGTGTACTCCGAGTACAAAGGGACAGGGTCGGCGCCGAAGCCCGTCCTCACGCGAACCGTTGGGCTTGGACAACAGGTGATGATTGAGCCGGGAAAGCTCCACTCGATACGACGTCACACGTCGAACGACGAAGCGCTGATCCTCGACTGCCGTCTATGGAACCCCCACCGACAGCCCGACGATGAGGAGACAGTTCCTCTCAGTTCTCTGGCCGAGGATCCAGATGACTACTACTACGAATACGACGAGTGCTACGGGACGGTCTATCGAGAGGGAGCGCCTCTTTGGGAGACGGCTGAGCCGAATGCGCCTCTGGTCCGGTTTCTGGATCAGTTCTCAGGGCGGCTGGGCCGCAAGGTCATAGACCTCGGCTGCGGTGAGGGAAGGGACAGCATCTATCTCGCACAGCGCGGTTTTGACGTGGTTGGCATCGACGTCTCGCGCGCAGCCCTTGATAAGGCAAGAGACCGGGTCCGCGCGCTCTCATTGACGTGCACGTTCCTTGAATGGGACGTCCTTTACCTCGAAAGCCTCCCCGGCAAGCCTTTCGACTTCGCAATCAACATGGGCTGCCTGCACATGCTCAGCAGTCCGGAACATCGAAAGCGTCATCTGAACGGCGTGTTCCAGATCCTCAAGCCAGGCGGTCTATTTCTGGTGGCCCACTGCAGGCAGGAATGGCTCAAGGGGTTCTATTCGGTACCGCACTACGAAGAGATTGGGCCGGCCGTCACCGGCCGAGTCGTCTCTCGGCGGATCCGGCTCGCGACTGGAGGCGTGAAGTGGATCGACCTGCCCACGACGCACTTCAAGGAGTCGTCCGAGGACGATCTGACGGGAGAGTTGGCAGAAGCCGGATTGGCAGCCACTCCCTACGCCGTATTCTCCGACGAGGCCTTCGGTAACACGGCCGTCCTCGTAGCGACGAGGCTTGCCTAGGTGGCGCGGCAGGTTGCCATGGTCCCTGGCGCTCCCCCACTAAGCCTCCTTCAAGGCCTCAGCTCATTCGTCGCCGCGAGTTCACCGGCGTATCTGGGGCGGGAAACGCTGCGAGATTTGAAGATGCGAATCCTCGATTCGCTGGGGTGCGCGATCGGAGCGCAATCTGCAGAAGTCGTGCGCGCTGTTCGCGCGCAAGTCGAGAATTTCGGCGGGAGGCCCGTCGCAAGCCTTATAGGTGGTGGTCAGACCTCCCCCGCGCATGCGGCTCTCTACAACGGCGCGCTCATTCGCTATCTCGACTTCAATGACTCCTACCTGGCTGCCGGCGAGACGTCGCATCCCAGCGATTGCCTGGGAGCGGTGCTTGCGGCAGCCGAGTATCGCAATGCCGGCGGCGATGAGCTGCTGACAGCGCTGGCCGTCGCGTATGAAGTGCAGTGCCGGCTGTCGGACGTGGCCCCGGTCCGCCACCGAGGCTTCGATCACACGACGCTCGTGGCTTATGCAGCCGCCGCCGGTGTGGCTCGTGCTCTGGCGCTTGATGAGCAGCACACGGCGAACGCGATCGCCATCGCAGGAACCGCGCTGAACGCTCTTCGCGTGACCCGTACCGACGCGCTATCTCACTGGAAGGGTCTTGCAGCCCCGTTCGCAGCGTTTGGGGCAACGTGGGCAGCGTTCTTAGCCGCGCGCGGCATCACGGGACCCCCCGGCGTGCTGGATGGACGAAAAGGATTCGCCGAGTCCATAGCGGGCCCGTTCCACATCGACTGGTCGACCGGCAAGCTTGATAGCGTTCGTCTTACTGCAGTCAAGAAGTTCAACGCGGAAGTCCATGCCCAGTCCGCGATCGAAGCGCTCATTGAGCTTAGTAGCGAGCACCGACTTGCACCGGACGACATCCTGAGCGTGGACATCGCGACCTTCGATGTCGCCTACAACATAATCGGAGGCGGTGACGACGGGTGCAAGACTGTGGTCAAGACGAAGGAGGACGCGGACCATTCGCTGCCCTACCTCGCTGCAGTCGCTCTGCTAGATGGCAGGGTGCTGCCGAAGCAGTTTGACCCCAGCCGAATCGTCAGCGAGGACGTGCAGAGTCTTCTCAGCCGGGTGACCGTGTACGCCAAGCCGGACTTTACCAGGCGGTTTCCGAAGGAGCATTGCTGCCGCGTGAGAGTGCACCTGCGCAACGGGAGCTTTCTCGAATGCTCCAAACAGGACTATGAAGGAATGCCCAGCCGGCCGATGAGTTGGGCCGCAGTAGAAGAGAAATTCGAGGGACTTGCGGACCCAGTTGCGAGCCCGAACCTCCGAAGCGAGCTTATCGACGCGGTCAGGCATCTCGAACACATCAAGACATCCGAGCTGACGTCACTGCTCTCGCGGGTCCGGACAAACTGAGTGGCGGCAGAGGTGGAACACCAGCTCCCCGGCAGTATCGCTGTCGTCGAGCTGAACTCCCGCTTCCGCCGATGGCGCGAGGAAGAGGTCCACCGCCTCAGACTGCGCAGAGATAGAGCCACCTCCCGGCACCGTCAACGGCCGCACCTGAAGCACGCGCTCGCCGGAAATAGCCAGCGGCTATCGACTGGTCGCGAGAAGGCGAACCCGGCGGCCCCTTCAACACGCATCGGCGAGTACGGCGAAGGCGTCCAATAGGTGTTCGCAGTTGTCGAGGACCACCGGTCGGTCTGAAACTGACAAGGGGCGCTGACACTGGTGTCTCCAAACCAGCGAGAGGAGGACCAGGTGACCGAGAAGGAGTTACCAGGAATGCGGCCAGGCGTCTGGCCATCATCCGCCACGGCCAAGAGGTCAGCCACAACGTCGCCCTGACGTGCCGGTATTACGGCATCTCCCGGGATGTCTTTTACAAATGGCAGCGACGCCTGGATAGGTTCGGCGTCGACGGGCTGCGCGACCGATCCTGCCGTCCCCACGCCAGCCCAAGCGCCACGCCGGAGGAGACCGTCGGCAAGATCCTCTACCTCCGTCAGCACTACCACTTCGGACCGTACAAGATTGCGATGTACCTCCAGCGCTACCACGACATCCAGATCAGCGTGTCCGGCGTCTGGCGAATCCTCAAGCGCCTCGACCTGAGTCGGCTACCCAGCTCGCAGCGCTACAAACGCCACGCCGACCGCTGGAAGAGGTACGAGAAGCCTCAGCCCGGGCATCGGGTTCAGGTCGACGTCAAGTTCATCGCCCCGATCGCCGGCACGCGCAAGAAGCACTACCAGTTCACCGCCATCGACGACTGCACCCGGCTCCGCGTGCTCCGGATCTACGACCGACTCAATCAGAAGGTGGCCATCCAGTTCATCGACTAGTGCTCCAGCGCTTGCCCTTCCACGTCGAGCTGATCCAGACCGACAACGGGTCAGAGTTTCAGGCGGCTTTCCACTGGCACGTCCTGGATCGCGGCATCCAACACGTCTACATCAAGCCGGCCACGCCAAGGCTGAATGGCAAGGTGGAGCGGTCGCATCGAATCGACGACGAGGAGTTCTACCGCATGCTCGAGGGTGTGGTCGTCGACAACACACAACTCTTCAACGTCAGGCTGCAGGAGTGGGAGCACTTCTACAATTTCGAACGCCCCCACGGTGGGCTCGGTGGCCAGACGCCCTACGAGCGACTCCGCGAGCGAACCCAGGCGCCAGCTGTCAGCGGTCAGCGTCAGTCGAACAGAGGACCACCGGTCGGGAGTCGAACCCTTGGCCACGGTCGTGATCAAGGGAGCCCCGCAATGCCTGAACTCGAACTCATAGCAGATCCGTAGAAGTCGAGGGTCTCCGGTCCCGTCTACAAGCCTGCGATGCCCGAGCGGTCTCCGCCGCGCGCGTCCTCTATTAATGTGACGCCTGGAGAGCCGCGTGGACCTTGATGCTAACGATAAGCCAGAGCTATCGGGAGCAATACATCTAGTCCGCCGCGAATCCATTTAGACTCCACGGCGTCATTGTGTCTCGCTGCTTTGGCGCATCTGATCTAATTTCTGAACCGGACACCTTTGCTCAAACACTGTGAGGTCTGCCACCAGTGCGCAGTTGTGACCGGGTGTAGATGCGCCTCGCCGCATATCATCTGACGACGGTGCGGCTCGACTTAGCCGGCCGCAAACGCTCGGCGTCAGATGAGGTCGTTCAGCGCCTGTGCGATCGAGATTCGATCGGGAGTCGAACCTCCTTGGCGCCCAACTCGCTGTCCCCTAGCAGGCTCATTGGAGTAATTGGAGTCCTCTGCCATTTGCCTTCTGACCACTTCTCAACTACAGAGCCCGGATCGTCCAAGTCACCCCTGACGCGAAACATCGCGCCAGTCCTGATCCTGAAGACGTGCTCAGCACCCATAGCCTAATTCTAAAGTGACCGTCCAACGGTCCGAGCTAGATTCGGCACGACACCATCCTATAAACCCCAACGACAGAGCCGCAAGAGATACTCGTGACTTCGTCTCGAGGGTGCAGCTGCCCCGAGTGAATTAGTTTGGCCACCCCCGAGTCAGTCTTCACCACACCCTGGGACTCGGATGATCCAATGGATTTTAGCCACGCATGCGATATCCAGTTTACTGATAGTCCTGAGGGGGCAATCGCCGAGCTTTTGGAGCGGGCTAGAACTGCCGCTCCGTGGATCGTAGAACGGTTGCAACGGGAATTTGCGCCCGAGGCGGTGCGCTGGCGCATCAAGCGTGCGGATCGGGTCGCTGAGAAGACCGAGGACCGCAGAATCGTCATGCCCGAATACTCCCCAGCCCAGATGAACGACCTGCTAGGCGTCAGAGTCATCGTTGCCTCATGGAGCGAGGCCGCGGGCACAATCGCCCGCGCCGTTCGTGCTCTGGACGGAACCGATTGCACCGTAGCCAATTCACTCTTGGTACCCCAGATCCCAACGGGCTATCGTGCGATTACGGCGACCATCAGGGCCGGCAATGGCTATGTCTTTCAACTCGAAGTTATGACTACCTCAGCAGAAGACATCATCGAGGGTGTTTCCCATCCCGTTTATGTGCGGCGTCGCACTCTCGACGTCGAGATCGCAAGGGCGCGAACCCGAGGAGAGGAGCCTGACGGTCTCATCCAGGAATATCGCACCCTGTATCGCCAAGAGTTGGACTACAACCAGCAAATCGCGCGTGAAGTGCTGGATGAGATCGACCGTGTCCAGCGTCAGGAACAGGAGTGACCCCGATTAGCCGACGATAACTATTCGGGTCAGTGGAGGGGACAGAAGCTACCCGGACCGACTGCTTAGAACCGCATGCTACCCGTTCGAAGTGCAGTCAAACCAAGAGGCTGTGGCCACGAAACGAAGCTGTTCGAGATCAAGAGCTTGACGACAATTGCCGCCCCCAGGTCCTTAACAGGCGCCTGCTCCACCGTTGAGCTACTCCGGAACGGTCCCCCGAATTCTAGGTGGTGAACTCGTTTGGCCGTCCAATGCCGCCCTATACCGGCAGTTATCTACTGCCCGCGACGGTGTGCTACTGGCTGCCCCATAAAGAATCGGTCGGGTCGACTCGCCCGTTCCGAACTGAACAGGCTGCAACCCTCATACTCGCCCAATGGGCGGGGTGCCCCTGGTCGACGCCGGCCCCGAACTGATCGAGCGGGAGCAGGAGTCCGCTCTCCTGGACGCGCTGGTAGATGGTCTTCGCGATGGCGGGGGAGCATTTGTGGTCCGGGGGGAGGCCGGTATCGGAAAGTCGGTGCTGCTCCAACGAGTGCGCCGGCGAGCGGAAGCGCAGGGTGCCCGACCGCTGGTCACCGTGGGAGTCGAATCAGAAGCCGAGTTAGCTTTTGCGGGCCTGCACCAACTCCTACGTCCGGTCATCGGAGCGCTGGCCCAGTTGCCCGAGTCGCAGCGGGAAACACTCAAGGCCGCACTCGGTTTGGGCGTCGACTTCCAGCCCGATCCTTACCGCGTTGCGATTGCGGCTTTTCACCTCATCTGCGAAGTAGCTGACTCGGTACCGCTGGTTCTGATCGTCGACGACGCGCACTGGCTTGACCGGTCCACCCTGAGCGTGATTGCCTTCATTGGCCGCCGGCTGGAAGCCGAGCACGTTGCACTCGTCGCCGCGATCAGGAGTGGGCAGTCGACACCGCTGGACGATGCTCGCCTACCATCCGTCGATCTCGAGCGCTTGAGCGCATCTGCGGCCGCACGCTTGCTGGATCGCACGGCGCCGGAGCTGCATCCGGTCTTGCGCGCGAGGGTTCTTGCAGAATCGTCCGGAAACCCCCTGGCGCTCGTCGAGCTGGCGCGCAGCATGGCGCGATCGGGCGAGCAGCTTTCGCCGCCGTCCACGACCTTGACGGCTCGGCTCGAGCGCGCGTTCGCAAGCAGGCTGCGCGACCTCACCCCGGACTCTCTGGCCGCCCTCCTCGCAGCAGCGCTCGACAGTCGAGCGTCGCTGAACGAGATCACGCGATCCAGTGGACAGAGCCTTGAATCTCTCCAGCCCGCTGTTGATGGGGGCCTGGTCGAGATCGCCGACGACGGAGTGCACTTCCGACACCCGCTGATCCGCTCAGCTGTCCGTCAAGCGGCCTCCGCCCAGCAAGTTCTTGAGATGTACCGAGCTCTCGCTGAGGTCGTCGCCGATCCGGAGCGTCAGCTCTGGCACCGCGCGATGGCTGCCAAGGAACCCGACGAGAACATCGCCTCGGCGCTCGAAGAGCACGCACGCCTGGCCGCCGCGCGAGGCGCTGTGACGGTAGCGGGCGCGGCCCTCGAGCGCGCGGCTGCGTTGACCGCGGATCCTCGACGCAAGGGAGCACGCCTTGTGGCCGCCGCGGAGATCGCCTACGAGCTCGGTCTCGTCGCCAGCGCTCGCCGGCTGGTCGATGAGGCGACGTCGTTTGATCTCAGCGCGCGCGATGCAGCGCGGGTTGCGTGGTTCCGTCAGATCCTCAGCGGCAGCGTCTGGTTCGAGTCTGGTGCGGCGAGAACCTTCGTCACGATCGCCGAACAGCTGCGCGATGGCGGCGACGCTGACATGGCTTTGCGTTCATTGGTGCCGATCGCACATCGGTGCTGGTGGACGCGTACGAAATCCAGGACGCGGGGGTATCTCGTCGAGGCCGCCCTGGCCATGGGGATGGCGGACGATGACCCGCGGGTGCTGGCGGTCGTCGGTCTTGCCCATCCCGAAGAGACAGGGCCGACGATCCTGAAACGAGTCTCGCGGATGCGATTGCACGAGATGACCGATCCGATAGCAGCCATGTATGTGGGGATCGCCGCCGAGAAGGCCGGCGATTTCGCGACCGGGGCGCGGTTTCTGGCTTCTGCGATCGACGGCCTCCGTGAGCAGGTGCGGTTGGTACCATTGACGCAAGCTCTGGTGCACTACGCGTGGGCCGCAATCCATGCCGGCGAGTGGCCGGCGGCCGCTGCGGCAGCCCACGAGGCAGCCGGCCTTGCGCGCGACACGACCCAGCCTCAGTACGGGCTCACCGGAGAGCTTGTTGGCGCTCTGGCGACGGCGCTGCGCGGAACCGAGCCAGACATCGAATCAGTTCTCGCTGAACCCACGCGGGCGCTGATTGCAATGAAGGCCGGGCCACTGCTCGCGACCGCGCAGCTTGCCCGGGGCGCCGCAGCCGTCGGCGATGGGCGGCACGAGGACGCGTTCCAACACCTGTGGTCCGTTTTCGACGAGACCGACTCGGCATTCCACCGCTTCATGCGCTGGCCGGCGTTGCTGGACCTCGCCGAAGCCGCGGCCGGCAGCGGCCAGGCCGCGCGCCTCACCGACGTGATCCGGGACCTCGAAGCAATCTCCGCGCATTCAGGGCCGCCGATCCTCCGCCTCAACCTGGCGTGTGCGAGGCCACTCCTGGCCGCGGACGATCAGGCGGAGCCCTTGTTCGCCGCGGCGCTCGCCCAGGACTTGGCAGGCTACCCGTTCCTTCGAGCCAGAACGCTGTTCTCGTTCGGTCGCTGGTTGCGACGGCGACGGCGCAGCGCCGAATCGCGGTCGCCGCTGAGGGAGAGCGTGGCACTCTTCGATGCGCTGGGCGCCGCGGCCTGGAGCAGGCGAGCTCGACAGGAGCTGCGCGCCACCGGAGAGAAGGTTGGCCGGCGTGCGCCCGACCTCCGCGACCGCCTGACCGCGCAGGAGCTCCAGATCGCTCAACTCGCCGCTGGGGGTATGACCAACCGTGAGATCGCGGAACGCCTGTTCCTGTCCCCGCGAACAATCGGCGGCCACCTCTATCGAATATTTCCGAAGCTGGAGATCACCTCGCGCGCCCAGTTGCGCGACGCGTTTGCGGACCGGGTGGGCGATTGAAAACGAGTCGATTGACTCATGCGAAGAAGCTGGCTCGGCGCGGACGATCTTCAGCATGAGTGACAAACCGAACGTTGTGCTGGTCCACGGCGCCTGGGCGGATGGTTCGAGCTGGAGCGAGGTGATCGGGTCGTTGCAGGCGTCAGGATTTACGGTCACCGCGCCCCAGTTCCCCGAGACTTCGCTTGCCGCTGACGTCGGCCGCCTGCGCCAGGTCCTGCGGCGCCAGACTGGGCCGACGATCGTAGCCGGCCACTCCTACGGCGGGCAGATCATGACGGCGCTGGGCACCGATGCGCCGAACGTTGTGGCGCTCGTCTATGTCGCCGCCTTCGGCCTCGACAAGGGCGAATCGCTTGGCGGACTGCTCAGTGGAGGCCCTCCAACGCCGGCGCTGGCCCATCTGATCGTCGATGAGCAGGCTTTCGCCTGGCTGCCCGAGGAGGACTTCGTGACCCACTTCGCATCTGACGTCGAGAGCAGCCGCTCGAAAGTCATGTACGCGGTTCAGCAAGGGCTATCGATGAGCACCTTTGAGGACGTGATGGGAGTGCCGGCGTGGAAGTCGCTTCCCTCCTGGTATCTCGTGGCGACCAACGACGAGGCGATCCCGCCAGATGTCGAGCGCATGTTCGCCAAGCGGATGGGGGCGAACACGATCGAAGTGAGCTCCAGCCACCTCGCGATGGTGTCCCATCCGGCCGAGGTTGTGAGGTTGATCGAGGCCGCAGCGAACGTGGCCGCGGCCGTCAAGTACTAGGAGAAGAACCCATGCCAATGATCGACGTCTATGCCACGGACGGTACCTTCGCGAATCCAAAGGCCCTCGCGCGCGACCTGGCGTCCACGTTGATGAAGATCGAACAGGTTCCGGACATTCCTATGTTTCGCAAGAACACCGCGGCATTCATCCATGACCTTCCGGATGGCGCGCTCTCGAACGTCGAAGGAGACGGCAACTACGTCAGGGTGCAGGTGCTTACCAACGCGGGGGCGCTCAACCGTGAGAAACAGGTTGCCGTAGTCAAGCAGTTCACCGACCTGGTCGCAGCTGCCGCCGGCGATCCCTCGCTCGTGGGGCGGACGTGGGTGCTCCTCACGGAAGCAATTGAAGGTGGGTGGGGACTTGCTGGGCATGCCAACACCAACCCGGAACTCGTCGACGCCGCCCGGGCGCAGATCGCCGAACTTCAGCGCGCAAAGGCCTCTGGAGCATGAACTAAAACGTGCTGGGTCCATCGAGCGCTTGACTTCGTCGGGAAAAAGAAGTGGCCCCAGCGAACCCGTCTGGCTTGCGCCTTCGAATCCACCGGAGCCGCAATGATCATCGCACCCAGACCATGAGTGTCAACATGGGAATTGTCGCCAGGCGAGGATTTATAGCCGGCGCTGCAGGGCAGGCGTTAGGAACGGCCAGACGCCGACGTCTCCGTCCACTGACAACCGCGCGGCCCTTATGCCCTGATTACGTCGGCGGCTGTTGGGGCCCCGCCGGGGAGCTTGACCGCCACGCCCGCGTCAGACGAGTGCCTCGAGTGACGAGAACCAGCATGTTCACGACTTCGTCGGCGTCCGGGTAGCGTCCTGACATGTAGCCCAATGCGAGCACTTCGGTGGCCGCGATGTGAATGTCGGCCACCATCTCCAGCCGCCGCCGCTCGGCAGGCGTGGCCGCCGGGTAGCCACGGGAGACGAGCTCGGCCACCAGGTCACCGCGCGTGTTGCCGGTGAGGCGCCGGCTCGAGTCGCCCAACGGTGAACCCGAGTGATGGCGCACCCGGAGCGCGAGCCGGAAGAGGTCCGGATTGGCGGCCAGCACTTCCAGTGGAATTCGGAACTCTTGCCGCAGTTTCTCCTCGTCATTGGGCGCCGCCAACGCCTCGCGGCGGGCAGTCGCGAGCTTGTCCCTGAGTTCATCGAATAGTTCATCCGAGAGTGCTCGCAGGAGATCGTCACGGTTTTGGAAATGTTCGTAAAACGTCGCGCCTCCGACGCCCGCCCTCTGGGCGACGATGCTCGCGGCAAGCCGGCCTTCGCCACCCGCCAGGATCAGTCGCCGCGCCGCGCGGAGCAGGCGCTTGCGAGCCCGCTCCTTGGCCTCCCGCCGCGTGACGGGCTGGATCCTCACGGGCGGTTGAACCCGACCTCGCCTTTCCGCCATGGCTCCTTTGGCGGGCATCGCGGAAACAGTAGCAAGTGTGGCTGAAACGGTCTTGTCATGGCAATTGGCCGAGAGGACTATCGGCGAAAGTTGGCTCCAATGATCGCTCTCAATTCGTGGCCGCCAGATCGGCAGGTAAGACCCGAACGGTGATGGCCAGCTCCGCCGCGCTTCGACTGGAAGTCATGTTCGACAACGACCTGATCGCGGGTGCCCAGCAGCTGATCGGGCTAGACGCCAGGAGTGACAAGGCCGGCGCACAAGATGCGGAGCAGTTCGGTGCAGAGACAGTCGGCGATGTCGAGATCACGGATTCGGTGACACAGGACAATCCCGTCCTCACCTACCTCAATGAGATCGGACGCTTCCGCCTGCTGACGGCTGACGAAGAGGTCGAACTGGCGAAGGCGATCGAAGACAAGCCGCTTCACGATGGATTGAGGGCGCTGGGTGTCCTCGAGGAGATCGAGGGCCGGCAGCGCCCGCTCGAAGAGATGGTGCCCGATGTCGTTCGGCGCCTGGCGCGAGAAAAACGTAAGGCGCGCCAGGCCCGACTCGCGTATGAGCTCCTCGGGCTCGACGACGTCTCCGAACTCCCACGTTTACTGGAGGCAGCGGTGGCCCGGCGCGGGCAGCACGCGCATGGTGCGGCTCGCTCGTGCGTGCCATCTGAGGCCATGGAGGCCTATCGAATGGCCACGTTCCGCCTCGCCAAGAGGTATGCGTGGGCATCGAAGGCGAAACAGCGCATGACCGAGGCGAACCTTCGCTTGGTGGTCTCGATTGCCAAGAAGTACATCGGACGCGGTCTTTCATTCCTCGACTTGATACAGGAAGGCAACCTGGGCCTGATCCGCGCTGTAGACAGGTTCGACTACCACAAGGGCTTCAGGTTTTCGACCTATGCGACCTGGTGGATTCGTGAGGCCATCAGGCGCTCGCTCGCCGACCAAGCCCACACCGTCCGTCTCCCATTGCACATGATCGAAATCATTAATCGGCTCGTGCGCGTTTCGCGCCGGCTGCTCCAGGAGCTCGGTCGTGAGCCGAGTGACGAAGAGATTGGTGCCGAGATGGGGATCAGTCCCAATAAAGTCCGAGAGATTGCCAGGTACGCGCGGGCTCCCGTGTCGCTGGATACGCCAGTCGGCGAGAAGGAGGAGTCCCGCCTACATGACCTGGTCGAGGATCACCGAGCGGTTTCACCCTCCGAGGCGGTCACGCTTACGATGCTCCGCTCGGAGGTCGAGGACATCCTGGACGCGCTCGCGCCGCGCGAGCGGCGTGTTCTCCAGCTCCGTTTCGGATTGGTCGATGGCCGCCAGCGAACACTTGGGGAGGTGGGCAAGCGCTTCGGGCTGGGTCGCGAACGCGTTCGCCAGATCGAGGCCATCGCGTTATGCAAGCTCCGCCAGCCCCGGCTCTCTACAAGCCTTCGCGACTACCTCACATAGGGCGCAACTCGAATCGGAGCTGTCGTAGCAAAGGCCGAAGTCAGGCAGATGATGCAGGCCATTGCGCGTGTACACCCCATCAACGAGTGCGCCGGCATTTTGGTAGCCGGCCTCATGCGCCCGGTCACGTCCGACATTCAGCATCGCCGGTGATACATCAACCGCAGTAACTTGCCCGAAGCGACGTGCGGCCGCGAGGGCGAACGTGCCGGTTCCAGCGCCCAGGTCGACGACGATTGAGGTCGAGCTCAAGCCATGCGCGGCGAGCACCTCCAGGTCGGAGGTGGGGTCCGGTCTCCCTTGCTTCTGGTCGTAGCTCGCGACAAGGGCGGGGTCACTGTGTTCAGAGCCGGCGTAATCCGATTCATCGATCATCCAGCTGTCACTCATGAGTCGATTGTCGGTCAGGTGCGTCTTCTGCCCTAAACGCCCGCAGCTTTGCCGGTCCGACGTGATCTGTTTCCGGCCTTGGTCAAACCCAGAATCTCGCCGGTCCGCGGCAGATTGGGCGCCTCAAACATCTTCGTGGCCGGCCCCTCTTCGATGACGCGGCCTTTCTCCATGACCACCACGCGGTCGGCGCACGTGCGCGCGAACTCCAACTCGTGAGTCACCACGACCATCGTCAGGCCCTGACTGGCAAGGTCGGCCATGATGTCGAGAACCTCACCCACCATCTCCCAGTCGAGGGCTGAGGTGGGCTCGTCAAAAAGCACGACATCGGGTTTCATCGCGAGCGCCCGTGCGATCGCAACCCTCTGCTGCTGTCCCCCTGACAGCGTCCTTGGTCGCGCTGAGGCAAAGGACTTCAGCCCAACTCGGTCGAGCAGGGACAATGCCCGTTCTTCCGCGGAGGCCTTGGAGAGATGGAGTACGCGCCGCGGCCCCAGGCTCACGTTCTCCGCCGCCGTGAGGTGTGGAAACAGTTCGAACTGCTGGAAGACCATCGAGACCCGTGTGCGGTACTTGGTTAGATCGATCTTCTGCCCGCGGGGCGGAGGCCAGGCCCCGAGGAGTTTCCCACGGTAGAACAACTGCCCCGCAGTCGGCTCGACGAGGAGGTTCAAACAGCGCAGCAAGGTCGTCTTGCCGGATCCGCTGGGCCCCAGGACGCACACCGTCTCGCTTCTGGCGATCGAGAAGTCGACATTGTCGAGCACCACCGAGGGACCGAATGCCTTGTGCAGGCCCTTGACGGCAAGCACCTGCTCAGCCATCGGACTGATGTCGATTATCCCTGGACCATGTGGTTGACGAGCCGCCCCAATGGACCGACTTCGACGACCACCTCGTCTCCGGGTTTGAGCCACGGATGGTCGGGCCGGCCATCCGCAACGCCCTCAGGCGTGCCAGTGAAGATCACATCGCCTGGCTCGAGAGCGAAGTGCCGGCTGATGAAGCTGATCAACTCGGGCACGCTGAAAATCATGTCTCCCACTCGCGAGTTCTGGCGCACATCACCATTCACTGTGCACCGGATCGGCATTGCCGCCGGATCGCCGGCCTCATCGCGACTCACGATCCAAGGACCCATCGGTCCGAAGCGGTCGAGCGTCTTACCCAACAACCACTGGCTGCTTTGGGTTTGGAGGTCGCGAGCGCTGATGTCGTTCCCGTTGCTATAGCCCCAGACGTAGTCGAGTGCCTGCGCCTCGGGGACGTTGCGCGCCGTGCGGCCGATCACCACAACGAGCTCGGCCTCGTAGTCGTACTCGGTTGCCACCGACGGCAGCGGGATGTCATCGCCTGCTGCTGCGATCGTGTTGGGCAGCTTTGCAAAGACGATCGGTCGCGACGGCGGTGTCGCACCGGACTCTTCGGCGTGCTTCCGGTAATTCAGGCCGATACAGACGATCTTGCCCGGGTCGGGCATGGACGCCGCCAAGCTGAGCCGCGTCATGTCGAGCGGCTTGCCGGCTGCCTTTGGCGCTGCGCCGCCGAATACTTCCCGAATCGTGGTTCCGGCGTCGAAGACCCCATCCGGCCCCTTCAAAGCGAGGCGGGGACCTTCAGGGGATCGATAGTGGAGAAGAATCATCCAAGTCCTCCCTTCGCAATTCGTCCGTCGTTCTATCCCACATGGGAGATGACTCCTTCGGCGAAGTCGCGCATCTGTCTCACCAGGTGATCGATAGTGTGGTAAATGAACTTGAGCTCGAACGCCCCGCACCCTGCCTCCATGTAAT
>Ga0070698_100004281_pt1 | contig 15688 bp, 12 predicted proteins | sample KBSK1502metaG_FD_65477 | JGI IMG/M metagenome (GOLD analysis project Ga0070698, IMG submission 65477) | Corn, switchgrass and miscanthus rhizosphere microbial communities from Kellogg Biological Station, Michigan, USA - KBS K1-50-2 metaG | ecosystem: Host-associated > Plants > Roots >...
GCGTCGATCTGCTGGATGCGGGTGGCTCCGGACACGAGCAGCAGGTCTTCGAACACGGTGCCGAGGAGCGAATCCTCGCCGAGAATGCGGAAGGCCGCGGGGTTGGCGCTCACGACCAGGCCCTCGTGGTCGGTCAGGACGATCCCGTCGGAGAGGGCCACGAAGGCTTCGGCGAAGGCCGCCTGGTCGAGGGCGGCATCTTCGCGACGCCGCCCGGTGACGCGACGCCGCTCGGCGGCCGACGGCTCCTCCTTCATGCGACCGGGATCACGAGGCGCACGCGTGTCCCTTGACCGGGGCTCGAGTCGAGCGAAAGCTGCGCGCCGATGAGCCGCGCGGACTCGCGCATCTGAAGGAGCCCGAGGCTGCCGCGCGAGGCGTAATTCTGGAGCGTGCTCGCAACATCGAATCCCTTCCCGTTGTCTTCGACCATCGCGACGATCGCGCCGCCATCCTCGTACACGTCGATCGAGACAAGGGGCGCGCGGCCCGTCTTGATCGCGTTGTTCGTGGCTTCTCGGATCACGGTAAACGCGCCCGCTTCCACCTCCGGAGCGAGTCGCCGGTCCGCGTCGACCCTCCGCGCGACGACGCGAGACCCATTCTGACCGTTGATGCGCTCGGCCAGGGCACGGGCGGCGGCGCCGAGCCCGCCATCTTCGAGTACCAGCGGGCGGAGCGCGAACAGGATGTCGCGCAGGCCCTTCTGCGATTCGAGGAGCCGTCCGCGGAGCTGCTCGAGGTCGGCCATCGCTGCCGGAACGTCCTGCTGGGCACGACGTTGCGCGAGCTCGATCCCGAGCGCCGCATTGGCGAGCGTCTGCGCGACCCCGTCGTGGAGATCGCGCGCCAGGCGATGGCGCTCCTCCTCGGCCACCTTCACCACCCGAAGCCGCTCCGCTGCGAGGTCGCTCGAAAGGCGCACGTACTCGAGGGCGAGGCCCGCCGACTCCGCCAGGGACGTCGCGAGCCGTTCGTCCTCGGGGCGAAATGGGCCGTCGGCGTGGTTCACGGCTTGGAGGATGCCGAGGCGCGTCCGGTTCCGTGAGTCGATGGGAACGACGAGGATCGAGCGCGTCCTGTACCCGGTGCGGGCATCGACGCTGGGGTCGAAACGAGGATCCCCATACGGCTCGTCTATACGAAGCAGCTTGCCCTCTCGGGCCACCTCCGCGGCGAGGCTACGGCCGTCCAGCGGGAGACGGATCTGGTTGATGGCGAGCACGCTCGTGCCGCGCTCGCCGCCTTCGGTCAGCGCGCGGGACCAGAGCTCGTTCTTCGTCTCGTCCACCACGTAGAGCGTCGCGCGGTCCGCCTCGAGCACATAAGTCGCGGCCATCGTGATGCGGAGGAGGACCTTCTCGATGTTCGCTTCCATGGCGAGGTCGCGCTGGAGCTCGAGCAGCGTCTCGAGCTGCTTGGCCTCGCTGAGCGGTGCCATTCGCCGCGGATTCTTGCTCAATTGCCAACCCGCTGGCGAGGGTCGGGGCCTATCGGCGCCGAGGTTGCTAAGGTTCGGCGTTCTTCCCTGTTCGGATCACCCGGCTTCCCGCAAGTCGATCGTGAAGACCCACGCCGTCCGGATCGAGGATGATGCTTAGCGGCACGATCCCGGTGCCACCCCCGAAGAACAGGAGGGTTGCCCTGAGCAGTGCGTGGGCAAAGTCCAGATCCCCGCCATCCTCCCGGACCACGCGGATCCGCGTGATGCGCATGCCCAGCGACTGCCCTCGACCTAGTCGGGACCAGAAAGCCGCCCAGTAGAGATGGGTGACGACCACCAGGAGGACCTGTGGCCATAAGTTGATTTCGCGCGCGAGAAGCGTGAACAACTGGAGTGGATAGAACGCTGCGAAGAGGATCAGGCCGTCGATCAGGTACGCACGAAAGCGCGCATCAAAGGGCGCGGACGGCGCGCGGGTAGCGGTCGACATCGGCGACGATCATTACCGGCCCGCGATCTGTCGCACGGTCTCCAAGGTGTCAATCTCGCTGACAGGCTTGTCAGGTCGGAGACGCGCGATCCGTGGGAACCGCATCGCGTAGCCGGACTCGTGACGATCGCTCGGCTGGATCTGATCGAACGCGACCTCAATCACCGTGTCCGGCACGACTGTGCGCACGCGTCCGTAGTCCTGGATGGTGTGGTCCAGGAAATACTTCGTCATCTCTGCGATCTCCTTGTCGGTGAGGCCGGAGTAGGCCTTGCCGATGTTGAGAAGCCGCTCTCCGTCGCGGACGGCGAAGGTGTAGTCGGAGAGCACGCCGCGGCGCTTTCCGTGCCCCCACTCGACCGCGGTCACGACCACGTCGAGCGTGCGGAGCGGCCGCTTCACCTTGAGCCACTCCATTCCGCGCCGGCCCGGCCGGTACGGCGAGCGCGGGTCCTTGACCATGAGCCCCTCGTTGCCGCGCTCGCGCGCCGCGGCGAACTCGCGCTCGAGGATCGCGACGAGCTCCGCGCCCGTTGACTCGATCCGCTGACGCGCCGCGAAGATCACCGGAGGAACTATCGGCAGAGCGCGGAGGAATTTTTGCCGTTCGTCGAATGACTCGTCCAGCAGCGCTTGGCCGTCCCGCTCGAGGATGTCGAAAGCGACGAGGGTCGACGGCATCCTTGTCCGCAGCTCGTCTGCGACGTTCTTGCGGCCGAGCCGCGTCTGGAAATCGGTGAACGGCACGGCTCTCCCCTCGGCGAACGCGAGCACCTCGCCGTCGATGACGTAGCTCCCGGGGATCGCGAGAAGCGGCGGCACGAGCTCGGGATAGCGGCTCGTGATGCGGTCGAACGTGCGCGAATAGAGCTCGACGCGGTCACCGGCTTTGTGCACCTGAGCCCGGATGCCGTCGTACTTGTCCTCGACGACGTAGGGCGGGGGAAAACGCTTCCCGACCTCTTCGAGCTGAAGGACCGGGGTCGCGAGCATCATCCCGATCGGAACGAAATGCGCGAGCGTCGGCTCGGTGAGCGTGCCGTGCTTCGCGCGCAGGGCGGTCTCGCCGATGTCGCCGGTCAGCATGTTCGCCCGTCCGACCGCTTCGCGATCGCGACCAAACGCGCGCGCGATCGCCTCCTCGAGCAAGCTCTCTCGCAGCCCGATGCGGGTCTCGCCGCTCACGATCTTCACGATGTAGCGCGCCTCGCCGGCATTCGCTCGCGCGAGGGTCGCGCGCAACAGATCGCGCTTCGGTGCGACGCCGCGCGCGGCCGCGATCGCGTCGAATGTCTGCGCGACGTCGGCCAAGGTGAGCGGCTCACCGGCAGCGGGGCGCTCGGCGATGAGATCCGCGGCGACGTCGCCGAGATCGGCGTGCCGCTGATAGGACTCGGCCATCTCACCCCCGTCCTTCCCGGACCGCTCGAGCAGAGCGTCGGAGAGCGCGCTCCAACCAACGGAGAGGACCCGCTCGTCCCGGCGCGGGAATGGGGCTCCGGCGAAAAGTCGGCCGGCGATCTGGAGATCGGCGTCGTCCAACGTACCGAGATAGCGCGCCAGTGCGGCGTGCTTCTCGAGCTTTTTGGGGGTCGCGCGCACCGCATCGGCCGTCGCGACCCAATCCGCGAATAGTGCTTTCATACGTCCATGCTCGAACTCATCATCGTCGTCCTGCTCATCCTGTGGCTTCTGGGCTACTTCGGTCCGGCCCGCGTTCCGAGCATTCCGCGATCCGGCAATCTCATCCACATCCTTCTCATCATCGCGCTCGTTCTGTTGATCCTTCGGCTCCTCTAGTGCGGAACGCCCCGCCGGGTGGCGCGCCGTACTACCGCGTTCCGTACGGCGAGGAACAGCTCGAGTTCATGCTGCAGCCCTGGTTCGACCTTGACATCGTCGAGTCGGCCGGGACAGAGCCGATCACCGATCTGCCCGCGGCCGTACGGACGGCGCTGCGCGCCCCGCTCCGGCCACGTGGCGCATCCCGCTGGCTGAAGCGGGTCGTGATCCTCGCCGAGATGGCCGACGACATCGCGCGCATCGCCAGGGGGCAGAGACGCGAGGCGCGAGCGGTCATTGCGGTGACCGATCTCACCCGCGACTCTCCTGATGCGGTCCTCGTTCCGGCGCTTCTGGATGAGCTCAACATTGGCATCCCCGACGAGCGGATCACCGTGGTCGTCGGCGTGGGGCTGCATCGCGCGACGACTGATGCCGAGAAGCGGGAGAAGCTGGGTTCCGTAGTGGATCGCGTTCGCGTCATCGACTCGAACGGGCGCGATCCCGCGATGTGGGCCAACCTCGGAACGATCCCGCCCTACGGCGTGCCCGGCATCACCCAGAAGATCGTCAAAGAGGCCGACCTTGTCGTCGCGACCGGCATCGTCGAGCCGCATCAGTACGCCGGGTACTCGGGCGGCAGAAAGACGGTCGCGATCGGCTGCGCGGGGGAGCCGACGATCACCGCGACGCACGGCATGCGCTTCCTCGAGGACCCCGGCGTGCGGCTCGCGAAGATCGAAGGCAATCCGTTCCACGAGACCGCGCGTGAGATCGCGCGCCGGGCGGGACTCGATTTCTGCCTGAATGTCGTGGCTGACGATCGCGGGCGCGTCGTAGCGGTCGCCGCCGGCGATCCCGATGCGGTCCTCGCCGATCTCGTCGCGAAGGCCGCGGCCTTGTACACCCGTCCGATCCGCAAGCAGTACGACATCGTGATCGCAGGAGTCGGCCATCCGAAGGATGTGAACCTCTATCAAGCCTCGCGCGCCGCTACGTACCTGCGCTTCGCGCCGACGCCGGTCGTTCGCGAGGGCGGCGCGATCATCATTCCCGCCCGTCTCGAGGAAGGCGCGGGCGACGGACCCGGGGAGCAGCGATTTCTCGCCGCGCTCGAGCGCGCCGAGTCACCCGCCGCGGTGGTCGAGGAAGCGCGCCGCCATTTCGCGGGCGGCGAGCAGCGCGCCGTCATGGTCGCGCTCACGCTGCAGTGGTGTCAGGTCATCGTCGCGGCATCGGAAGCGCCTGAGGTCGTGCGCCTCGCGAAGCTGCGCGCCGCCGTCGACGTCGAAGAGGCGCTGGACATCGCGTACGAGCACATCGGCCGGCCGGCGAGGGCATCCGTCTTGCTCGTACCTCGCGCGTTGCACACGTTGCCGGTCGTTCAGCCCGGCGTCGCGGCATAGTCCGTGGGCTGCTGCTTGGGCGGGTGCGTTCGCTTACTCGTGTTCGCGCTCTGGCGCGCGATCGCGGCGGCGCTGCTCGCTGTGCTGCTCACGCGCGTGGACACGTTCGTGGAGGAGCGGCACAGCGATTCAGTGACGGGCCGGGCGTGGCGGGCGTATCGGAGACGAGGGAAGAACGCGGTGCGCCGGGGGACGCCGCCGAACGCGGGCGGTGCGATCGACACGAGCGGCCGCCCGCGTCCCTAGCAGAGAAGCCCGCCTAGACTGCGGCCCCGATGCTGGGGGCCGCGAGCGTCATCCTCGACGAACACGGACGCATCCTCCTCGTGAAGCATGGCTACGGCGAGCTCAACTGGGAGCTCCCCGGTGGCCGCGGTGAAGCGCACGAATCGGCCGAGGAGACGGCGCGGCGCGAGGCCCGCGAGGAGGTGGGCCTCGAGCTCGATATCGATCGCCTGACCGGCGTGTATTGGGAGCCGAACGAGGATGCGCACCATTTTGTGTTTCGCGCGCGCTCGACGGGCGAAGCCCGGGTCTGCGACCGCGGCGAGATCACCGAGATCGGCTGGTTCGACCCACGCGCCCTTCCGCGTCCTCTGAGCGACTTCACCGAGAGCCGAGTCGTGGATGCGCTGAGTGGCGGGCCAACACGTGTGCACACGATTGGACCCCGCGTTTGGCGGAGATAGGAATGGCGTCGTCCCGGCCCGTGGTCGCTGGAGACATCTGCATCCTGTTGGCTCCGTCGGGTCCGCCGTCGGTTCGCGGTGCGGCGTTCATCGACCGGCTGCACGCCGACCTCGGCGGCGAGCGCGTCGAGCCGCTCCACGTGACCGTGGATCGCGTCGCGACTGATGACCCGCCCGCGCTCATCCAAACGATCCGCGAATCGGTGAGACGCTTGCGTCCCGTTCCGATCCGCGTCGATCGGCTCTACTTCTTACCATCGCAGTCCCGCGGTCCGGAGATCGTGAAGCTCGAGGTCGCGCCTGATGGAGCTCTCGATGAGGACGTGGACGAGCTTCTCGCGGCGCTCCGCCAACTCGGTCTTCCGTCGCTCTACCCGACCGATCGGGCAAAGCCCACCGTCACAACGCTTCAGCGCGTGACTCGCGGCGATTCGGTCGCGCCGAGGACGTCCGGCTTGCCAATCGAGCTGTTCGTCGCGGACGTCGTCGTCGTCTCGCGCATCACGAGTCTCGCGCGCTACGAGATCCTCGATAGCGCGACCATTCCAGCGAGGGGATAGCCTTTCGCCGCCATCTGCTCGACAAGGCGGTGCAACTCGTACGACCTAGCACCGAACTCATACGCGCGAACGCGATCGACGTTGTCAGACTGAGCCCGTGCGACGAATCGGGCTCTTGCTCGTAGCGACCCTCGTGGCGTGCGAATCTGCCGTCACGCCCTCTCCGTCTGGGTCTGGATCTCCGACGGCGAGTGCGCCCCTCTCGCCCTCGCCGACGGCTTCGCCCTCGCCGATTGCCGCGCGCGAAGAGAACCCGCGTCTGCTGCTCACTCTCGGGTACGCGCCGCCGTCCGTGAACAGCGTGGGCGCGACGGCGACCCGCATCGGCGGGGTCACCGCCCGCGGACCAGCTTCGCTCGCGGTCGACGAAAACGACCAGGTCTACATCTGGGACAGGGCACGTCTGCGCGTCGCCGTCTACGCCAACGGGCGGTTCGAGCGGGCGATCCCGATGCCCTGGGTCGAACAGAACGCTGACGCGCTGCTCGTCGCTGCCGGGCGGCTCTATCTCCGCGCGACCACGCAGGTGGGCATCATCGAGTACGAGATCGATGGCGCGACCGGCGCGCTCCTCCGCGCAGTGTCGTCCGACAGTGGCTCGATCTATCCACGTCGCCGAATGACCCCGCAGCGGTCCGCCACTCACGACACGTTCGGGGCCGACGCCGCCAACCTCGACTACCGCTACACATTTGTTGACCAGGGCGCGAACTCGCGATACGAGCGGGTGGACCTCGGGCGCGGCGTGCTCGCGTATGCCCTTGAACCCGCTCCTCAAAAGCTCATCGACGCTTATCCGCGGGCGGATGGCGCCTTGTACGAGCTTGCTGCCGACTACGGCGGCGTCGGCTCGGTTTACGTGTACTCGTTGCTCGCGCCATCCGCCGCCACGCGCCCAACGAGCCCACCTCCCGGAACGGCAGCGGCGCCCGTCGCGTTCGGGCGGCCGGTACCCGATCGCCTGACGGCCACTCTGGCCGGGGCCGGCAGCGTCGATCTCGACGCGCGGTCGCGGATGGCGGCGTGGGCGCTCGCCTCACTAGCGAAGGAGCGCACCGACCTCGCGGCGGCACCGCAGGACCCGTTATTCGTCGCGCAATGGAACGACGGATCGAGGCTTGAGATAGTGGTCAGTGCGGGTCTTCTCTTCGCGCAAGGCAAGACCTACTTCGGACCGGCGGCAGCCTACGAACAGCTCGCCTCCTACGCGCTGGCATCACCGCCGCGACTCGCCGAGCTGGCCGCACGCGGGGCCACCATTCGGATCCCCGATCTGACGGGCTTGCAGCGAGCCCTCACGACCGGGGAGATCGCCGAGTTGCGAGCCTCGCTCAGCAAAGGATTCAACGTATCGGAAGGCGAGCTGCCCTTCGTGCTCGAGGATCCCTTTCCTCCGTACGAGATCATGCTCGGGGATGTCGTCATCCGCATTCGCGGCGACGACTACGGCTCGGTGGGCGAGCGACGGACCGGCGCCTTCGTCCATGACGGAACGCTCGACGATCTCGTGCGCCGCTGGCTGCCCGTGCCCGCGCTCGCGGTCGACGATCCGCACTCACTTTTTCTCGCCGACAACGTGACCTTCGAGCAGCCCGGGCGCGTCGACCTCCAGGACATCAGCCGGTGGAAAGCGTCGCTCGTCCGCGCGCTGACCGCCCAACCCGGTCCGGCGGGATCGCCAGAGCTCGTCGAGGAGCCGCCCGCGACGCTCGTGTTCCGGTTCGCAAGCGGTCGCGTTGAGACGGTCATCGTCAGGCCCGGCGAGTTCACCTATCGAGGGAAGGTGATCCCGCTGCGTGGCGTGATGTACCTCGTCTACTACCGCGGGGTGCCGTAGCGGCCGGGTACGCTCTCGCTCGATGCCCATTGCGATCTTCGACATGGACGGCGTTCTCTATCGCGGCTCGCAGGTCATGCCGTACGCGAAAGAGTCGCTCGACCGACTCCGCCGCGCTGGATGGGACGTGTTCTTCGCAACGAACAACTCGACGGCGACGCGCCTCGATTACCTTCGGCAGCTCACGACGCTGAGTCTCGGCGGCGACCTCGACCACATCGTGACGAGTGGCTACGCGACAGCGCATTACCTCGAACGCCGCAACCCAAAACCCAGCGACGTCCTGGTGATCGGCGCGGACGGGCTCCGTCAGGAGATCCGCGCGGTCGGCATCGCGGTGCGCGACGCGGACGCTCTTCCGGGTAGTCATCCACCGCCCGACGCGGCCGCCGATGGCGTCGATCCTGGCGCGATGCGCCGGTACCTCGTCGGCCTGGACCTGCCGCCGCCGCCCGACACCGTCGTCGTCGGCCTCGATCTGCATCTCACCTACGCGAAGATCGCGGAGGCGCAGCGCGCCATCCTCGCCGGCGCGGATTTCGTGTGCTCGAATCGCGACCGCGCCTATCCGGTCGAGGGGCGGCTGCTTCCCGGGGCGGGAACGATCGTCGCCGCGATCGAGGTCGCAACAGGCGCGACGGCGCTCTGCATCGGCAAGCCCGAGCCATTCCTCTTCGAGGAAGCGATCCGCAGGGCTGGGAAGGCCGTGGGTGGCGACCGTGTCGTCGTGGTCGGGGACTCGACCGATTACGACATGGTGGCGGCCCACCGTGTCGGAGCAAAGGGCGTGCTGATCACGACCGGGTTGACCGAGAAGGACGCGCTGCATACGGCGACAGGCGACGCGGTCCCCGACCGCGTCGTCCACTCACTGGAGGAGCTGTTCGATCTCCCCGAGCTCGCCAGCGCCTAGAACCCGGCGGGCAGGGTCTCCCAGCTGATGCCGAGGTCCGGCACGATCGTCGGGTCTCCCACGTCCGTCCACGACGTGCCACGCTGCACCACGTCGCTTCTTGCCCAGACCGTGCCAGAGCCGGCGAAAAGCGACGCGGCCACGAGCGACGCCACGATGATGGTCTTCAGTGTGCGCATATCTTGACCTCCTTTAGCTCGCGACCTTTACGGCCTCGAGCGCTTGCTGATACATGTGCTCGTGCAGGTGTGGGTGAACGGTCTCCTTGCCTCGCGCGCGGCGACGGCGCTCCTCGATGCAGACCTGGATGAACGCTTCGACGACGACCGGGTTGAATTGCGTCCCCGCGTTCGCGCGGAGCTCACGGAGTGCGTGCTTCGGGCGCAGCGCGATGCGATAGGGCCGCTCGCTGGTCATCGCGTCGTAGGCGTCGGCAACGGAGATGATCTGCGCGGCGAGCGGTATCTCGCTGCCCTTGAGCCCGTACGGGTATCCAGTGCCGTCGAAGTTCTCGTGGTGCGCGAGGACGAGCGGACGGATCCGCTCGAGCATCGGCACGTTGCCGAGGAGGCTCGCGCCGATCGTGGGGTGCGCGCGCATCTCGACCCACTCCTCGTCGGTGAGCTCGGCGGGCTTGGACAGGAGCGTCTCCGGAACACCGATCTTGCCGACGTCGTGGAAGAGCGCGCCGAGCTTGATCGCCGCGATCTCGTCCGGGCCGAGACCGAGCGTGCGGCCGACCTCGACGGAGTAGTGCATGGTCGTCGCGGCGTGACCGGAGAGATGTGACTCCTTCGCCTCGAGCGCACCGATGAGCGCGCCGATCACGGAGACATGCGATTGCTCGAGGCGGTCGTTCGTCTGACGCAGCAGCTCGTTCACGGTGCTCAGCTCCTCATTGCGCTGGCGCACCTCGGTCGACTTCGCCATGTACAGGCGGAACGAGTACCACGCGACCCCGAGCGGGACGGTGAAGACAAACACACCGAAGAGCCCGAGCGCCTGGTATGCGAGGGCGAGCGCCGCACCCTGGACCGCGGTGGCGCCGAAGTTCACCGGCATCCAGCTGTAGTTGGTGCGCCACACGGAGACGACGTCCTGTCCTTCGGACATCGCGATGGCGACGGAGGTAAGCGTCGTGCTCACGAGGAAGTAGGCGGCAGCCGAGACGGCGACCGACACGAGCGTCGGCGCGATCGCGCCCGGCGGCGTCATCCCGCCCGTCAGGCGGTAGAGCTCGCCGGCGGCGAAGGCCGAGAGCGCGAAGGAGCCGAAGTTGAAGGCCGCCTTTCGAATGGGCTTGCGGCGCGGCGTGATCGAGTTCACCAGCGCCTGCGCAAGGCTGACCCAGACCGCCGCGCCGGTGCCGTACAGGACATACGCCGCGATCACCGCCGCGAACGAGACCGAGATCGCGCTCGAGCGGAAGAGAAACACCGGGACACGCTGCGCGAGACATGCGAGACCGACGAGGACCAGGATCATGATCGGATCGAGCACGTCGATCCGCTGGGTGCGCGATGCCGCGACTAGCGCGATGAAGCCCGCAAAGGTCACGGAGCCGACGTAGAGATCTATCCTCCCCTTCATCAAGGTAGCTCCCACGACACGCTGTCCCACGTCACGCCCTCCCATGACACGGCCTCCCATGCCACGCCCTCCCAACTGACCGATTCCCAGGAGATGCCCTCCCAGGAGATCCCCTCCCACGACGTGCCTGGACCGAACACGTTTCCGCTGGCCGCGAGAAGCCGCAGCAGCACCGCCGATGGCTGCAGGCCGGCGTTCACTCGGGCGGGCCGAACGTAGAGCGCGTCGTCGACGTCCAGGCCCGGTGTCTTGGTGCCGACGATCTTCCGCCCGGCGGCTATGAGCGCGCCCTTCACCTGCGTCGGGCTGTACCCGCGGCGCGCCTCGAGCACGTCCGCCGCCGCACCGGCGGCCATCGCTGTCGACGCGGAGGTGCCGCTCAGGCGCGCGTACGCGCCGTTCGGAGAGATCGTCGCGCCGTCGCGATCCATCGCCGTGCCCGGAACGCGAAGCGAGACGATGTGCTCGCCTGGCGCGAGGACGTCGGGCTTGGCGAATCCGTCACGTGTCGGCCCGCGGCTCGAGAACTCCGACTCGCGGTCGTCGTTCAGCTCGACCGTACCCTGGTCCTCGAACGATCCGACGGTGATGACGAACGGGTCAGCGCCGGGCATCGTGATCGTTCCTCTGTGGGGACCGGCGTTGCCCGCCGCCGCGACGACGGTCACCCCCGCGAACCACGCCGACTCGACGACGCCCGCGAGGAGCTCGCGGTGGTAGCTCGAGCGCTGGGGCGCGCCGAACGACAGGTTCAGCACCTTGATGTGCATCGCCGCGCGGTTCTGCAGCAGCCAGTCAAAGGCGGCGAGGACCGCGTGCATCGTCCCATTGCCTCTCTGGTCGAGCACGCGGAGCGAGACGAGCTTCGCGTCCGGCGCGACGCCGCGGAAGGTTTCCCCGTGCGCGGCGATGAGTCCGGCGACGAACGTCCCGTGACCAGAGGGATCGAGGAGCGTCGCGCCGTCGTTCACGAAGTCCTTGCGCGCTACGACGGAGTCCTCGAGATCGGGATGCTCGGCGATACCGGTGTCCATGAGTGCGACCGTGACGCCGCGTCCCGTCGCGCGGTCCCACGCCTCATCCGCGTCGATGACCTGGATGTAGGGACTTGGCTGCGCCCTGCCCTTCTCGTAGTGGTCCTCGCCGGAGGCCGTGACCATGGCATCTGCCGCGAGATACGAGACACGGGAGTCGGCCTGAAGCGAGCGCAGCGCGTCGGTCGAGAGACGGGCTGTGACGAGGTCGAGCTTGTCGAGTGCCGCGACATCGGTCGCCCCGGCCGCCACCGCCTTGGCCGCGACCGCGTCCGCGGCGCCGTGCGCCACCTGAACGAGCGCGTAGTCGCCGGCGGCGAGGTCGGGATCGGTCGGTGTGGCGGTCCAGCTGGTCCCCGGAAGCGCCCCGACGACGATCGCGAGCGCACAAAGCGCCGCCAAAAGGCGCCTCGCGGGATCACCCATCTGCCCCTGCATTCCCCCGTTACTCCCAGCCCGAGTACTACCCGCCCACGACGAGGAGGTCATCCCCTGTGTGGGTGATGTTCACCAAAGCAGGCGACCGCGCAATGGTTTGCACGCCGTGCATCCGAGGGTCGACACGAAGACGACACGTTCGGTCGTGTCATCTCCATCACCTGCATGACGACGCGGCCACCGCGCGCGAAGCGGACTAGTGCAAGTGGATTAGGCGGACCGGCGGATGCGTTGGTAGAGCTCTTTCGTGGCCGGCTCTGGCTCCGCTCCGAGGTCGCGATGGAGCATCGCCTCGAGGGCCTGGTAGTGACGCACGGCGAGTGCGTGATCGCCGGACTCGTGATGCGCGCGCATCAGCAAGCGATGCGCTTCCTCGTCATACGGCTCGAGCTCAAGGAGCTTTTCGAGCGGTCGGATCGCGGCGTTCGGCTCCTTCCACTCGAGCTCGAGCGTCGCGAGCTCCTTCGCAGCCGTGACGAGCTGACGGTTCGTTTCTTCACGCTGCCGATCGATCCACGGCGCGCCCAAGTCGGACAGAAACTCACCGCGATGCACCGCGACCGCGGCGCGCAGGTATTGGATCGCCTCGCGCGATCGTCCGGCCTCCTGCGCCTCACGACCACGGCGGAGCGATCGCCGAAAGACCTCGAGGTCAACGTGGATGGAGATCGGCAGCGCGAGCCGGTAGCCGGTGTCGGCGCGGACGACGCTCGTGGCCTCGGATGCGCCGGCCGATGCGAGCGCCTTCCGCAGAGCGTGCAGCGTGAAGTGAAAATTCGACAGCGCTGACGCAGGGTCGGTCTCAGGCCAGAGGTGCCCGACGAGCTCGTCCCGGCCGACCGCGCGCTGCCGATCGATCAGCAACAACGCGAAGAGCTCTTTGGCCTTGTTGGTCCGCCAGCCGCGGTCGCTGATGCGGGTGCCGCCCGCGCGTAGCTCGAACGGACCGAGCACGAATGCCTGGATGCTCTCCGCCACCGACGACGAGATCGCGTGTGCCGGCGTCGGCGCGGCGGGCTGCAGAACCGTCGCGAGAACGCGCATGTCGTCGGGGTTGAGCTCGAAGTCGCCGAGCCGTTGCCGCAGTCCGTCGGTCAGCGCCGGACGCAGGAGCAGGAAGTCCCGGTAGCGCTCCGCAGCGACGGCACGGAGGGCACCCCGCGTGGTCGCGGGGTCGTCTTCGAGCGGCACCGCGAGCAAGGTCGCCTTCGCCTCGAAGTAACGCGCGCGGATCGCGTGCGCCGCGGCGCGCGCCTCGCGGTACGCGCGCACCGCGCCCTCGCGATCGCCCTGCGCTTCCGCGACCGTGCCGCGTGCGATGGCCGCGCGGATTGCGGGGACCGGGCCCGGAGACGACCCGGCGAGCGCCTCGGCCGCCCGGAGCGCGTCTTGCGCCAAGTCGGCGTCGCCGCGCAGCGCGCGCAGCTCGGCGGCCGTCGCGTGCAGCTCCGCGATCACGTGATCGTCACCCTGCTCGCGACACAGCTCCACGCCGGCGCGGTAGACCTCTTCCACCGCGCCGCGCTCGCCCGTGAGCGCGTGGACGGTCATGAGCGTCGAGCACATGGCCGCCTGCGCGAGGCGGAGATCGTTCGCGCTCGCGATCTCGAGCGTCTGGCGGAGCGTATCGAGCGCCTCCGCGGTGTCGCCGCGGCGCGTGCGCACGTCGACCAGCCCGCCTTCGGCCCAGCAGAGGGCGGTGACGTCCGCACTCTTTTGCTGAAGCGCGAGGGCTCTTAGATAGGTGCGCTGCGCCGCATCAAGCTCACCGAGCAGGTGATGCAGCTGCGCGAGAGCGAGGGCTTCGGCGAGCTCGCCGGAGCGATCGGTGAGGATCGCGAACATCGCCTCTGCCTTGAGATGCGCGCGCGCGGCCTCCTCGATCTCGCCGAGATCGGCGTGCGATCCGCCGATGACGTGCCAGAGCCAGGCGCCGTGCGAGGACGCACCGTCACCGACCAGCCCGAGTGCCTCGTGCGCCTGCTCCAACGCTTCGCGCGGACGGCGGAGATAACGGAGCGCCTGTGCCGACCAGGTCAGTGCGCGCGCGAGTCCCTCGGTGTCGCGGCCGCGCCGGAGCTCTGCTGCCGCGTCGCGGTAATTCGCGAGCGCCCGCTCGTAGTCGCCGCGGACGCGATGAAGAAGTCCGCGCAGCAGGATGACCCACGGCAGACGCCGCTCCGCACCGGGCGGGAAACCATCGAGCCACCGCTGGAGTGTCGCGACCTCACTCCCCTGAAGGACGCGCTCGCCGTTGTCGCGGACGAGCTGCGCCGCACGCCGATGATCTCCCGCCTGCTGGAAGTGATAGATCGCGCGGTCCACGTCGCCGCGTGCGGCCGCACGCTCGGCGTGGCCGCGATGCAGGTCGACGATCTCAGCGGCGGGAAGCAGCTCTCGCGCGCGCGAACGTAGGAACTCCGCGAAGAGCGGCTGGAAGCGATGACCACGGTCCTCCGCACCCTCGCGCACCACGAGGCCCGCCTGCTCGAGGGAGCCGAGGAGCTCGCGGGACGCCCCGCCGGCCGAGACCGCGACATCATCTTCGATGCGGTCGAGCAGCGACCAGCGCAGGATCGTGTTCTGATCGCGGCGCGATGCGCGCCGCAAGACCTCTGTGTTGAAGTACGCGTAGAGCTGCGCCCCGCCGCCCTGGAACTCCCCGAGCTGCTGCCAGCCCCGCTCGCGGACGAAAGCCGCCGCGAGCCGGAGTCCGGCGGGCCAGCCGCCGGTGCGCGAGTACATCGCGTCGATGGCCTGCTCGGGCAGGTCGAGAGCGAACTCCCCGCGCAGGAGCTCGACCGCTTCGGCGCGCGTGAACGCCAGCTCGGCCGCGGAGATGTCGAGAACCGAGCCACCGAGGCGCCACCGCGGAAGGCCACCGAGCTGGGGCGTGCGACGGGTGGCCAGGACGAGGTGCGCGTTCTCGGGGAGCAGGTCGAGAAGCTCGTTTCCGAAGGTGGCGAGCGGGACGCCGGCGCGAACCCCCGGATGATCGTCGAGAAAGAAGACGAGCTCCCCCAGCGGGGCGAGCTCGTCCGCGAGGGCTTGCGCGAGCTGCGCGAGACGCCGCTCGAGACGGCTGCCGCGGTCGAGGAACGCTGTGAGCTGCTCGCCGAACGCCGCGCTGTCGCGCCGCAGGGCGCCGACGAGATCCGCGAACAGGACGAGGGGGTCCTCGTCGCCGCGTTGCAGCGTCAGCCACGCCGTGCGCCGGCCGGATGCGCGAAGGAGATCGGCGTACTGCGCGAGCACGGTCGTCTTGCCGTAACCGGCGGCCGCGTGCACGAGTGTCAGCCGGTGACGCGCGGCCCCTTCGAGCCGGTCGAGCAGCCGCTGCCGTCCAAGGAGCGGGAGCGGCAGTGAAGGGGGCGCGTAACGGGTGCGGTCCGGCCCGCGTTGCGCGACGGTCAAAGCGCCGCTAAGGATGCACTCCGACCGCGTGTAAGAGGGTGGCGGTCCCGTAGCCAAGGACGAAACACCCTGGGATCGTGAGGACCCAGGC
>Ga0070698_100004282_pt1 | contig 15687 bp, 11 predicted proteins | sample KBSK1502metaG_FD_65477 | JGI IMG/M metagenome (GOLD analysis project Ga0070698, IMG submission 65477) | Corn, switchgrass and miscanthus rhizosphere microbial communities from Kellogg Biological Station, Michigan, USA - KBS K1-50-2 metaG | ecosystem: Host-associated > Plants > Roots >...
CGTGACGAGTTCCTTCGACTGGAATCCCAGCGTTTTCGTGGCGAAGATGGACGAGAAATAGATGGTGGTATTGATGCCATCGATATAAACGAAATAGGCGAGCAGAAACCGACGCAGCGTGGGAAGGCGCCACGCTTCCACCAGCGTCCGGCGAAATCCACCGACTCCCATTTGGACGGCGCGCCAGATGCCCGTCCCGGTCGGCCGGTCCGGGGGGAGACCGAGAAAGGCCGGGATCGCGAACAAGCCGAACATGAGCGCGACGACGAGCCAGACTTGATCGAACGCGTCCCGTTTGACCAGCGGTAACACGGCCAGAAGTCCAACCCCGGATCCCGCATAGCCCAATCCAAATCCAAGCCCGGACACGAAACCCTGCCGTCCGGGCGGAGCGACGTCGTTCAGATAGGCGTTGTAGAAAACGAGCGCCCCTTCGAACCCGATGTTGGCCAGCACGGCAAGAAGGAAGGCCCGGGGCAAATCTCCCGGCGTAAGCGTGGAGAACAGAGCCACCGACAGGATGCACAGCAAGGAATACGCAACGAGAAATCGTTTTCGAAGCCCCCCGCGATCGGCGATGGATCCCAAAAACGGCGAGCTCACGGCGACGAAGATCATGGAGACCGAGAGCACGCGACCCCACCACAGATCCCCGCGTCCCGAGGCGTCCCCCACGATGACGTTGGCGAAGTACACGCTGAAAACGGTCGCGGTGATGACGGCCGGATAGACGGAGCTGGCGAAGTCGTAAAACGCCCAGGCCAGCACGCGAGGAGAGAAAACGCGCGTGGACGAGGCGGAAGCGGCTGCCACGGTGGGTCAGGGATTCCGAGCGGCGCGCCGCGCCTCGGCGAGTGCCATCACGTAGGCGGTCACGCTGTCCAACTCCGGCGGGTCGACGCGGCCCCGGTACCCCTTCATGCGGCCCTTTCCATCCGAGACGACGGACAGCACTTCATCCACCGTGGTGGTGTCATGAAAGGCGGAGCTTGCGAGATCGATGTGCCGGTGAGCCATGCGCGACGCGCGCGCGGCGTCGCCCTCATCCCCATGACATCGCCGGCAATATTTGCGATACACGGAGTATCCAGGGTGATCCACGAGAAGAGGGCCCCTCTTCCCCCCGCAACCTTGTAACGCGAACGCGACTGCCATGACCAGGAACACGGCCACGGCTCCCATCCGCCACCGCAAGCGCTCCTCCTCCTCGGCGACTTTTCATTCCGAGACAAAACAAACGAGGCAGTGTACCAGCTTGACGTTCTCGGGCGGGCACCCCTAGCTTTTTCCGGATGAAACACCTCTGGTGGGGCCTCGTACTGATCCTGTGCGCCTGCGGGCGATCGGCGGGCAAGACCTCCGAGGCAGAATCGATCGATTTGGCCGATCGAGCCTGGGCTCGGGGCGACAGCCTGCAATCACAAAGCGTTCTAGAGGAGCTGCTCCGGCATCACCCGAAGTCCTTTGGCGCGCTATATCGGATGGCGCTTTTTCCCATCGACAGTCAACCGGAAGTCGCGCTGGAACGATTGACGGAGCTCGCGCGACTCGATCCGAAACATCCCGGTCCGGTCTTTTACGCCGGCCTTGCCCGGCTGCGTCTCAACGATTTCAACCGGGCGGAAGAGGATCTTCGTCGTGGATGCGCGCTCGCCCAGGCGCGGCTTGGCTACGCGCTGGACGACACCTCCGAGGCGGCCCGGGAAGGGCTCGCGGCTTGGAAGAGCGGCAAGTTCTCGGCCGCGGCGGCGGCGTTCGGACGCGCCGTGGCCGCCGATCCCGGAAATGCAACGCTCTGGTATTTGGTAGGACGCGCCGCCGTTTCGGCCGGGGATCTCGAGGGGGCCATGCAGGCCACCGAGAAAGCCCTGGCCAAGCGTCCGTCCTTCTCCGCGGCGCATGCGCTGAAGGGGGAAATTCTGCGACTCAAGAAACAGGCACCCGAAGCGCGGCAGGAAGTGGAACTCGCGCTCAAGGACGACCCCCAACGGGTCGAGGCGCTGTATCAGCTCGGGTTGCTGGATCTCGATGCGGGCGAGGCACGGGCGGCCGCGCTCGACTTCTGGCACGCGGTGCTGGCCGACCCCACCTATCCCCCCCCGCACCAGGCCCTCGGACAAACCTTCATGCAGATGGAGCAGCCCCGCCAAGGAATGCCCTTTTATCAGCATTACGAATGGGTGCAAGGATTTCTGTTACGTAACTCGGGACGGAACTGAAGAGATCTGGAGAACAATTAATGCCGGTGCAGATTTCGGTCGGTCCTTCCCTCCTCATCATCAACCAGGGCCACACGTTCATGATGACCGAGCCCAACGGTGAGATGCGGTCCGAGAAGGATTGCGGCGTCTATGCGAGCGACACCCGATACTTGAGCCATCTTGCGTTGTTCGCGAACGGCCGCCCGTGGATCCGGCTCACGTCGTCGCCGATCGCGTTCTTTGCCGCGCGCATCTATCTGGTGAATCCCGAGTTTTTAACCGAGGACGGCAAAGTGCCGGAGGGCTCGATCGGCCTCGCGATCTGGCGGGCCATCGACGAAGGTATTCACGAAGATCTCGACATTACCAACTATGGCCTTAAACCGGTGCGATTCAACTTCGAGATCTCTCTTCGGAGCGATTTCGCGGACTTGTTCGAGGTTCGAACGCGGACCTTGGTGCGACGGGGTCGGATCGTCACCCGCTGGCACGCCCATTCGAGCCGGCTCGACACCACGTATGACCACGAGGATTTTCACCGTCGCTTCACGTATGAAATCCATCGGAACGATTCGCCGGTGCATTATGCCAACGGACGGCTTACGTTCGAGGTTGCTCTCGCTCCGGGTGCGACGTGGCACACCTGTGCCTATTACATCCTGTCCGATAAGAAGCACGAGCGGGCTCCCAAGGCTCGTTGCCGCACCCTCGAAGCCTCGAAGGTGGTGGAACTTCAGGAGGGCTGGATCGATTCATGCGCCCGGCTCACCACGGTCAACGAGGACCTGTACCGGTTGTTCGACCAGTCGCTGGAAGACATGGGCGCCCTGCGGCTGGCCGAGCAGGAACGGGAACCGAAGGCGTTCGTCCCCGCGGCCGGTGTGCCCTGGTACGTGACCCTGTTCGGTCGCGATAGCCTCATTGCCAGCCATCAGAACATGCTCGTGTATCCGCCCTTCGCCCGGGCCACGTTGAGTGCGTTGGCGGAGCTGCAAGCCAAGGATATGGACGATTGGCGCGACGCCGAGCCCGGAAAGATTCTCCACGAGATGCGGTTCGGAGAGCTGGCCCATTTCAACAAGATTCCCCACACGCCCTATTACGGCACCGCCGATGCGACGATCTTGTATTTGATTGTCCTGCACGAAGCGTGGAAGTGGATCGGAGATTTGGATCTCTGCCGGAGTTTGCGCGACACCGCGCTCGGCTGCTTGGAATGGATCGACCGCTATGGAGATCTGGATGGAGATGGTTTTCAGGAATATCGGACCCGGAGCGAACGTGGATATGAGAACCAGGGTTGGAAAGATTCCGCAGCGTCCGTCATGTCCCCCGACGGCAGTCCGGTCAAGCAGCCCAAAGCGCTTTGCGAGCTGCAAGGCTATGTGTACGACGCGTGGCTTCGGATGGCGGAAATGTTCGACGCCCTGGGTGAGACGGATCGAAGCGACGAGCTCGTGCGGAAGGCGGCGTCGCTCTACGACCGGTTCAACGACCGATTCTGGTGCGAGGATCTGGGGACCTACGCGTATGGCCTCGATCCCGAGAAGCATTTGATCAAGACCGTGGCTTCGAACGCGGGGCACTGCCTTTGGAGCGGCATTGCCACGCCCGAACGGGCGGCGCGCATGGTGAAACGGTTCATGGAGCCGGACATGTGGAGCGGTTGGGGAATCCGCACCCTCTCCGCCGATCATCCCTCCTACAACCCGCACTCGTATCACAACGGCTCGGTATGGCCTCACGACAACGGCATCATCGCCTTGGGGTTCAAGCGTTATGGATTCGGGGCCGAGGCGGCCCGCGTGGCCCGCGACATCTCCGAAGCGGCAAGCTATTTCGTGAGCTATCGGTTACCCGAGCTTTATGCCGGCCTTCCTCGCGAGCCGACGAACCTGCCTGTGCAGTATCTAGGTGCCAACGTGCCGCAGGCCTGGGCCAGCGGATCGGTCTTCCATTTGCTTCAGGCCATTCTCGGGCTTCAAGCCGACGCGCCGCGCGGTTTTCTTTATGTCGATCCCGTGCTCCCGGATTGGCTCTCCGATCTGACCTTGCAGCGCATCAAGGTGGGCAAGAATCGCGTGGATGTGCGTTTCTGGAGAGAGGGCAAGGACACACGCTGGGACGTGCTCGAGTGCGATGGCGATCTGCACGTGGAACCCCGCGCCTGGGGTACCCGGGACCTGCCAACTCGCTCCGGAGCGAGTTGAGGGATTTGTGCTGCAGGTGACCAAGTAGTACCTCGTGCGATCACGTCACCATGCACCGGCAGCGCGGGGATACGCACCTTCCTCACTCCCCTTCTCCGCGCGTGCGTTAGCGACTCGCGAAGTCACCGTGGGCACGAGCGTGATCCGCGACACGTTCAAGGTTGGGGCGCCGTATTGCTCCTCGATGCGACCTTCCGCCACGTAGGGTCCCAGCGAGTGCACCACGTCTCGATAACGCGCATAGACATCCGGAAAGAGCGTGCATTCCACGAGTCCCGTTTCATCCTCGAGCGTCACGAATTCCATCGAGCGGCCTTCCTTGGTGGGAACCACGCGCCGCGCGGCCAGGATGCCGGCGACGTGCAATCGCTTCCCCACCCGGGTTTCCGCGGTGTGGCAACGCACGGCCTTGGGAAACCGGCCCTCCTCGCGAAAGATGGCCATGGGATGCCGGCCCACGCAGAGCCCCAGCACCGACCACTCGAGCCATAGCCGTTCCTTGGCGGAAAATTCGGGCAGATGCGGGACGGGCCAGAGCGGTTCATGTGCGTCCACGGCGAAGATGTCTTCCAGCGACCGGCGCTCACGACCATGACGGCGCTTGCGGTAGTCGTCGTAGCCGGACGTGAGCACGCACAAGAGCTCCGGACGCGAGCGCCCAGTGAAATCCAAAGCTCCCGAGAGCACGAGCGCTTCGGCCTCGGGGTGCGCGGGGCCCACCCGCACCAGCAGATCCTCGATCCCGGAAAAGGGGCGGCGAGCGCGAGCGGCCAGAAGCGCCCGCCGCGTGCTCTCGGACAATCCGCGCACCCGGTTCAAACCGATGCGCACGGCCGGACCCGGCACGCCGGTTTCCATGGTGAACCCGTCTTCGGAACGATTGAGATCCGGAAGCAGCACGCCCACCCCCCGCCGCTTGGCGTCTTCGAGATGCGTGCGCAGGTCGTACATGCCGGCATGGTGGTTCTGGATGGCGCACGCGAAGGCCACCGGGTAATGCGCCTTGAGCCAGCCGACTTGCCACGCCAGCACGCCGTATCCCGCCGCGTGCGCCTTGCAGAACGCGAACGCTCCGAACTGGAGCAGGTGATCCCAGAGCGCCCGCGCCACCTCGGGCCGGTAGCCGCGACGCACCGCGCAGTCCAGAAACACCCCGGCCAGGCGCCCCCTCTCCGCGGCGTCGCTTCCGGCAATGGCGCGGCGCAGCACGTCTCCATCTTCCAGCGACAATCCCGCCACTTCCGCGGCCACGCACATGACGTCTTCCTCGTAGAGAGGAACGCCGAACGTGTCGCGTAGCACCGGTTCGAGGCGCGGATCGAGATAGGTCACCGGTTCCTCGCCGCGGAGCCGGCGCACGAAGCGTTCCTTCATGCCGCTCGCCGCGGGACCCGGCCGGATGAGCGCCACCGCGGCGATGGTGGTGGCCAGATCGTCCGTTTGCAGCATGCGGTTCAGGTTCCGCATTCCCGGCGATTCCATCTGAAACACACCGAGCGTTTCCCCGGCGCTCAACAAGGCCGCGGTATCTTCGTCGCCATGCGGCAACGTATCCGGGTCGACACGCACGCCATGGTGCGCCTCGATCAGCGTGACCGCCTCGTGAATCGTGGAGAGGGCGCGGTTTCCCAAGAGATCGATTTTGACCAGTCCCACCGCTTCGATAGCCCGCATCTCGAACTGCGTGCACACGATTCCCTTCGTGGCTTCCTCGAGCGGCACGTAGGCGTCGAGCGGCACGTCGGAGATGACGATCCCCCCGGGATGTAGCCCGAGGTGCCGCGGAAATCCCAAGATCGCTTCCGCTGCGTCCACCACCCGTGGCCAGGGCGGCTCGTCGAGCGGGATGCGCCCGCTTCGGGCCAGCGCGTCCCGCAAGGGCCCGTCCACACCGTGCGGCACCCCGGCCGAGAGCCGGTTCACGGTCGCGTGCGCGATGCCGTAGGCCTTGGCCGCCTCCCGAAACGCGGAGCGCGGTCCGTACGTGTTGTGAGTGGAGATCATGGCCACGCGGTCGCGGCCGTAGGTGGCATACACGTGATCGATGACTTCGTCGCGGCGCACCCAGCAGAGATCGATATCGAGATCGGGATGGTCGGGGCGTTTTTCGTGAAGGAAGCGTTCGAAGAAAAGACGGTAACGGAGCGGATCCACGTTCGTGATGCCGAGCAAGTACGCCGTGAGGGCGCCCGCTCCGCTACCTCGTCCCACGCTGGCAATGCCGCGGTTTTGCGCGAACCGCATGACCTCGCCCACCACCACGAAATAGGGCGCGAATCCCAGCCGCTGGATGACGGCCAACTCGCGCTCGAGACGCTGCGCTGCTTCGAGGGTCTCTCGGCCGTAACGGCGCACCATGCCGGCGCGGCAGAGTGCCTGCAAATGCGACATCGCTGTTTCTCCCCGGGGGAGCGGCGGGTCGGGAAAGATCCAGCGCTCGCGCCGCAGGGTGAACCGGCAGCGATCGGCGATGCGCCGCGTGTTGGCGAGGGCTCGAGGGTAGTTGCGAAAGAGCGAGACTATGGCCGCGGGAGCCTTGAGATACCCCTCGCGCGGGGAGAGATCGGCCGGTTGGAGACGCTCGACCAACGTGTTTTCGCGAATCGCGGTGAGCACGGTATGAAGACGGTGCTCCTCGCGGCCGGCGCCGTTTACTTCCCCCGTGGCCACCGTTTCGATCCCCAGCGCTTCGGCCACGTTCGCGAGATCCGGAAACAGCTCGGGCCGCGGTGCGGGCAAGGCCGCCCAGAGATGTCCTCGCGGGAATTCCCGCGCCAAAAGCCGCAAGAGCTTGTGATCCGCGACCAACGCGTGGAGCCCGGCGGCATGACGCGGCAATGCCGCTCCCAACCGAAACGCCGGATCGAGCATGCGGGCAGTGAGAATGCGGCAGAGGTTGGCGTACCCGGTCTTGTTCTCTACGAGCAGCACCAAGCAGCCCTCCGGCCCGTCGACTTCGGCGCCCAGGATGGGCCGAAGGCCGGCCGCTTCACAGGCTTGAGTGAAGGGCACTGCTCCGTAGAGATTGTTCCGGTCGGTGAGCGCGAGCGCGTCATGCCCATAACGCGCGGCATGATCAATGAGCGCGGAGAGGGTGGCGGTCCCCCGGCCGAGGGAGAACACGCTCCGCACGTGAAGGCAAACGTAAGGAGCGTCGTAGGGGGGCATGAAATCCTCGACACGGGGGAACCGCCGGGAAACTCACGCTACCAGAGGTTTGTTTAGCTACGCAACAAATGATTGGTTATAATTTGTAAGTGTTTATTTTTCAGTAGGTTATAACATCAATTCCCGGGGAGAAGACCTTCAGGAATCTCTCCTTGACCTTCCCCGCAAGAGGCCTAAATCCTCAAGGAAATAGGCGCTTCAGACGGCCCCAGGTCGTCGGAGTAACGGGCACGTTGTACGCGAATTTCTGGATGCGATTGAACGTGTCCGAGACGTAAACATTGCCCGCCGAATCCACGGTGATCCCGGTCGGATAGTGAAACTGACCCGAACCCGTGCCCTTCGAGCCCCAAGTGCTGAGAAACGTCCCCGTGGAGCCGAATTTCAAGATGCGACCGGCTGCGCGATCTACCACGTACAAGTTGCCGTTGTCGTCGAAATCCAGCCCCCAAGGACCACTCGTTTCCCCCGATCCCGTCCCGGAAGGCACGAAGACTTCGACGAACGTGCCGCCAGACGTAAATCGCTGCACGTTCTGGCGTGCGAAATCGGAGACGAACACATCGCCACTCAAGGGGCTAATGTCGAGGGCAAGGGGTTGGCTGAACTGACCGTTTCCGGTTCCCAGCGAACCCCAAGCCGTCACGAAGCCACCTGAACCATTGAACTTCTGGATGCGGTGATTGTTCGTGTCCGCCACGTAGACGAAGCCCGAGCCATCCACGGTCACATCAAATGGGGAATCGAACTGACCGTTTCCCGCGCCCGGCGTCCCCCACGTGTCAAGAAACCCGCCGCTGGACGTGAATTTTTGGATGCGATTGTTCTGGGTGTCGGCGACATACACGTTCCCCGCCGCGTCGAGGTCGATCCCATCCGGGGCGGCGAAGTATCCCGGCAACGTGTCGGACAGCGTCGTGGCCGGCCATCGCGTGATGTACGCCCCCTGGGATGTGAACTTTTGGGCGCGGTTGTTCTGCACCTCGATCACGAAGATTTGATCCGAGGCGTTCACGGTCAGTCCTCCGGGGTTCCAGAGCTGACCGGGGTCGCTCCCCGGAAACCCGTCGGTCGTCCCCCATTGCAACACCCACGTGGGCGGATTCTCGGCGCCCGCCCGGGGGGCGAGCGCCAAGAGACAGAGAACGATCAGGGCAAGGCATCGATTCATCGACACTCTCCGTACCAGGTGCACAACCAGGACTTCATCTGGTCAATGTCGTTGGACTGCATGAGCTGCATGTCGAAACAGAACCCGATGAGGGCGGTGGTGCTCGCTCTGCCGTAACAATGCTGTTCTCCGCGGACCAAGGTCGTGTACTCCTTGACCATCGCGTTCAAGTACGCCGTCTCGAAATCGGCTCCGTTCAGGGAGCGGAGCTGGTTCAGAACGCGTTGATCGGGACCGCTCAGGCTGGGGGTATGGTCGATGCCATACCACGTGGAGAGCCACCCTTGCATGAGGCTCACGTCATGAGACGCCTGGGCGCCCGTGGCCTGGCAGAAGGTCATGAGCTCGGGATGCAGGTCCGGCTTTTCCATGCAGACCTGAGCCATCTCAAGGATCAGCTCCGAAGCATCGATGGCTTTGGGGAGATAGCGACGTTCGTAGTTGGCGGCGGGGCCGGAATCCGTGGGCTTGGCGGCCGGGGTGAGGCGCGCCATGGGGGCGGTTGCCGGATCGTCGGCACAACCTGGGGAGAAAAGGGCCAAAGCCAAAACGGTGAACGGGAGCAGGAACACACTACGGTTGCTGGGCATGGGATGTACCTCCTGTGTGATGCATGTTCTGCTTTCGAAAGCGGCCTAGCGGTCCTGGCGTGCAGGGGGAGGCTATGCCCTGCTCCAATCGGTCAACAAGAGGAAAAATGAAACGCGCCTGAACACGCGGATATGGGCCGGTACGTAAACGATCCTCGCGCCCGCCGGAGAGGCGAGCGCGAGGGCCGAGGCGACTAAGGAGGGCTTACGCTCAAAAGGACGTTTCTTGTCAGCAGGCGGAATACCACTGGCAGAGCCACGACTTGAGTTGGGCGATTTCGTGGGTCGCGTCGAGCTGAACGTTGTAGCCGAAGAGGATCAACATGGTGTGGGTCGCTCTCGCGTAACACCGCTGGCCATCCCGAACCCGGACCTGATCGTCCGAGATCATCTGGTTGAGAAAGGCCTTCTCGAAATCGGCGCCCTCGCGAGCAGCAAAGTTATTGAGCGTCTTCTGACTGGAGCCGCTCAGGCTGGGCGAGAACTGGATCCCAAACCATTGGCTCAGGTACGATTGGAGCAAACCGACGTTCTGGCCGGCGTAGGCGGCGGCGTTTTGAGCAAACGTGGTCGTCTCCGCATGCAGCCCTTGCTTGCCCATGGCGAGCACCGACAGTTGGCGGATGAACTCTTCATGGTTGATGGTGGTCTGCATGTAGGATTTTTCATAGGTACCCGAGGTGCCACCGGAGGTGGGCTTGCCTTCAGGTTGGATCGCCGCGCCGGGAGCCAAGGGAGCCGTCGGCGAGTTCTGTCCACAGCCGAGGGTCAAGACCGCAAGTCCGAGACAAGCAATCGAGACCAAATACGGGGTGATACGCATGATGCCCTCCAGAGATGTTGTCCCCTTGCTGAAACCCAACGAGAGCTTCAACATTTGACCGATAATAGTATCAATATTCGCGCCAACATTAAAATCAATCTGCTATATCGACAATAAGATTCGGGGGCGAGTCGATGCGAGTTGGAATCACCGGAGGAACAGGCTTTCTTGGTCGCCGATTGGTCCGCTGTCTCGAGGAACGGGGCGATGTTCCCGTGGTGTTGTCGCGTGACCCAGTGATCTGCGAAAAAACACTCAGCGTAGAGTGCCGCGGCTGGGATGTGCTAGAGCCCCTATTTCCCAAGCATCTATGCGATCTGGACGCCGTGATCCATCTTGCCGGCGAAAGTGTAGTGGGTGTGTGGACCCAAAAGAAAAAAGAACGGATCTACGACGTGCGTGTGCTCGGCACCCGGCATCTGGTCGACGCCCTGGGGCTCGCGTCGCCTCGGCCGAACATTCTGCTCTGTGCGTCGGCGAGCGGATACTACGGAGAGGGCGGCGACGCGGCGCTGACCGAGTCATCTGCCGCAGGAACGGGGTTTCTCGCCCACCTCTGTGCAGATTGGGAGGCGGAGGCGACCCGTGCCGGCGAGTTGGGGGTCCGCGTGGTGACCTTGCGAACCACCCTTCCCCTGGATCCCCGCGGGGGGATCTTGCGGAGCCTTCTCATTCCTTTTCGCCTTGGATTGGGAGCGGTGTTGGGTAGCGGCCGGCAGTGGATGCCCTGGATCCATATCGAGGATTGGATCCAGCTCGTTCTTTTCGCCCTCGATCGCGAAGCGGTGCGTGGGCCCTTGAACTTGGGCGCGCCGCAACCGGTCCGAAACCTCGAGTTCACCCACACGTTGTCACATGTGCTTCATCGACCCGCGTTGCTTCGCGTTCCGGCGTTTGTGCTGAAGCAGTTTCCTCAGGGGCGTGAGGGAGTTCTGGTGAGTCAGCGCATCGTGCCGGCCAAGGCACAAGCCCTGGGCTATCAGTTCCGCCATCCCCATCTGGAAGAAGCACTGGAGAACCTGCTCGGACACGCGTGAGACCGCGTCAGGTCATCTGTGGGTGGGCGTATTGGAGCGCGCGTTCTCTCGGTCACGGAGCCGCGACTGGGCCAGGATGTAGAACACCACGAGAGGTACCGCGAAATAGATCCATCTCGAGGTTTGATTCAGGTTGGAAAGGCGCTGAAGCGCGGCCTGGGTTCCGGGACCGTTGGCGTGGGGCGCGATGGCCAGACCACCCATGGCGACGTCGCCGCTCACGGCCAAGCCTCCCAGGGCAATCTTGAGCGCAATGGCCGCTCCCCCGATCGCGCACACTCCGACTGCACAACCGCCCAAAGCAAGACCACCCACGGCCAGCCCACCGAGGCCCAAAACGCCGAGCGAGACGCCTCCCAGGGCCAAGCCGCCCATGGCTACACCGCCCACCGAAATGAGCATGCCGAAGGCGATGTCCCCGACGGCGATCCAGGCTCGCGCAATCCCACGCTGGTATCGCCCGTTCACGAGCTGGCCGGTCTTGATCTCGACCAGCGGCAGCCCCCAGATTTCAAATTTCGTCCGGTAGTGCATGGCAGCCTCCAGACCCTGTTTTCGGCATTGCAGGGTTCGACTCCAGACCACCTGTATCCAGGGCTGCTCTTCCTCGTCCAAACTAGAGAAGGGCGCCAAACTGTCCGTATATTGCCTCTTATGGCGTCAGGGGTCAGGCCCAAAGTCCCCTCAAGGGGCGGCAACCCCTTCTAGAATTGCCGAAGGGAGTAGCAATCATGCCAATCCGCGCGGCGCGACGCTTCACTCTTTCTTCCATGGCTGCCCTCCTGTGCCTGCCCACCTTCGTGCGAGCGGAGTGCGTGGATTATGAGAACTACCTCCACTGGATAGGCGGGGTGAAGGTCCCCACCTGGGGCACCGGGGATGACATCGTGATCGACGGATCCCTGGCTTATGTGGCCGCCGATTATTGGGGCTTCCACATCGTCGATATCTCCAACCCCAGATTACCGGCGATCGTGGGTAATGGAAGCACTCCCGGAGACGCCCGCGGCATCGCACAATCCGGCAGCTATGCCTACATAGCAGACAACACATTCGGGCTGCAGCTGGTGGACGTCTCCAATCCTGCATCTCCGTCCATCGTGGGCTCGGTGGATACCCCGGGAAATGCCGAAGATGTTGCGATTCTGGGATCCTCGGTCTTCGTGGCCGATGGCTCGTCAGGACTGCAAGTCATCAATGTGTCCAATCCCAACTCGCCCCAGATAGTGGGCAAGGTGAATACAACGGGATATGCCTACGATGTCGTCGTTTCCGGCATCACGGCCTACGTAGCCGACGGCGCTTCAGGACTTCGTGTGATCGACGTCTCCAATCCGAACTCCCCCCACACGCTGGGCTCCGTGGATACGCCAGGATCAGCGCAAGGCTTGGCTCTCTCTGGATCCTTGGTTTATGTGGCCGACGGAATATCCGGCGTGCAAGTGGTCGATGTATCCGACCCGGCTACGCCGGCGATTCTGGGCGGGGTCGACACTCCTGGGACCGGTCAATCGGTGGCTCTATCAGGCTCGATGCTCTGCGTAGGGGACGGTGACATCCAAATGGTGGATGTATCGAATCCGGCCTTGCCGCTCCTGTCTGGGCGCATCAAGTCCTATGATCCTCGAAGCATTGTTATTTCAAACTCCGCTGTTAACGGTTCGCTGGCTTATGTGGCTAGCGGCCCGGACGGAATGGATGTCTATGACGTGTCGCATCCCGAGTCCCCTCCGGCGATCCTGGGGCGCGTGGACACGTCGGAGCAATCGTATGGGGTGGCGGTTCAGGGAACGAACGCCTACGTCACTTGCGCCATTGGACCTTGTAATGGTTCTGGCTACCGCGGGGTCCTTCGAATCGTAGACGTATCCGATCCAACGTCTCCGATCGCCACCAGCGAGGTGTGCCTCCCGAACGTTCCAGGCGGAATCGACGTATCGGGCACCTGGGTGTACGTGGCGGACCGAGAGGCAGGACTCCTTTCGATCAACCCAGGTTCCGGTGCGGGCGGCGTGGACACGCCTGGACTTGCGTATGACGTCGCCGTTTCCGGAAACACTGCCTACGTTGCCGACGGGCCTTCCGGACTCCAGGTTGTCGATATATCGAATCCTTCATCGCCGGCCATCGTGGGATCCGTGGATACTCCAGGCACCGCAACCAAGGTCGTCGTCTCCGGTAACACGGCTTACTTGGCCGACTACGCGGGCGGTCTTCAAGTTGTCGATGTCTCCAACCCGGCGTTGCCGGCCATCTTGACCACCATCCTCACCCCCGACAACGCGCAGGGCGTGGGCATCGCGGGCTCCCTTCTTTACGTCGCCGAGATGACGGCCGGAGTTCAAGTGTTCAATGTAACCAGCCCGGCGTCTCCGACCCTCCTCTCCAGGGTGGATACGTACCGCATAGCGTCCGGCGTTGCTCCATCGGGACCCCTCGTCTATGTGGCGGATTACGAGGGAGGTGTCCAGGTCATCGACGTATCCAATCCCAGTTCGCCGAAGCTCCTTGGCGGTCCCTTCCCGCCGGGCCCCAACAGCACGCAGCCTGGTCGACCCTTGGAGGTTGCCGTTGCTACCAACTGTGTCTGCGCAGCCAATTCCCAGCCGATTCTCGTCACGGTTCCACTTCAATGTCCGAATAGCAGCACCGCGGTTCCGGACGTACCGATCGGCCTTCGCCCTATCCTTGGTTCGGCGATCCCCAATCCCACGTGGCATGGCTCGAGCAAAATTCCCTTCGTCTTACCGAAGGCGGAAATGGTGCGGGTTCGGATTCTCGATGTATCCGGGCGGGAAGTCCGCACGTTGATCCACGAAATACGTGAGGCGGGGAGCCAATCCGTGGAGTGGGACGGTCGCGGCAAACAGGGGGTGGTTGTCCCGGGCGGCATGTACTTCTATCAGCTTATAACTGCCGATTTCGAGGAATCGCGAACGCTCGTTCGTCTCAAGTGAGAGATCACTTGGTCAGGGAGGGCGTCCTCAGGACGAACCCATTTCGATCTTGAACCAACCGGCCCAGAAACTGAACCGATGGGCCCGCCACTACCGATGCGTGGCCGAACCGATCGCGCACCAGATCGAGGCTCTGGGTGAGGCGCTCGCGCTCGATCGCAGTGTCGCCGTCGAAGAGATCGGCCTGTGCGGCCACGCCGGCCGAAAAACGCGAGAGCGCGACCCCGACCCGGCGGAGTGCCTCGCGCCGCGTGAGCAACGTATGAAGCGTGCGCCGGGCTCGATCGTAGAGCACCGCGTCTTGATCCGAAGGCTCCGGCAAGCTGCGGGCGCAGCGTTCCCGCCCCGATTCCACGTAATCGATCCACACCTCGACCGTCCGCGCGGCCAGACCCAGGCTGCGAGCATACCGGGCGGCGCGCTCGGTCAGGTAATAGAGCATGCCCTCGATCTCGCGCGGGTTGGCGGCCGGTTCGTGAAACGCCGTCTCGCGGCTCACCGATTGCGGGATCTCGCGCGTTTCCACTGGGCGCGTGTCCACGCCGCGACACCGCTCGTAGAGCGCACGCCCCGGCGCGCCGAACATGCGCTCGAGCATCGCCAAGGGAAACACGCGCAGATCGCCGATCGTGCGCACGTTGAGCTTGGCCAGCTCGGCGCCGATCGCGTGACCCACTCCGGGTAGACGATCGATCGGTAGACCGGGCAACACCGATTCCACGTCCCCGGCGGCAATCCAGCGCAGGCCGTCGGGCTTCACCGACTTGCTCGCGATCTTGGCCACCATGCGATTAGGGCCGAGGCCGATCGTGACCGGCAAACCCACCTCGGCGCGGACGCGTTCTTTCCAGCGCGCCGCGCACGCGAAAAGATCGCCGAAGAGGCGCTCCGTGCCGCTCAAATCGAGGAACGCCTCGTCGAGAAACGTCTCCATGATCGGCGAGAGCTCCGCGCAAAGCCCGAACGTCTTCTCGGCGAAGGCGCGATACACCGCTTCCGAGCCGTCGAGGATGACCACGCCCGGACAGACACGGCGCGCTTCGCTCAGGGGCTGACCGGCGTAGCAACCGTAGCGACGCGCTTCGTAAGAACACGAGGCGATGACCCCGTTCCCGACGATGACGGGCTTGCCGCGCAGATGCGGATAGCGGAGCTGTTCCACCGAGGCGAAGAAGGCGTCCAGATCCACGTGCAGGATGACGCGCGAGGGATCGACGTCGCTCACCCGTCCAGCATCACCGAGTTGAGCTTCCACAAAAGATCTCCGGCGTGAAATTCGAGCTGGTACACGTCGCCCGAGGCAACCTGCACCGAAAAATAGTGCACCTTGTGCGCGCCGCGCCGGTCCTCCCAGCGCGCGGTGACCCGGGCCACCCGCAATTCCTGCGTCTTGCGTTTGATGAGGAGCGGGCTAATTTCGCCGCCGTGAAAATCCGCGCGCACCTTGACCGCTTCGCTCAATCGTTCGAGCCGCATGGCCCGCTCCTTTTTTGCCCCCCCGATGTTCAGAAATAGTATACATCTGATGAG
>Ga0070698_100004283_pt1 | contig 15686 bp, 18 predicted proteins | sample KBSK1502metaG_FD_65477 | JGI IMG/M metagenome (GOLD analysis project Ga0070698, IMG submission 65477) | Corn, switchgrass and miscanthus rhizosphere microbial communities from Kellogg Biological Station, Michigan, USA - KBS K1-50-2 metaG | ecosystem: Host-associated > Plants > Roots >...
TCGCTTTCGACTTCTTCGCAGCGGCCATATCGAAAGACTACGGTTTCAGGCCACGAGCCTCGTACAGCAAAGAATTGGAGCCCACAGCCGGGGTTGAACCGGCGACCTTCGCCTTACCAAAACCTGGCGTGGCGAGTTGAGCCGACGCGGTTGCCGTTTTCTGAATACGACAGCATGCTGGGGCGTCCACCCAATCCGCTCGGCGTTCCCGTCACGATTCCCGTCAACTGCTTCGCAGCATCAGATCCATGGACTTCGCAGCATCGCGGAGCGCCTGCGGCATCGCGTGAACGTAGGTATCCATGGTAAGCCTGACGGTGGTGTGACCGAGGATGGCTTGAACCGTTTTCGGGTCGCTGCCTCGAGCGATCAGGAAGGTGGCGGCCGAGTGACGCAAGTCGTGAAAGCGGATCTCTTTGTCCGGTAGCCCGGCCCGTCGCAGGAGCGCCTTGAATGCGCGTAACAGATTCCTGGCGCCGATGGGCGTTCCTACCGTTGACGTAAAGACGAGCCGATCGAGCGAAGTTAGCCGCTCGCGCTCACGATGATGGATGAGCGCGGTCCGAGCGAACTCCGGCAGCGGCAGCCAGCGATGGCTGGCCGCACTCTTCACGTCCACAAGCTGGCCGTTCTGTAGTTGGTTGGTGATCCGCAACTCGCCTGTGGCCAGGTCAACGTCCGACCAACGCAACCCGAGCAACTCGCCCTCACGCATCGCCAGTGACAACGCCAGGACGTAGAGGGCTTCGAGCCTGTCGCCGCGGACAGTTTCGAGCAGCCGCTCAGCCTCATCGACCGCAAGGAATCGAGGCTTCCGAGCGACCCGCCGCGGCAGGTCAACCAACTCGGCAGGATTCCAGGTCAACAGGCGCCACTTGATGGCAACGTTGAGCCCGTTACGCAGCACCGCCCGAATCTTCTCTGTGGCAAGGCCAGCTGCCGCCTGCTCATTGAGCATCCGCTGGATTTGCTGGACGCCAAGACGATCGAGCGCGATAGATCCTAGTGTCGGGGTCAGGTACAGGTTGACGACGTCGCGGTAGCGTCTAGCACTCGACGGCCGAACGCTCTTATCAGCGACTTCAGCAAGCCACCGGTTCAAGAACTGGCTGACCGTCAGCTGGCGTCCGCCAACTGCCACTCCTTGAGCATCCGCTCGAGCGACCTCGCTGAGTTTTCGGACAGCTTCGCCCCGAGTTTTGCCGTACACCGATTTCCGTCCGCCCTGGCTCCCAACCGTGATCCTGCCCTCCCAACGGCCGTCGCGCCTATGGACGATTTCGCCTTCGCGCGCGCCGCGCTTGCTCATGACTTTCTCCTCCGGGCTTTGATCCACGCCGCGATTTCTCCCTGCAACTGCTGACGTGTCACCTGTGCGGCTCGCATGCGGTCGGATGCGCTGTTGCCGGTGCGCTCGAATCTGCTGTCCCGCTCCTCGGTGAGGCTGTGTCCCCACAGCGAGCGAGCAGCGACAGCGACGTCGATGGCGCGAACCTTGAGTTTTCTGGCAAGGCGTCGCTCGGCCACGCCGCCCGCACCGGCGATTACCTCCGCATTGCCCGGGCCAAAGCCAAAGGCGCGCCCGTAGCGAACCACGGGCGGCTTGGCAAGAAACTGCTGCAGCGCCCTCGGATCGAGTGCCTCGAGCGCGGGCGACGGCTGCCCACCGGCGAGCTGGCTCCAGACGGATGCGGGGAGCCGCGCTCCCTCAACCTCAATGACGGTCGTGTTGTCCAGGGGTGCTAACAACTCTCGAAGAGGAACGCCCAACGCCTGCTGAAGCAGGACGGCTTCGCCGAGCGACACTTGCCTGCGATCCGCCTCGACACTGGCGACGCTCGCTTGGGACCACGAAGCGCCCAACGTCCGCATCCGTCCCGCAAGGTCATCCTGTCGAAGTCCGAGCCCGGTCCGAATGCGACGCAGGTTGACGCCAAAGACCCTCTGGTACTTCGCTGTCTGCCTTGCCACGGCTTAACTCTACACGATTAGCGTATGCGCTGCTACATGCTTGACAAGAATGGACGCGTTCGGCAATAATCCGGCGCAGCCCACTAGGGTATGTCGTCCCACATTCACAAGGAGGAGTACGGTGGCAATCGCAGCAACAACCAGGCCGAAGAAAACCGAGCCCCGGCTGTGCATCTCGGTCCCAGAAGCGGGGCGCCAACTTGGCATCAGCAGAGCTCACGCGTTCAAGATGGCGCAGTCGGGGGAATTGCCGACCATCCGTTTCGGAAAGCGCGTGCTTGTCCCGATCGCAGCTCTCGAGCGCGCTCTCCAGGTTGCCCCAAGCCACTGATGGGGAAGGGGAGCAGGCCCGAAGACGAAAAGGAGGTCGTCGGTGGGACCAGCACCGCAACAACCTCAAGCCGAGTATAGCGCCGGATCAGCAGGCCGGCCACCCGATGAACGCAGCAACGGATTCAGCTTCGACCGGGGTGTGGCGCTGTTCATCCGACCCCAAGCGTCGCTGCTCTTCCGGGAGATTCGCCCGGACCGCCGGAGCGGCGATGTGCATGCCGAACTCGAAGTCCGCGGCCGAGTCAATGGCGTCGTTACGCTGCTCTGCCGGGCGAGGCTCAACCTGGTGTCGCCGAGGGCGAAGGCCGATATCGCCAAGTACCTCGGTTCACGGCTGCGAGCCGACTGGCCGGCGCTGCTCGAGGAGTCGAGCTGGCAGGTCGTCGATCGGTCCCGTCAGGGTCGACCTGCGCTGCTCTTGCGCGATGCCAAACCGCTGTCTGGTGGCCGCCACCTCGTGCATCCGCTGCTGGAGGACAAGACTTTCTTGTTTGGCGACGGCAGTGTGGGCAAGAGCTTGTTGTTCCTAGCCCTCGGCCTTAGCATGCATTCCGGTCGGGAGCTCATCGAGGGCCTCAAACCGGCACGCATATTGCGAGTCGCCTACGCCGATGCCGAGTGCGATGGCGGCACCCATCGACGGCGAGCTCAGGCGCTGTGGGGTCCGGGCGAACTGCCAGACCTGCTGTATATCCCGATGGGCACTGAAGGCCCGTTGTCCCATCAGGTCGACAGGCTGCGCGGCATTCTTCGTGAACATCGGACTGACGTTCTCCTTGGCGACAGTGTCGGCCTCATGACCGATGGTCCGCCCGAAGACGCTGCCAGCGCGTTGGCCTTCATGCAGGCCGTCAACCGCCTCGAGGTCAAGACCGCATGGCTGGCCCATGTCAATCGCAGCGGCGACACCGACCGCCCGTTCGGCAGCACGTTCTGGCACAACTCCGCCCGCGCGACTTGGTACGTAAGGAAGGTTCAGGAGACAGCCGCCACCGGCCTGGATGTCGGGCTCTACAACCGGAAGGCGAACGACGGCCCGCTACACCGGCCGATTGGGCTTCACATCGAGTTCGAGCCGGAGCGCACCGTGATTCGCCGTACCGATATCAGCAGCGTGCCGGAACTCGCTTCGGGCCTGACGGTCAAGGAGCGCATCATCGTGGCTGTCCGCCCCGGTGCTCAGACGGTCGCCGTGATCGCGGAGCGAACTGGCCTCGCTGTCGAGAACGTGCGCAAGGTCGTCAACCGGGACCTGGAGCTCGCGACGCCCGTCTTCATCAAGGTCACCGGCGACCCGTACAAGATCGGGCTAAAGGTCAAAGCCTGATGGCAGCAAGACAACAAGACAGTGTCTTGCAAGATGTCTTGAGTGGGACGGGACAAGACAGTCCCGTCTCTAACGGGTGTCTTGGTGTCTTGGTCGCGCCGCTGGCCGACGAGGGCGAGGAATGACGCAGCAGGTGGTCCGAGGCTGCCCAGCTTTATACGACCAGTCCTCCAAGACGAGCGCGGCGTAACCGACCATCTCGAACAAACAAAGTAAAGGAGCCGAAAGGATGACCGAAGACATCGAGCGTTCGCCCGAAAAGCCAATCTTCAAACGTTCTGCATTGAGGGATCCGGAGTATTTCGCGAAGTACCGATCGGAAATCGCGAAGGCAATGCGAGATGGCCGGATCGTGGATGATGTGACGCCGCCGAAGCGGCCGCAGTCCTGGCGATTCTTCGTGAACAACTCAGCGCCAGCACTTTCGGAGCCCGTGATTGAGCAGCCGGTGCAGCCATCTCGAGCTGGCTCGGACTTCAGGGGGATCTAGTTGGGAGCCATCTACTGCGTATGGTTCCCACGTCTGCCCCATCGTTCTGTGTGCCCTCTCGATTTCGGCCTGAGAAGGTTTCGCCGAAATGGTTTCGCGGCAATATGCCGGTGGGTGTCGCCGGGTGGGTGTTTCGGCACCACGGGACGGGCCGCAGACAGACAGACAGGTTCTTAAGTGGGCCAGCAAAGCCGCACCGAGCGGAAGCGACCGTCACGGGAGCGACCATCATCTGCACCTGCCGGCCTGCCGCCGACAGCTAGCTACGCCGGGCGCACAGCAAGGGGCCACCCCCGGGTAAAACTGCGAGAGGCAGCGGGGGGGGGCGTTGTCCCAGATTCGCGCCACTGTCCACCAACCGCGACACCCAAATGAGGTAATTCCCTCATGAGCCATGAGGCCGTCCGCAGCGCCCTGCTGGAGCTACAAGAGAAGGTGATGGACGCCCTCCGCGCTGTCGAGCCGTCCCAGTTGACCGTCGCGGACATTCCGAGGTGGATCGAAATCGGCGTCCGGCTCGAGCGGCAGGCTCGCGGCCTTGATGACCAGCACGACGGCGCCAGGGCGGCCTACCTGGCGGTGCTCATCGACTTGATCGAGCGATCGGAGCCGCGTGGGTAGAGCCTGCCGCGTCTGCCAGAATCCGGAGCGCGACGCGATCGAGACCGCGCTGGTTTCTGGTGAGGGATACCGCGCCATAGCGCGCCATTTCGCACTCAGCAAGGACTCGGTAGCGAGACACCGGGAGCACTTGAGTCCGGCGTTGACCGCGGTCCCGGCTGCGCGGGAGGAAGCCCGTAGTGAGGCGCTGTTGGATCAGTTACAGGCGCTCATTGCACGCGGCCAGCGCATTGCCGATCGAGCCGAGCAGGGCGGTCGCGACGTCACGGCCTTGGCGGCGATCCGGGAGCTGCGGGGCTTGCTGGAATTGTTGGGCAAGGTGACTGGTGAAATCCGCTCCACACCCGCGGTGGTCGTCAACCTCGTCAGCACGGACGAGTGGGTAAGCGTCCGGTCGCGCTTGCTGGCGGCGCTGGCGCCCTGGCCGGACGCGAGGATCTCGATCGCCGCGGTCCTCGCGGAGTCGGAGACTGAATGAGCATCGCCCTCGACCTGGCGCGAGCGCTGGACCCCGTCCTGCTCGCGCCGGCCATCAGCATGAGGCCGGACAAATGGCAAAGCCGCGTCTTGCGCAGCGCATCCGACCGATTGCTGTTGAACTGCTCGAGACAGTCGGGGAAAAGCACGACGGCGGCACTGCTGGCGGTCTGGACGGCGGTCTACGAACCGGGCAGCCTCGTCCTACTGCTCTCGCCCTCCCTGCGCCAGTCAACCGAGCTCTTCAAGAAGGCACTAGCGACGTACAGGGCGCTCGGGAGACCGATCGCGGTCGAGACTGAGAACCTATTGAGCCTCACCCTGGAGAATGGCTCCCGCTTGCTCTCATTGCCCTCGAGCGAGTCGACGGTACGCGGTTACAGCGGGGTCAAATTGTTGATTGTGGATGAGGCGTCTCGCGTCGAGGACGGACTCTATGCGTCCCTGCGGCCGACGCTGGCGGTCAGCAGCGGGCGGATCCTGGCCATGTCCACGCCGCACGGCGCCAGAGGCTGGTGGTGGGAAGCCTGGACGAACGGCGGGCCCGTTTGGGAGCGCTATCAGGTGACGGCACGCGACGTCCCGCGGATCTCGGCGGCGTTCCTCGAGGAAGAGCGCGCCGTGCTCGGCGACTGGCTCTGGCGCCAGGAATATTTCGGCGAATTCGTCAGCCCGATCGATGCCGTCTTCGATTCCGCCGCCATCGACGCGGCCATCACATCAACGGTTCGCCCACTTTTCGCAAGGAGCAAGGAATGAATTTCACCGCCGGACTGGATCTGGGCAAAGCCCGCGACTTCTCTGCTCTCGTCGTCGCCGAGCGCATCCGGGTCGATAGCGGGGAATGGGAGCGCAACCGCTGGGGCGAGCGCGTCAGTCGGCTGGTCGATCATTACCACGTCCGGCACATTCAGCGCTGGCCGCGTGGTACCCGTTATCCGGAGGTCGTCGCCCAGGTCGGCGCCCTGCTCGGGGCGCCGGAATTGCGCGGGTCGACAAAGTTCCGTTTCGATGCAACCGGTGTGGGCTCCGCAATAGAGGACATGATCCAGCTCGCCTACCGGCAAGGTCGCTGCGGCACGTCTTACCCGGAGCCGATCACGATCACCTCGGGTCGGTCAGGCGACAACTGGTTGCTCGTGCCGAAGGTGGATCTCGTCTCGCAACTGCAGGTCCTGGTCCAGCAGCAGAGAATCTTCATCGCCGAGGAGCTGCCGCTGGCGACACTCCTGCGACAGGAGTTGCTGGATTTCCGGGTGAAGATCTCGCAGGCCGGCGTCGACACGTACGAGGCCCTCACCGAATCAGCCCACGACGACCTGGTCACCGCCCTGGCCCTCGCGGTGCTGCGTCCGCATGTTCCGGGCGACGCTTCGCGGGTGGGAAAGGACGGCGCGGTGTACGTACGATGATCACTCTGCCTCCCCGCGCCTAGGCCACAAACCTCGGGGGGACAGACGGTTGCCTAGAATTCGGCCGGAGGGCAAATGACGGAACTGATCTGGGAGGGCAAGTACGACAAAGATGGCCGGAAGGTCGGGCCCCTGCGCGTCGCCCTGCCATTCCAGACCGTCGAGACGGCGAATGAATCCGTCAAGGACCGGCAGCGAACTCTTGACCTTTTCGCCGGCGGCCGACCGTCTGAGTGGAGGAACCGTTTGATCTGGGGTGACAAGAAGTATGTGCTGCCTGCAGTCCTGGCGGAGTTTGCCGGGAAGGTGGACTTGATCTACATCGATCCTCCGTTCGCTACCGGACAAAATTTCTCATTTACCGTGCAGATTGACGGCGAGGAATTTGTTAAGGAACCATCCGCAATTGAAGTAAAGGCCTATCGGGACACTTGGGGCAAGGGTCTGGACTCTTACTTTCAGTGGACGTACGAGACTGCTGTTTTCCTTTACGAGCTGCTTAGTGAAAAGGGCAGCCTGTATGTCCACCTTGACTACAGGGTGGTCGGGCCAGTGCGCATGATTCTCGACTCCATCTTTGGCGTTCAGAATTTGATCAACGAAATTATTTGGTACTACAAGACCGGCGGGATGCCTGAACTCTTGGGCTTCGGCCGAAAGCACGACAACATTCTCTTCTACGTCAAGAACCGTGACAGAGCAACGTGGAACCCGCAGAAGGAAAAGTCCTACCTGATGCACAAATACGGGTTCAGCAACATCGAAATCTATTCGGACCAGGGAGGGCAGTACACCCTCGTTAATTCTCGAGACGTTTTCGACATTCCGGCCCTGCGTGGGAATCAGCCCGAGACCGTTTCGTATCCAACCCAGAAGCCCGAAGCACTAGTGGAACGGCTTGTCCGCGCATCTTCGAATGAAGGCGACCTAGTGATGGATTGCTTTGTTGGTAGCGGGACGACTGCTGTTGTAGCGGAGAGACTTAAGCGGAGATGGATCGCGGCAGACCTGAGCCGCTTTTCGACCGAGACTACTCGCAAACGCCTTCTCGCTGTTCCACACGTAACCCCGTTTGTTGTGCAGAACCTTGGAAAGTACGAGAGGCAGCTATGGCAAGCGGCGGAGTTCGGCGAGGAGGCGCTAGGTAAGACCCTGGCATACCGCCGCTTCATCCTTGGTCTATACAAATCGAAACCAATCGAGGGCTATGCATGGCTGCATGGCCTGAAGGATGGCCGGATGGTCCACGTTGCCACGGTCGATGCGCCTGTGACTGTGGGCGACGTCAAGCAGATTGCGGCTGAATTTCAGCGGGTCTTGGGAGCAGGCAAGAATGCGCCCATGACCAGGGCCGTCGACGTGCTTGGTTGGGACTTTGCCTTCGAGCTGAACGAGGTCGCCCGGCAGACGGCTGGCCGTGCTGGACTTGACATGCGGTTTTGGCGCATCCCTCGCGAAGTCTTGGATAAGAGGGCGGTGGAGCAGGGCGACGTACGCTTCTTCGAACTAGCAGCGCTCGATGTCGACATCAAACAGAAGGCCAAGGAGGTCGTGCTTCGGCTGAGGGATTTTGTGATTCCTGCTGACGACGTGCCTCAGGACGTTCAGCAGTCAGTTAAAGACTGGTCACAATGGATCGACTACTGGGCAATCGACTGGGACCACCGGGGCGACGCTTTCCACAACGAGTGGCAGGCCTTTCGCACAAAGGCAGAGCCCAAGCTTCCGAAATCGGCAGAACACGTGTATGAAACTGCGGGAAATTATCAGATCGTCGTGAAAGTCATTGATATCTTGGGCAATGACACAACAAAGACTCTGAAGGTGAAGGTGCCCTAAGAATGGCGCGCCGGCGGCGCCCTGATGTTGAGGAGCTTGGCCTGCTCGAGGCACGGGTTACAACAGCGCCGTGCGTGCCGGCAATTCGCAAAGCGGTGGCAGACTGGCGGGCGAAGCGGTACAAGGGAGCTAGCGACACGAGCCGACTCCTTCTGAACCACTGGTTTGCCGTCGAACACCGCCTGCCCAACGGCTCGCGGTTCGAATACCACCAAGCACAGCGTGACGCCATGGAGACCCTCATCTATATCTATGAAGTTGCCGGGATCAGACGCCACCGTGACTTGCTGGAGCGCTTCGCGGGTAATGTTCCCGGGATCCACGTTCTCCAGTACGACCTGTTTCCTCGCTTTGGCATCAAAATGGCCACCGGAAGTGGGAAGACCAAGGTCATCGCCCTGGCGATCGCCTGGCAATATTTCAACGCAGTGGCGGGGGGCCTCGATAAGTTCGCTCGGACCTTTTTGGTCGTGGCACCAAACGTCATCGTCTTTGAACGGCTGCGCACCGACTTTGAGGGCAGCCGCATCTTCCGCGTCGATCCGGTGGTGCCGCCCGAACTAGAAATTTACTGGGATGTCGACTGCTACGTCCGTGGCGAGCCGGAGAGGGCAACGTCCCAGGGCGCTGTGTACGTCACTAACATTCAGCAGTTCTACGAGCACTCGGAGACGCCCGACCCAGTCGAGCCGGATGAAATGGCAGCCGTCCTAGGGACGACGCCTCCATCGGGCGATGGTGAGGCCGATGACTTTGACAGGCGGATGGCCGAGCGCGGCGGCCCGTGTCTTGTCATTAACGATGAAGGCCATCACACACACGACGAGGATAGCGAGTGGAACAAATTCATTCGGCGACTGCATGGGGAGGTTTCGGGCGGGCTATCCGGTCAGCTGGATTTCTCAGCAACACCCAGGTACGCGAAGGGAGGCCTCTTCACTTGGATTGTGTACGACTACCCATTGAAGCAGGCCATTATCGATAACGTGGTCAAGCGCCCTACGAAGGGTGTGACCAGCGGAATCGGAGACCAGCCATCGACGGTCGCCAGTGTCAAATACCAGGCCTATCTCACGGCTGGAGTTGAGCGATGGCGAGAATACCGGCAGCAGCTGGCAGTACTGGATAAAAAGCCGATCTTGTTCGTCATGCTCAACAGCACCGCTGAGGCCGACGATGTCGGTGACTACCTCCGCGTGAAGTATCCGGAGGAGTTTGGCGGGGAGATGTTGCTCATCATCCACACGGACAAAAGCGGGGAGATATCGAAAAGGAGCTTAGACAAGGCACGCGAGGTAGCCCGCCGCGTAGACGAAGGTGAGAGTCCGGTCAACGCAATCGTTAGTGTGCTGATGTTGCGCGAGGGCTGGGACGTTCAAAATGTGACGGTTATCGTCGGCCTTCGCCCTTACAGCTCGAAGGCCAACATCCTTCCTGAGCAGACAATCGGCCGCGGACTGCGGCGGATGTTCGCTGGGATGGGAGTGCCCTACACGGAGCGCGTCGACGTAATCGGAAATACTGGCTTTCTGAAGTTCGTCGACCAGTTGGAGCACGAGGAGGACATCGCACTCGAAGAATTCGACCTCAAAGAACCCCTTGTCATTACGACCATTGCCCCAGACGCAGCCAAATCGTCGCGCGATATATCGATTCCGATTTTGAGCCCGATTCTTGCCCGAAAGAAAACCCTGACTGAAGAGATTGCAAGCCTCGACGTGCGAGCCTTTGAGTCGCCGGTGCTCCCGCGCAAACCGGGCGATAGAGTTGCCGGCACCTTCAGGTACGAAGGCAAGGACATAATTACGCTCGAAAAGATCGTCGAACGCGAGTACACGATCCCAGAGCCACAGACTGCCGAGGAAGTCATTTCTTACTACGCCAAGCGCATCGCACAGGACGTCAAGCTACCAAGCCAATTTGCGGCTCTAGTACCGAAGGTGAGGGAGTTTCTTGAGATCAAGGCGTTTGGCACCAAAGTTGACCTGACGACAACCGAAATGATCAAGGCGATAGCGACACCCGTTGCGAGCTACCTCACGGTCAAGACATTCGCAACGGCATTGCGCGGCCTGGTTATCGAAGAGTTGACCCCGACCCTAGAGGGCCAGGGGAGAAAGCTCTCCGAGACCCAGCCCTACCCCTTCTCACGGCCGACGATGACAGCGAGCAAGACAATCTTTAACTTGGTCGCCGCTGACAATGAGTTTGAGCGCGACTTCGCCCGCTTCGTCGAAGACCGAGCGGGTGACGTTGAAGCGTTTGCCAAGCTCCCACCGATATCCCGACTACCGTTCTCGATCGAGTACACAGACAACGCCACCAACCTCAGGTTCTACGAGCCGGACTTCGTCGCTCGTCAGAGAGATGGCACGCACTGGCTTATCGAGACAAAAGGTCGCGAGGATATCGACGTCGTGCACAAGGATCGGGCGGCGCAAATCTGGTGCGAAAATGCCACGCTTCTAACGGGAATTGCCTGGAGATACGTCAAGGTCCCCCAAGCGGAGTTTGCCAAGCTCCAACCGGCTGACTTCAACGAACTAGCACTCGCCTTCAGTTGAGCTGAGCTCGACCGATGTGTGGAGAAAAGTTTCGGCGGTCAGGCCGTCGGGATAGGTTTAGAGCCGAGTGCCTTCGCAGACCGTCGAGCCCTCCCTGAATCTGAGGCCGGACAACGCAGTCGGGGCGAGATTCTAGGAAGAAAGCGAGTAGGTCGGGACTCCAACGATAATGCTCCTCGGGAAATGAAGGTAGAGGTCCGCGCGGTCGGGCTCAAGGCGATGAGGGAGAAACGGGGCCCGACTCAGCGCAAGCTGGCCCACGACCTCGGCATCAGCCAGAACTATATTCCGGCCATCGAAGCTGGCTCTAGGCATGCCGGGCCCGAAACTCCAGGAACAGTTGGTGAAGTACTTCGGCTGTCGGTTCCATGAATTGTTCGCAGTCGTCTTGGTCAATCCCGAAACAGGTCAGGAGCGGACCCTGGACCCGGTCATGCCTAAACGACACCCAGCTGCCTGGGCCTTACGCAATCGCAGCTGCGGCTTGCGTACAGAAATCGATACAGGCGAGAAGTGCATCCCCAGCTGAGGTCCCGAGATAGCCCCCTCCCAGGTCTGAGACTGCTTGCTCGCGAGCGACCAGTTCCGAGTTGGCCAATAGCATGTTCCGTGGCGGCTGGAGGTCCACTCCGCTTTCTCTTAGGCGCAGCGCGACGTCCACGGCCAAAGAAATGGTCCCGGACATAAGCGCGGCGCTGCCGATCCGGATGGCCCCAAGAACCCTATCCATTAGCAAACCCAGAGGTTGCGTCGCACCCCAATACCATCTCCAGCACCCAGGGGCCAACCGATACTCAAGCCAGGCTGCATTAGCGCACAGTTCCGCAGCGATTTGGGTAATCGATGAGCGAACCTGGCCTCGCTGCCTTCCTCCGAGTCTTTCCTCAATCTCGCGCTGCACGAGGGTTAGGCCGAGCCGGTCAAAAGTCTCTAGACATCTAAGACCTGCTGCTCGGAGCAAGGGTTCGGCGTCCGTCGCTGCGCTCGGCATCGTCGACAATTCACTAAGATTTGCCATAACGAGTGCTGGAGCATCGTCTCCGGCGACCCCCATTCGTAGGACGTTCGTAATAACCTCCACAAGAACACCCGCTTGCGTACGGTTCTGTGCATGGGCGAGAGCCGACATTAACGAGCTGATGCACGTCTTCAGGGCCGGGATTACGGGCGCTACGTTCTGCTGACCGCGGGAGTACCGATCCTTGCCAGCCCGTACCGCGGCCATGTGGTCGGATAGGACAGAAACCATCGCTTGCCCAACTCGTTCGGCACCACCCGCGTTTCCGTGCAGGGCAAGCTCATTTAGTATTTCCACCAGGTTTCCCACGGCTTCGCCAACCTGTTCGATGTCTCGGACCTGCTGCACCGTCAGGACTCTTACGGCACGACGCAACTCCTTTTTCGGGATCGCAGTCTCATAGTCGGGGACCACGGCACCAATCTCATCTCTCCGGTTGACCATTACGCCGACGGTTGCCGCCACGTTAATCGCCAGACGCCCGCTGGTCCAGAAATCCGAGCTTTGGAGGGCGACTAGCCTCTTACCAGACGGCACAAATAACCCTCGTCTCGAGGCCTGGATAACTGATCGACGTTCCGTCTTGGCGGGCGCCATTACCATTCGCACGTAGCTAAGGCTTGTGGCCAGGTCGCGAAATGCCTCAGACTGACGTCTGAGTTTGCCCAGGTCGGAGCCTGCATTTTGATTGAAGTCTCGGCGAGCCTTCACGAAGTCCTCAACTGCGGTCGCCGGATCGGTCCTCCGGAGCAAAGCGACCATAACCAGAAAGACCGAACCGCCGAGTAGAGCCGTCAGGATGTTCGTGCTCCACAAGACTGGTACTGACGGGTACATCTTGTTGTAGCCGGAGGCGAGCAGCAGTGTGGTCGCGGCCCCATAGCTTAGCCAAAGGGAAGGAGGAAAACTTGTGTGGCGCGCCAGAACTCCCGGAAGACGGGTTGCAGATAATTCTGCAGCCACAATGTGAACGGTGATCAAAACCCCAAACGCGATAAGGATTTCCGCCAGACCAATGTCGAAGGGCGGGTTACTCCATGCGAGTCTTCCCGCTAGGTAGGCGGAGATAACTGCAATGGCTGGCGCGACCAAGAATGGACCGACCTTCCGAGCCAAGACGGTTGCCCCTGGGACTGAAGGCCGAAGCCGTAGTGGCCGGGGGGCGTCGATTGCCACTGCCCGGGAGCGGGAGTCACACTCTCGCGCAAAGCTCGCCGCGTTGGCGACCGAAGGGCGCCATGCCTGCAGGACGCGAACGACGGCGGACGGACGTTCAGCAGGTCTCGCCCGAAGTGCGACAGCAATGACTTCGAGCGCAGCTCTCTCAAAATGCGGCCTAAGTCTGCTGTGTACTTCGCCGTCGAGTTCTGGATGTTCTTGCAAGAGGGTTGTGGCAGCAGCCTTAGCCAATTGAATGATGCCGGGCGGCTCGTATGGGTTGACCCGCTGGGCGGCTATGTTGAGGCAAGTACGCAGGATTGCTGCTGCCTCCGAAGTCGAGATCGTTTGGGCCTCGGCTGCCACCACCATCAGAGCGGGAATAACTTGACTCCGTCCAAGGCGAGTGCCTAACGCAATGATCTGATAGAGGGTTGTGCTTCGCTGCACGGCCGCGTCCCGTCTCTTACTCACAGCCTGGGCGACCACGAATGCAAGTTCAGGCTGAGTCGCCACGGCCATAAGCTCGCCGACCGGGATTTCGGTATAGCCCCGTCCAAGAATGACTGATGCGGTTGCTGGATCACGGCGGACCAGACCAACCAAGGTATGCGACGGCAGGCTGCGGAGAGGTTGCGCCTGGGGGTACTCGGCCAAGGCGAACGATGCCAATCGAACAACAAGGCCGTTGTAAATGGAAGTTGGTTGGAAATTAAGGATGACTCCCGCCAAGGCCGCCGCTAGGTGGCGGCCGGTACGCCTGAGTGTACGGCCCATTGTTCGGAGCCGGACGATCAATACTTTTCGAAGCCCTCGAAAAACAGATCGGGCTCTGGAGCCGGCATTTTGAATGGTCCTGGCAACATTCCTTTGAACCTCTTCTCACGTTCCGTGCCGACACGCTTCGCGAGAGAAAGCATCTTTCCAGCCCACTCTCTCTGCTCCGGCGCTGAATTAGCCTTCAAGATCTCCATGGCAAGGCGCTCGGTATCCGCAAAGACGTCATATGATCGCAGGTCGCTCAGAAATATCTCCAGGAGCGAGAGGCCATACGGCGAAATGATCTGCTCGAGCCCTCGTTGATGGAGGACGCGATCCCGTATCGTCTCGACCACTCCGTCCCGATCGACGGCAAACTCATTTGGCTTTGTAATTCTGACGTCCTCGGGGCGCAAGTTAGACACGCCCAGCGGTTGAGAGTCCCCGAAGGCGAGATATCCGTTGCCGCACACGAGAGCGTCCCGGAAGTAATGATTGACGTATTTGGTAACTGACATCAAAGAAGTCCGCTGTTGAAGGAAGTCTCTTTGGGCATTAGGCAATGCACCGCCTATGACAAGGGGCTCCCTCCCGGACATTGCTGAAATGGTTCTATCCACAGCATCTCTTATCGTTGGGAATGTGTTGTAAATTCTCTTGAGTTGGGGCAAGCGGTTACGCAGCGATTCTCTGTCCGGAAACGGATCAGCTCGGTACTTTGACTCAATGCTGATCCCTATTTCTGAGGCTTGCTGGGCGATGGTCTCGGCTGTGAGGCGCCAGCCGTGGCGCAGGGTGTCAACGGTATCTGAAACCGCCCGCTCGTCGAGTTCTCCAGCGATAACGTCAATCTCACTCATGTCCGAACGCTGCTCGGCGCTCTGCCAAATTTTGCCCTGCCTACGGACAAGTTGTGCAAGGAACGTCAGAACTGTTTCAATCTGCAGCTGGACGGGTTGATTTAGTGTCACTACGAATTGAACTATCTGACCGGGTGACATCGGATCGAGAAAGTGGCCGGATTCATCGAGATTGGCTAGTGCTCCCCCATAAAAGAGGGGCGACAGCATGCCGTTGTTCTGCATGTGGCTGATGACAAGTGCGTGGCGTTCGCCTCGGTGATTCTGCGAGGCACTCGATAGAACTGCGGCTAGCGCTTCCATCGCCTCGCCTGAGCGGCGGGTGTGCTCGGGCGAGGGATCGAGTAGGAAATCGAGCTTTCCGGTCCGGGGATCGACCTGACGTTCCGAAGGCAGCCTTAGTGGCATTCGGGCCTTACCTGGATCGGAACGGACAACGGGTCCCTTCCAGCCGCTTGTTCGACGGTTTCGCTGGCAACACCCTTGTCACCCACGAATCGACCTTACTCTGCCAGTAGCGGCTTGATCACGGCCGCGTCGGCGTCCTGCGGCGTGGGTGCGAGTAGAACGGCGGTGATCTCGGGGAGCGAGGTTCTCGTCTCGCCTGGGGCCTCCATGACCTTCTTCGCATCGATCGCATCGATCATGGTGGGCTCCAGTAGAACCGGCTTCCCGTCAGCATTCCCGTCAAACCCGCAACTCCGCTCGTGTTACCAGTCGATTTCGTATTCAGAAAGTGGAGCCCACAGCCGGGGTTGAACCGGCGACCTTCGCCTTACCAAGGCGACGCTCTACCACCTGAGCTATGTGGGCTCGGGTATGGGCAGAGGAGGATTCGAACCCCCGAAGGCGCTAGG
>Ga0070698_100004284_pt1 | contig 15685 bp, 13 predicted proteins | sample KBSK1502metaG_FD_65477 | JGI IMG/M metagenome (GOLD analysis project Ga0070698, IMG submission 65477) | Corn, switchgrass and miscanthus rhizosphere microbial communities from Kellogg Biological Station, Michigan, USA - KBS K1-50-2 metaG | ecosystem: Host-associated > Plants > Roots >...
TGGCTGAGGGCCGCGGCCAGCTCGGCCTCGTCGTCGAGCCCGGCCAGCAGCCCGCGCGTGACGAAAATGTAGTTGGACAGGGCGTGGGCGTTGGCGCTCGCCATATCGAGCACGACGAAACGATAGGTGCCGCCGAAACCCGACTGGGCGACCAGCTTCTGGCCGACGCGATCGACATAGGCTTGAAGGGCGGCGTCGGGATAGATCGCGCCGACTTCGTGCTCGATCTCGCGCGGCACCGCGGGCGCGCTGCCTTGGGCTGCCCCCTGGCCGGCTGCCGCAGCGGACGTCGCCGTCTGCGGCGGACTGCCTTGCGAGGTGCAGGCGGAGGCCCAAACGACGAGCGCGATAAGCGGCAAAATACGGCGAAAAACCACTAACCCTCCTGCGCGCTCCGGCGACCTTAGACGCTTGGCCGCGGCACCTGCAATCGCGGCGAGGCTGGAACAAATCCCGCCGCTATGGCAGTGAGTCATCGGTTAATCGCATGCCGCGTTCCGAAAGCCCCCTTCGTTCCGACTTATTCCCGGAAATCTCGCCCTTCGCCAGCGGCATGCTGGCTGTCGACGGCCGGCACACGATCTATTGGGAGCAAAGCGGCAACCCCGACGGCGTGCCCGCGCTGTTCCTGCACGGCGGGCCGGGGGCCGGTTCGGCACCGGTCCATCGGCGGTTCTTCGATCCGCAGTTCTACCGCATCGTGGTGTTCGATCAGCGCGGCTGCGGCCGTTCGATGCCGCTCGGCGAGATACACGACAACACCACCAGCCATCTGGTGGCCGACATGGAGAAGCTGCGCGCCCATCTTGGCCTCGCGCAGTGGCTGCTGTTCGGCGGTTCGTGGGGCAGCACGCTGGCGCTGGCGTACGGGCTGAAATATCCCGAGCGCGTGATGGGCTTCATCCTGCGCGGCATCTTCCTCGGCGCGCGATCCGAGATCGACTGGTTCCTTCACGGCATGCGCGCCATCTTCCCCGAGGCCTGGCGCGATTTCGTCGAGCATCTGCCGGACGGCGAGCGCGGCGATCTTTTGGGCAACTACTATCGCCGCCTCATCGACCGCAATCCCGACAGCCATCGTCCGGCGGCGCGCGCCTGGAGCCGCTACGAGGCCGCCTGCTCGACGCTCTACCCGACGGCGCGCGCACCCTTCGAATCGGACCATGGCGGCTTTGCGCTGGCCCTGTCGCGCATCGAGGCACACTACTTCGCGCATGGCACCTTCCTGCCCGAAGGCTGGCCGTGGAACGACCTCGACCGCATCCGCCACCTGCCCGGCACGATCGTGCAGGGCCGCTACGACATCGTCTGCCCGCCCGTGACGGCCGATGCGCTGGCGCGGGGCTGGCCGGAGGCGCGCTATGTCGTCGTGCCCGACGCCGGCCACAGCGCGCTGGAGCCGGGCATTCGTGCCGCCCTGGTCAACGCCACGGAAAGTTTCAGGCTTTCGAGCAGCGACGACCTCTTCGCCCCGCGCTTTCCATGGGAAACCTGAAGGCCACGCCGTTCGAGCTTCCGCCACCCCAGACCGGCGCCGCCGCCTGGTATGGACCGGACATGTCGCGGCGTGGCGACTGGCAGCTGCCGCTTGGGCCTGCCGAGATCGCCGAGATCGAGACAGCGACCACAGCGTTGGCCGCGCGCCGGGCCGATATCGCGGCGATCACGGCCGGCGATTTTCCGCTGCCGACGCTTGGTCCCAAACTCGCGGCGCGCGTGCACGACGAAGTGCTGAACGGCCGCGGCTTTCTCCTGATGCGCGGCCTGCCGGTCGAGCGCTGGTCGATGCGCGAGGCGGCGACGGCGTTCTTCGGCCTGGGCAGCCATCTCGGCAAAGCCCGCTCGCAGAACGGCAAGGGCCATGTGCTGGGCCATGTCCAGGATCTCGGGCTCGATGTGGCCGATCCCAACGTCCGCATCTACCAGACCCATGAGCGACAGACTTATCACACCGATTCCTGCGACATCGTCGGCCTGCTTTGCCTCAAGACCGCGAGGAGCGGCGGGCTGTCGGCGCTGGTGAGCTCGACCACGATCTTCAACGAGATGCGCCGCCGCCGGCCCGATCTGCTGAAGCTGTTGTTCGAGCCGGTGGCCACCGACCGCCGCGGCGAAGTGCCGGAAGGCCACAAGCCATATTTCGAAATTCCGGTGTTCAGCTGGTATCGGGGGTTCCTGACGGCGATCTATCAGCGCCAGTACATCGACTCCGCCCAGCGCTTCCCCGACGCGCCGCGGCTCACATCCGCCCATATCGAAGCGCTCGACCTGTTCGATTCGCTGGCCAACGATCCCGCTCTGCACATGTTCATGGAATTCAAGCCGGGCGACGTGCAGCTGGTGCACAATCACACCATGCTGCACGACCGGACGGGCTTCGTGGACTGGCCCGAGCCCGCGCGGCGGCGCCATCTGCTGCGCCTGTGGCTGGCGGCATCGGGCGCCCGGCCGCTGCCTGAAAGCTTTGCCCAGCGCTATGGAACGGTCACGGTGGGCGAGCGTGGCGGCATCGTCGTGTCCGGCACCAGGCTGCAGGCGCCCTTGGAGGCGGTGTGACGCGGCCACGGGGCCGCAAGAGGGCAGTTGACCCGGGGCATCGTCGTCCCTAAGTGAGGCGCGCCGAAAGAAACCACTGACACTAGGGATAACGTATGGCCAGCGAGTCAACCGCGGGCGACGCCCCGGATGAGATGCCGGTCGAGACGTCCGACGAGAACCTCGATATTCCCGCCCAGCCGCAAGACCTGGCGGGCGAACTGCAGCAGTTGCAGGCCGAGAAGGCCGAGTTGCAGGACAAGCTTCTGCGCGCCTTGGCCGAAACCCAGAATGTGCGCCGCCGTGCCCAACAGGACGTGGAGCGCGAACGCAAGTTCGGCATCGAGCGGTTCGCCAAGGATGTCCTGTCGGTTGCCGACAATCTGGGGCGCGCCCTGTCGGCGCTGCCGAAGGACGCCGACGCGATCGACCCGGCGGTGCGCAACGTCATCCTGGGCGTGCAGGCGACCGAGCGCGAGCTGCAGTCAGTACTGGAACGCCATGGCGTCACCCGCATCGAATCGCTGGGCAAGCCGTTCAATGCCGAATTCCATCAGGCGATGATGGAAGTCGAAGATCCCACGGTGCCGGCGGGTACGGTCGTTCAGGAAATGGCCCCCGGCTACCTGATCGCCGGCCGGCTGCTGCGCGCGGCCATGGTGGCGGTGTCCAAAGGCGGTCCGGCGGTCCGTTCTCCCAGCAACGAAAATTAGGACCTGTCCCGGCACTGGCCAGACGCTCGGATGTCCCAGTCGACAGCCCGGAATTGCGGCGGATTCCGCACTTTTAGCCCGTCCAGTCCATTGCAGCCGGCGCTATAGGACCTATATAGCCCCTGTCCTGACCCGGTTTTTCCGGCAGGTAACCATATATCAGGGGGTCGGCGCGGCGCCTTTGGGGCCGGAACGACCTGCCTAGGGAAGAGAGAACAGTCATGGCGAAAGTCATTGGTATCGACTTGGGCACGACCAATTCGTGCGTCGCGGTCATGGAAGGCGGCGACACCAAGGTTATCGAGAATTCCGAAGGCGTCCGGACCACGCCGTCCATGGTCGCCTTCACCGACGGTGGCGAGCGCCTGGTCGGCCAGGCCGCCAAGCGCCAAGCCGTCACCAACCCGCTGAAGACCCTCTATTCGGTCAAGCGCCTGATCGGCCGCCGCTTCGACGACCCGATGGTCACAAAGGAAATGTCGCTGGTCCCCTTCAAGATCGTGAAGGCCTCCAATGGCGACGCCTGGGTCGAGGTCAACGGCCAGCAGTACAGCCCGAGCCAGATCTCGGCCTTCATCCTCGGCAAGATGAAGGAGACCGCCGAGTCCTATCTCGGCGAGAAGGTCGAGCAGGCGGTCATCACCGTGCCGGCCTATTTCAACGATGCCCAGCGCCAGGCGACCAAGGACGCCGGCCGCATCGCCGGCCTCGACGTGCTGCGCATCATCAACGAGCCGACGGCCGCCGCGCTCGCCTATGGCATGGACAAGCGCAAGAGCGGCATGATCGTGGTGTACGACCTGGGCGGCGGCACGTTCGACGTGTCGGTCCTCGAGATCGGCGACGGCGTGTTCGAGGTGAAGGCCACCAACGGCGACACCTTCCTGGGTGGCGAGGATTTCGACGCGCGCGTCATCGCCTACCTGGCCGACGAGTTCAAGAAAGAGCAAGGCATCGACCTGCGCAACGACCGGCTCGCCCTGCAGCGCCTCAAGGAGGCGGCCGAGAAGGCCAAGATCGAGCTCTCCAACGCCAAGGAGACCGAGATCAACCTGCCGTTCATCACGGCGGATGCCAACGGCCCCAAGCATCTCGTGATCAAGCTGTCGCGCGCCAAGCTCGAATCGCTGGTCGACGAATTGATCCAGCGCACGCTCGAGCCGTGCCGGGCCGCGCTCAAGGATGCCGGCTTGCAGGCCGGCCAGATCGACGAGGTTATCCTGGTCGGCGGCATGACCCGCATGCCGAAGGTCATCGAGACGGTTAAGCAGTTCTTCGGCAAGGAGCCGGCCCGCAACGTCAACCCCGACGAGGTCGTGGCGGTCGGTGCGGCGGTCCAGGCGGCGGTGCTGAAGGGCGAGGTCAAGGATGTCCTGCTGCTCGACGTCACGCCGCTGTCGCTCGGCATCGAGACCCTGGGCGGCGTGTTCACGCGACTGATCGAGCGCAACACGACGATCCCGACCAAGAAGAGCCAGACCTTCTCGACGGCCGACGACAACCAGACCGCGGTCACCATCCGCGTGTTCCAGGGCGAGCGAGAGATCGCCTCCCAGAACAAGCTTCTAGGCCAGTTCGACCTGGTCGGCATACCGCCGGCGCCGCGCGGCATGCCGCAGATCGAGGTCACATTCGACATCGACGCCAACGGCATCGTCAACGTCTCGGCCAAGGACAAGGCCACCGGCAAGGAGCAGCAGATCCGCATCCAGGCTTCGGGGGGGCTGAGCGAGGCCGACATCCAGAAGATGGTGAAGGACGCCGAGCTGCATGCCGAAGAGGACAAGAAGAAGCGCGAGCTGATCGACGCCCGCAACCAGGGCGAGGCGCTGGTCCACTCGACCGACAGGCACCTCAAGGAGTACGGCGACAAGGTGAGCGCCGAGGAGAAGTCCGCCATCGAGGGTGCCCTCGAGGGGCTGAAGTCGGTGCTGACCGGCGAGGACGTCGAGGCGATCAAGACCAAGACCAACGAGCTCGCCCAGGCGGCGATGAAGCTCGGCGAGGCGATGTACAAGGCCCAGCAGGCCGACACGCAAACCGGTGCAGGGCCGGGGGGCGCGGCCGGCGGGTCGGGCGGCGCCGCCAACGAGGCGAAGAACGAGAAGGTCGTCGACGCCGAGTTCGAGGACGTCACCGACAAGAACAAGAAGACAGGCTCCGGCTGAGCCGGAACAACAACCAAGCAAGCGGCCTCCCGCGCGAGCGGGAGGCCGTCCTGTAAGCGGCAAGTGGGGGCTGCGTAGAACGTTATGTCGCAAGACTATTACGAGCTGCTCGGAGTGAACCGCACCGCGGGCGCCGAGGACATCAAGAAGGCGTTCCGTAAGCTTGCCATGCAGCATCACCCGGACCGCAATCGGGGCGACAAAGGCTCCGAGAAGAAATTCAAGGACCTCACCCACGCCTACGACATCCTGAAGGATCCCGAGAAACGCGCGGCCTACGATCGCTACGGACCGGCCGCCTTCGAGGGCGGCGCCGGACCCGGCGGACCGGGCGGGCCGTTCCACGGCCAGGGCTTTGATTTCGGCACCGTGTTCGGCGACATCTTCGAGGAGATGTTCGGCGCCAACGGCGCGCGTGGGCGCGGACGCGGCGACACGCGTGGCCAGGATCTGCGCTTCAATCTGGAGATCACGCTCGAGCAGGCCTATGCCGGCACCGAAGCCACGGTGCGCGTGCCAAGCTCGGTGGCCTGCGAAGTCTGCCACGGCAGCGGCGCGGAGCCGGGCTCAAAGCCGCAGCAGTGCCAGACCTGTCACGGCCGTGGCCGGATCAGGGCCCAGCAGGGCTTCTTCACCGTCGAGCGCACCTGTCCTGCCTGCCATGGCGTCGGCCATGTGATCGACAAGCCGTGCCGCAGCTGCGCCGGCCAAGGCCGGGTGCGTCGCGACAAGACGCTGAAGGTCAACATCCCGGCCGGCGTCGAGGACGGCACGCGCATCAGGCTCTCAGGTGAAGGCGAGGCGGGAACGCGCGGCGGGCCGGCGGGCGATCTCTACGTCTTCCTCTCGGTGCGCCACCATCAGCTGTTCGAGCGCGAGGGCGCCGACGTCCATTGCCGCGTGCCGATCTCCATGGTGCAGGCCACGCTCGGCGGCAACATCGACGTGCCGACGCTGGACGGAAAGATGGCGCGCATCAACATTCCGGCCGGCGCCCAAGGCGGCCACCAGTTCCGCCTGCGCGGCAAGGGCATGCCGATCGTGCGCTCCGCCCAGCGCGGCGACATGTACATCGAGATCAACGTCGAGACGCCGACCAACCTCACGTCCAAGCAGAAGGAGCTGCTCAAGGAATTCGAGAAGGCCGGCAAGACCAGCCCCGAATCCGAAGGCTTCTTCAGCAAGGTGAAGGAGATGTTCGGCGGCGATTGATTCTCGCCGGACCGCGGGCCTCCAGGCCCGCTCATGATCTTCGTCATGATCTTCCGGACCGCGCGCATCTTGCGCGCTCATGAGCATGAGCGAGCGGGACGCTCGCGGTCCGGAAGACTATGAGCGGGCCGGGAGGCCCTCAGGCGCATGTGAATGCGCCGAGTCCGGCAAGACCCTAAGCCGCCAGCACGCACCGCACCAGGTGGCTGTCGCTCGTGGGCTTCAGGTCGGGCGGTTGGGCGACGCAATCGGGCCTCACGAACCGGCAGCGCGGCGCGAAGCTGCAGCCGGTCGGCATCTCGCCAAGATCGGGGGGCGCGCCGGGAATCGCCTCGAGCCGCCGGCCGCGCATGCCGTCGTGCACCGTCGAGGCGAGCAGGCCCTGGCTGTAGGGATGCTGCGGCGCATCGACCATCTGCTCGACCGGCGCCAGCTCGACGATCTTGCCGGCATACATGACGCCGATGCGGTCGGAGACTTCGACCGCCACGCCGATATCGTGGGTGACGAAGATGACGCCGAGGTCGAACTCGCGCTGCAGCTCCCGGATCAGCAGAAGCACCTGAATCTGCACAGTCGCGTCGAGCGCCGTGGTCGGCTCGTCGGCCAACAGCAGGCTGGGATTGCACGACAGGGCCAGCGCGATCATGGCGCGCTGGCGCATGCCGCCCGACATCTCATGCGGATAGGCTTTTAGCCGCTGCACCGGCGAGGGGATGCGCACCAGCTCCAAAAGCTCGCGGGCGCGCTTCCAGGCGTCGGTCTCGCTCTTGCCGGTGTGGCGGCGTATCGTCTCGGCGATCTGGTGGCCGACCGTGAAGACCGGATCGAACGCCGTCGCTGGCTCCTGGAAGATCATGGCCACCCGCCCGCCGCGCAGGTCGCCCAGGGCGCGCGGGCCCATCTCCAGCACCTCGTCGCCCTCCATGCGGATGCTGCCCGACCAGCGCGTGCGGTGCTCCGGATGAAGCCGCAGGATCGAGCGCAGGGTGACGCTCTTGCCCGAGCCCGATTCGCCCAAAATGCCGAGCGTCTCGCCGCGCTCGAGGTCGAAGCTGACGCCGTTCACCGCGTGCACGGTACGGTCGGGCGTGACGAAGGTGACGTGAAGGTCGCGGACCTGCAGCAGATTGCTCATGTCAAACCGCCTTCGAATGGCCCGAACCCGCCACCCGCATGTGGCAGGCGACCTCCTGCCGGCCGGTCTCGGTGAGCGGCGGCTCGACCCGGGCACAGACCTCCTCGGCGAACGGGCAGCGCGTGCGAAAGCGGCAGCCCGACGGCGGATCGATGGGATTGGGCGGATCGCCTTGAATGGGCGCCTCGTGGGTACGCCTGCGCGGGTCCATCGACGGCCGCGCCGACAAGAGCGCGCGCGTATAGGGATGCTGCGGATCGCCGTAGATCGCCTCGACCGGGCCCAGCTCGACGACCTTGCCGAGATACATCACCAGGACGCGGTCGCTGAGATACTGCACGACGTTGAGGTCGTGGCTGATGAAGACGTAGGTCAGCCCCAGCTCGGCCTTGAGGTCGACCAGCATGTTCAGGACCTGCGCCTCGACCGACTTGTCGAGGGCCGACACCGCCTCATCGAGGATGACCAGCCGTGGCCGGAGCGCCAGCGCGCGGGCAATGTTGACCCGCTGGCGCTGACCGCCCGACAGCTCGTGCGGATAGCGGTCGGCGTAGTTGTCCGGATCGAGCCCGACCTTGGCCAGGAGATCGCGCACGCGGGCGCGCGCTTCCGCGGCGGGCAGCCCATGGGCCTTGGGCGCGAAGGCCAGCGTCTCGGCGATCGTCAGCCGGGGATTGAGCGAGGCGTAGGAATCCTGGAACACCATCTGCACCTGACGGCGCAGCTCGTTGATCGTAATGCCGTGCGGCTCGTCGACGGGATCGCCGTCGAGCACCATGGTGCCGCTGTCCGGCCGCAACAGGCGGATCAGCAGGCGGGCCACCGTCGACTTGCCGCAGCCCGACTCGCCGACCACGCCCAGGGTCTCGCCCTTGGCCACCGACAGGGTGAGGTCGTCGACGGCGCGCACCACCTTCCGCCCGCGCCCCAACAAGCCACCGCCCACCGGGAAGTGCTTGCGCAGGCCACGCGCCAGCAACAGGGGTTGAACAGGTCCGCCGCGATCCGCGACGGCGATCACAGAGTCCATGTCAGGCCTTCACGTCCATGGCCGCGCGCAAGCCATCGCTCATCAGATTGAAGCAGATCGAGGTGATGAAGATCATCACGCCGGGCAGCGCAGCCAGCACGGGATTGACGTAGATCGCCTGGCGCAGCGTGTTCAGCATCAGGCCCCATTCCGGCTCGGGCGGCTTGACGCCCAGGCCAAGGAAGGAAAGACCGGCCGCCAGGATGATCGCCACGCTGATCAGCGACGTGGCATAGACCAGGATCGGTCCCAGCACGTTGCCAAGCACGTGCACGCGCACGATGGTGAACGTCGCCGCGCCGCTCGCCCGCGCGGCATCGACGAAATCGAAGCCGCGCACCTGGGTGGTCACGCTTTCCGAGACGCGGCAGACCGGCGGGATGAAGACCAGGGTAAGCGCCAGCAGCGTGTTCTCCGCACCGGCGCCCATGGCGCCCGACAGCGAGATCGCCAGCAGCACCGACGGAAAGGCGTAGAACACGTCCATGATGCGCATGATCAGCATGTTCACGCGGCCGCCCAAGAAGCCCGCGGTGATGCCGAGCAGGCCGCCGATCAGGAGTGCGCAGGCGACCGGCGTCACGCCCATGAACAGCGAGAGCCGGCCGCCATAGATCAGTCGGGCCAGCATGTCGCGGCCGAGCTCGTCGGTGCCCAGCAGGTGGCCGGGCGAGCCCAGCGGATAGAGCCGGCGGATCATCGACGTCTTGTAGGGATCGGCCAGCCCCAGCCACGGCGCGGCAAGCGCGGAGAGGACGAGCAGGATCAGGACGGCGGCACAGATCAGCGTCACGGGATCCCGCCGCAGGCGGCGGCCCACCGACTGCCAGTAGCCGCGCCCGGCCGCGACCGCGATCGGTTGCACCAGGGGGGTGCCGAGCTCCAACGACGGGGTTTGGATGGTCATGATCGTCAGTTCCGCTTGATGCGCGGGTCGACCATGGTCTGGATCACATCCACGGTGAGGTTGAGCATCATGAAGAAGAAGGCCAGCACCAGGGTGGTGCCCTGCAGGATCGGCAAGTCGCGGCGGAAGATGGCGCTGTTCAGCAGGAAGCCGGTGCCGGGCCAGGCGAACACCGTCTCGATCAGGATCGAGCCGCCGATCAGGTTGCCGGCCTGCAGGCCCATCACGGCGAGGCAGGTCGGCGCGGCGTTCTTCAGCACATGGCGCAGGATCTGGCCGTCGCTCATGCCCTTGGCCTGCAGCGCGGTGACGAACTCCATGCTGAGCGTTTCCTTGATCGTCGAGCGCACGGTGCGGGTGACGACACCCAGGGGAATCACCGACAGGGCGATGGTCGGCAGCACCATGTGGGCGAGATGCGCGCGATCGAGCCGCCAGCCGGTCGAGTTCTCCGGCCCGATGCCCATCGGCGGCAAGGCGCCGAGCTCGACGGCGAAGATGATCACCAGCACGATCGCCAGCCAGAAGTGGGGCACGCTGACGCCGACCAGGGAAATCAAGGTGACCAGCCGGTCGACGATGCGCGACTTGGCGTAGGCCGCCGCCGTGCCGAGGATGATGGCGAGGCTGAAGGCGAGCAGGGTGGCGGAGATGGCGAGAATGATGGTGTTGCCGAAGGCTGAGGCCACCTCGGTCGCCACCGGCCGGCCGGTGCCGATCGAGGTGCCGAGGTCGCCCGTCAAGGTCACCGCCAACCAGCGGAAATACTGGACCGGCAGCGGCTTGTCGAAGCCGTAATACTCCTTGAGCTTGTCGACGACTTCCTTCGGCGCGTCCGGCGGCACGATGGCCGAGATCGGATCGCCCGGCGCCAGATGCACCAGCGCGAACACCAGCAGCGACACGCCGAAGGCGACCGGCACCAGATAAATCAGGCGCCTGAGCGCATAGAGCAGCATTGCCGCCGCCTTTCGTCGCTACTTCATTTCGATCGGCGTGAGATCCTGGAACCAGCTCTGGGCCTGCACGAAGCCCTTGACCTTGGGGTTCATGGCGCGCGGGTTGAGATCGTGTGCGATATAGACCCAGTAGGCCTGGTCGACGATGTAGCTGTGCACGTCGGCCAGCGCCTTGGTCTGGGCGGCGCGGTCGAAGCTGGTATGCGCGGTGTTGATCATCTCGTCGATCTTGGGGTCCTTCAGGATGCCCCAGTTGGCGCCGGCCGGCGGCACGAAGCTCGAATGATAGAGCCGCATGAAGGCCGAATAGGGATCGACCGTGGCGCGGCTGATGTTGATGGCATTGACGCCCGCCTTGGTCGCGGCGTCGCCGGTGACGGGCTGGAAGGAGAAGGTGACCAGCGTGTTCCACTCCATGACCTCGAACTGGGTGTCGAAGCCCACCGCGTTCAGGTTCTCCTGCACGTACTCGTTCATCGGCAGCGGCAGCATCTGGCCCGAACCCGAGGTCGAGATGGCGATCTTGATCTTGGGCTTCTTGGTCGCGCTGTAACCCGCCTCGGCCAGGAGCTTCTTGGCCTCGGCCGGATCGTACTTGATGTCGAACTTGGGCGAGCCGAACCACGGATGGCCGGGATAGACCACGCCCTTGGACTCGATCATCAGGCCGCCCAGCAGCTTGTTCAGGCCGGCCCGATCGATCGCGAGGTTGGCCGCCTTGCGCACCCGGATGTCGGTCCACGGCGAGCCTTCGACCATGCTGGGCTGGTAGGCCCAGTTATGCGGATACTTGTTGGTGACGATCACCATGCCGCCCTGCTTCAAACGCGGAATGGCGTCGGGCGCCGGCACTTCGATCCAGTCGACCTGGCCCGCCAGCAGCGCCGCGGTACGGGTCGCCGCCTCAGGCATGGGGAAAAGGATCACCTTGTCGAGCTTGGGAATCCGCGCCTTCTCCCAGTAGTCCGTATTGCGCGACAGCTCCATGCGCTCGCGCGGCACGACCCGGTCGACCTTGAACGGGCCGGTACCGGCCGGCTGCAGCGCCACCTTGACCCAGTCCTTGCCCTGTTTCTCCCAGTTGGTCGGGCTCGAATAGAGGATGTAGGACATGTCGTAAGGGAAGAGCGAATTAACCACGCGCGTGGTGAGCTCAACGGTGTACTTGTCGACGGCCTTCCAGCCGACCAGCGTCGGCACGCGCGCGCGCGCCTGGGCCGCCTGCTTGGGATCGAATTGCGGCGACTTGTCGTTCAGGATCTTCTCGAGGTTCCACACCACCACGTCGGCGTCGAAGTTCGAACCGTCGTGGAACTTCACCCCTTGCCGCAGCTTGAAGATCCACTTGGTGGACTCGCCTTCGACTGGCGCCCATTCGGTGGCAAGACCGGGACGGATGTCGGCGATGGTATCGGCCTTGGACAGGTCCCAGTTCACCAGCGCGTCGTAGATCGTGTAGCCGGCAAAGCGGAAGCCTTCGAAGCCCTGGTCGGGCTGGCCCGTCGTCTGCGGTATGTCGGCGGCTGTCATGCCGATGCGCAGAGTGCCCTGCGCGAAGGCAGGCATTGCAGCGGCAACGAAAAGGCCGAAGGTGGCGGCGACGACGGGAAAGCGCTTGAACATCCGAAGCTCCATTTTCAGGCGCTCCGCGGAGCGCTTGGGTCGAAGTCATGCAAGGGCCAAGCCAAGGCTGCGAGTCTTAGGCCTAGTCAGGGCGGCATGTCGATTGCATGCTTATGCCCGGGAGGACCGATGAAACCGCCAACGCTCGAGGAATTCCGCGCCCGTGCTGCGCTGACGGGCCTGCCGCTTACGCCCGAGGACATCGAAGAGCTGCACAAGGGCTATGTCGGATTGATCAATTTGATGGACCGCATCCCCAGCCGTTGGGCCTGGGCCGCCGAGCCGCCGCATGTCTTCCGCGCCGACGAATAGCCCGGTCGTAACCGACCTCACGGCGCTCAGCATTGCTGACGCGGGACGGCTTGTGGCCCGCCGCGAGCTTACCGCGGCGGCACTCACCGAAGCCTTCCTGGCGCGCATCGACGCGCTGGATCACAAGATCGCGAGCTTCGTGACATTGACCGCCGACCTCGCGCGCGCCGCAGCCAAGCAGGCCGATACCGAGCTGGACCAAGGCTTCCATCGCGGGCCAATGCACGGCATCCCGGTCGGCTTGAAGGACATCTACGAAACGGCAGGCGTGCGGACGACCGGCCATTCGCACCTGCGCCTCGACTATGTGCCGACCAGCGACGCCGAAACCGTTCGCCGACTGAAAGCCGGCGGCGCGATCATCCTGGGCAAGCTCGCCACCCACGAATTCGCCAACGGCGCGATGACGCCCGACCAGCCTTTCCCGCCGGCGCGCAATCCGTGGAACACCGACTATCAACCCGGCGGCTCGTCGAGCGGTTCGGGCGCGGCTGTCGCGGCGGCACTTTGCATGGGCGCCATGGGCTCCGACACCGGCGGCTCGATCCGCAATCCCGCGGGCTTCTGCGGCACCGCCGGCATCAAGCCGACCTACGGCCTGGTCAGCCGCTGCGGCATCTTTCCCCTGTCCTTCAGCCTCGATACGGCGGGTCCGCTCACCTGGACCGTCGAAGACAGCGCCCTGATGCTCGACGTGCTGGCCGGCTACGATCCCAATGATCAGGCCTCGGCTAAGGCGCCCAAAGTCGACTATGGCGCGGCGGCGCACCGTCCGATCAAGGGCATGCGCATCGCCTTGGCACGAAGCTGGTATGAGGGCGTCACGCCCGACATGGCGAAGGGCATCGACGAGGCGGTGCGGGTGCTGCGCGAGCTGGGCGCCATCGTCGAGGACGTCACTTTCCCCGACATTTGGGACTATCACATCTGCGCCCGCGTCATCATCACCGTCGAGGCACACGCCATCCACCGCCAGGAGGTGATCGAGTGCCCGGAGAAATTCGGCTACACCACGCGCCGCCGCTTCCAGCTCGGCGCCTTCCTGACGGCCGAGCAGTATCTCTCGGCCCTGCGCTTCCGCCGCAAGCTGCAACTCGACACGCGCGCGGCCATGCGCGGCTACGACCTGGTGATGACCGCCAACCATTGGGGCGCGCCGGATATTTTCAAGGAACCCCAGCCGATCTTCCACTTCCTCGACAAGGCCTCGCTCACCATGCCGTTCAACGTCACCGGCCAGCCCGCGCTCACCGTGTGCTGCGGCTTCGGCAGCGACGGCTTTCCCTTGAGCTTCCAGCTCGCCGGCCGGCCGTTCGATGAGGCCAGCGTGTTCGCCGCCGGTGCCGCCTACGAGCGCGCCACGCCGTGGCGGCTGCGTCGCCCAACGCTGTAATCCTTCAGGAGACCTTCATGATCGGCAAGACCCGCCTTTCGCGCCGCTCGATCCTGGCCGGCGCCAGCGCGCTCGCCCTGCCCGCAGGTTTCAGTGCGCCGGCGCGGGCCGACGAGAAGGTCGTGCGCTTCGGCATCTCGATGTCGGACGTGCCGCTCACAACCGGCCAGCCCGACCGCGGCGCCGGCGCCTACAAGTTCACCGGCTATACGCTCTACGATCCGCTGGTCGCCTGGGAGATGGATATCTCCGACCGGCCGGGCAAGCTGATCCCCGGCCTCGCCAGCGAATGGAAGGTCGACGACGCCGACAAGACGCTGTGGGCATTCAAGCTCCGGCCCGACGTGAAGTTCCACGACGGTTCGGCCTTCAATGCCGACGCCGTGGTCTGGAACTTCGACAAGGTGTTCGATACCAAGTCGCCGCAGTTCGACCAGCGCCAGGCCTCGCAAGTGCGGCCGCGCCTGCCTTCGGTGGCAAGCTACAAGAAGCTCGATGACATGACCGTGCAGGTGAAGACCAAGGCGGTCGACGCGCTCTTCCCCTATCAGATGCTGTGGTTCCTGATTTCCAGTCCGGCCCAGTTCGAGAAGCTCGGCAAGGACTGGAACAAGTTCGCGTCGGAGCCATCGGGCACCGGCCCATTCAAGCTTGCCCGCCTGGTGCCGCGCGAAAGGGTCGAGCTGGTACCCAATGGGGCCTACTGGAATCCCAAGCGTCTGCCGAAGTCGGACCGCATGGTGCTGATCTGCGCGCCGGAGTCCGCGACCCGCACGGCGGCGCTGCTGTCGGGCAGCGTCGACCTGATCGAGACGCCGCCGCCCGATGCCGTCGACCGACTGACCAAGGGCGGCATGAAGATCGTGCAGAACATCACGCCGCACGTCTGGAACTATCATCCTTCGATGGTCCCGGGTTCACCGTGGACCGACATCCGGCTGCGCAAGGCAGCCAATCTCTCCATCGACCGCAACGCCATCGTCCAGCTCCTGGGCGGGCTTGCCCGGCCGGCCTACGGCCAGGTCGACAAGACCAGCCCGTGGTTCGGCAAGCCGACGTTCGAGCTCAAATATGCGCCCGATGAGGCGCGCAAGCTGATGAGCGAGGCGGGCTTCAGCAAGACCCAGCCGCTAAAAACCAAGTTCGTGGTGGCGAGCGGCGGCACGGGGCAGATGCTGTCGCTGCCCATGAACGAGGCCATCCAGGAGATGTTCAAGGAGGCTTATATCGATCTCGAGCTCAAGGTGGTCGAGCTCGAGGCGCTCTACACGGCGTGGCGTGGCGGCGCCAAGGCCGACATGAACAAGGACGTCACCGCCAACAACATCGCCTATGTGACGTCCGACCCGCTCTATGCGCTGACGCGCTTCTTCCACTCCAACCAGGCCGCGCCTGTCGGCGTGAACTGGAGCTATTACGCCAATCCGGAGGTCGACAAGCTGATCGACGAGACGCTGGCGACCTTCGATCCAGGCAAGCAGGACGCGCTGTTGGCCAAGGTGCACGAGAAGGTCGTCGACGACGCCGTACTGATCTGGGTGGTGCACGACACCAACCCGCATGCGCTGTCGCCCAAGATCAAGTCGTACGTGCAGGCCCAGCACTGGTTCCAGGACCTGACGACGATCGGCACGTAATCCTCCCCCGTCATACGGGGGAGGTGGCCGAAGGCCGGAGGGGGAAAGCCTCAGTCGA
>Ga0070698_100004285_pt1 | contig 15682 bp, 11 predicted proteins | sample KBSK1502metaG_FD_65477 | JGI IMG/M metagenome (GOLD analysis project Ga0070698, IMG submission 65477) | Corn, switchgrass and miscanthus rhizosphere microbial communities from Kellogg Biological Station, Michigan, USA - KBS K1-50-2 metaG | ecosystem: Host-associated > Plants > Roots >...
CGATCAGGTCCGTGACCTGACGTCCCTGCAGCGGCAGCTCGAGTATCCGCTCCTGCTCCACGACCTCGCTGATGCCGGTGCTCCGCACGTCGACGAGCGGCGCCGCCGCCTCCACCGAGACGGTCTCCTGGAGGTTGCCGACCGACAGCACCACGTTGATCGTCGGCGTCGCGGCCACCTGCAGGACGATGCCCGTCTGCACGTAGGTGCGGAACCCCTGCAACGCGACCTCGAGGCGGTAGGGACCGGTCGGCAGGTTCGACATCACGTAGAGACCGTTCGGCTCCGTCACGACCGAGCGGGTGAACCCGGTATTGGTCTGCGTGACGGTCACCGTCACTCCCGGCAGCACGCCCCCGCTCTCATCGGTAACGCGTCCGTTGAGTTCTGCCGTCGCCTGCGCCCAGGCCGACGTGCTCGTCAGGAGAAGAATCAGGCCAAGAGCGAGACGCCTCGGAAAACGCATGACTCTGTACCTCCGCGTGAAAGCCGGACTTGACGCCGAACTATGGAGGCCGTGCCCGCGACCACCGCAGGCTGGATCACGTCGTCACTGCGTGGATGTCTTTTGCGCGTCCGACGCGGTGCAATTCCCCCCGCGGCACCGATCGTTGTCGTCGCAGACGAACTCGAGAATCTTCCAGGTGGGTTTCATCTGCATCGACCAGTTTTCGACCCACGGCGCGGTGAAAATCGCGGGGTCGTCAATCGTGACGTCGTAAGACGCATTCAGTCGATCGGTGAGTTTGATGCGCTCGACGACGTGCGCCCGATCGCTGTGCCATCGCGACCCGCCGTCGTCGGGATGATAGGCGTCGAGCATCCACTCGTTGAGAGCCACCGTGTCGATGACCAGCGTGTCCCCGTCCCACCACGCGAGTGAATCGCCCATATAGGTCGGCTCGATGTCCGCCGCATGGGGCCGGTTCGGCGCGCCGAACGGAATCACGCGGAAGAAATGCATGTACTCGTACAGGATCACGAGCTGATTCGGCGTCTGGATGAACTGCTGCGCGTAGGGCGATGGAATCTGGCGCGTCAGGCCGTTCGGCAGGCAGACCGCGGTGGGATCGTCGAGTCGAACGTTGCCCGTGTGAGGCCTGTTGAAGAGTGACTTGCCCTCCGGTGTGAACGCGGCCATCTTGGCGTCGGTGTAGAGCCTCACCGTGGCGTTGTCGGTGTCCTTGCCGGTGTGCCTGAAGCCGGGGCCCGCCCAGACGCCCGTGAAGTCAGGCTTGCCGTCCGCGGTGCGCCGGATGTCCTGCGCATTGGCCGCCTGCTGTGGCGCCTCGGCGGTCGAGCAGCCTGAGAGGCCCGCTGCGGAGAGCACCGCGACCGCCGCGAGCGCGATCACGCGAGACGTTCGCACGCAACTGCGCATGGCTCACTCCTCAGTCGGGACGAGCGTCCTCGGCCGACGCGGTAAAGACGCTGCGGCCGTCCTCAAACGTCACGCGGCCACCGGAGGCGTTGTTCGATCCGTCTCGCGCCCTGAAGCCGTCGACTTTCACGACGTCGCCGATCTTCATGACGTCCTTCCGGATACCCTGGCGCATCAGGAACGCGGGAGGTCCGCCTGAAAACCCCCAGGTGACGGTCCTGCCGCGCGCATCCTTGACGTCGACGTAGAACCAGATGTGTGGATTCCGCCACTCGACCTTCTTGACCACGCCGGTCACCGACACCGGTTTGGTCCGGTCGTATTCGGTGGCGAAGGAGTGGTGAGCCAGGAGAGGAACTGTGACGAGCGCGACGAGTACTGCGGAAACCGCACCCGTCATCTTCACGCGTGTCGATGACATGCACGTACTCCTTGTGCTTCTGGTCGACTGCCCCGTTCGAACAGCCGGGAACTGGTCCGGTAGCCTACACCCGAAGCACATCAGCGTGAGGAAGATTTTCCTCGCCTCCTTGCCGCGTGCGAACCGATGGTTGGCGCGCTAGTGACCCAGCAGCCTGCCAGAAGAGGAACCAGGACCGCGATCACCGCATGAGCTCGATCACATGTATCCGATTGGGGCCCCGTCCGGGCAACGCGGCAGATCGCTTGCACACTTGAGTGCTCGGCATGGGCGAGACGAATCAAGACAGGTCGCCCGACACGGCCCTCAACCGGCGCCGCGGCGATGAGACGGGGCGCGAGCCGCACCCGATATCCGACGAGTGGCTGGGGAAAAACCGGTCGGCAACCGATGAGAGCCTGCGGGAAGAGCGCTCGGTCACCGACGATCTTCTCGACCCTCAACGCGACGAACAGCGTGTCGTCGAGGTCGTTCGAGAGAGCTGGAGTGATGCCGAGAGGACCCTGCGCAAGGTCCGCGCGGACGTCGATGGGCAGCTTCAGGAACGAGTGGACGCACTGCCGAAGGTGTCCGAACAGCTCGAGTGCGTCGCTGAGACCCTCTCGGACGCGGCCGCGAGCCTCGTCGGTGGCACGGTGGTCGCGCCGGAACCGCGCGGCGATACCGTCACGAAAATCGCGGAGATCGCCGAGGACCTGAAGGGAACGGCCGAGGCCGCCGGCGCGCCCGCACCCGAGGGCGTTCCGGCAGACGTGCCGGGAACGGTCACGGTACAGCTCGCTGAAATCGCGGGAGGCATCGCGGAAATCACATCCACCATTGCGGAGGAACGGCGGGACGCCGATCAGATCCTGCAGGCGGAACGCGAAGCCACCGACCAGCTCATCGCACGGGAGATGAAGGAGGTCGAGGCCACGCTGGCGCAGGAGCGGCGCGTCGAGCGGCGGGCGCTAGGGCGGGAGCGACAGGTGACGGACGAGAACCTTGCGCACGAACGGCGGCACACGGATCAAGCCGTCGAACACGTCCAGGAGCTGCTCGTCGAGGAACGGCGGCACCACGCGCACGCTGCACGCGGCGTCGCCACCCGCAACGAATTTCTCGGCATCGTCAGCCACGACCTGCGCGGACCGCTGATGGCGATCTCCGGCGTCGCCGCGCTGATGGACCAGGAGGCGCCAGCCGACCAGATGGGACAACGGATGCGCACGTGGGCGGACCGCGTGCGCCGTTCGGCGAGCGTCATGGAACGGTTGATCAGCGACCTGCTCGATTTCAACAGCTTCGAAGACGGGCAGCTGCGGGTGGTCGCAGAGCGCCTCGACATCCGCACGCTGATCCACGGCGTGATGGACGCGTTTCACGGCGTGGCGCTGGCGAAAGGGCTGTCGCTCGAAGCCTGTCTTCCCGACGACCCCATCATGACGAAACACGATCCCCATCGCATGTTCCAGGTGCTCTCGAACCTCCTGCACAATGCGATCAAGTTCACGGCTGACGGCGGGTCGATCCGCATCCGCGTGACGCGCGCAGGCAGGTTCTGCGTGGTATCGGTCTCGGATACCGGTGTCGGCATCCCGGACGGCGAGCTGACGGGGATCTTCGAGCGTTTCCGACAACTCAATACATCGGACCGCAGGGGCCTGGGGCTCGGACTCTACATCTCGAAATGGATCGTCGAGGCGCATGGAGGGCGCATCTGGGCCGAGAGCACGGTCGGCGTCGGCACGACGGTCCATTTCACGTTGCCCGAAGAGCGACGGAGTTGCTGACTGATTCGCGCTCTGTCCACTGCTCGTGCCCGCGTTGAAGGACAGACGCCCTCGACGACGGCTCGCACTCCCTCGCCGGTCCTCGAAAACACCGCGTGAATCGGGGACCTGCGCGTGGCACGCCACTTGAGCCCGGCGTCCGCGCGCCCTCCTCCCGGCGGCGCAACATCCGACAACGTCACGACGCGAAACGGCTGAGGTGTCCAGTCCCCAATGACGGTGCACTCGATCACCGCGACGCTTGCCGCTGCCGCCAGGACCATCGATCGAGTTGATTCGACCTACGTCCTGTGGGCCGTTCTCGCCCTGCTGATCGCAATCGCCCTGCGTGAAACCGAGGATTACGTCGGCGACCGGCGGGCGGTCCTGCAGCTTCTGGCGAGGTTCGGCGAGCGATTCGTGCAGGAGTTCGACCGGCCGCTCGTCCGGTCGCTTCCATCCGAGCGCGTCATCGACTCGCGGCTTCGCTTCAATCCGGACCGCTCCCGCGTCGAGATCCTGCTCGCGCCGCGCGAGGGCCGCGCGTATCCCAATCTTGCCGACCACAGGAAGAACGTCGAGTACGACGTCGCGCGCGTGCTGCGGCTGATGAAAGATCCGCCGTTCGTCCCCGAGCCGATGTACGCGCAGGGACGATGGGTGGTGGTGCCGTTTCAACTGAAGGTCAATCCCGGACAGGCAGGTGACAAGTGAAGATTCTCCTTTTGAGCACCGGCGGCGGTGGCGGCAACATCCTGCGCTCCATCAAGACCCTCTTCCGCCAGGACCTGGCGGCCGTGCAGAAAAGCGATGCGCGATACGCCGAGCGCCTTCGTCGGGCCGTCGCCACGCGCTTTCTCGACACCAATGAGTTCTCGCTGGCCGATGTCCCGGTCGAGGAGCGGCTGCTCATCGGCGCCGGGAAGACTCGTCACCTCGGCTCGAGGCACAACCCCGCGGTGGCGCGGGAAGCGCTGGAAGAATCAAAGAGGGACGTCGCGTCGGTCCTGGACGATTACACGGTCGTCGTGCTGATCGGCACGGGTGGCAAAGGCACCGGGGCCGGAACGATGGTGCCGCTGGCGCAGATGGCGCGCGAGCGCCGAAAGCTCGTGATTCCAATCTTCGTGCGCCCCTCCTTCGAGTGGCACGAGGTGGACAAGCGCCGGTACGACCACGCGCTGCAGGTCCTGGATCAATTCGATGCCGCGCAGATCCGGTGCATCGAGATCCTCAACGACCGCGGGTATGCCGCCGATCACCCGCAGCCGCAGTCGGTCGTCTGGGAGCGCATGAACCTGCCGATCGCGCGCGCGCTGCGGGGACTCCTGTACGTCCTGTCCGATCTCTCGCAGGTCGACCCCTCGGACTTGTCGGCCTTGTGCGCCGGCCCCGGGCGCTATCGTGTCGGGTTCGCGGAGATCGACCCGGCCGCCGGCGAGGAGCCGAGCGATACGCAGATCGAGGAAGCCAGCAGGCAGTGCTGGGAGAACTCGTACTACTCCTTCACGAAGCCGGCGGGCACGTCGCTCGTCTGCATTCAAGGCGACTGGTCGAACGTCGTCGACGGCAGGATCAAGGGCCGCCTTGCGGCGATGGCGGCGGGAAATGCCGCCGAGAGCACGTACGTCCCGCTGTACGCCAGGCCCGTTCACGCGCCGCGGCCGTGGGGCGTCACCACGTTGTTTGCCGAGTACACCGGGAATCACGCGCCGCTCGAGATTGCCTGGCCGCTCGACAGCCGTGTGTCGCTCCCGACACGTCTTCAGTCAGCCGCGCCGGAGCCCGTTCCCGTCGTGGCCGCTGCGGCTGCGGCAGCGGAACCTGCGGTGCCGCCAGTCCCGGTGAGCGCCCCTGCCCCACCGGCGCCGGCTGCTCGAACATTCATCACGTTCCGCGATCTGTGCCTCGGCGTGAACCGCCTCGATGCGGGCGCGCTCGCCATCGCCGGCAACGGCGCTTCGTCAACCATCCCCATAGACCTGGCCGACCTGCGCAAGCTGCTCGGGACCGTGTGGTTCCGCACGGTCTTCACACATCTCTCGCAGCCATGGCGTGACCGGATGCTCGACGTCCTGCTCCAGGGCGGACCGATTCCCAATCATGTGGTGCGCGCCGGTCGCCGCACCGCCCGCATCAGCGAGCTGACGCACGAGGAGCTGAGCCCGGTGCCGCTTGAAACGATTCTGCCCGACGCCGTCCGGGGCGACGTGCAGTTGCTCATCGCCGTCGGCACGTTGTGGGGTCCGGACGCGATCGCGCGATTTACGTTTGCGGAAGATCCACAGGAGGAACACTCGAGGAAGCGTTTTTCATTCGCAGGTTTTCGCTGACAGCGGAGCTTCGGGTCGCACTCCCGGCCTTCCACGGCACTGGTGTTTGAACAGCGGCGCCGCATCGTTATTAGCATCGATCGCACGCCGCTCGCGGATTGATCTCGCGGATTGATCCCGGATGTTTGTTATGGTGTGCGCCTCATGATTCCGGCCACTGGTCCGCCGGACACGCTGCAGCGTGAAGCTGACAGGAGTTGGGTGTATGCCACTGACACACCAGGTCGCCCTTGTTCCCGAAGGCGTTTCCATCACGCCGTCGGAGCTGACGCGCGTCGCGTCGGCGCTCTCCAAGCAGGTGGCCCGTGACTTCGGGCCCATCTGGAACATTCAAGCCAACGTCGATCCCTTTGCCACGCTGGACGATGTGCCCAGCGACTACTGGCCGGTCATCATCACGCGCCACGTCGACGATGCGGCGGGGTTTCACGACGACGAGCACGGACAGCCGTTCGCGCTCGTGGAATTCGATACGGACTGGTCGCTGACCGCGAGCCACGAGTGCCTGGAGATGCTCGCCGATCCGTTCGGGCGGCGCCTTCGTGCGGGGAATCTGCCGAAGCAGGCGATCAAGCTGGGGCTACCGGAACGCCGTGTCAGGTTTCTTGTCGAGGTGTGCGACCCGTCGGAAGGCACCGCGTTCGCGTATCAGGTGAACGGCGTCCTCGTGTCGGATTTCTACACGCCCGATTATTTCGACCCGGTTGCCGTCTCGAGCGTCCGTTATTCGTTCACGGGCAAAATCAAAGAGCCGCGATCCGTGCTCAACGACGGCTACATCAGCTGGCACGAGCCCGTTAGCGGCCACTGGATGCAGCTCCGCATGTTCCCCGACGAGCTGTCCTCCAAGAAGCCGCACGTGGTCGACCTGAATACGCAGACGACGTTCGGTAAGCTGCTGCAGACCGGCATGAGCCTCCGCTCGGCCGTCGATCGCGTGACAACGACCGCGCAGCGCATGCAGCGGGCGGGCAAATCCGCGGCACGGCTGACTCGAAGCTCGGCTCAGCGAGTCGAGCAGGCGTCCTCCGCGAACGCCGAGATCTGGCGCCGCCAGATCGACCGTGTGAAGACCGCCGTTCGCGCGGACCGCGCCAAACGTCGAGGAACCCGCAAAGGCAGGTGAGCGATCATGCCGGACGATACGGCGAAAGCGCGTGCTGCGAAGCTTCGTGAGCGGATCCGCCAGAAACGCGCCGAGGCAGCAAGGCCCCAGACCCCGGTTCCCGACAGCGGCCCGAGGCCCGGAGAGAGTCCGAATGCGTACGTCGAGCGCCGGACGCGCGAGACGTTGAAAAGGAAACGCCGTTAGGTCGTACGAGCCACGAGAAATTCCGTCGCGGCGACCGACAGCACGCCTGGCTGAACGTTGTGAGTCTGACCCGGCAGCTCGCGGTGCTGCGCGCCGGGTATGACAGCGGCCACCGTTCTCGCGGCGTCCTTCAGACGTTCTTGCGTTTTCGACCCGTGCATGACGAGGACCGGCGTACGGATCGAGGCGAATCGTGCGCGCGGCACCTTGAACTGCGTCATCACGGCAGCGTCGTATGGCAGGGTGTGCGCGACCGCCTTCAGCTTGCCCCAGATCCATGGCATCAGCGGCATCATGAACACGACGGGCGCCGGCACGTTGACCATGTCCTTCATAAAGTAACGGACGGCGCCGCCCCGGTTTCCGCTTGCCACCAGGCGCGCCAGTTCGCGCTCGTGCGCGTCCCCATGACCCGCCCCGCCTTCGTCCACGTATGGCGGCTCGTAGGCGACGACTTGTTCGATCGGCAGGCCGCCGGCCGCCGCCTCCAGCGCGAGCACGGCTCCGGAGGAGAGGCCAATCAGGGACGCCGATCCGCCGGCGGCGGCGATGAGCGCCGCAATGTCTTCCACCTCTCGCGCTGATGAGTAGGGTGTCGTGTCACCGCTGTCGCCACGGCCACGCCGATCGTACCGGTAGACCGTGAAGCGCGGCGCCAGCTGCGACGCCAGCTTGTCCGACGGCCCGAACGCGCGGCTGCACATCGCGCCGTCGACGAGGATCAATGTCGGTCCACTGCCGGTACGGTCGTAGGCTATCCGCGTGCCGTCCTTCGAGGTGACGTAAGTCATGGAATCCTCCGCAGTGTGTCCATCCCTGCTACATTGCGTAGTCGAACGGCGGCGGCCAGAATCGACAGCCACGGCTCAGGAGAGGAACCCATGTATTCCAGGCAGTTTATCGTCGCGGCATCGACTGCTGGACTGTTCGTCCTCATCGGGTCCCCGCTCCCGGCGCAACGCCCGGCGCCCGGACGCGCGCCTGACGTCATCTACTACAACGCCAGGGTCGTGACCGTAGACGACCAGTTCTCGTACGCGCAGGCGGTCGCCATCGCGGGCGACAAGTTCAGCGCCGTCGGCACGAACGAGTCGATTCGCCGCCTCGCGGGCCCGGACACCCGGCAGGTCGACCTGCGCGGCATGACCGTGATCCCCGGGCTCGCCGACAACCACCTTCACAACGCGGGCGGTGGACCCGGCGTCGATCTCTCGCGCACCCGCAGCGTCGATGACGTGATCAAGGCGCTTGGCGATCGAGTCCGGCGCGCGGAGCCGGGCGAGGTCGTCATCTCGAACAACGACTGGCACGAGGCGCAGTTGAAGGAGCAGCGTCTCCCGCTCCGGCGCGACCTCGACGCGGTGGCGCCGATGACGCCTGTCGTGCTCGTGCGCGGCGGCCACGAATACGTCCTCAACTCCGCTGCGCTGGCGAAGTGGAACATCACGAAAGCCACTTCGCAGCCGGCGGGCGGCCGCATCACGCGGTATCCGGATGGCGAGCTCAATGGTGAGCTGGTTGACGTGGCCAAATCGCTCGTGACGCTTCCTCCCGACACACCGCGGACGCTGGAGCAGCGAATCCAGGATCAGATTGCCGAATACAACAAGCTGCATGCGGTCGGTCTCACCGCGGTGCGCCATCCGGGCGACTCGATCGACAACTACCGGATGCGGAAGGAAATGGAACGCCGCGGCCTGCTGACGATGCGCGTGACGCAGCTGCTGCGGCTCGGCGGCGCGCCGGCAGCGATCGAGCAGACGCTGAAGTCGTCCGGGCTGTCGCCCGCTGATGGCGACGCGCTCCTGCGCCTCGGCGGCATGAAGATGGGCGTCGACGGCGGCTTCGAAGGCGGCTTCATGCGGGACCCGTACGAAGAGCCGTACGGCGAGGGCGGGAAGTTCCGCGGTCTTCAGACGATGCCGCCGGCGCAGTTCAACGAGACGGTGAGGCTCTACAACCGTCTCGGCTGGCGCGTCTTCACGCACGCGGTCGGCGACGCGGCGGTCGACGAAGTGCTCGCCGGGTACGAGGCCGCCAACGCCGACGCGCCAATCGTCGGCAAACGCTGGGGCATCGAGCACGCCTTCATCGGGCGCCGCGACCAGCTGCCGCGCATGAAGACGCTCGGACTGCTGCTGTCGCTGCAGGACCACCTCTATCTCGCCGGTCCGAGCCTCGTGAGGTATTGGGGCAGGGAGCGCGCATTCCTCACGACGCCGGTCAAGATGTACCTCGATGCGGGTCTGCCGGTGTCGGGCGGCACCGACTCGAGCGTCGTCCCCTACTCGCCGCTCTGGGTGATCTACCACTTCGTCACGCGCGACACGATTTCCGGCGGACCGATGGGCGTGGATCAGAAGATCTCGCGCGAAGACGCGCTGCGGATGGTGACACGCAACCACTGGTACCTGACGTTCGAGGAGAACACGAAGGGGATGATCGCGCCGGGACGCTTCGCCGACATGGTGGTGCTGCCCGAGGACATCATGACCGTGCCGCCAAAGCGCATCGAACAGATGCGGGTGCTGATGACGATGGTCGGCGGCAAGGTGGTGTATCGGGACGCCGACTTCCGCAAAATCACGACCGAATAGCATCGGCGGCCGACATGGGTTAGGATGCCGCGCGTACACTCGAATTTTGCAGGAGGGACGGCCATGACACGAAGGCGCATCGGTGTTCGGGTCGGCACAATCCTCATCGCGGCGGCGGCCATCGCCGTCACTTGCCTCGCCGGCGCGCAGACCCGCACGGCACCGCGATACGTCGCCGACGTCAACTGGCCGAAGCCGCTGCCCAACCAGTGGATCCTGGGCGGCCTCGGCGGAACCTGCGTCGATGGGGCGGGCCACGTCTTCATCCTGAACCGCCAGGATGTCCTCGACGGCGAGCTGAACACCGGCCGGCTCGCGCCGCCGATCATCGAGTTCGACGCCGACGGCAACGTGGTGAATTCCTGGGGTGATCTGAAGCAGCTCGACCCCCGGCTTCACTCATGCCACGTGGACAAGGACAACAACATCTGGATTGGCAGCGCCCCGTCGGGGATGGTGCAGAAGTACACCCATGACGGAAGCAAGATGCTGCTGCAGATCGGCAAGAAGGGTGTCGTCGATTCGAGCGACGGCACCGTCAAGGGGAAGCCTCTCAACTCCGCCGCGGCGATCTTCTACATGCCGTCGAGCATCTACGTCGACCGCCAGAACGGCGATGTCTACGTGTCGGACGGAGAAGGCGCGGGCGGCAACCGCCGCATCGCGGTGTTCGACTCGAGCGGGAAATTCCTGCGCCAGTGGCAGCCCGACATGGAGACCGTGCACTGCATGACCATCGGCAACGACGGTCTCGTCTACGTCTGCAACCGGAACGGCTCGCGCATCCAGGTGTACGACAAGATGGGCGCGCTCAAGCGCACGATAGAGCTCCCGTGGACGCCGGTGACGCCGCCGGCCGCTGGTTCGGCGGCCGCATTCGGCGGCGCCGTGGTGGCGATCGACTTCTCGCCCGATCAGAACACGCTCTTCGTCATCAACCAGAACAACGCGACAATCGACATGGTCGATCGGGCAAGCGGGAAGATGATCGGCCATTTCGGCCGCTCGGGAACCTTCCCGGGTGAATTCAACCAGGCGCACGGCATCGCGGTAGACGGACGAGGCAACGTCTACGTCGCGGAAAACCGCGGCCGGCGGATCCACAAATTCACGATGGCGCGCCAATAGCAAACTCCCAACTGCCAAAATCCAACTCCCAAGGTGGCTTCAGATCTCCTTGGAAGTTGGAAATTGGAAGTTGGGAATTCGATAGCGGTCGCCCGAGACGCGCGATCGCTATCGGCCCAGCGCGAACACGGCCCCGGTCGTCACGCGCAGGCCGTGCGTCCGTGCGCCTGTCTGGGGCGCCAGCAGGTTCGACCCTCCGGTGAAAATGAGCTCGTAGTCGCCGCCAAGACGAAGACCAACCCTGTTGCGCGGCCAGACGGTGACACCGCCGCCAAGGTGGAACGTGGCGTTGGTCGAGCGTTCCGGCCCGTGGGGCTGGTAGTGCGCGACGCCGATCAGGAACTGCCCGAACACGGTTTGACGGGCCAGTCGCCGGTTGAACCGCGGACCGGCCGCGAACTCGTACGCCTTGACGCTCTGGCCGCTGACCCTCGCCACGTTCACCGCCCCCTGGCCGACGAGGGCGAGCAGATTCGTTTCGTTCGCGGCCGCTTCGACGTACACGCCGTGGAGCGTCTCCTTGACGTTCGACAAATCGACGCCGAAGCCGCGTTGGACCCGCAGCAACCGGTAGCCGGCCGAGAGCTCGAGTGGCGGAGCGTCCTGCGCCGCCGCCGGCAGCGCCACGCCCAGGACGCCCGCGCAGAACACGACCGAACGCATCCGCGTGACCCAGCCTCGCAACGACATGACCAACCTCCTTCGCAGGAGAAGAGCACAAAGAAGGGAAGCCACAAAGGGCACAAAGGTCACGAAGTTAAAGAGCACAAAGAGAATTTTTTTCTTTGTGCTCTTTCACCCTTTGTGCTCTTCGTGTCCTTTGTGGCTCCTCTCTTCGTGGCCTTCGATCTCAGAAGCTGTAGACCAGCCCCACCTCGGCAAGGCGCGGCCGCGTGATGGCCGACGGCACGTTGAAGTTCGGTCCCGACAGCGGCGTGACGGCGGTCGGGGTGTTGATATTCAGCGCGTTGTAGACGTTCACCTGCACGGCAATGCGTTGTCCGTTCCGCACACGGAACCCCTTCTCGCCGCGAAGGTTCAGGACGTTGATCGTGTCCAGGCGCCGAGCGCCGATGGCTTCCACGCGCTGCCTGTTCTGCGGGATGGTCCGTCCCCCCGTCACCGACACCTGTCGCGCCCACGGATCGCCGCTCCGCTGCTCGAAGTTCGCCGAGGCCGTCACGTCCCACGGGAAGACGTAGGCGCCGGACATCCGGCCGATCCACTCCCACGTGTTGTTTTCAGCGAAGATCTCGGCGTTCGGATCGAACGTGGCCAGGATGACGGTCAGCCCGCCGCCTCCCGTGAAGTCGGTCAGCCCCGCGGTGTTGGAGACGAACGGCACATGGAGCTTCGTGGCGGAGTACGACGCCATCATCATCCAGTGGTTGGACATGCGCTTGCTGGCTGCAACTTCGACGCTCCTGTAGTTGCTCTCGGACCGCTTGTCGTTGACGAGCATCGGCTCCTGGAACGCGGCGCCCTGATACGCCACGGGGTACTCAAAGTAGGTCACCATCGTCCCCGGATCGTCGGCGGTGCCGAGCCGGCCATCCGGGCCGGGATCGCGAGCCGTCACGGGGATGTTGTACACGTCGTACGGCCGCTTGTTGTTCTGGACACGATAGGTGTTGTGTTCCCGCGAGTAGATGCCGGTCGCCCTGATCGCGAAGTTCTGAATGAGCTGCCGCTCGAAGGACACCGAGAACTCGTCGGTCATCGGCTCCTTCTCGTTCGGGTTGGGCACGGCGCCCGAGAGCGCCTGACCGACTTCCACGCGTCTGGCGACGAAGTCCGGCCCGTTCGGATCGAAGTTCACCTCGCCGGGGTCGAACCGCTTGTTGGCGTTGGTGTCGTGCCAGGTGTAGGTCGCGACGCTGTCGGCTAGCGCGTTCGCCATCTGCAGCTCGTCGATGCCGCGCTGATGGACGTACATCCCCCAGCCTGCCTTGAGCAGGGTCTTGCCATCGCCGGTCACGTCATACGCGAAGTGCAGCCGGGGCGAGACCGGGTTCCAGATCTTGAACTGGATGAACGGATAGCACTGCGCCGGGAACACGACGTCCAGCGGCGGCCGCGACGCCACGCGGCACTGCTCCGGCAGGAACCCGTTGTCGCGCGCGTAGCGCACCCCCAGGTTCAACGTGAGCCGCCGGGCAATCGTCCAGTCGTCCTGCACGTAGGCCCCGAGATAGTTGACCGGACTGGATGGATTGGTGGGGTTGCTCTTGGCGTCGAGCTGGAACGGCGCCCCGTTCCTGAAGATCAGGATGTAGTTCTGCGCCGCCCCTCGATCGACGGTCGATCGATCCGCGTGCGCGCCCGGCGTGTCGTCGAATCCCACCTTGAAGTCATGGTTGCCCCACAGGAGTCCCGGCTTGTACCAATTGAGGACCCCTTTGACGCCCTTGCGGCCCTCGTGCTGCCGTGTCGCGGCGACCGAGTTCATGCCGGTGATGATGCCGGTCAGCTGATCGCTGGTGGCGACGTTGTCCGACGCGCCGTTGCGCCGGTAGTACCAGTTCCAGAACCCGTACTGGAACGACATGAACCGGTTGCCCCTGGCCATCTGCCATTCGACCTTGCCCGTGTGAACCGGAACATAGGTCACCTGGCGCGACTCGTACGCCGCGAACTGCGTCGCGGCGCCGTCGCCCGTCTGGCCCAGATGCTGGTAGAAGCCGACGATCTTGGTGGACGGGGTGACCTGATTCGACAGCTTCATCGTGGTGAACCGTTGAAGCTGCTTGCTGATCGACGGTGCGCCGTCCGGGTTGAACCCGCCCAGGCTGAAGTTGTCGTCGCGGCGCTCGCGCGCCTGAGCGTAGAACCAGAGCTTGTTCCGGACAATGCGGCCGCCGATCTCGCCGGATCGATCCCACCGCGTGGCGATCGGGTTGCCGCTGGTGATGCCTTGTGCCCTCAGCTTGGCGTCGATGTTGTCGGCCTGCAGCTTCCGGTCGGATTGGATCATCGTGCCGCTGCCGTGGAAGTCGTTGCCGCCCGACTTGATGACGATCGAGATCTGAATGCCGCGGCTCGGGGCTTCCGCCGAATTGGCGACGCTGGTGATCGAAGCCTCCTCGAAGACGCTCGAATCGAACCAGTTGCCGCTCTGGTTGCCGCCCTTTGGCGAGGTGGTCACCACGCCATCCAGTTGCTGCCAGGAATCGCCGTTCTGGCCGAAAGCACGGAACAGCGGGTTCGCCGTAGGCTGGCCGATGTCAATATTGGTGCGCACGCCGGGTGCCTGGACCATCATCGACTGCAAGCCGGCGCGGCCGGTCGGAATCAGCTCCAGCGTTTCCCTCGTCAACTGCGTGCGGGTGGACGTCGCCGCCACGTCCACGATCGGCGCCTCGCCCGACACGGTGACGGTTTCCGCCAGCGTGCCGACTTTCAGCGCGATGTCGATTCGTGCGGTAAACCCCGCCGTCAGCCTGATGTCCTGGCGGCGCAGTGTCCCGAAGCCCGCGAGCTCGTACTGCACGGTATAAGTGCCGAGCGGGAGCGCCGTCAGGCGATATTCACCGAGCTCGTTGGTGACGTCGGTGACCTGCGGGACCTGGAGCGCCGGACTGGTGGCCGTGACGGTTACGCCCGGCAGGACGCCGCCGCCTTCATCCGTCACCTGGCCGATGATGCTCGCGTCCTGCGCGAGTGCCTGGCCGGCCGGTGCGAGACAGACCACGGCGAGAACAAGCAGAAGACGCTTGTTGATGCCGACGAATCTACAATCCATTGGGCCTCCTCCCTTGAACGCGGTCACGCGTCGACACCGGTGGAAGCGACGCCGGGGCAAACCTACGGATAGTTGTTCGAGGAAAAAACCGCGAGGCGGGATCGATGCGTCATCGATGCCTCTTTCGTGAGACTTAGTGGAGCAGAGTATCCCGCCCGGTGGAGCGGCTGTCAATCACGGAGTCGTCCGGCTCCCGCCGCCGGCGTCCCACAGCGCCTGCATCCGTGCGTCCGAGCCGGCAAAGAGATTCTCGGGGAACCGGCGGTAGGTCAGCATGTCAGCGTAAATGCGATCGTTCTCGAAGAGGTTCATCCCCATGCCGGCCAGATACTCGAGGCGCAGGTCCCGATCGCGGTTGATGATGGCCCCGCGCAGCCACTCGCCGAGATCCGCGGGCCGGCCGGCGTAGGTGGCCAGCAGCTGCACCGCCGACGGGAAGCCGACCTCGCGGAGTGATTGCGCCACGCCCGCGTAGGCAGGGCTCGCGAGCCGATTCTCGATCTCGTCGAGATCGATCCGCAGCGGCTCGGCCTGTCCCACCAGCACCACGTCGTAGCCGCGGCCGTCGCGCGTGTTGCCGAAGATCGCGCCGTTCGGGAACACGTCGAAGAACGTCGCGACCTCGCTCTTCACCGCATCCGGGCTCGTCTCGTACAGCTGCACGAACATCGTGACGATGCCGCCGGGGTTGAGGTGGTCCCGGACCGTCTGGAAAAATTCCCGGGTGAAGAGCGCGGCCGTGCCCTTGACCCACGGATCCACGAGGTCGGTCGTGACGGCGTCGAATTTCTCGTCGCTCGTCTGGATGGCATGCCTCCCATCGTCAACGCGGACCTGGAGCTTCGGGCTCTCCGCGACGCGCTGGTTGACGTCGGCGAAGTACCGGGACACGACCCGCGGGACGAGCGGCTCGATCTCGGCGATGGTGATCCGCTCCACTCGCGGATCGATCGAGAGGGCTCCGGCCGTCACGCCGGCGCCGTACCCGATGACGAAGACCGATCGCGGATTGGCCGG
>Ga0070698_100004286_pt1 | contig 15682 bp, 20 predicted proteins | sample KBSK1502metaG_FD_65477 | JGI IMG/M metagenome (GOLD analysis project Ga0070698, IMG submission 65477) | Corn, switchgrass and miscanthus rhizosphere microbial communities from Kellogg Biological Station, Michigan, USA - KBS K1-50-2 metaG | ecosystem: Host-associated > Plants > Roots >...
TGTATATCTCGCAGATAAAAGCGAACTAAATAATAGCGACGATATTCAGGCTTTAACTGAAATTCTAACTAAGAGGAGCGAAAAATGATATCAATTAGTTCTATCGGTATAAAACATCAATTCATATTCATTTAATGCAACAAATTTTCTTAATACATTATACTCTTTGTGGTAAAATGCCTCTACATAAAAATCATCTATCTTATAAAGTAATATTGTATGAGTGCCATCATCTCTGGTGTTAACATGCTTACCACTCCAAATCGCTTCGGCTTGCTCCATTTTCGAGTTGGTTGAATTGATACAAGGTCATACTGATTAGTTTTTTGCCTGTGGCATTTCGGACGATTTCTCAAATGGCACAATTTTTTTTCTCATTGAACTTTTGTCTCGAAAATGTCTCGAAATCTCTTCGGTCAAATCTCTGAAATGGAGCTCTGTCTTGTGATAAAAAATTTTAATTGAAACACAATTTTCATGTTCAAAAATCATATTTAGCATAGTTCTATCTGAAAGTCCACAGGAATGTCCGCAGATAAAAACTTGAAATTTGTCTGAATCAATGAACCTAATTAAATTATGATAGTTAGAGGTTTTAAAATAACCAAATGATTTAATGTACCTCAAAAAGCCCTTCTCTTTTTCTGATTCAATTCTTTTATAATCATCATCCATCTCGTCACCAAAACCAAATATTATTGGATTGCTTTCATCATTAAACCGCCCATGAATGTAATTCACCTTTATACTCGTCTTAAGTGAGTCTGTATAGTTCTCAACTGTATTTGTGTAGTTGAAATTTAGAATTAATGTTTCGATTGGATATTTTCCATCGATAGGGATTGAAGGTCTTTTGACAAAATCTTCTGGAATGAATTCCTGTTGAAGAATGGATCTATACTCTCGAATCAAATTTTGGCTTGCCTGCAATTGGAAATATGTATTAAGCTGGCGTATTAAGAAATTCATTGATTGGTTCAAAGAATCTATCCGTGGTTGTTTTGAATTCTCAAGTGGAGTATCATTCAAAATACGTTTGAGAGCAATATAATATTCATTTTCTATATTCACCCAATTATAATCACAACAATCGTTAAGAATACGCTTGATAAATTTACTTTTGATTTTCAGTTTAAAACTCTTTGGCTTTTTACGCTCCGTAGTTTGGTTAACATAATTTCCATCTTTGTTGATCTCAAAAATTAATAGCTGTTTTACTGAACCCACTTGTTCTATTTCGGGCAAACCAAACTCTAAATCACGTTCAATTTCAATTAAATCATCTTTATATTCATTATTGGTAATCGCTTCTTTAAAGCTCTTTTGTAAGTAGTCTAAAATGAAATCATAATAACTTGTTTTCATCTTATGGGCTAAATCAAATCCATTACCTAAAAGAATTAATCGATTCATAACATATCATATTGGTTCTTGGTTTAGGAAAATACTTTAATCATTTGCCTATTATCAGAGGTCTGTTGTTTTGTAAAACAAAAGATTGATTCTTGGCAACGACTTTATATTTTTCTGCTTCGTTTGTAACGGAGATCCTTTCGACTTTTAGCCGGATATTTTTTCTGTCATGTTTAATTGAAATGAAGAAGGCCATTCTTTAAATAACATTCAAACCCTTTTTCTCCCTTTAGACAATTAAGTATTAGATTTCATATAATGTTCTTTAGGTATCGGCGATAATATGTCTGGCAGTACCCTATAGCCATTTACACATAATATTTGTTTGATAACATCAACCGCCAGCCGTTCTATCCATTTCTGTTTTTTTCGTTCAATTAATTGCTCACGATAATTTTGTAACCTAAATTCAGAATGCCAGTAGTTCAAATTTGTTGGAACGTGGGCTAGCATTATGTTGCCAATAAACTCCTCATTATTTTTTCCACCTATGTATTGTTTGCCAATCATCTTATAAAAACTTTGCATTTCCTTGGTTAATTCAGGGCTTTTTCCTTTGTCGTAAACAAAATACTGATTAACAATTTCTCTAACATCAAAATAAATTGGACAATATTCATTAGTAACTGTATATGAATCCAAAAAATCGCATAAATATATTTTTGTCACCCCATCCCAATTTTGATCTCCCCCTGATTTATCATTTGGAATATATTTCAAATACTTTTCTAAAAATTTCCCACCCATCAAATTCAAAGACATGTTAGGTACATCAAGTGGTTCGATCGCATCTTCCCTTAACGTGTAAACATCTCCTACCTTATTAAAGGTATCTTCACATACTTTATTCGATCTTCTTGAAACAAAGATTTCTTGACTGTCAATTAAACTCGGAAAATCCATTAAATGTTTATATGATATCCTTGGTAGTATAATTGAAGGATAGGTTAATCTACCGAGAAGTCGCAACTTTTTACACAGATAGATATTTTTTGAACCCTTCTTTATTCTCTGCCAAATTGATTTCATCAAAATCTATTAGTTGCCGATTAAAGAACAAACTATAAATAATTTCATCGTTTAAATTTTGCGATTTTTCAGGGCTTAGCGATTTGGAGATCATCAGCAATTTATTTCTTGGGAAAAGCAGCGTAAATTTAAAGCCTTTTTTCATTGTCAATTCAATTGTTCCGCTTATGAATGGTAATTCAGAAATTAATAACGCAATTCTTTCAAATATCTTTCTTGAATAATCAGCATCATGAATTAAATAATCAGAATATTTTTTTAACTCATTATTAAAAGCAGATTCAAGGCTTTTGAAGTTACTTGTAAAGTAAGAAGGAAGTGACTCCTTAACAACATCTTGTTGTTGCCAGGTGACATCAAAATAATAATATGGAGCAAATTTTAATAACCCTTTAAATAGCTCGTCTTTATCAAAATTAGAATATATGTCAGCATCGAGTGCACGAAGTATGACATCATACCTTTCACCAGTCTGTTCAACAAGTTCAATTTGAACAGGATCATTAAAACGACTCATATCAGCTTCTTGTATGTCAGCTACCATTATTCATATTTAGGATTAAGAGTTTCTAAAAAAGATGGTTTAATTAATTTTTCAAAAAATATTTTTTTCCCTTCGGTATGAAGTTCATCAATAAGCATGAATATTTCAGAGCTTGGCGATTGCTGCCCAGAAAAAGAACCATCAATATCAATATAAGCACCTGAAATGGGTTTATTACCCTTTATAGCCTGTGCGTTATTGGCTAATTGAACATGAAAATTATAATATCGTTTCTTTAAATCCAATCTTATTAAGGAAAAAGTTTGCTCATACTCGTCAACGGGGATTCCTGGCATAAAATTTAATACTTCATCTATTCTATTTTTCCCTTCGAAAAGACTTGCATATCGTACTCCTATTCTCGATATTTTTTCAATAATATTTAATTGAAAAAAAGTTGACAATTGGCCTTTGATAAATGGGAAATAATTTCTCCAATATTTGTACTCAGAAATGTTTTCGAATGCAACTAAATTACTACTGAACGATAATGAAAAGTCATCATTTTTCAGGATATAATCTGGCGCGAATCTAAATTCAGGGCTTATCTTTCTCAGTTCTTTTGGTACTTTATTTTCCTCGAAAATTGGGAACTGAGATGCAAATGCTGGATAAACAATTGAAAATAATTTTGCTCTGTCAATGTTTATTGAAAATCTAATTTCAACAGTTGATCTAAGAAGTGGATTCGGAGATATTTCGACTGGAAGACTCATATAAGTTTTGCAATATTACACTCTATTGTAAGAAATACTAAAATTATCGTTTAAATCCTTATCTGACATACATTCCTTGAAGGCCAAAGCTATTCTTTTACTACACAACCTTTAACAGTTTTTTACACTTTTTACCAACTCCCCCGTACACCATACAAACTCTGGAACAATATCATGAAAGTGTTTTTTTTCTGTTTGTCACTTTCAGATTCTCAATTTCCTGCTTCATGAATTTCTCAAATGCATCCAGCACCCATTCAGAAACGTTACCGGCGGGATAATTATCCCAAAAATGATCGTTGCGGTACTGTTCCATGTGAGCATTTAGTTTTTCTCTTAGATCAGTGACCTGTTGTGATGTTTGTTCCATGTGATTTATGTTTTTCGTACTCTAATAAAAATAAAATCGTTTCGTCTTCATAGGTGAGAATCGAGTTCCAAGGGAATTCAAACCTATGTTAGGTTTAACGTTACGTCCATGAAATTTCCATGCTCTTGCATATAAATTCGCATTTGCTCAGGTGTTTTCGTTTCACCCGTTGCCAGGTTCCTGCATATCGTTCCATCTAGGTCAAACCAAATCTGATCTTCACCTGTAGCTCTTAGCAATTCAGCTTTGGTAAGTTGGCCGGTTGCGGCACGGTGCAGTAGTAAAAGTTTTTCGTTTCGTTTGAGTGCCATTGTTTTTATTTTAATTAGCGACAAGTTTTTTCATTCGAGCAATTAGTAAATCAACTTCGCCATCTGGCATTGTGGTGAAGTTTAGTTTTGATTTCCCGAAAGCAGCCGTAACCAAATCTGCATCGTTGAGTACATTATAAATTAACTGCAATGCCACTCGCTTAGTAATTCCTTTTACTTTCAATCCTGTGAAGTGTTGAAGTGTGTGGCTACCCTCCGGCTTCATTTGCTGCGACTTCAACCAATTCATTATTGATTTATTTTTCATTTTATGTTATTTAATAATCTTTCAATGATTTCGTCAAGTTGCGTATCAGTTAAGTTTTGAAATTCCAGTCCTATGTCTTGCTTGTCTTTCCATAACATACGCTGCCTATTCTTCAACCACATTACGATCGCCCCAACGTCACCGGGCAAATGTTTTGTTACGATCTTCTTTTTATATGCTGGCTGCGTTATTGCATCCGTACCAGTGATATCAAGTACTTCTTTGCTATCAACCTTTTCAAACGTTTCTTCTGTATACTGATAACCTTTTGCTCGCTTAAATAGCGTTGCTGCGACCTCTGCGTCTGCTTTGATTTTGCCCGCCTTAAGTGTATTTAAAAACTCAGGATATTGCTTTTTCCAGTAGTTTATTGTATCAATGGCAACCTCAAAAAAATCTGCGAGTTGCTGATCCGTGCAACCGAGTAAACACAGTTTGTACGCAATGTCATTTAGCGATGGGTCGTACTTCCTCGGACGACCTCCGGCGTGTTTGTTTTTCTCATTCATTTACTCGCCTTTGAAGTTTTCTAACTGATCATGTAGCTCATCCAGTGACAACGGCCCGACGATAGGTTTTTGGTTTTCGAATAGCGGCCATCCCGTTGCCGTTGCATCGAAGATTGCAAACGTTGCTTCTTTTGTTCTTAATTGAAGAGTTACATTTATGTAGTCTTTGTTTCCGAACGCCATAGCGTCCGGGCCACTATATGATTTTTTCCACTTGGCAGCGTTCAGCATGCTTTCAAATTGAAGCTGCCGACGTTGTTCGTATTTCTGCGCTTGCTGCGCAGCCTTGCGAAATAACTCACCACGTTTTGTTTTCGCATTGGTGAAAAAATTTTGCCGTTCCTTTTGTACCGGTGTTACTTCCGGTTTTGCGAATTGTTGGCTGGCTGCTGCCGCCTCGAGTTTCGCTCTGATTGAAAGATCTTTCATGTTGTTTGTTTTATTTATAAATAGATTTTGCGCCTCTGTGTTTTGGTATCATTTGGTATCATTTGGTATCATTTTGATACCTTGGTTAGTATCAGTATCAGCGGTTATATGTGATACCGCTGATACTACGATACCAAGAGGTTTATTCCTTTTTAGTATCATCCTCGCCTGCTCCTCCTGTGTTCAGCCTGTAATGTTTGTCATTCCCTAAAACTATATACTGCATCCCAACCATATCACCCAAATAACGTTTTGCAGTGGGTTCGCTCTTTTTGGTTTTTTGCATAATCTTAGAGACAGCTTCCTTAGCCCTGTAAGCTGATAGGGGCTTAAAAATATCTTTACATAATTCTTCTATATACGCCATGCGTTTTGCGTCTTTCTCCGCATCTTTATCCGGTGTATCGACTTGAACATGATAACCTAACTTTTTATCGTATGCGAAAGCGATCTGTGGTATGTCGCTATTACCTGCTTTGCGAAACATCTTAGCCTGCAACACCGACACATCACCATCTTTTACGATTGTTAGCAGTCCATAGCATTTGCGTTGGAGTTGACTACCTAAATGCCCTCTCTCTTTTTCACTGAACGGATTCAGATGAATAGTTATAATCACAGGACATGCGTATTTTATAGCCAAGTGAATAAAATATTGAATTATCTCATTGGACTGTTCTTCGTCGTTAACAGATAATATATAATCTGCGCCGCCGTCAATAACAATCATATGTACACCATTATGCTTTTCGGCAACCAGTTTGCAAACGTTATCTGTAAAAGATTGGTAATCCTTTAAATTTAATTGTCGGATATTATAAGAATAATAAAAATCAGGAGTTTCATTTAATCCGCCACGGCGTTGTATCGTATCAACTAAGTCTTGCTGATCGGATTCTTCCTGTTCACTGTCAAAATGAATTACACCCTTCTTGTTTTCATTATGCAATATTTTTATATCAGGGAAGCTTTCAATAATTCCGGAATCATTTAAACAACCCGCAATGAATGCACCATTAATTGCTGATTTCCCGGTTTTACTTTGGGCGGATAATCCTGTAATGTTGCCGGGTGCAGCGATTGCAGCCCCGTTGATTGAAATAGTAGGGAGCGGTTTGGGTATTTTCTTTTCAGTAGTTATCCTGTAAGCGTCGCATAGTTCAAGAGTTGAAAATGGTTGTTGATTTTGTTTTTCATTCTCAGATATTGTTGAACCCTTCACAATGGGAAATCCATTAGTCGGCATAACAACATTAATACATCGTTCACCATACAAAGGTTTTTCACCTGTAAAATGTTGTGGATTGAATTTCATACTTCAATCGGTTTTAATTGTCCTCTTGCAAATGCATTCTCAGCGTCATTCAAGAATTCATCTTCATCTCCGTGATATTGTGGTGAATTACGAATAGCATCTTTAATTTCATCCAACCCGAACCCGTGACCGCCAAGCGTTTTAGCCACTCGACCGACTGTTGGGTTACGGTTGCCCGATTGTCCGTTTATGCCTCGTCTTGCGTTTTGTATTTCACGTACTGCCCAACGAATGATGGCATTATTTGAATTCGATGTACTGGCCAGCTTTGTTACGAATTTTGTTTTCGGCTTCTCATAGAACTTCTCAATTTTCAACGGCACTGGATGTTCACGTATAAGCAAATTAGCATCATAGGAACAATAACGCAGGTCGGTTGCATTGCGACCTTTTGATGTATCAACAGTAATACTGTAACTTTTGAATACCTCAAATAAATGGTCAGCATACTCTCTCAACCGTTCAGGTTCGGCTATAAGAATAAAACAGTATAAGGCTTTACCCGAAACGGACAAGCCCACAAATGCAACAAAAAGCAAAGCAAAAATGCAGGCCTTCAATTCATCCAGGTCATAGCCCTCTGGATTGTCAAAATCCAATTGCAAAAGCGGCAAGCGGTTAATAAGTATCTCAGATCCTTTTTTCTTAGAAGCGTAATAACCCGAAGGTGTGTAGCATTGAAGTGTTTTTTTAATAATGTCTTTATGAATTTCATTTCTACGAACACGAACTATATTTTGAATATCGTTGGTATGCCCAGTAATTTTATAATATCTCTCTGCCGGATTTTTTGAATTTTTTTTATAGCGGGGATTTATATTATGATAAGTCTCATGATCAATTGCGAAATCACTAAGGTGAATCTGCCGAAACGTTCGTGGTCTGCCTTTATTGTCGGCATTACACTTAAATAAACTTGTTGTCCAATCTAACCAACAAGTTGGAATCTTTGTTTCATTGTTGCTCATCACTCATTATTCATTTGTTTTCTAAACATTCGTACTCTTTTTAATTCTTCATTTCTTTCAAACCCTTTCCTATAGCGGTTCCGCTGAGTTCGTTAGCAATTCAAACCAATCACCTTTTCCCTTGCCGGACAGATAGCACATCACTTTCACGAAAACTAACCTTGCGTCGCAATCTTATTGCCGGTAACGTCCCACTTCGAACCAATGACAACAATGTTGGAAGGCTTACGCCGATCATTGCAGCGGCTTCTTTTCGGCTTAACATCTTTTCCTGTTTGGGCAGCCTTGGTTGTTTCAGATCTGCAAGCTGTTGCTTAATATCCTGCAACTCGTGCATGATTGCGTCAAAAGGATTATCCATTGGATACAGCCTCCTGTCCGTTGGCTGGTTGTTCCTTGCCATTTTTTAATGCGACTAAAACATCTTCCAACACAAACAAAATTTTTGTCTTGCTGACTCTGTAGTATGGTATCTCATTACGCAAAATCATTCCGTCAACAACTGGCCTGGACAATCCTAAAACCTTAGCCAAATTCATGGAACCATGAACATATTCCCGGTTGTCGGTTTTGGGCTTGTCGTCAAAAAAATCAGATAGTATTTCTATGAATGTTTCTGCGAATAATTGCCTCGCTTGATTCAGAGTCAAAAATCCCAAGATTGGCTCCTGCGGCGGTTGTGGTTGTGTTTCATGCTTGAATAAAGTATTCATAATTTACTCCTCGTTTCTATTAAATAGAAAAACCAACTTTTTGTTTCTGTTTTTTGCGAACTATTTTTAAACTATTTTTTAAGAAGGGGAAAAACTAACATACCAGCAAGGTCGTGCGGGCGATCGAGGATAGGGTTAAGAACGGGCAGAAAACTGGCGGTGAAATAAGCGAAATTGGCGGTGTTACTTGGTGTGGCGCTTTTTAGGGAATGACTTGGCGAAGTGCGTTTGATAATCTATAAAGGTGGGGAATGAATCCCGCAACGCAATTATAGCAGCATCATATCTCGAACGGTTTTCATTTGTCGTAGTTCTTTTGATCTCTTGAAAATCAGTTCCAAGATATGGGTTGAACCAATCGAGTAAGGTTTTGTCTGAAGGTTTAGAAGGGTTAACAAAAGCTCCGGCATATTTCAAAACATCCATAACAGCAAACAATGGCCCACCCTTGCCTTTAGTTAATAAGACCTTACCTGCTCGGTCCTTTACACCCACTTCTACAAACATCTTTTCGCAATCAGAAGCAAATTCAGGCTTGCTGAATATTTTAATAAAACTTTCGTTAAGCCATTTTTCAACTTCGATGGTTTGTTGGGTAGTTAACTTAGGCCATTTGATTATTTTCTTTATGCAACTGATAAACTCATTTTTTTCCTTACTTACTTTAGAGTGATATTCCAAAAAATCTTTTACATCTTCAGGCTTCGCAGCTTTTAAATCTTCTTCAATTTTAAAGCATGCCGCCGCTTGCAAGTATTTTTTTAATTTGACTGACTTGTCTGGTTGAGATTCATCCTGCATTGAAATGGATTGTTGTTTACACCGTTTTTTGTTTCTTTGTTTTTGCAGGAACACTGATTGAAACAGTTTGCTTTTCCAACCGTTCAATTTCTTTTTCCCTTGCTTCCATCATATCAGCAAGTTCAATTGGCGTAAGTTTGGAGTATAGCATTAACATTTTTTCGGACGTATGCCCACTTTGTTGCATAATACTTGCGATTGGGAAGCCATCCTTTATCTTATTGCTTACAAAACTACGACGCCCGGTGTGCGAAGAAACCAATTCATATTTTGCATAAACCTTTTCGATTTTTTTCTTCCCTTTTGTGAATATTTTTGTTACTGGTCTGTGTAGTTCTGGTATCATTGCACAGACTTCCTTGATATAATCATTGACACGCTGTTGCGAGATTGCATGCGAGTGTCCATTATAAAACGTGCGAGGCATAGCATTATCATATTTTTTGAATATCCTACGCATAGAATCATTAAGTTTTACCACTACTGGTGTACTAGTTTTCTTTTGTTCCATTTGAATATACTTATCAGAAGTATGCTTTTTCGGATCGAGTTCAGCGAGGTCACTGTAACGTAACCCGGTGTAACATCCCATAAGAAAGAAATCTCGTGCTCGGTCTAAACGAGGATCCTTCCTCAAGTCTAAATCTTCAATCAATTTTATTTCCTGTTTAGTGAGATAAACACCAATAGCAGGTTCGCTTGTCTTGACAAAATAATCCTGCTTCCAGTTTTGATTTTTTGAAACATTAGCTTTGAACGCTGCTATCATTACGGTAGTTATCCGGCGGAAATTCGCCCCGATAGTATTCAATGAAAGACCACGCTTCTGCAAAAACTCTGTAAAGTTTTCATAGAATGTCTCATCTATTGAATCAAATGAAATGGTTTGCTTGTTCTTTTTTTGGTAGGCCGTAAGATGATTTAATGTTACTCGATAAGCCCTGGCAATGCCTTGCCCAACTGGCTGCCCACTTTTTTTATTCATCCGCTTGCCCGCTTCAGTTCGTTCAGTAAAATTTTCAAAGTATTGAACGAATGAAATTCCCTGCTCACCGTGCTTTATCTTTTTTTCTATCATGGTTTTGAAGGTTCCGGGGTCAGGATATTTATTATCATTCTGGTTTCTGTAATCATTCCATAGTTTTTCCACCGTGCTAACAAACTTGTTCAACCGTTCATTAAATGTAGTGGCTTGTGGAAAGTCGGCTGTAAATTTTGCCTGATGTTTGTTGACGTTCCAATTCTTTGGATGAATGGACTGATCTAAGTAAACCTTGCATGTTTTGCAATGATAACTGATTCGTGCAAACACCGCTGTCGGCGTAGTGGCTTCTCCGTTACGCAGGTAGAATTTGATTCGCATAGAGTATAAGTTTTAAGAATTATTACTTAATAAAACAATTACATAAATAGCAACCGCAATACTTGGAATAACAATCCCCCATGCAATTGCAATGTCGGCGATGATTCCTAAACGTTTTGCAATTAATAATTGGATTTTAAGGTTATGATCGTTGTAACGGTCTAATGACTCATCGGTCATTGATGGTAATGTTTCTGGTTGTTTGTCAGGTGTCATAATTGGTAGTTTTTATAAGTTTAAATAATCAAACTAAACAAGGCAAAAATAGAAAAAAAGGCACGAAAAAGAGTACGAATTTTTTGTTTTACTTTTTCGTTCCTTTTCGCTCCAGGTGTATTAACAGCCTGAAACTGGCTCACATAGCATATTTTATGGGATATCTCGAAAAGAGAGATTAAACGGGAGAAAATAGGTTTGAATCCAATCCGGATCACAAAGCGTTCTGTACGGGACGCTTTTTATTTTATATTCATTTACTTTGAGCCAGAAATACTTGTTATGCCGGGAATATTTAATTACGGAATTGATACACTGACTGTAGGAAATGCAATTGCTCTTGCAAATGGAAAACTAAAAGGCATTATTAATGCCGAAGCAGCTAAAAAAATAGATGTATCACAAGACTATGTAAAACAAATTGTAGAAAACAATAAAACCGTTTATGGTATCAATACTGGCTTTGGCATCTTAGCCAACACAAAAATTTCTGAAGAAGATACAGCTACGCTTCAATACAAGATTTTGCAAAGCCATAGTGTAGGAGTGGGAGACCCGATCCCTGTTGAAGTAGCTAAACTCATGCTGATAACAAAAGTGCATGCATTGGCCCAGGGATTCAGTGGTATCCAGTTATCAACTATTGAAAGAATCCTTTGGCATATCGAAAATGATGTGGTACCCGTTGTGCCGGAGAAGGGTAGCGTAGGAGCAAGCGGAGATCTTGCACCGTTGGCACATTTGTTTTTGCCATTAATTGGTTTGGGCGAATGTTTTTATAAAGGCGAAAGAAAAAACACGGCCGAAATTTTTAAAAAAGAAAAGATCAAACCTGTTTCACTCGGTCCCAAAGAAGGATTAGCACTGATCAACGGCACACAATTCATTTTATCATTTGCAGTAAAAGCTGTGCAGCGAATGCATAATTGTTTGGAAGCTGCAGATATAATTGGCGCAATGAGTCTTGAAGCATTAACGGGAACGAAAGCTCCCTTTGATGAACGATTACATGATCTGCGTCCATTCAATGGGAATAAATTAGTAGCGCAGCGATTAAGATTGTTGCTGAAAGATTCTGCCATCATGCAAAGTCATGTCGATTGCGGAAGAGTGCAGGATCCATATAGTTTACGTTGCATGCCGCAGGTACATGGTGCCAGCCGCAATGCATGGCTACATTTAAAAGAGTTAACAGAAATAGAATTGAATGCGGTAACTGACAACCCCATTATACTTGGTGCTGATGATACGATCAGTGGTGGCAATTTTCATGGACAACCTTTGGCATTGCCACTTGACTATGCCTGCTTTGCTGCATCTGAATTAGGAAATATTTCTGATCGGCGTTGTTATTTATTATTAGAAGGCAAATGGGGTTTGCCCATGTTATTAATGAAAGATGTTGGATTGAATAGTGGTTTTATGATCCCTCAGTACACGACTGCTGCATTGGTAACAGAAAATAAAACTTTATGCTTCCCTGCAAGTGCTGATAGCATTCCTACATCACTTGGGCAGGAAGATCATGTAAGTATGGGAAGCATCAGCGGAAGAAAACTAAATCGTGTTTTAGATAACCTTGAATTTATTCTCGCTATAGAATTACTCTCTGCCTGCCAGGCAATCGAATTTCGTTCTCCATTAAAAAGTTCTGAGTTGTTGGAGTTTGCGCATGATCATGTTCGTGAGCATGTAAGCTTCGCTTCCGAGGACCGCATCTTTGCTGATGACATCAACAAGGTTGCGGGCATCATAAAAGATTTTTCTTTTGTGGAGAAAGTAAATGAGTTTACTGTGAACAGAAAAATTATTTTGAACTCCGGTTACGAGAGACAATTTGCACTAGAATGACTCTTGTCATGTCGAACGCAGTGAGACATCTCAGGGTCTACAATCATAAACCGCCATGTACATTTATAAACAATATCTCTATTTTGTTTATATCGTAACCAACCATGAAAGAACCGTATTATACATCGGCGTAACTAATAATCTTGAATCACGGTTAGCGGAACACTACTTCAATCGGGGCCAGCTAAAAACTTTCGCCGGTAAATTTTATTGCTATAACCTGGTGTATTTCGAGGAGTTTCAATATATAAATGATGCAATAGCGAGAGAAAAGGAATTAAAAGGATGGAGCAGATCAAAAAAAGAAAATCTTATTAAAACCAAGAATCCTGATTGGACATTCTTGAATAATTCTGTTTGTAGCTGTTGGCCACCTAAAGAAAAACCTAATCGGTATTGAACTACTTTAAACAGTCAAAAAACCATAATGAAACTCCAATCCACAATGACTCTTGTCATTCCGACGAAGGAGGAATCTCAAAGAGTTCCATTAGGTACAGTTAAAAACAATAGTTACCGACTTCCGAATGCAGTCTCTGAGATGCCTCGTGCCTCGGCATGACAAGACCCTAAGAGGGTGAAGATTCGTTCATTATTCGGGAATTACATTTTTGTAACACTCTCCAGCGCAAGGTTCATCATCGGTAACAAAGCCTTCTCCCTTTCATCAGCGGAGATCTTTTCATGTGTGGGAATAATATCTGAGACAGTAAGTAAAGTAGCAGCTGATTTTTTCAAATACCGTGCATTTGCAAATAAAGCAAATGCTTCCATTTCAGCTGCCAGGCATTTATATTTTTTTACAATTTCAGGCTTATCTTTTTCTGCACGATAAAAAACATCACCCGAATGAATAGAGCCGGTTTTTATTTCCAATTGTAATTCTTTTGCAGTTTCATTGATAATATCAAAAGCATCACCCTGGTGTTTGAAGCGATCTTTTTTATAACCATAAGCACATTCAGCATAAGTTGATTCGCTACAGGCAGTTTCTGCATTTATCAGGTCATACAGTTTCATTTTTTTTGTATACGCACCACAGGTACCAATACGAATAATACAATCCGCTTCATATTCAGTAAATAGTTCAAAAGAATAAATGCCGATCGAAGGACAACCCATACCGCTAGCACCAACTGTTAAAAATTTGTCTTTGTATGTGCCGGTAAAAAAATAAATATTACGGGTGCTGCTTACCAGCTTTACATTTTGTAAAAAATTATCGGCAATATATTTGGCTCTTAAAGGGTCGCCGGCGAGTAAAACGATCTTTTCAATTTCTCCTGGCCTGGCACTTATGTGAATACTCATGCATTAAAGTTTCTTAAGGATGAAGATATTCAATTTGTGAAAGAATAACGACTTTTGCAATTATGGATTATGAATGTTGAATGATGAATTGAAGAAAACAAAATATTCATAATTCATAATTCTTAATTTCAAACATCATGACTACGGCAACAATACGGCAATACGACGCTATCAAATACAAAACCCCAACAGGAAATAAATTCAGCTGCAAAGGCTGGATACAGGAAGCAGCATTAAGAATGTTATTGAACAATCTTAATCCCGAAGTAGCAGAACGGCCCGATGATCTGATCGTATATGGCGGAAGAGGAAAAGCAGCAAGAAATTTTGAAGCACTCGATAATATTATTGCGGCATTGAAAGTATTGGAGAATGACGAATCACTATTGATCCAATCAGGTAAACCCGTTGGCATTCTCAAAACACACAAGGATGCACCAAGAGTTTTAATAAGTAACTCACAACTCGTACCTAACTGGGCCAACTGGCAACATTTTGATGAGCTCGAGAAAAAAGGATTGATGATGTATGGACAAATGACCGCAGGCAGTTGGATCTATATCGGCAGTCAGGGAATTGTTCAGGGAACTTATGAGACTTATGCAGCGATAGCGAATAAACATTTCAGCCCCCCTGCCCCCCTCGACATCTCATCAATAAATGAATTTTTCAAAAATGAAAACTCTCAAATCCCCTCTTCGGGGGGTGGGGGGGCTGGGTCACTCAAAGGCACTTTAAATGTTACTGCCGGATTAGGCGGGATGGGTGGCGCACAACCATTGGCAATAACAATGAACGAAGGCGTTGCATTGATTGCTGAAGTAGAAAGCTGGCGCATTCAAAAAAGAATTGAAACAAAGTATTGCGATATCTGGTTTGAAAATATTGATGAAGCCATTGACCGTGCATTGGAAGCAAAACAAAATGGTGAAGCAATTTCAATTGCAGTACTCACCAATGCGGTTTGTTTGTTAGAAAAATTGATTGAAAGAAATATTGTTCCCGATACATTGACTGATCAAACATCGGCACATGATCCGCTGATCGGTTATATACCACATACCATTAATAATACACAGGCAACGATCATGCGGGCAGAAAACCCCGATAAATATTTGGAGCTTGCTTATCAAAGTATGTTTCGTCATGTTGAGTTAATGATAGAACTACAGTCGAGAGGAGCTATCACTTTTGATTATGGAAATAACCTCCGTGCAAGAGCACACGAATATCAGCAGCGAAACTCAAAGCTCACAGCTCAAAGCTCACAGCTCGATTGCTTTTCGTTTCCCGGGTTTGTTCCTGCATATATACGTCCATTGTTTTGCGAGGGCAAAGGCCCTTTTCGCTGGGCAGCATTGAGCGGCGACCCAAATGATATATTGATCACTGATAAACTCATTGCAAACATGTTTCCAAAGAATGAAGGTTTGCAACGCTGGTTGAGACTTGCAAAAACCCGTATTGCATTCCAGGGTTTGCCGGCACGTATATGCTGGTTAGGCCAGGGAGAACGGGAAGAAGCAGGACTTGCATTTAATGAATTGGTAAGAAG